>Ga0272446_1006296_pt1 | contig 12472 bp, 12 predicted proteins | sample YNPCB0061_FD_194587 | JGI IMG/M metagenome (GOLD analysis project Ga0272446, IMG submission 194587) | Hot spring microbial mat communities from Yellowstone National Park, WY, United States - YNP-CB-006-1 | ecosystem: Environmental > Aquatic > Thermal springs > Hot (42-90C) > Sediment | place... | reverse complement strand
GCAATACGTTCTTGAGATAGGACTCGGGCAGCCCGCCGATGCTGGGCATCGGCCCTCCGGCGGAAACGCCGTTGACGCCGTGACAGTTGTTGCAGGAGCGCGCCAGGGCGGCGGTGGTGTCGGCGGCCGCCGGCAACGCCGCCAGAACGCAAACGGTGAACAGGGTTTTACGTAGCATCGTCTTCTCCAGGGTCGATTGTTGATTCGTCGGATGACTGCCTTTGCGCGAGGGCGAAGCGGCCGCGACGCGCAAAGGGTTGTTGAAATTTACGCCGTGCCGCGAAAAAGTTCACAACTATTTGAACTTTTCTTGATTTGAATCAAGAAGCGGCGGAATAGGCCGCTCAGCGCGGCAGTTCCTCGAACACGTTGGTCCAGACGTTGAGCACCTGGGCGCCGCCGGGCTTGTTGCCGGTTTTGATCTCCTTCACCACTGTGTATTTCCACAGGTCGACCTTGAAGAGGTTGCCGTCCTTGTCGTTCGATACGTAGCCATAGCGGCCGTCGGGCGTGAACGCGACGTGCCCCATGCGGCCGCTGCCGATCCTCAGGTCCTTGACGGTTTTCTTCTGTGCGAGATCGATGACCGAAATGACGTTGTTGCCGTAATTGGTGACGACCGCGTAGCGCCCGTCCGGCGTGTTGTAGGCGTGACCGATGCCATTGCTGGCGGTGGTGAGACGGTGCACGAGCTGCTTGTTGTCGGCGCGGAAGAAGGCGACCTCGCGGCCTTTGAGATTGCCGCCGGGCCCGCGGTTGAGGGCGAGGAAATACTTGCCGTCCTGCGTGAAGTTGCCGTGGTGGGCTTCGACCGCTTCCTCGCCGATCAGCGGCATGTCCATGCGCGCGATCACCGGCATGTCGGGTCTGGTGAGGTCGTAGACGATGATGCCGGGCAGTACCGCGTCGCTGCCTTCGTGAACCAGCCAGAGCTCTTTGCCGTCGGGGCTCGGGGCGACGTAGTGCGGCGCGCTGGGAACGGCATGGGTCATGACGCTCCAGTCACGGGTGTCGACCACCACCAGGCGGTTGTCGACGCGATCGACGGCGAAAAAGTAACGCGAGTCGAGGCTCCATGCGTTGTGCATCGACGTCACGCCCCGGGCCTGGCCGGAAACCGGCAGGTCGATGACCCGGGCGATGCTGTCAGCGGCGGTGTCGATGAAGGTGTGGCGCAGCTTTCCACCATCCAGCCCCCAGTGGTTCACGCCGACCCATCGGCCGTCGGGGCTGACCACGCCATGCTTGGGGCGGTTGCCGGTTTCGATGCGCTTGGCGACCTGGCGGTTGGTGAGGTCGATGACGACGACGTCTTTCTGGCCGTCGCCGGCGCAACTGACATAGACCTTGCGCGCGTCCGGCGTGGCCGAACCGAGTCCGCCACCCTTGCAGGTCTCCAGGTCGGCGACGACGGCGTCGGTTTTTGTGTCGACGATATAGGCATGGCCGGCGCCGTGGAGCTGGACGACGACGTCGGGCCAGACGACGGTGTTGGCGTGGGCGGCGGAAAAGCCCAGTGCGGCGGCCAGGACGGCAGGCAGCGGGGCGCGTGCGAACGTGCTCATGGTGTGTGCTCCTCTTTGTTTGGCGATGCGATAGGAATGGCCACGACGCCGCGACCGGGCGGCGCTGGCCGGTTGCCAGTTCTGCGTCACCGCTGACGGCGGCGCTTTCTCAGCCTAGACGGCCGACGGAAAATGGCAAGGAAGCGCGACGCGCTAGGCGCTGCGGCGTTCAGGCAGCGGCCGGCGGGATGGCGTTCCTGGGCAGAAGATCCATCAGCACCTGGCTACGCTTGATCTCGATCCGGCGGCCCTGGACGCGGATCGCACCCTGCTGGCGCAGTCGGGCCAGCACGCGCGAGAAGGTCTCCGGCGCGAGGCCGATTTTGGCCGCGACGTCGCGTTTGCTGGCGGGCAGTTCGAAGACGAAGGACTCGCTGGCGTGGTCGGGCTTGTGGCGCATCAGAAAGCAGGCGACGCGCTGGGTGCCGGAGCGCTGGGCGCACACTTCGGTGTCGGTGAGCATGCCCAGAAGGCGTTTCGACACCCGTTTCAACATCTGAAAACAGAACGCCGGGTCGCGCTGCATTTCCGCGATCAGCGCGCCGCCGTCGATCGCCAGCAGCCGGCTGTTGACATTGGCGATCACGTGGTAGGGCGTGGGCGTATCTTCGACCAGGCAGGCCTCGCCGAAGCTCTCGCCGCGCCCGACCAGCTCGATCACGCGCTCGGTGCCGTTGGGCAGCCGCAGCGCAACGCGAACCTGGCCCTGAATGACGATCTGCAGATCGCGCAGGGTGTCGCCTTTGTGCACCAGCTCTTCGCCTTTGCGGTAGGCGGTCAGGCGCGAACCCCGCGCGAGCCGTGCGAGGCGCTGGTCGTCCCAGCCCAGGAAGTAGGGCGAGCGTTTCATGACCTCCAGGGACTGCGGTGGTGCTATGGACTGGCTGTTCATCGATGACCTCGTTGCAAAAAGCGGCAGCCGGACGTGGCCGGACACGGTCGCGGCGCGCCCGCACGGGGCTGTCCGCAAACAAGATAAGCGAATCTTAAGAAAAGTTTGACCGAAGTCAAGTACCGTTCGCGGCCGGTCGCGGGCGAAAAAAAACCGGGCAATGCCCGGTTGACGCGGGGCGCGGCATGGCCGCGCGCCCGGATGCTCGGCTGTCGCGTCTATGCCGCGTTGTGATAGCCGGTGACGATATCGACCTCGGTCTTCGAGCCGAGGATGACCGGCACGCGCTGATGCAGGTTTTCGGGAACCAGATCGAGGATGCGCTCGCGCCCGGTGGTGGCTGCGCCGCCGGCCTGCTCGACGATGAACGCCATCGGGTTGGCTTCGTACATGAGGCGCAATTTGCCGGCTTTGGCCGGATCCTTGGTGTCCTTGGGATACAGGAAAATGCCGCCGCGCGTGAGGATGCGGTGCACCTCGGCGACCATGCTCGCCACCCAGCGCATGTTGAAGTCGCGCCCGCGCGGGCCGCTGGCGCCGGCCAGGCATTCCTCGACGTAGCGCTGCACCGGCGGCTCCCAGAAGCGCATGTTGGAGGCGTTGATCGCGAACTCGCGGGTTTCCGCGGGGATCGTCATGTTGGGATGGGTGAGCACGAATTCGCCGACGTCGCGGTCGAGGGTGAAACCATTGACGCCGTGGCCGAAGGTGAGCACCAGCATGGTCGAGGAGCCGTAGATCGCATACCCCGCGCACACCTGGCGCGTGCCGGGCTGGAGGAAATCCTCGGTCTTGGCGGGTCGTCCGGCAATGGGCGCCTTGAGGATGGAGAAAATCGTCCCCACGGAAATGTTGACGTCGACGTTGCTCGACCCGTCCAGCGGGTCGAACACCAGGAGGTATTTGCCGAGGGGATATTGCGCCGGAATCGCGTAAGGCTCGTCCATTTCTTCCGACGCCATGCCGGCCAGGTGTCCGGCCCACTCGTTGGAACGGATCATGATGTCGTTGGTGATGACGTCGAGCTTCTTCTGCGTCTCGCCCTGCACGTTTTGCGAATCGAGCGAGCCCATCACGCCGAGCAGCGCGCCCTTGTTGACGACGTTGGAGATCGCCTTGCAGGCGGTGACGACATCGTTCAGCAGCGAGGTGAAATCGCCGGTTGCGCCGACCGTGCGGCGCTGCTCCTCGATGATGAACTGGGTGAGCGTGGTGCCGGTGTGCATGGAAAGCTCCAGGAAAATATTAGCAAAGCCTGAAATTCTAACACGCCGCCGCGGCGCGGCTCATTCGCTGCCGACGAGCTGGTCGGAGCGGGTGAAGGTCCAGGTGCGGGTGATGGACAGGATGTCCGCCTTCTTGCGCATGTCTTCCGGGAAGGGCGCGAAGGGCGCGGCGAGTTCGACGATTTTCACCGCGGCGCTGTCGAGCACTTTGGAACCCGAAGGGCGGTCGATCTCGATCGCCTCGACGCGGCCGTCGGAATAGATCGACACGGTGAGCTTGAGGCTGCCGTAGATGCCCTGGCGGCGGGCGGCCTCGGGATAGTTGAGGTTGCCTACGCGCTGCACCTTCTGCACCCAGTCGTCGACGTAGCGCGCGAACGCGTATTCGCGCACGTTCGCGCCGACGAATGCGCGCCGCGGGCGCTTCTGGTATTCCTCCCATTGCTGCGCGACGCGCGCTTCGAGCTGGGCCATTTCCCGCGCCTGGCGGGCAAGCTGGCTGGCGTCCACGCTCGGCCGTGCCGGTTCGCTCGGCGCCGGCTGCGGCGCGGGCACGGCGGCGGCGTCGGGCTTCAACTGGGTGAGGAGCTGGCGCGTTTGCTGTTCGAGCTCCTGCACGCGCGCCTTGAGCGCCGCCTCCTCGTCGCCCAGTTGCACCTGGGGGCTGGCGGGGAGCGGACTCTTCATGCGCCGGTCCTGGTCGGTGTTGCCGCCGCCGGCGAGGTTGACCTGCGCGAGCGCGTCGGGTTTGAGCGGCGTCTCGCGGCTCTTGGCGTTGACCAGCACCACTTCGATCGGCACGCTGTTGTCTTCGAAAAGGCGCGGATTGACGTGCACGATCTGCGTCGACAGCACCATGCCATGCACCGCAGCCGAGGCGAGCAGCGCCAGCGCGATGCGCGTCGATTGCCGGTCGGGCGTTGCCAGCGGTGCGCTCATGGGGCGATTCTACGAAAGCGCGGCCAAGGTGTCAGCCGCGCCGGCCACGGTTTCCAGATATTCGGCGTGCAAGCTGATGTCCAGAAGATCGATGTTCGAGATCGCCAGCCGCACCTGGCTGCCGGGGGCGATGCCGGCCACCGAGGCGACCCGGGTGACCATGGGCAGTGTGTCGAAACGCACCAGGTCGTCGCGGATGACGGTCGCGGTCAGCTCGCTGACGTTCTCCTGCACGAGCCAGCGCAGCACCCAGTAGTTTTCCATGCGGCGCTGGAAGGCGTTGTACGCGTCGTAGGCGAGTTCGAAATCGCGCACGATGGCGAAAAGTGCCTCGCTCCTTTGCGGATAGACCGGTTCCACGCCCCTGACCAGGCTGATGAGCTGGCGCTGGTTGACGAGATCGACGTAGCGGCGCAGGGGCGAGGATGACCACGCGTACTGGTCGACGCCGAGGCCCTGATGCGGGTCGGGCGCGGTGGTCATGCGCGTCCTGCCGCCGCCCTGGGCGCGGTAGATGGCGGCGACGCGGTGCTCGGCGAGCCAGCCGCCCCAGTGCGCGTTGGCGAGGATCATCAGTTCCGAGACCACCCGGTCGATCGGGCTGCCGCGGCGCCGCGGCGTGATCTCGACGTGTTCGCCGTCGACCTTGAAGGTGTAATCGACGCGCTCGGCCTCGGCGGTCTTGCCGCGTCCCGCGGTCAGCGCGCCGGCAAACGCCCACAGCCATTCGAGTTCCCGCCGGTAGGGGTAGTCCACTGTGTGCGGATCGCCGAGCGTGTCTTCGTTGAACAGCTTTTCCAGCGTTTCGTGGCGCAGGTTGTCGGCGATGTGCACTTCTTCCAGGCGGGTCTCGGTGCCGACGATGCGCAGCTCGGGCGTCACCTCGACATACAGCGACAGCGACGGGCAGTCGTGGGTTTCGCCGAGCGTGTAGTGGTGAATGATCGCTTCCGGCAGCATGGTGATCTTGTCGCCGGGGAAATAGACCGTCGACAGCCGCTCGCGCGCGATGCGGTCGAGGTCGGAATCGGGCGCGATGCCGAGCGCCGGCGCGGCGATGTGGATGCCGACGCGCACATTGCCGGACGCGAGCCAGGTCACCGAGAGCGCATCGTCGATCTCCGTGGTTGCCGCGTCGTCCATCGAGAACGCACGCACGTCGGCGCGCGGCAATTCCGGCGGGTCGGCCGGCTCCGCCAGCGGCGGGAAATCGGTGCCGTGCGGGAAATGCTCGATGACGAACGCCGCGCGGTGGAATTCCAGCGTCGAGGGAATCGCCCCGCAGCGTTCCATCAGGCGCAAGGGCGTGAGCCCCGTGGCTGCGGCCGCCGCTTCGAGGGCCTTGTATTCCAGCGTGTTGCGGTCCGGCGCGATGAGGATGCGCGGCAGCAGCGCGCGATACGCCTCCGGCAGGCGGAAGGCGCTGAGCTCCGCTGCGAGCTGCGCCTGTCGTTCCGCAGCCAGACGTTTCTTTTCCAGGCCCGCCTTGGCGGCCGCGAGCGTGTCCGGCGGCGCCGGCCGGTAGCGGCCGCGGCCCTTGCGGTGAAAATGGATCGGCGAGGCGTGCAGCCGGGTGAGGATCGCCAGCGCCTCGGCCGGGCGCGGCGCGTGGCCGTAATAGTCCTCGGCCAGCGCCTGGAAGCCGAACTCCTCGCTGCCTGCCGCTTCCCACAGAAAATCGGCGTCGATCTCGTCGGCGAGCCGGGTCGCCTCGGCCATCACCTCGGCGGGCGTCGGCGACGCGAAACGCAACAGGATGTTGGCCGCCTTGATCTTGCTGCGCTTGCCGGACATGGCTTCGACCTGCGCGCTGGCCTCGGACTCGGCAAGCAGCGTGCCGGCCTTGAACTGGCCGTCCTCTTCGAAAATGACGTGCATGGGGATGGGGGATCAGAAGCCCAGGATGGTGGAGAAGTGGCGATCGAATCCGGTGAAGCCGTGGTCACCGCCGCGTTCGACGATCTGCCGCGCGCCGCGGTAATACTCGACCGCCGCGCGGTAATCGAGCACCTCGTCGCCGGTCTGCACCAGCAGCAGGTAACGTTCCGGCCGCGTGATCGAGACCCGGTCGAGCGCGGCGAGTTCCGCCAGGTGCGCCTCGGTCAGTTCCCACTTCTCGCCCGTGTGCCAGTTCGTCTGCGGCCCCAGCGCCGCGCGCAACAGGACGTGCGCATGCACCGCGGGATTGACCAGCACCGCCTTGTAGCCATGCACTTCCGCCAGGTACGTGGCATAGAACCCGCCCAGCGAGCTGCCGACCAGCGTCACCGTGTGCGGCGGGCGGCCCGCGAGCCGCGATTCGAGCAGCGCGATCGCCGCGCGCGGACTGTTGGGCAACGCCGGGCAGTCGTATTCCGCCGCCCGCCCGATGCCGTCCATGAAGGCGCCCAACTCGCGTGCCTTGCCCGACGCCGGCGAGGAATTGAAACCGTGGAGATAGACGATCATGCGCGGATTTTACCGGCGTGCGGGGGATTCCCGAAATGCGCGCCGCCGCCCGGGGTGCGCGAAGCGGGCTGACGCGTCAGCGGCTGCCGGGCCGCAGGCGCTCGCGCGCCAGGCGCGCGGCGTGATAGGCGCAGACCAGGCCGAAGCGCAGCCAGATACCGGCGTCGACGGCGACCAGCAGGATCGCGGGATAGCGCTGGCGGTAGAACTTGCGATAGAAGCGCGCCATGCCGCGGTGTTTGTGCCATTCGACGAAAAACGGCCGGGCGCGGCTGCAATGGCCGCGGTGATGCAGGACGGGCGCATCCGGAACGAAGACCACGCGCCAGCCACGCTGGTGGAAGCGCATGCACATGTCGAGGTCTTCGCAGTGCAGGAAGTAGCTTTCGTCCCACGGGCCGACGTCCTTGAGGGCACGGCGGCGCACCAGCATCAGCGCGCCGGAGATCGCCTCGACGTCCACGGGCTTCTGCGGCAGCGGCGCGCCGGCGAGATGAAAGTCCGCGAACACCCGCGGCCAGCGCCCTGCCAGGCGCGTCAGCCCGAACGCGCGCACGAACGAGCGCCACGGCGTGGGCAGATCGCGCCGCCCACCGCCCTGTTCGCTGCCGTCGGGATTGGCCAGCAGCCCGCCGACCATGCCGATCCGCGGGTCGGATTCGAGCACCGCGACCATGCGTGACAGCGAGCCCGGCTGCAGCAGGCAGTCGGGATTGAGGAACAGCAGGTGCCGGCGGGTGGCCAGCCGCAGGCCGCGGTTGCAGCCGGCGGCAAAACCCAGGTTCTCGCCGGCGAAGTGCAGGCGCAGGCGCGGCTCGCCGACGAAGGCCACCGCCAGTTCGTCCATGCTCGAATCGGTCGAGGCGTTGTCGACGACGATGACCTCCGCCGCCTGCGCCAGCGCGGCGCGTACCGCGTCGACGAGCAGGGTGCCGGCATCGTGGTTGACGATGACCGCGGAGACGTCGGCCAATGCCGTGCCGGAAGCGTCGTTGGGCGTGCTCTGCAATTGGAAAAAACTCGTGAAACGGGCTCAGTGTCCGCGGGGGGACGGCGTGTATTGTCCCATGCGGCGGCGCAGACCGTGCACGATGCCCAGCGTCATCATGCGCCAGTGCTCGAAACGCGGCCGCGCGCACAGCGAATACACGCCGTACTTGAGCAGCAGCCGCCAGGCGTCGGCGAGCTTCCAGTTCCAGGGCAACCCCGGCTCGCAGTACAGGCGCACCGCGTTGCGGAAGTGGTAGTAGTGGCGCAGCGGGCTGTGCAGCGGCAGCCTGCGGCCGAACAGCACCAGCGGCGCCTCGCCCAGATCGTGACGCATGTGCGCGCCGCACACGCCCAGGCAGGTCAGCCCTTTGCGCCGTGCGCGCAGGCCCCACTCGATGTCGACGTAGTCGATGAAGAGGTCCTCGCGCATCGCGCCGACGCGGTCGATGGCGGACAGCGGGATGAGACAGCCGGAGGAGATCAGGTAATCGACTTCCACGACCGTCGCCTCGTCCGGGCAGGGCATGCGTTCGACCGACACGCCGCGGATGCGCAGGAAGGGCGGCGGGTTGTTCTGGCGCACATCGGTGTAGCGCGGTCCTGCGGCCGCGACCGCGATGCCGCGCGTCGTGGCGTCGCGGACGGCGGCGAGGAGCCGCGCCACCATGTCCGGCGCTGGCAGGCTGTCCTGGTCGAAGAGGATGACGGCCTCTGCACCCGCGGCGCGCGCCAGGCGGATGCCGGCGTTTTGCGCCGCCGCGACGCCGAGGTTCGTCCCCAACCGGACCGCTTCGTACGCGCCGCTGCCCGGCCATGCGCGATCGAGGAGGGCGGCGACGTCGGCGTGCGAGCCGTTGTCGACGACGAGGGTCTTGCGCACCTGGCCGGCAAGGGCGTCGACGAGCGCGCACAGCGCCACGGGATCGGGCTGGTAGGTGACGACGACGGCGATCACCGGCGGCGGGGTTTCAGTCATCGTCGCCGGCCAGCACGCGGCGGATGGTCTGCGACGAGAACCCGCGGCCGGCCAGAAAGCGCACGTGCTTGGCGCGTTCCGCGGCGGATGTTGGCGCGGCGGCGAATTTCTTCTGCCACACCGCGCGTGCGCGGGCGACCTCGTTGTCGCGGGCGTCGGCGTCGAGATGGGCGAGGAGTTCGTCGATGAGCGTGTCGGCAACGCCGCGCTGGCGCAGCGCGTGGGCGATCTTGACGGCGCCGTCACGGGCGCGGTGGTCGGCGATGTAGGCCGCGGCGAAGCGGCGGTCGGAAAGCCAGCCCAGCGTCTCGAATTCGTCGAGCAGGGCGGCGATCGCGTCCGGCGCGCCGCCGTCGCGCGCCAGCCGCACGGTGAGCTCGTGGCGGCTCATTTCGCGTCGCGCGAGCAGCGTCAGGGCGCGCGTGCGCAGGGGAACGTCAGACGGCTTTTTCAGCTTTTTCGGCTTTCTCCGCGCCGCCGCCCGCGCCGCCGACGCCGACGATGGCGCGGATCTTGGATTCGATCTCGTGCGCGACCTCGGGGTGCTCGCGCAGGTATTCGCGCGCGTTGTCCTTGCCCTGGCCGATCTTCTCGCCGTTGTAGGCATACCAGGCGCCCGACTTGTCGATGAGCTTGTTGGCCACGCCCAGCTCGATGATCTCGCCCTCGCGCGAGATGCCGGCGCCGTAGAGGATGTCGAAGAACGCTTCCTTGAACGGCGGGGCGACCTTGTTCTTGACGACCTTGACCTTGGTCTCGCTGCCGACGATCTCGTCGCCCTTCTTGATCGCGCCGACACGGCGGATGTCGAGACGCACCGAGGCGTAAAACTTGAGCGCGTTGCCGCCGGTGGTGGTCTCGGGGTTGCCGAACATGACGCCGATCTTCATCCGGATCTGGTTGATGAAGATGACCAGGGTATTGGTGCGGCTGATGTTGCCGGTGAGCTTGCGCAGCGCCTGGCTCATCAGGCGCGCGTGCAGGCCCATTTGCGGGTCGCCCATTTCGCCCTCGATCTCGGCCTTGGGCGTGAGCGCGGCGACCGAGTCGATGACGACGACATCGACCGAGCCGGAACGCACCAGCATGTCGGCGATTTCCAGCGCCTGCTCGCCCGTGTCGGGTTGCGAGACGAGCAGGTTGTCGACGTCGACGCCGAGCTTGGCCGCGTACTGCGGGTCGAGCGCATGTTCGGCGTCGATGAACGCCGCCGTTCCGCCGAGCTTCTGCATCTCGGCGATCACCTGCAGCGTGAGCGTGGTCTTGCCCGACGACTCGGGGCCGTAGATCTCGACGACGCGCCCGCGCGGCAGCCCGCCGACGCCCAAGGCGATGTCGAGCCCGAGGCTGCCGGTGGACACGACCTGGATGTCGCGCACCACGTCGTGGTCGCCCATGCGCATGATCGAGCCCTTGCCGAACTGCTTTTCGATTTGCGACATGGCGGCGGCCAGCGCTTTGGATTTGTTGTCGTCCATGGGAATCCTTACAAGGTGGGCTCTGAAACCGGCAAATATAGCAGTTATCCGATCAGTTCGATCAGGCCCCGCAGCGCCGCGGCGACGGCGCGCGAACGGATTTCGGCGCGGTCGCCGGACAGGCGGCAGGAGGAGGTGAGCAGGCGGCCGTCGGCCAGCGCCCAGCCGTAGCACACCAGCCCGACGGGCTTGTCGCGCGTGCCACCGCCGGGCCCGGCGATGCCGGAAACGGCCAGGCTCGCCTGCGCGTGGCTGCGTGCCAGCGCGCCCTTCGCCATTTCGGCGACCGTCTCCTCGGAGACCGCGCCGAAGGTGGCGAGCGTTTCCGGCGCGACGCCGAGCATTTCGATCTTGGCCGCGTTGGCATAGGTGATGAAGCCGCGCTCGAACCACGCCGACGATCCCGGCAGCGCGGTGACGACTTCGCCGACCCAGCCACCGGTGCAGGATTCGGCGGTGGCGAGCAGCCAGCCGCGGGCGCGCAGGCGCTCACCGAGTTCGGCGGCGAGGCCATGCAGTTCTTCGTCGCTCACACGAGCCATTGCAGTCCTTTCAAAAGAGCGAGGGTATAGAGCGCCGCGAGGAGGTCGTCGAACATCACGCCGAAGCCGTTCTTGAGACGCGCGTCGAACTGGCGGATCGGCCACGGCTTGACGATGTCGAAAAAGCGGAAGGCGACGAAGGCAGCCGCAATCCACAGCGGCGTCGGCGGGGTCGCCGCGAGCACCAGGGCGAAGGCGACGATCTCGTCCCAGACGATGGCCCCGTGGTCGGCGACGCCGAGCGCCCGTCCGGTGCGCGCGCATGCCCACACGCCCAGGGCGAAAGCCACGGCGATGACCGCGACGCGCGCGCCGGGGTCGGCGACGAAGGTCGCCAGCAGCGCGTAGAGCGGCAACGCGGCGAGGGTGCCGAAGGTGCCGGGGGCGAGCGGCGCGAGCCCGCTGCCCAAGCCGAGCGCGACGAGGTGCGCGGGGTGGCTCACGAGGAGCCGCACGTCAGGCCGGGAAGTGGTCATAACCGGTCCTGGAAATGGCCATGGGCGCGCCCGTCGCGTCGCGCACGACCAGGCCGGGCGCCGCCGCGATGACGCCGATCCGCGTGACAGCCACGCCCGCTGCCGCACCCGCGGCCCGGATCTGCTCGCGGCGCGCGACGGGCGCGGTGAAACACAGTTCGTAATCGTCGCCCCCGGCGAGTACGCAGTCGCGCGCGACGGGGTCGGTGAGGTATTGGCGTGCAGCCTCGGCGACGGGGATGCGGGCAAACGCGATGTCCGCACCCACGCCGGAGGCGTCGAGGATGTGGCCGAGGTCGGCGAGGAGGCCGTCGGAAACGTCGATCGCCGCCGTCGCCAGGCCGCGCAGGGCGATGCCCAGCGCCACGCGTGGCTGGGGCAGATAGAGCGCGGGCAGCACGCGCGCCGCGTCGATCTGCGCCATGGACAGCCGCCCCTGGCGATAGGCCAGCGCGAGCGCCGCGGAGCCGATCGTTCCCGATACCCAGACGTCGTCGCCCGGCTGCGCGCCGCGGCGGCGCAAGGCCTGGCCGGGGGGCACTTCGCCGATGACGGTGAGGGCGAGAACGAGCGGCCCGCGCGTGGTGTCGCCGCCGACGAGCTCGATGCCGTGTTCGTCGGCGAGGCGAAAGAAGCCGCGCGTGAATGCGCCCAGCCACGCCTCGTCGACCGCGGGCAGGGCGATGGACAGCGTCGCCCAGCGCGGCGTCGCGCCCATCGCCGCCAGGTCGGAGAGATTGACCGCCAGCGACTTGTGACCGATGCCGGCCGGGCCGTCACGATCTCCGAAATGCGTGCCGGCGAGCAACATGTCCGAAGACACGGCGAGCTCCATGCCCGGCGTCGGCGCCAGCAGCGCGCAGTCGTCGCCCACCCCCAGCACTGCGTGCGGCGCGGGGCGGGTGAAATAGCGGGCGATGAGGTCGAATTCCATGCGCGC
>Ga0272446_1006295_pt1 | contig 12474 bp, 8 predicted proteins | sample YNPCB0061_FD_194587 | JGI IMG/M metagenome (GOLD analysis project Ga0272446, IMG submission 194587) | Hot spring microbial mat communities from Yellowstone National Park, WY, United States - YNP-CB-006-1 | ecosystem: Environmental > Aquatic > Thermal springs > Hot (42-90C) > Sediment | place... | reverse complement strand
CTTGTAGAAATCGATGGAGTTGGGATTGGAAATTATGGAGACCTATCAATGGTTAGTTTCCATGCAACTAAGCTGTTTCATACTGCAGAGGGTGGTGCTCTCATGTATAAAGATGAAAAACTGAAATTAAAAATTGAGCTACTAAAAAATTTTGGAATAAAAAATGAAGAGGAAGTAGCATCAATTGGTATTAACGGCAAAATGAGCGAAATCCACGCCGCTCTTGGGTTGAGCTTATTGAAGTATTTACAGCAAGAATATGAAGCTAGAAAAAGGATTGCCAACATCTACAGAGAGCGTTTAACAAATGTTGAGGGTATAACATTACCTATTGAAAGATTGAATGTAACTAGTAGCTATCAGTATTTTCCAATAAGAATTAGTTCTAAGTATTTCGGTTGCGATCGAGATTTTGTTTACACTGAACTGAAAAAATATAATGTTTTTACACGAAAATACTTCTATCCACTATGTTCTGAATATCCCTCCTACAAAGACATTCCATCTGCCAATAAGCAAAACTTACCAAATGCGCATCAAATTGTTAATGAAGTTTTGTGTTTGCCAATATATGGTGACTTAAATACTGATACAGTGCATGATATATGTACTTTAATCCACTTACTGCAAAGGTGAATGAATATGCCCAAAGTCTCTGTAATTATTCCTTCCTACAATCACGAAAAATATGTTGCTGAAGCGATCCAGAGTGTTCTTGACCAAACTTATCAAGACTTTGAAATAGTTGTTACCGATGATGCCTCCACGGATGCAACCGCTGATATAGTTTCTAAATTTAGTGATAAAAGGATAAAACTGTTTAGATTTGATAAAAATTGCGGTGCATCAGTTGCCGCTAATAATTGCATTGCAAACTCATCTGGAGAATATATAGCCATGCTAAGCTCTGATGATGTTTTTTATCCTGACAAGTTAGCCAAGCAAGTTGATTTCTTGGACTCTAACCCTCAAGTTGCAAGTGTTTTAAGCTACGCTCAAATAATTGACGATGATGGAGATGATTTCAAGGATGATAATCATTTTTATACAAGAATATTTATTCAAAAAAATAGAACTAGATTTGAATGGCTAAATTTCTTCTTTTTCCATGGGAATTGCTTATGTCACCCCAGTGCTCTAACTAGGAGAGATTGTTACAATAAAGTCGGAACCTATAATAGTCTTTTTGCTCAATTGCCAGATTTTGATTTTTGGATTAGGCTCTGTACCTATTATGAAATTCACATCTTGCCTTATAATTTAATTAAATTCAGAATCAGAACTGGAGAGGCTAATGCAAGTGCTCGCAGACCTGACACGATCGTAAGAACAAGAATTGAACACTTACAATGTCTGAGTAATTTTTTACATCCGAACATCAGAGACAATTTACCTCAAATTTTTTCATCGGAGGTTTCGGATATTCCTCTAGACAACCTTTCCCCCGTCGAGTTTGAATTTATAATGTACATCATTGCGTTATCCCATGGTTCACTTGACATACATAAGTTGTGGGGATTAAACGGATTATATGGCATTCTTCAAAGAGATGTTAATGTAACTGAAATAGTCAGAAAAAAGTTCGATTTCCGACCAAAAGACTTAATTGATTTATCTGGGAAATTTGATCCTTTTAATTTGTTGAATGTGGAACACTTACACTTACAACTTCAATCTACTCAGCAAGAATTAACGTTACAACTTCAATCTACTCAGCAAGAATTAACGCAAGTCAAAAACGAAATAAGCCTCATGCAAAGGAGTAAGTTTTGGAAAATGAGAAACCTGTGGTTTAGACTGAAGTCCTTACTGAGTGCCAGACTTAAGTATTAACTAATCCCTAAATCATAAAGTTACCACTAGAAGAAGAAAAATTGGGATTGTAGTATGGGTCATAACCTCCTAAAGTTTTCATATATTCAGCCCATTTAGCTTGCATATATTCTATCTCCCATGGGTCTATAACTCTAGCTCTGGTTAAAGACTCATAGTGATACAAACAGGCATAAGGGGTAAATACATTAAAGTAACCAGCTTTGTGTAATTTAAGACAAAAATCAACATCATTGTAGTTTAATGGTAAATCCTCATTCAAACCACCAACTTCGCTAAAAAGGTCTTTTTTTACCATTAAGCAAGCGCCAGTAACAGCAATATAGTTGCGAGTTATACTACATACATTCATGTAGCCTCTGTGTAAATGACTGTATTTGTAATAGACATGACCACAATACAACTTTTCACAATTAGGAATTACAACACCCACATGTTGAATTTTGCGACTGGGAAATAAAAGTTTGGCTCCAACTGCACCTGTATTTGGTAGTTGGGAAAGTTGCAACATGGATTCCAACCATTGAGAGTTAATTGGCTCAATGTCATCATTTAGGAGCAGTAAATGTTCTCCTGATGTTTCTCTTGCCCCTAGATTTATTCTTTGTGAGAAATTGAATCGATCAGCGCAAGATATAAATTTAACTGGGGTAATGTCTGTTAATTTGTGCTTAAGAGTATCGCTAATTTCATATCCGTCAACTACAATTAATTCAAAATTACGATAACTTGTTTTCTCTGTAAGAGATTTTATGCAATTTTCTAAACCTGAAATGTTTTTATGAGATAACTTTTTGCCAGCACTAGGAATTATGATACTAACTTTTGGATTATTCACAACCTCATATTCACACCTGTAATAACCCCACCCCAGAGAAATATCATGTCCTACTTTAGCTTTTATTGGCTGATGATTTAGCCTTTCCTGTAGTGCCCTTTTCCCTGCCTCGTAAGCATACATTTTTACAGGTCCAGAGGCAGAGGAAGAGGGTATGCTTCGCCAGTGGTACAGTATTTTAGGAATGTGGAATATGCGTGTTGTTTTATTAGTTACCCTTAAAACCAAATCATAGTCTTGTGCGCCATCAAATTCGCTACGAAGTCCACCAATTTCTCTAATTAGAGCAGTTCTGAACACTCCTAAGTGAAAGGTGTACATATAAAAATGAATAAGATGAGGGGACCAGTCTGGCTTGAAAATTGGTCCGTAGCGTCTTTGTCTAGTGTCAATAAAGTCTTCATCGCTATAGATATAGTCAGCCTCGGGATGCTGGTTAATAAGATTTGCATTTTCATAAAGAGCATGAGGAGCTAATTCATCATCATGATCTAAGAATGCGATATACTCCCCATTAGCCAGTTCAAGGGCAGAGTTACTTGCGGCAGAAATACCTCCATTTTTATCCCTAAAGACTACTTTTATTCGACTATCAAGGCGACTATATTCGGTGAGAATTTGCTTTATCTTAGTATCTGAAGAACCATCATCGGCTATGCACAATTCCCAGTAGGGGTATATTTGCGTTCTCACAGACTCGATCGCCTTTCTTAGCCAAATCTCATCTATGTTATAGACAGGCATTATCACAGAGAAGGTTGGTTTGATAGCAAGCTGAGAAAGCACTAAAGGCATATTATTAGTCAATGAATCAATATATTCCCGCTCTTGTTTCAGATAATCCTGAAAACGCAGTGATTGAAAATTTGACACTACCTTGAAGATCAATTTTTGCCATATAATACCCATGCCATTTATTATTCCTTCCGAGCGCAAAATGGCGTTAATCTGAGATAGTTTTGCAATAACACTTTTCATTGATGTGGTTACTTTATTATCTGGAAGCTATAAGTTTTTGATGATTATAATCAAGTCATAAATTATTAATGGAGGTATCATATTAACTTAATTGATAATTACATTATCATAAACTGAAGCAAAAATGCGTCCAATAAGCACTGCTAATTTGAGAGTGGGAAAGGAGTAAGTTTCAATAGCCACGCACCAAACAAGAGAGTCTCAGCCTTTCCGAAGTCCGCCTAAGTAATCTTAACAAATAGGTTTACAACTTTTTTCTATAATTCAGTATAATAAGCAAAAGTTATTGATGGGTTGCAAGGTTATTAGCTATGGGGCTCTACTTCGCCAACCTTCCCAATAATCCCAATAATAAAGTCTAGGGATAAGTCGTAATAAGTGATTTAGGAATATGCTGTATCCGAGTAAGATAAATCAAAGATCATAAATAAGGTAGTGGTGTTAAAATAATCACTGAAGCTCTGTGTCTAAAAAAATGATTAATAAAATTTCTAAGGCTTTTGCTATTTTGCGTTCAGAGGGTTTTTTTAAGGGTATCAAACTGATATTGCAAAAATTGCTGGTTAAGGCTAGTCTTTATTTTAGTCCCCCCTATGAAAAGTACATAAGTCCCCCCTATGAAAAGTACATAAGTCCCCCCTATGAAAAGTACATAGAGCAAGAGATAGTGTATACTAAATCGCTCCGCAACGATATTGGTTTGCTACTGAATAACTTATCATATAAACCAACTTTTTCTGTGGTAATGCCAGTTTATAATGTAGATGAAAAATGGTTGAGAAAAGCTATTGAATCTGTAAGACAACAAATTTACCCCTACTGGGAATTGTGTATTGCTGATGATGCTTCGTCACTTCCTCACATCAAAGCGATTTTGGATGAATATCGTCAGATGGATGATCGAATAAAAGTAATCTTTAGAGATGAAAATGGGGGTATTGCCGCCGCCAGTAATTCTGCCATTGAAATAGCCAATGGTGACTATTTAGCATTCTTAGATCATGATGATGAACTAGCTCCCCATGCTCTTTATGAAAACGCAAAGCTGATTAACCAACATCCTGAAGCAGACTATATCTACAGCGATGAAGACAAGATTGATGTAGCTCAAAATCGTTTCGATCATCACTTTAAACCAGATTGGTCTCCAGACCTTCTGTACAGTATCAATTATACCTGGCATTTGGGAGTGTATCGAACTTCATTAGTAAAAAAAATTGGTGGTTTTCGGAGTGAATATGATGGTTCTCAAGATTATGATTTGACCTTGCGAATCGCTGATGAGACCAAGAATATACTACACATTCCTAAAGTGCTATATCACTGGCGAACTTTACCTGCATCAACAGCTTCATCAGGGTCTGCCAAAGAATATGCGTTCACAGCGGCAAAAAATGCTTTACAAGATAGGCTCTGCCGAAAGGGAATTAAAGGAAAAGTTGAGTTTATCAGTAATTACGGACTTTATCATACTCAGTATCAAATTGTAGGTATGCCGAAAGTCTCTATAATTATTCCGAGCGCTGGCAAACCGCTGGATTCAAGTGGAGTCACAGCTTTAGAGAATTGTGTAACCTCGATAGTCACTATAACTGGATACAAGAATTGGGAGATTATTATAGTTGATGGCTACGATATTCCCAAAGAAACTCTTAACAGGCTTGAAAAAATTACTGATAAGTTTACTCTCATATCATCTAACAATGAGTTTAATTTCTCTCAAAGAATCAATCTTGGTGCAACCATTGCTCAGGGTGAGCATTTACTCTTACTAAATGATGACACCCAAGTTATAAATGTTGAATGGTTAGAATCATTGCTTCAACTATCTCAACTCAGCGAGATTGGTGCTGTAGGTGCTAAGCTGTTTTATCCAAATGGAACTTTACAGCATATAGGTGTTATCCTCCCAAATCCAAATCTTGCAAATTTTTCACACATCTTTTGTGGGTACGAAGATAAATGTTACTATTTTTACAATGGTGTGGCAATTCGTAATTATCTGGCTGTGACGGGAGCTTGTTTAATGGTAAAGCGTCAACTATTTGAAGCTGTTGGTGGTTTAACCGAAGAGTTACCGTTGAACTACAATGATGTGGATTTTTGTCTCAAATTACACAAGTTGGGGTACCGCAATGTTTTTACACCATACGCTAGGTTGTATCATTATGAATCCTTGACCAGAAAAGCCATCGTCCAAGACTACGAGATCGAGTACATGAAAAATCACTGGATTGATTACATAAACTCCTTGGCTGGTTATGATCCCTATTACAACCCCAATTTCTCCTCTTCTAACTGTATTTTATAGAGGCGAACTAAAGTATGAACTTAAAAATGATATGTAACTTTTATTCTAAAAATATACGCATTTTGAATTTGCTGTTATTTGTAATCCTATATTTCATGCGAAGACCAGTGGATGTACTATCTCCCTCTGTTTGGGCTGAAGACGGAGCTTTAAATATTCCTCAAGCCATTTCGCATGGATGGGCAAGTTTGTTAACTCCGGTTCAAGGATATTTAATTATTCCTTCTAAAATCATTACTCTAGTTTCACTTTCTATATCAGGCATTTTTTATCCTGAAGTGGCATATTTATTGACTCTAACTATTACCATTATTATATTATTACTTTTAACCAGTGATCATGTTGCCCTTGAAGGTAAATATTTTTTGCCCTTAATTATTGCTTTACTTCCCTATGATCCAGAAGTCTTTTCTACTCCACTCTATATATTCTGGTGGACATCTCTTCTACTAATTATTCCAATATTTTCGATACCTTCCCATCAAGTTAATTCTAAGATTAAAATATATGTGATGACAGTTACAACCGTAGCTGTTGGCTGTCTTAGTTCACCTCTTTGTATTTTGCTAATACCAGTTATGGTATTTAGGGCATATATCGTTAGAAGTCTTGCTGACTATCTTGCTCTCAGTATATGGACAGCTTTGTCCGCATATCAATTCTGGCTAACAAGTAATTCCTACGGCTCTAGTGGCATTTTATCAAAGATTAATTTTCTTGAATCAAGATTCCTGATTCCCAAATATTTTGGGAACTATTTAGTATATGATGATTTATTCGCCAAAGATACATTACCAATCTAGATTATTTTTACTATAATTATGGGTATTGGTGTACGCAGTATTTATTGCACAATTCGGGATAAAGATATTAATTTGTTTTACATCTCTGCCTCATTCGTAATGACAATCCTAGCGATTGCTAGCTCATGGATAAGGGCAGGATTAGCTCCTGATCCAATATTTGCTGGTCCTCGTTACTTTTTCTTCCCATACATTTTCTTATCTCTGTTTTTACTCTCTATAATATCCTTTACTAAAAGCTCTGCTATTAGAGTGATATGTATGTCAGTTATTATTCTATCATGCACACTTACTTGGATAAAAGATTTTTCTTACTTTTTCAGGATATCTGACCCATTAAGCTGGAGAAGTGAACTTGCCGCTTGTTTAACCTCACCTGAACCTTATCGCTTAAAGATACAATTTAACGGTGTTCGGTCAGAAGCCTGGCACAGAGAATATACTTATTCAGAATGTTCATTGATTGTTGAAAGTGGTATACTTGCTCATGTCTATAGCCTAGATAAATCATTCATTCTTAAAAATTATCAACAAGGAGCTGACTAGCTATGAAAGTAAATGTTTTTGTGTCCTTCTTGTATTGCTTACCCCCACTAGCTGTTGCTTGGCTGATAATCAATTTTGGAGTTAATGTACCATATTGGGATGAATGGGGTTATGTAGATTTATTTGATAAGATATACCAAAACAATTATCATATTTTCGATTTCTTTCAGCAACATAATGAGCATCGAATTGTTGTTCCTAAAATAATAACTATCGTGATAGCATTTTTTACTGATTGGAATATTAAACTACTGATGTTTATCAGTCTGATAATATCTTGTATATCTTTTTTCCTTATTAAGCATATTTTTGATAGAGCAAATACAAATTCTTCAAGAAAACATATTTTAACAATTAGCTTTACAAATATTTTAGGAAGTCTGATCATATTTAGCTTTAATCAATATGAAAATTGGTTATGGGGTTTTCAACTTGCTTGGTTCTTAGTTAATCTATTTGTAATCCTAGCTATTGCAGTGTTTGGGTTCCCCATAAAAACATACCAGAAGTATATTTGTAGTGCAGTTTGTTGCTTGCTTGCTAGTTTTTCTAGCGGTCAAGGTTTGGTTTCTTGGTTAGCAGTTGCACCATTAGTATACTTTGAAGAAAACAATAGCTTAAAGAAAAGGGTAACTAAGACAGTGATATGGTTAGTTCTGTTTACTGTTACACTTTTAATATACTTTATTTTATTGGGTTATGAAAAGCCATCACATCATCCTGAGCTAACTAGCAGTCCTTTTCTGATTATCCATTACATTTTCAGGATGTATGGTAAATCACTAAACCCTGACTTGGGAAAGTTCGGCACAGATTTTGTAGGATTCTGCATTTTATGTACTTTTTTACTTTTCAATTATTACCTATGGCATAATCGAAATTCAATTCTTTTCTCTAAAATCTTACCTTGGATTTGCTTGGGTTGGTATAGCCTTTTATTTTCAGTGATGACTGCAATTAGTAGGTCTGGATTTGGAATTGAACAAGCAGAATCATCAAGATATACAACTATCTCTCTCCTACTACCACTATCACTGGTTTACATTTCCGCATCACTTCTAATAAGTGGCAAAATAGATAAATACTATAATTATTTAGTTTCAGGAATGTTATTTGTCTTCTTAGTTTCTTCTAATATACAGCAAATTCCTACTGGAGTATCTTTAATGTATCAAAGAAAATCTGGTGAGCTGTGTATAGAATTAATAGCGTTTTTAAAGCCCGCAGTAAATACAAGTGATCATCAATTTAACTGCTTAAATTATATTTACCCTGATACTAAATTCTTAATAGAATGGATTTATAAACTAAACACTCTTGGGTTCAGGACAATTCAGTTAAAAGCTAAAGATGAAGTTAAATTTATTGATATTCACAATTATCAAGTCGGGCATATAGATAAGCCTTCACCTAAAGAAATTGTTGTTGCCAAAGTATCAAGTGAAATTGAATTAAACGGATGGGCTATCATGCCTAATCGGCGAGAGTCAGCCCCAGCTGTATTTTTCTCCAAAGGGGAAGAGAAAGAATTTTTTGCCGCAGTCTCTACAGGTGGCTTTCGTCCTGATGTTGCTGATGCATTAAAATCTCAGAGATTGCAATTTTCCGGATGGAATGCTAAAATAAAGCTAACAGATTTTTCTGCTGGAAACCACCAAATCAAAGCATGGGTATATAACAGAGACTCAAAGCAGTTCATTTCACTTCATGGTAAAATTAATTTACAACTTGAGGAGTAAGCAATGAAGTTTATAAAATTTTTGATTGGAGGTGGTGTTGCGGCAACAATTAACATTTTCCTTATCCATTTCATGATTGAGCATCAAGGGTTTAATACACCTTTTTTGAAGAACTTAGCAAATGTAATAGCATTAGAAGCGTCTTTAGTTGCTAGCTTCTTCTTATATCGTGTATTTGTTTGGACTGGGGGGACTTGGAACTCTAGAGAAGTTTTCTTTAAGCAATTACCTTTATATCATGTCTCTGCAGGGGCGGCAGTTTTTTTGAGGATTTTTATTCTTTTCCCATTGTTAGATTGGCTTAGCGTTAACTATTTGATTAATACTTTGGTAGGGATTTCCTTTAGTGCCATTATCAATTTTTTTCTGACTGATCGTTATGTTTTTACTTCTTCAAACTTTCCAGAATCTCTATCACCTTCTTTACATCCGTCTAAAGTTATCTACCCTGATCATAGTAAACTAAATCCTATTAGAAATTTGTCAATTGTTATCCCTGCCTATAATGAAGAAGGCTCTATTAGTGCGACCATTCAGGATATTGAAAATTGTTTATCTCAAGAATGTATTGATTATGAAATTCTAGTGGTTAATGACAACAGTAAAGACAGAACGGAGGTTATCTTAAAAGACCTAACTCAAAAGAGTAATAGAGTCAGATATATCAATAATTATTATCCTAATGGTTTTGGATTTGCTGTAAGGTGTGGATTAGAAAACTTTCATAATGATGCAGTAGTTATAGTCATGGCAGATGGTTCAGATGATCCTCGGGATATAATTAATTACTATAGAAAAATAGCAAATGGGTATGATTGTGCTTTTGGGTCTCGCTTTATTAAAGGAGGTAAAGTAATTGATTATCCAGTATACAAGTTAATCATAAATCGTCTCGCCAACTTATTTATACAAGTTATGTTCGGATTAAAATATAACGATGTTACTAATGCATTTAAAATGTATCGTAAAAGTGTTATAGAAGGTGTCTCTCCTCTTTTATCTCATCATTTTAACCTAACGGTAGAAATTCCTCTTAAAGCAATCGTTAGAGGATATTCTTATTCGGTCTTGCCAATTACATGGCGCAACAGAAAAACAGGAACTTCAAAATTAAAACTAAGAGAAATGGGCAGTAGGTACCTTTTTATTGTTCTTTATATTTGGCTGGAAAAACATTTGTCTAGGGGAGATTACCATGTTAAAAGTAATTTTCACAGTAGTAAGAGTAAGGTGATTAACAATGAATGAGAACATACTGATTTTTGGCGGTGCTGGCTTCGTCGGTAGTTCTCTCGCTATATTTATTAAAGAGAACTATCCCAGTTGTAATATTATCTGTTTCGATAACCTGCGTAGGCGTGGTTCTGAACTTAACCTGCCAAGACTTAAAAACTTAAATATAAATTTCATTCATGGAGACATCCGTTTTTATAGTGACTTAGAGCCGAGTGCATTTAATAAAATCGATTTAATTATTGATTGTTCAGCAGAACCTTCTGTTTTAATGGGGTATTCTTCACCTCAGTATGTTCTACAGACTAACTTGTGCGGTACAATGAACATTTTAGAACTTTGTAGGCAAACTCAGGCAAAGTTAATATTTTTATCCACGAGTAGGGTTTATCCCATTGAAGCACTTAAAGCTATTGATATTGAAGAAGACATTACTAGATTCAGAATCAAATCTATCCAAAGTATCACTGGAGTTTCTGCATTGGGAATATCGGAGAAATTCCCTCTAGATGGGTACCGCTCCTTGTATGGAACAACTAAATTAGCATCTGAGATGCTGATTCAGGAATACCATTATGCCTACGACCTTCCTACTATTATCAATAGATGTGGTGTAATCACAGGCCCTTGGCAGATGGGTAAGGTGGATCAAGGAGTATTTGCCCTTTGGATAATCGCACATTATTTTAGAAAAAACCTCAGTTATATTGGCTATGGTGGGACGGGCAAGCAAGTAAGAGATTTATTACATATCCAAGATTTAGTTGATCTAATTATTTATCAGATGACTAATTTTACAAAAATCAATGGTGATACCTTCAATATTGGCGGTGGTATTTTTAGTTCACTATCTTTGCTAGAAACAACAAAGCTTTGTCAAGAAATAACAGGAAACTTTGTTCCGATTTCTAGTATTTTGGAAGAGAGGAAAGGGGATGTACCAATTTTTATTACTGACATAACAAAAGTTCAAGAGAAATGTGGTTGGACTCCCAAGAAAAAGCCTCAGCAAATTTTAGTGGATATCTATGAGTGGCTGATTCAGAATCATGAGATTTTGACAAGCGTACTTTGATATGGTATTTTTTTGTATTAGGCAATTCTGTTAACGAGGTTCCTACATCATGACGGTCGCAATCATTACTGGAAGTTGTGGATTAGTTGGTTCAGAATGTGTACATTTTTTTGTGTCCAAGGGCTTTAAAATCGTAGGCATAGACAATAACATGAGAGCCTTCTTTTTTGGTGACTCTGCTTCTACTTCATGGAATAGATATTTACTGCAAGAAAGTTATGGTGATAAGTACATACACCATAACATAGACATTAGAGATCGAGATGCTGTTGAAACTCTTTTTCAGGAGTATTCTTCCGATATTTCCCTAGTGATACATACTGCCGCTCAACCCTCTCACGATTGGGCGGCAAGAGACCCTCACACAGATTTCAGCGTAAATGCAAACGGAACTCTTGTACTACTAGAATCCACGCGAAAATTTTGTCCTGAAGCGGTATTTATTTTTACATCTACAAATAAGGTGTACGGGGATAGTCCAAATTATTTGCCACTAGAGGAATTAGACACAAGATGGGAAATTAATCATAATCATCCCTATTGGAATGGTATTGATGAATCAATGTCAATTGATAACAGTAAGCATTCATTGTTTGGAGCATCCAAGCTTGCGGCAGATATTTTAGTTCAAGAGTATGGTAAATACTTCAATATGAAAACAGCTACCTTTAGAGGAGGTTGTCTAACTGGTTCTGCTCATTCTGCCACGGAATTACACGGATTCTTGGCTTATTTGGTTAAATGTACTCTCACTGGTCAGTCTTACACAATATACGGATACAAAGGTAAACAGGTAAGAGATAATATACATAGCTTCGACCTTGTAAATGCTTTCTACCATTTTTATCAAAATCCTCGTTCTGGTGAAGTATATAACATAGGAGGAGCAAGACATAGCAACTGTTCTATCTTAGAGGCGATCACTATTTGCGAAAAAATTACTAATCAAAAATTGAGCTTTAGTTATAGTGATAATAATCGATCTGGTGATCATATTTGGTACATCTCTGATGTACAAAAATTCCAAACCCATTATCCAGCATGGAAATTTACTTACAATTTAGAAAAAATAATTGAAGATATTTGTAACGGTTATAGTCGTAGACTTCTTGAGAAAG
>Ga0272446_1006294_pt1 | contig 12476 bp, 8 predicted proteins | sample YNPCB0061_FD_194587 | JGI IMG/M metagenome (GOLD analysis project Ga0272446, IMG submission 194587) | Hot spring microbial mat communities from Yellowstone National Park, WY, United States - YNP-CB-006-1 | ecosystem: Environmental > Aquatic > Thermal springs > Hot (42-90C) > Sediment | place... | reverse complement strand
CGACCCCGGCGTTCGCGCAACCTGTTCAGGCGTGCCGACGGCAACAATGCGTCCGCCCTCCTCGCCTCCCTCCGGTCCCAGGTCGATCACCCAATCGGCGCATTTGATCACATCGAGATGATGTTCGATCACCAGCACAGTGTTCCCCGCGTCCACCAGGCGTTGCAAGACGCGCAGCAGTCGGTCAACATCGGCGACGTGCAGACCGGTTGTCGGTTCATCGAGGATGTAGAGCGTGCGCCCGGTAGCACGCCGACTCAGTTCGGTCGCCAGTTTGATGCGCTGCGCCTCGCCGCCGGAGAGGGTGGTCGCGGGCTGACCCAGGCGAATATAGCCTAACCCGACGTCGATCAGGGTTTGCAACTTTTCGGCGATGGATGGGACACGCTCGAAAAATGCCGCCGCTTCTTCAACCGTCATGTCGAGCACTTCGGCGATGTTCTTGCCCCGGTAACGAATGTCGAGCGTTTCACGGTTGTAGCGCGCGCCGTGACAGACATCGCAGGTGACGTACAGATCGGGAAGGAACTGCATTTCGATCTGCATCAATCCTTCGCCGTTGCAGTGCTCGCACCGTCCTCCGGGAATGTTGAACGAGAAACGACTGGCATCATAGCCGCGCGCGCGCGCTTCGGGCGTCTGCGCGAACAATTTGCGGATCGGGTCGAACGCTTTGGTGTAGGTGACCGGGTTGGAGCGTGGCGTGCGACCGATGGGCGACTGGTCAATGTCGATCACTCTGTCGATCTGTTCGATGCCGTAGATCGCGTCGTGGGCGCCGGGGCGTGCGCGCGCGCCATGGAGCGCCTGCGCCAGCCGCGGGTAGAGGGTGTCGTTGATCAGAGTCGATTTGCCAGACCCGCTGACGCCGGTGACGGCAACCAGGCATCCCAGCGGGATAGAGACGTCGATGTTCTTCAGGTTGTGCTCGCGCGCTCCCCTGATCGTCAGGAATGCGCCGTTGCCGGGTCGTCGGCGGCGTGGCACGGCAATCGTGCGTTTGCCGGAGAGGTACTGTCCGGTAAGTGAGCGCGGCTCTGCCAGCACTGCATCGAGCGGACCGCTGACGATCACCTCGCCGCCGCGCTCTCCCGCACCGGGACCAATGTCAACGATCCAGTCGGCTGCGCGAATGATCTCTTCGTCGTGTTCAACAACCAGCACGCTGTTGCCCAGGTCGCGCAGTTGACGCAACGTGTTGAGCAGGCGCGCCGTATCGCGTGGGTGCAACCCGATGCTCGGCTCATCCAGCACGTAGAGCGCACCGCTCAACCCGGCGCCGATCTGCGTCGCCAGGCGGATGCGCTGCGCCTCGCCGCCAGCAAGGGTCGTCGCGGTGCGGTCAAGCGTGAGATACCCCAGCCCGACTTCGTTCAGAAACCGCAACCGGGCGCATATGTCGCGCAGCACCGGCGCCGCAATCTGGCATTCACGCAGGGTCAACCCATATCTGGACGAGATCAGGTCGCCGGTGTGCGCCGCATGTCGGCGGGTGAGAGTCTCTTCGATGTCGGCGATCAGTTCTCTGGTCCACGACCATGCCTCTGCCACGGGGAGCGCCGCCACCTGAGCAATTGTGGAGTCGACGACGGTGACGGCGAGCAGTTCGGGGCGCAGCCGCGCGCCGTTGCATGCCGGGCAGGTGCGTGGAGTCATAAACTGCTCAATCTGTGCGCGTTCGGTTTCATCGGTGCATTCTGCCAGACGACGGCGCAGAGCGGGGATAACCCCCTCGAATGGCGCCTCGACCATGCGCTCTTCGCCGCGTATGTGGTAACGGAGCGGCATCACATCGCCGTTGGAACCGTAGAGCAGCGTGGCGATCACCTCCGGGCGCAGATCGCGCAACGGTGTGTGCAGCGAAAAACCGAGATGCCCGGCGAGTGATGTCAGCAGATCGTCGAAGTAGCGGCGCTGCGCGCGACTGACGTTCGACCAGGGCGCGACGGCGCCTTCCGCAAGTGAACGGGAGCGATCGGGAATCACCAGTTCGGGGTCGAACTCCAGCACGCTTCCCAGACCATCACAGGCGGGGCAGGCGCCCGATGGATTGTTGAATGAAAAATCGCGCGGTTCGAGCGCCCCGATGGAAGCCGGTCCGTGCACCGGGCAGGCGTAGCGCTGTGACATAGTGAGTTCATCACCGCCGACGATCTGGACGATCACCACGCCACTGCCGACTCGCAGCGCCGTTTCGACTGAATCGGCGACGCGCACGCGAAACTGCGTCTGTTGCTGCGCGGGATCGGCTGATGGAATGACCAGCCGATCCACAACGACCTCGATCGTATGTGGACGATGACGGTCAAGGCGCAGGTCGTCGCCAAGGTCGCGCACCTCGCCATCGACGCGCACACGGACGAACCCCTGCTTGCGCACCTGATCGAGGAGGGTCTGATGGTCGCCCTTCTGATCGCGGACGAGGGGCGCAAGCAGCAGCACGCGGCTGCCGCCCGGCAGACCGAGAATTGTATCGATCATCTGTTGCGCCGATTGGCGCGTGAGCGGGCGACCGCAGTAGATGCAGTGCGGTCGTCCAATGCGGGCAAACAGCAGCCGCAGATAATCGTAGATTTCGGTGATGGTGCCGACGGTTGAGCGCGGATTGCGCGCCAGCCCTTTCTGATCGATAGCGATGGCGGGCGACAATCCTTCGATAGCGTCAACGTCCGGTTTGTCGATCTGCCCGAGGAACTGGCGGGCATAGGCGGAAAGCGATTCGACATAGCGACGCTGACCTTCGGCAAAAATCGTATCGAACGCCAGCGACGACTTGCCGGAGCCGGAGAGACCGGTGATCACCACCAGCGCATTGCGCGGCATGGCGACCGTAATATTCTTGAGATTATGGACGCGCGCCCCGCGCACCACGATCCGATCAGCAGACATAGCACTCGCGCCAAGACACAGGATCAGACGAGGGATGGTAGCACGGAACCGCGCAGCGATCAATGCCGCCTAGACGAACTTTTCGCCGCGCACGACCTGCACGTCGGTTACATAGGCAATCACGGCGTAGTTGGGAAAATAATGGTCTACCATCGCTTTCATCAGGCGGTCGGCGACTTCAGGCGAGACCAGCGTTTCGATCTTGACATTGCCGCCCTGCCACTGGCTGGCGTGAATCCCGCGTGTCCCTTCGCCGTGCACCTCGGAGATGGTGTAGCCCTGCGCGCCAAGCGCCTGGATTTCGTGGATCAACCGATCCTTCAGCACCGGTTCAGCGATAATCGTCACCAATCGTACTGTGGTCAGTTTCATACTGTCGCTCCTTTCAAAGGCGCTTCACCGTGCAGCATCACATCCGTCCAAGCGCCGCGCCCAGCCAGCGTGCATATTCATAATACAACGGTAAGCCAAGAATGAGATTGATCGGGAGGGTAATACCAAGCGAGGACGTCAGGTAGACACTCGGATTCGCCTGCGGGAAGGTGGCGCGCACGGCGGCTGGAGCGTCGATGTACGATGCACTGGCTGTGATTGCGCCAAGAATGAACGCGCCCCCAGGCGACAACCCGGCAAGCAGTCCCAGTGACACGCCGATCATACCGTGGATCAGCGGCATAACCGTGCCAAAGACTGCCATAAACGGACCGACTTTGACGAAATCGCGCAACTGTCGGCCAGCGAGCATGCCCATTTCGATCAGAAAGAAGACCAGCACGCCGCGGAAGAGGTCGCCATAGAGCGGCTTGATGGGCGCAAACCCCTGCTCGCCGACAGTCATGCCGATCAGCAGCCCGCCAAGCAGCAACACCACACTGCGCCCGGTCAGTGTATCGCAAATCACCATGCGGAGCGAGCCGCCCTCCGTGGCTCCCATACGCCAGCGCCCGATGAAGAGCGCCACAATGATCCCCCACTCCATCAGCGCCGCCAGCGCCGGGACGAACGCCTCGAATGTGTTCCGCCCTTCCGGCAGGCGCTCGACGAATGAGATGGCGGCAACGAGGGTGACCGATGAGACTGAACCGTAATGCGCCGCAATGCCGGCGGCGTTGGGAATGTCGAACCTGCCGGGACCGCGCAGGATCAGATAGCACCAGGTCGGCACGGCGATTGCCAGGGCAATCGTTGCCAGCGCTGGCAGGAAAAACTCGGCAAACGTTGTTCCTGCCAGTCCGACCCCGCCGTTCAATCCGATTGAAAACAGGAGATAGACCGAAATCGCCTTGATGATCGGTTCGGGAATCTCGACTTCGCTCCTGATCAGCGTCGCAACAATGCCCAACACGAATGCCAGCACCAGCGGCGACAGCAGGTTGCTGCGGATGACATCGAACGTTTCCATACCCTTCTTCTTTCGAGATACTATCTCTACAAAGCCATTGCACGCTCCAGGGACGTAGTAACCGGTTGTTACTGCCAGGGGTCGCAATCAGAGCGCCGGAGCAACGCCTGTTCCGCAGGGTGACGGCTGGCGCGCATTACCGGTCTGGAGAGATGCCTGGTCTCTCTCCGAAAAAGATATAAAAAGATATTATCGACAAAAAAGTGTAGCACTCAGGGTTGATAATATCAATATATCGATATAGATGAGCTTCAAAGACTATGCTTTTGGGGGATCGAGATCCGACGACAGGACAGGCAAGGTGGAGAGAAGGAGCGGGGAGTGTGTAAAGCGACTGCGTGACGTTGCTGCGTCCTGCTCAGCCGGGGATCACGCACCATTGCGGCGCAGCATATATCCCTGGCCGCGCACGGCGATCAATTTGCGGGGATGTTTGGGGTCGGGTTCGATCTTGTCGCGGATGCGCTCGATGATCTTTTGCAGTGCGCTATCGGAAGGGGGGGAAACGGGCCAGATCGCGCGCTTGATCGCATCGCGGGTGCAGACGCGTCCGGCGTGTTCGCGCAGGAACGCATAGACCTCGCCCTCGAGGTGAGTAAAGGTCGGCGGTGCAGTCTCACCGGCGGCAGGGAAAGACAGGAGCGTCTCAGCGGATGATAGCGCAACCTGTTCGTCCAGCGACCGCGCGAAGATCAATGCCGGTGTGCGTTGACCTGTGCGATGGGTCTGCACCAATCCACGCTGACGCAGGGCGTCGAGCAATGCCGCATCGTCGTCTGTCACCTGTCGGGTTGGATCGAGGAGCGCGCGCAGATCGGCGTGGGTGTCGGGATAGATCTCGATCAGGTGACGCCACCAGGAGCGGCAGAGCGGGCGCGCTTCTTCGATAGCGGCGCGTTCGATCTCATCGGGGCTGCCGTTCGGATGGCGCCGCCATTCATAGACGTGCGCGGCGGCGATCAGGATCAACGTCAGATTGGCGCCGCCAAGCCGCCGGATCCAGGCGCGATCAGTGTCATTCAACTCTGGTGCACGTCCGAGCAGCGCAGCAATGTCAGCGTCATCAAGACCCCCAATGAATAGCTCGCTGGTGAACAATCCCCAGAAGGAGGACGGCTCGCGCAGCTCGTTCACCGGGTACAGGCGGTTCAATGGCGCACCGGAAGTGACCACATAAGCGACGCGATCACCAATATCGGGGTTCTGTGTCAGCGAGCGCAGGAAACTTACCGTGTGGCGCGGCAGGCGCGCGATGCCTTCCACATTATCAATCAGGAAGATGAAGGTGTGATCCCCGGCGCGGCGGATCATGGCTTCGACCATGCACTTAAGCGCATACACCGCATCAGCAATGGCTGTTTCGACAATGCCCTGATCCGGCAGTGTGGGGAGATCGTCGGGCAGGGCGAGCGCCTGCGCTGTGGCGCGCGCCAGATCACGCCAGAAATAGAGGGCGCCATGGCTCTGTGAAGCGCCAAGATCGGCGTAAGGACCCGCATTGACGTAGGGGAAGACAAACCGCGCTGCGTCGGCATCGGCGCAGATCGGGCGTCCTGCTGTTGAACTGCGCAGGTAGTAGAGCAGCGAGGTCTTTCCGCTGCGCGCATCGCCAACTACGGCGCAGCACTGCGGCGGCGCAGCCGTCAGACGTTCGCAGACTGCGGCAATGAGGCTGCGCCGCCCGATAAAGAGATGCGGATCGATCACCGGTTTGCGGTTGCCGAAAGGGTTCATACGCACGCCTGCGTTCTGCGACATTGCTGACAATAACTATACCACACTTCACGCAGGCGTGTCGATATATCGACTTCAGAAGACCAGCGTTGTTGCGCCGATGCAGAAATCCGCCATTTCTGCGATGCTCAGCACACGCACGCCTGGGAGCAGACCCTGATCGACGCTGAGCCAGTAGCGCTGGAGGCATGGCTGCGACAGGTACAACGCTCCGCCTGCTTCACGATACGCATCGCGCACTTCGCGCAACGGCGGGTATCCTGCTTCGTGCAGGGTGGCAGCCCAACCTTCCGCCGTTGCGCACAAAACTCCTTCGCCCCGCAGCAGCACTGCTGTGCGACGTCCGGCAGCCAGTGCAGCGCTTGCTGTCAGAAATCCCAGAGTGACGGCGCCGGGATCACGCCCGGCATGGGTGATGATGATGACCAGTCGCGGTGTGGTCGTCATATTCGGATCAGCATTCCTCCCATTGCAAACCGCCAATATACCTGTGCGTCACCTTGCCGCTCGCGTCGAGCGCAAACAGGTAGAGCCAGCTATTGTCGAGCAACTGCCGCACCTGATCGTGCCTGGCAATGATTGCGGTCATGGCATTGATCGGCGCTTCGATCATAACGTGCAGCCGCATCGGCTCGTGCACATACTTTTCGCCGTCGTGCACCGATTGCCACGGCAGTCCGACGCGCAGATCGCCAGCGTTGCCTTCGAGCACGCCGAGCGTTCCGACGACATTGTGCAGCGTCTTGTTGCCGCTGCCGAAGACCCGGTTATCCACCGTCGAACCGTAGTACTGGAGATTGATCCAGCTGGCGACGATCATCGGCGCCGTCATGATGAGTTCCAGCACGCCGAAGCCTTCGTCCTGCCGCCATTCGTAGGAATGCAGGAAGGAACGTCCATTCATCACCACCCCTGCATTACGATCGCGCGGGGCGACGATAAACGCTGCACACCCTGCCAGCCCCCATTCCGGGCGCACCTGCGACCAGTCTTTGCTCCGGCGACGAACCGCGCTATCGATATCCGTCTTTGTGCCGATTTTCAAGAGCATTGATCGCTCCGCGCGCGCCAGCCGTCCGGCTGCGGCAAGATCGGCCTCGAGCTGCCTGAGATCGGCGGTATGACTCGCCGGGATACTGGCTTTGTCGAAAATCGTCACATCATCGGTGGTGGTGTCGTGCAGACCGGCCAGGAACACGGTGTCATCGGGGATGATGAGACCACGCTCTTTCAAGCCGGCACGCACGGCGGGATCGTTCAGAATCCGCACCGCCACCCGCACATTCGCCTCGCCGGTATGTCCGCCGCATGCACCGCAGTCCAGACCGGTTGCATGGGGGTTGTTGACGGTCGTTGAGCCATGCCCGGTCAGCAACACCAGACGGGCGAAGTTGTTCGTCAGCGACATCGCTTTGAGCGCCCCTTCGGCGGCTGCCACCCGCTGTTCCAGCGTCATGCCGGTTGTGCGCCCTCCAAGGGTACGCGGTTCGAGACTGGGCGCGACGCGCTCGCGCGTGTGCGCATCCAGCCCAAACGTTGCCGGATGTGGCACAGGACGGGTGATCCCCAACGTATCCAGCGCCAGCTTCCGCACGTATGCCAGACCGACCGGACCGACGAACCCGAAGCAGGAGATTGGTGCGAACTTGAACATTCGCCAGGCTTTGGCAACCCGCTGGTTCTGTGCGCGTTTCTCGATAGCGGCGTTCACTTCGCGCTCAGACGCGCCGTTGACCGATTCGGCAATAACGAACTGCGGCGTCAACAGAACCGGGCACTGCGCGCCGCCGCGGGTCTCTGCCAGCGGCACATACTCGATCGGGAAGCCGAAGAACCCTGCGAAACCGATCGTCTCGATCTCGTCGGTCACCGTCTCAAGTGCGCGCCGGAAAATTTCAGAGCGCACATCGATGCAAAATGCCGCCTGCACCCGCTTGCGTGCAGCGACTCTGGCTGGCGTCGTTGCGCCGAGCTGTGCAAAAAACTGACGCTGATAGGCTTTCTCAAAGGCTCGCTGGAGCAGGAGATCACCGGCGAGCGCGCGCTGGAGCGCCGGGTCAGGGCGATCGTTGACATATTCGCCTGCCATCGAGGACCATACGTCAGCCACTCCCTTGCGCGCGAAACTGTGCCAGAGCGCCACTTCCCAGACCAGCCGGATCGCCAGCAGATCCGTCAGCGTGTGGTCTTCGCCGCCGTAGAGTTCGGCGTCCCAGCGAAGATAGCGGGCATACGCCGCCCACCCGTGCATGCTCAACAGGAGTCGGTGCAGGTACGCCTCAAGCCCATTGATCGGAATGTTCAACTTCTCCACTGCGGCGACAATGGTCTCCATTGCCGATTCCGGCATTTCGCGCAACGCCTGACGAAAGCCATGCACGCCGCGCGTCTGTGGTGTGCGGTCGTGCGCAGCCTCGGCGCGCCACGCAGCATATGGCGGCAGATGTTTCCACGGCGACCGCCAGTAGGACTGACCCAGATCGAAATAAGCGCCAGCCCAGGTTGAGATCAGGTCGGTTACGACATCAGCCCAGTTGATGCCGGTCACCTTGCGGGCTGCATCGGCGACCGTCGGCAGGATCGGGAACGTCGGCTCCGGCTCATCGCCCAGGGCGAACGCCTTGAGCGCCGCCACGTTTGCGGGAGCGCCGGGAAATGGGCTTCCCCCGGCTAATGCCGCTTCGAGATCCGCATCGGTGATGCGGCCGCTCCGGATCGCCTGCGCGTAGAAGGAGCGCGGGGCTGTCATCCGCGCGCCTGCCCGACGCGCCAGGATATAAGCGGCAGACTCGAAGGAATGATCGATCAATCCCAGGTATGGATTGACGGCGACAAAATAGCGCAGGGGCCACAGGGGAGCGATGCGTTGTTCGGCGCGCCGCACCGCCTCTTTGATCGTGTCGATAGCCGGAGTATATGTCGGCGCAGTGCGTGCAGATCGGGTCTGAACGTCAGCCATATGCATATTCATGGGTGCTTCCTCCAGATAATCATTTCATCAATCAGCGAGCCAGTCGAAATGCGTCGATGAACCGGTCGAATAGAGTGTTGGCGTAGAAGCCGTTCTTAAGGTGGACATAGAGCGCCTGCCAGGCAGGGCGCTTGACCAGCGCGGGCAGCCAGGCGCTGAACGCCATCACAATGCCGAAGATGACGACTGCCAGCACGATCGTGATCATCGTTGCCATATTGAGCGGCGGGTAGACCGCCACTGCTCCGCCGAGCAACGCTTCTGCGGTCACTTCAAGGGCGAAGAAGGCGAGGGTCACCAGCGCCGCCATCAGCATCGTGCGACCGATCACAGGAAGAGGCGCCCTGGCAGTGTTGCCCTTCACCAGCAAATAGGCGACAGCGATCATGAATATCGTGATCATCGCAGTCTCACCCGGACGTTTGGTTATATCGATGCCCAGCGCCGTCGCAACAGCCAGAAAGACTGCGACCGCCGCCGCCATATTCACCAGGAAACTGAGCGGATGCGGCGGTGTGTCCAGTTTCTGGGCGCCGGTATTCCGCACATATTCGATGATGCTGCCAGATGACAGGAAGGCGTGCGCCTTGTAGCAGGAATGGGCGATGAGATGCATCATGGCGACCGTGTGCGCGCCGAACCCGCACAACATCAGCATAAAACCCATGTGCGCAGCGCTCGAATAGGCGAGCGAGACTTTGACGCTGCTCTGGGTGATCATCGATGACGAGGCGAAGATGGCAGTGAAACCGCCAATCACGATCAGCATGATCAGCGCCGGGGTCGCCAGAAACACCAGTTCACCGAACCGCGCTACCAGAAAGATGCCCGCGTTGAGCAGACCGGCGTGCAGCAGCGCCGATACCGGGGTTGGCGTTTCCATCACTTCGAGTAACCAGCCGTGAAACGGAAACATAGCCGATTTCAGCGAAGCGGTCGCCACGATCAGTATTGCGGCAACAGCAGCGCCAGCGGGGATGTTTCCATCCGCAAGCGCTGCCGCAGCCGCTGCACGGATCATGCCCAGATCGGCAGTGCCAAATGCCTGCACCAGCAACACCGCAGCGACGATCAGACACGCATCACCAATCCGGGCAACGATGAACTTCTTGCGGGCAGCCCGGATCGCGCGCGAACGCTCAGGGTAGAACACCAGGAGTTCGTGCAGTGCGAGACTCATGCCGATCCACGCCAGCACTAATTGCCAGAGATTGCCGGATAGCACCATCAGCAGGACGGTGCTGACGGTCAGGTAGAGGCGAATGAAAAAGAGTTTCTGGCGCGGATCGCCATCAAGATAGTTGCGACTGAACTGGATCAGCAATGTTCCCAGCAATGTCACCAGCCACGACATCATGACACTCAGCGCATCCAGGCGCAGCGCAATGCCCGCTTCGCCGACGCCGATCAGCGGGCTGACAATTGGACCGGACGTGAAAACAACGATCCCGATTGCAATCAACAGCAAGAACGAACCTGCGCTGACAGCACGCCCGAGTTGGAAGGTCAGATCAACCGACCGTACCAGGTTGATCGAAGCCATGAGCGCTACCACGAACAGTGATAGCGGCGCAAGATACGCGATAAGCGCCAGATTGCCGATCATCAAACCGTCCATACGAAGTAGTCCCTCCCTCCTGTCTTTTCACTCTTGTCGGTAGCCTGAAACGAAACGGCGCTCCCTGGCGGAAGTCGCCGGGTGTGTTCCTGTGGCGTGATCTGCGAGAGGTGCATTGCGCTCAACAGTCTGGAGATGAAAATATCAGAAATTATCGTAAATGTCAATATAAAGACATATTGACATCCAAAAAACTCTTTTTTTGGCGGATGTTCCCCGACCTATGGCGGGGAACGTCCCCTCTTCGCAAGGGTGGCGTTCGTGGGAGCGATGAGTAATGTTCTACGTGCGTAGTGACAACCCGTACATCTCTTCGTATAATGTGACGAAGGTGTATGAAGGGCGCATCGCGCCGGAGCGTCGATATGTCTGATCGAAAGCGTCAGAGCCAGCCACCGACACAAGGAGGAACAAGAGTGAATATCGCCGGACGAACTGTTGCTATCGTGTTTGTGCTGCTGATCATCGCCGGGTTGGGTGCTGCAACCGCGCGGTTTGTGCAGGTTGACGAAGGGCAGCGCGGCATCATTGTGACCAGCGGCGCCGTTGAGGGGGTACAGGAGCCGGGGATCTTTTTCCGTCCTTTCGCGCCCTTCACCCGTGTCGAAATTGTCAACGTCCGTCGTCAAACGCTGACGCTAAGCCAGAATGTCGCCAGCAGCGACAAACAGTTGTACGATATTGACATCCAGGTCGATTACAGCCGCAAAACCGATCCGGCGTTGCTGCGGCAGATGTATGCGCGGATCGGCACCAGCGACGATCTGTTGCAGTCGCAGCTTAATGGGTTTATTGCCGATGCCCTTAAGAGTGCCAGCACCCAGTTTTCGCTCGACCAGGCGCTTTCTGATCGCGGCGGTTTTGCGCAGCGCATCCGTTCCAATCTGACGACGCCGCCGGGTCCGGGGCAGGAGAGTCCTGCCGATCAATTGTTCGTTGTGATCGAGGCGGTCAAGGTGCTCGATATCAAGGTCAGTGACGAGTACGCCCGTCTGCTTTCCGAAAAGGCGAATCTGGAGGTGAAGATCGAAACCGAGGAACGCCGTCGTCAGCAGATCGAGGCGGAACAGGCGAACAATCTGTTCCAGGCGGAGCAGGAAGCGCGGGTGGCGCTGACCCGCGAGAAAGGAAAGACGGCGGCTGCGCTCGAGGAGGCGAACCGCGAGGCGCAGGTGCGCGCGATCCAGGGACGCTACTGGCGCGAGAATCCAGAACTGTTCGAACTGCGCATCCGCGAATTGATGGTCGAAATGTTGAAGAGCGGCAATATCTGGTTCATCGACCCGAATACCAACATTACGCTGTTGCTGAATCAGATGGCGACCGGCACAACGGTTGTGCCCAACCCCTCGTCCGGGGAGCGCACCTCGCCGCAACCGACGCCATCCCAGCCAGCGTCGCCTGAGCAACCATCGGCGCCAGCGACGACGCCGTAAGTGCCATGGCATATCTGATCTGGACAATCACAGGTGTCCTGGTAGCGACGTTGTTGCAGTGCGTCGTGTGTGGGAATATCGTTGCATCGATGCCAGCCGGCGTCTTTGGCGCACTCCTCGGCGGCATCATCGGCAGCGGCATCGTCCACGCCGATCATACGGTGACGCTGCCGGGCGCTCTGGGTGCAGTCATCGGCGCGTCGCTCTTCGTCCTGATGAGCCAGGCGCAGTCAGGCGCTGTGAGTCGGCGGGTGGGGCGGGGCAACCCGCCCACGCCTGATGATTGATTGGGTGCTGGTATGCTCAATCTCCATCAGCCCGCTCCTTCGCGCGGCGTCAGTGCTCCAGATGGTAGGGCACGCTGGTCACAACCTTGCCGCGGCTGAAGAAGAGCGCAGCTTTGAGTTGTAGCCCGGTTTGATTGTG
>Ga0272446_1006293_pt1 | contig 12476 bp, 9 predicted proteins | sample YNPCB0061_FD_194587 | JGI IMG/M metagenome (GOLD analysis project Ga0272446, IMG submission 194587) | Hot spring microbial mat communities from Yellowstone National Park, WY, United States - YNP-CB-006-1 | ecosystem: Environmental > Aquatic > Thermal springs > Hot (42-90C) > Sediment | place... | reverse complement strand
ATGGGGCCTTCGTGCACATCGACGCCACGATCGCCCATCGCGCCAACAGCAAGGCACGGTGCTCCAAGTGCATGCGGGAGCTGCCGAGCTACGACCACCTGCCGATGCGCCGCTTCGAGTTCGTGCCCCTGTGGGCCATCCCGGTGTTCTTGCTGTACAGCCCGCGCCGTGATGTCTGCTCCGACATCTGGCGCCCGTGCCTGGACGTCGCCCGACCACCAGATGGTGCGCTTGCAGGAGCTGCTGAAGCTCAACCTGCGAACCGTCCGGGCCTACCTCATGGTCGAGGACTTCGACCAGCACTTGTGGGACGACAAGAGCCCCGCCTGGGCCGGCAAGTTCCTCGACGCCTGGTGCAGCAGGGCGATGAGAAGCCGCATCGAGCCCATCAAGAAGGTGGCCAAGATGCTGCGCAGTCACACGCCGCTGATTCTCAACTACTTCCGGGCGAAGAAGCAGCTCAACAGCGGTATTGTCGAGGGGTTGAACAACAAGCTGAAACTGGTCACCAGAAAGTCCTATGGCTTTCGCTCAGCAGAAACCCTCAAGATCGCGCTGTATCATGCGCTCGGGAACCTTCCGACGCCGCCGCTCGCCCACAGATTCGCCTGAGGAGGCAGTGGAGGAACGGCAAGATGTCGCCCAAGGCTGGCTGGCCGGCGGACACCACCACGGCGGGCAACGCGCCCGAGGTGCGGGGCATGGCGGCGGCGGACCTCGACGGCGACGGTAAGATCGAAGTGGTGGTCACCACGACGCAGACGGCGTCGACGGAGGACGGGGGCGCCCAGGTATTCGTGTTTTCCCCGGATGGCCGGCTGTACCAGCCGCCGGGGATCTCCTGGCAGGCGTGGCCGCGATACAACAACAAGACCGGCGAAGGAAACGACGCAGACCGCAACGGCATGGGCCATCACGGCTATGGCTGCTACGGGCTCAACGTGGGAATCGGGAACATCGACGACGACCCTGAGCTCGAGATCCTCGTGACCTACGACAATCATCATATCCAGGCCTTCGACCCGGACGGCGTGGCGATCGACTCGTCACCCTGGTTCACGAACCGGGACTCGAACTATGAAGGACAGCGCATGACCTGGGGGCAGTTCATCCGCTGGGCGGACCCCAAGGTCGAATCCGACCACTACCACGATCACCAGGGACAATGGCCGAACCCGAGCTGGACGGAGTGGCTGCAGTGGACGGCGTCGCCGCCGAACGTGGTGGACCTCGACGGCGACGGGAAGAACGAAGTCATCGGTGTGCCGAACGTGGAGCTGCACGATCCGTACGAGACGCAGGCGTACGCGATCATGGCGCTGGAAGGGGCGCATGGCGACGGCAGTCGCTCGGCCATGCGCAAGGCCGGGTGGGAGACGCTCCCGCGCGGGGGGAAGCCGATCTCCGTCGACGGCTGGTATCCGCCCGGAGGGGTGCCGGCTCCGGTCACGGTGAACATCCAGGGTGACGACAGGCCGGAGATCATCGTGCCGATGAACGACGGGTTCATGTACGCTTGGGACGCCGGCGGGGCGATGGTCTGGAAGTACAATCACACGTTCGGCAAGGCCATCATGTATGCGTCGGAAGCGACGGTGGCCGACCTGAATCAGGATGGATCCCCCGAGGTGGTATTCGCCACCTTCGGGGATCCGGAGGTGCTGGATTCCGGGCACATGGTGATTCTTGCGGCAAACGGCGAGCTGCTGTGGGACGTACCGCTGCCCAACAGCTCGCACAACGGCAATGGCAACGGCGCGCCCGCCGCACCGGCGATCGGGGATCTCGACGGCGACGGGGAGCTGGAGATCTTCGTGCAGACCTTCGAGCACGGTATGGACGTGTTCCGCGTTCCGGGATCGGGGACGAATTGCATGCTGTGGCCCACGGCACGGGGTGGACCGCTTCGGATGGGCCAGCCGAACGGGATGTGAAGCCGGCCCGGGACCGAGCTACGTGGGAAACGACACGAGGGACGCTGCGCGAGGCCGGGGTCGCGAACGGATGTGTCCGAGTCAGTACCGGTAATGGTTGGGCTTGTACGGTCCCTGGACCGGGACACCGATGTACTCGGCCTGCGACGGGGTGAGGGTGGTGAGCTTGGCGCCGAACTTGCCGAGGTGCAGGCGCGCCACCTTTTCGTCGAGGTGCTTGGGCAGCACCACCACGCTCTTGCCGTACGCTTCGGCGTTTCGGTGCAGTTCGAGCTGCGCCATGACCTGGTTGGTGAACGACGCGCTCATGACCAGGCTGGGGTGACCGGTGGCGCATCCCAGGTTCACGAGGCGGCCCTCGGCCAGGATCAGGATGGAGTGCCCTCCGCCGCCTGGCCCGTGCGTCGTGCTCTTGAACTTGAACTCATGAACCTGCGGCTTGATCTGAATCTTCTCGACTTCGCCCTTGGCCACCAGGGCGTCGAGCCCCGCCATGTCGATCTCGTGGTCGAAGTGGCCGATGTTGCAGACGATCGCGTTGTGCTTCATCCGCTTCATGTGGTCAGCACGGATGATGTCCCGGTTGCCGGTCGCGGTGACGAAGATGTCGAAGTCCTCCACCACGTCGTCGAGCACCACCACGTCGATGCCGAGCATGCACGCTTGCAGGGCGCAGATCGGGTCGACCTCGGTGACCGCGACGCGGGCCGACTGGCCGAGCAGCGACTGCACCGACCCCTTGCCCACGTCGCCGAACCCGCACACGAGCGCTTTCTTGCCGGCGATGAGGACATCGGTTGCCCGCATCAGGGCGTCGACCAGCGAGTGACGGCAACCGTAGATGTTGTCGAACTTGCTCTTGGTGACGCTGTCGTTGACGTTGATGGCGGGGAACAGCAGGGAGCCGTCCTCCATACGCTTGTAGAGGCGGTGCACGCCGGTGGTGGTTTCTTCGGACACGCCGCGGATCTTCGAGGCGATGCCGTGCCAGAACCGGTCGCCCTGCGCGGCTCGCACCTCATGCAGCAGGGTGAGCACGACACGAAACTCCTCGCTTGTGGCGGTTTGCGGGTCGGGGATCGCGCCGGCCCGTTCGTACTCGACCCCCAGATGCACCAGCAAGGTCGCGTCTCCACCGTCGTCCACGAGCAGGTTGGGCCCGGACCCGTCCGGCCACGTCAGGGCCTGCAGCGTGCACCACCAGTACTCGGGCAGGGTTTCGCCCTTCCATGCGAAGACCGGGACGCCCTTGGGGCTGGAGGCCGTGCCGTCGGGGCCGACGACGACGGCTGCGGCGGCGTGGTCCTGCGTGGAGAAGATGTTGCACGAGGCCCAACGCACGTCGGCGCCGAGCTCGACCAGGGTTTCGATGAGCACGGCGGTCTGCACGGTCATGTGCAGCGACCCCATGATCTTGGCGCCTTGCAGGGGTTTCTTGCCTGCGTACTCTTGCCGGAGCGCCGCCAGGCCGGGCATTTCCGCGAGCGCCAGGTCGAGCTCCTTGCGCCCGAAACGCACGGTCTCCGGGCTGAGGTCCGCCACCCGATGGGGGAGACGCGCGAACAGGGGCAGGTGGGTGTTCATGAAGGTCTTGGCCGTCGAATCCATGTCGTTCCTCGTCATCCGTTTCGTTCGGCGGACCTCATAGCGGCCGGAGGGCGGTTCGTCCACTGGTCTGTGAGGGCGTTGGGGGCAGGAACTGACGTTTCGGGGTGGCAAGGTGCAGCGAAGGTGGGGGGGTTGGAGGGCGGCTCGGGTCGGATTCGGGACAGGATCCTGGTTTCGAAGGCTGCTGGCCCGGACGCCGGGGAGCAGGCGGCGTGGGCCGTGGATGGGGAGCTGGTGAATGCGGAAGGGGAGGGGGGGCGCCGGGCGCGAGCGGCCAGGGGGAGCCGCCGTGGAGGTCGCGGCCTGTGCGGGAGGGGGGCGACACGGCTCCGCGGCAGGCCGACGTGCGCTTTCGCGACCTCGCTGGATTGAACCGCCTCTCAGGCGAGCACGCGCACGGCTACCCGACCGTTGCCGAAGGTAGCATGACGGCCGATGCCGACCCGTTCGGCGACGCGGAGCCAGGGCATGAAGGGGCCGATGGGACCTTCATAGACGACGGTACCGAGAAGGCCGCCGACGAGGTGGCGGTCGCCGGTGCGGGAAGAACGGCGGGAGACGGCGGTGGAACGCAGTTCGGCGTGGAAGAGGCGAACAGCGGATGCGGTTTGGGCGAGCTGGCGGGCGTCGAACGTGAGAGGCTGGTCGCCGAACAACGTTGCGAGGGCGCTGATGCGGTCGCGACACCGGCAGATGAGGGTGGCGAAGGACGGGGCATCGGTGACGGACGCATCGGCGCTGCGGAGCAGGGTAGGGGTACGGAAGGCAATCTCGACCTTGCGGGCAGCGGAGTCGCCGGGGCGCAACAGTTGGGGTGCGCGGATGGGTAGGAGGCAGATACGAAGCTCGCTACGGCCGACCTCGAAGACGGATCCAGCAGGCAGGTCGTAAGCGTCGAGCGCGGTGACGGATTGGACGAGGTAGCGGGTTTTGCGACGGCCGAGGCCGAGTTCTCCTAGGCGCCGGAGCGCGACGACGAAGTAGGGGAGGAGGTCGGCCACGGAGCCGACGAGGGTCAGTCCCAGGGGCAGGGAGTGACTGGCTGGGAGAGCAGAGGAATCGGGCAGGGGGTCGGTGAGGATGAACGGTCTGGGCGGGGTGCTGAGGCGTGCGATGCGGGGACGGTTGGCCGGGATGGTAGGCGTGAAGATGCGCGCGAAGGGGCAGGCATGGGCCATGGGGCACGGGTCACAGGGCTGGGCCGGGTCGTGGCAGACAAGGGAGCGCAGGACCGCACCGAAAGCGCCACGCCAGAGGATGGCTCGGCGAGCAGGGTCGATGGCGAGGGGGGATGCGAGGGAGATGGAGACACGGAACAGGTAGATGGGCAGGGGCGACAGGGGCATGGCTGCGGGTCAGAGCAGAGGGTCAGGGGTGGTCGTCGGGTAGGGAGAGGTCGAGGCCGCGGAGGGAACGAGGATCAAATGCTGCTATCGTTCGGTCGGCTGCTGACATACTGGCTGAACCGTTTCCCGGTGCGAGCGATCACCATGGGAATGATGAGGGGGAGCGCAACGAGCCTATCGGTGACGGAGCTCGTGTCGTCACCGGCTCGCAGCGGCCGTGAAGTGGCCACGTTGACCCGGTCGAACTCAGCATCCTGGCTGAAGTCGTCGCACGGTCGCTGAATGAATTCGGCCGGCCAGTCGTCGTCACCGCGAACGTAGTCGGCCCTGCGTGCATATCCGAGGCGAGCCCGTATCGGCTCGGAAGTCGACGTCGCCTCGAGGAGTTGGACGAACGAGCCGCGCCTGCCGAGGAAACGAATAGAGGAAGCCAGCCGGTGCAGCCGATGGCACATCTGCATGTCCAGCCCTGTTGCGTTGAGGGCAATCTGGATCGGGCCGGACCAGGTGGCGATTTCGGTATAGGCAATGGTGGACTTGAAGGGGTAGTGGTGCCGGGCGAGGTCCGCTTCGTACGCCCTGGCCCGGTCCCCGGCTTCTGTTCTGGTCTTTGGCGGTTCCCAGGGCACGAGAACCTTCTGAAACGTCTGCTGAACGACAATGGAGCGAGGAACGCGGATGGCGATTTCTCGTGGCTTGACCGCGTCGAAGACCTCTCTCGGTGCGTCACCGGTTCCGAACGTTGCAAAGGCGGCATTGACCAGCGCAAGCTTGACGCAGGCTGGAGAAGGGACAAGAGCCGTGGCTCCGACGGTCGCGGTCGCAACGGAAAGGCGCAAAGTGAACGGAGACACCTGCGCGAAGGTCCACAGCAACCAGTGGCTCATGGCGCATCAGGTGCGTCGATCTCACGGATGAGGTCGACAAGGATCTGCGTGAAGTCTGCAAGAGACGCAAACCGCCTCGTTTGGATGGTGCGATCGCCATGGACCTGGTTGAGGCTTGTCTTGATTGCGTCGACCTGGTCCTCGTAGTTCGGCTGGAGTGCGCTCATGGCGGGAGCCGGCACCGTGCAGCCACTCCATGCGACAATGCCCGAGAACGCCGTGACATGCGGATTCTGCGTGTTGCGATGGGCACCTTGCGGATGGACATACGTATGGAGCAACGCCGCGAGGGCGGCCTTCGCGCGCTTTTTCCTGTCGGCCTCGTCGATCACCAGTTTCTGCGACAGGTCGTTGACACCGATGCGTCCTAGTTCCATTTGCAGCACGGTGGCGTAAGCGCCGGACGACGCAGGCCGATGGAAGATCGCCTGCCCCACGGTTTCCTGTCCGGACCCTTCGCCTCGCTTCGGGTCGTACTTGACATGGAAGTAGCTTTCGGTACGGACTTGCTGCGGGATGCCGACCACCCAACCGAACTCTACCACTGACTTGCGTGGCGCCGACTTCTTGCCCTCGGTCACCAGAAGGCCGCAGACGTCCGACACGGTACACGACTGGATGAGGGTGTCGATGATACCCTCGTTGGTCATGTCGTCGCGTTGGCGCTCCGGCAGCCTGACGAAGTCCTCGTTGAACCGATTGGCACTGCCCACCTTTGCCCCCTCGGACAGAGGAAGCCCTTCCTTCAGGGCCTCCTTACGGAGGTGCTCAGCGAAGATGTGCTTGAACATATCACCCGAAACCGCGTTGACGGACTCCAGCACTCCAGTCGATTCGTCAGGGATGTAGACCGTCACCATCCGTGTGAGAGTCTGGTTCCCTTCGGTCCCCTCGTTGTTGAGACTGTGCAGGTTGAGCACGAGCCTGCCCGAGACTGCGAGATTATGAATCTTGATGGCCATGGTTTTCTTCCTCACACGTGGTATCAGGAGCCAGTGGGTGCGGACTGGCCGTCCTCAGCTTCTGCGTCGCCATCGCCACGAGATACTTTGGCAGAACCGTAGGCACACAGCAGCTTGGCGACCAGTTCGCTACCATGCTTGTCGATGAGCGCAACGATGCAGTCAAGGTCCGCGTCGGTGACGCGTTTACGGCGACGGCCCTGCTCACGGTGCGCCTCGAGAACTCGCGCCGTCTCGGCGTTGTACTTCGACACGAAGTCTGCGAGCCGCACCAGGAAGTCCTCCTTGCTGCGCGCAGCCCGCTTCAGGTCCGCGAACAGCCCGTAGTGAATCTCGTAGATCTGCCTTCCTTCCCGCTTGTGCCACTGCTCGGTCACTGTCGCCTGCCGGATCGCAGCGGCCACGTTGCGGAATCCCTCGTTCTTTACGATCTCTTCGAGCATTCTTTCCACTCCTCCCACAAGGGCGTCGAGCACCGAATCTTCGAACCGATGGGGCAGCCGACCTGCGGGCGAGGCCAGCGCCCGCTGCACCAAGACCGCGTATTCGGTCAGGAACTCGAGCAGCGTGGCCTCGTCGTCGCCGCTGACCGCCTCCCGAAGGGCGATGAGAACCTGGATGTCGTCGGAATGTTGCTCATCCATCGACCGGCACGCCTTTCGAAATCCTTCGAGCGCGTTCAGGTACACCTCGAGGTCATGCTCGGTATTCAGTTCGATCCATGCCGGGAGCCCCAGGCGTGCCAGGTTCATCACGTTGTATCCGCCGCCCATATTCTTGAACGACACCGTCTCGAACCCGCGGATGGTCCGGTTTGCCCGGGTACGGGGGGGCCTCTTGCTGTCGAGCCAGTATCGTGCCAGCCCGTCGGCAAAATCTAGCGCCATGAGGACATCCTGGGCCACGTTACCGTGTCTCGACCCGGTCGCCACCAACTTGTCGTGCGCGGCAACGAAGGCATCGAGGCCGATGTCGTGGGGTATGGGCATCCAAAGCCGAATATCTTTGTCGACCCGCCGGAGAATGGCCATCCGGTCGAAGGCCACCATCTTCAACCATTCGCGGAACGGGTGGCCCGATAGGTTCTTGCGGGACACGGAGCCCGGCTTGGCGCCGTGCGCTCCCTTTGCGGCCAACGGGTTGAAGTGCTGGGAGAGGGTCAGCGTGGTCCGGCCGCGGGTGGAGATAGGAGGCACTGGACCTTGCTGTTGAAGCCAAGCCCATGCCGCATCAGCAAGCGCGCGAGCATGGTCGTTGGACAAGTCATTGAGGATCTTCCAGGCATCATTCCAGTCTTTTGCAAAGCCGCCCTTCGTGAGCATTTGCAGGGCGTTGTACTGGGGGAAGCGGCGGGACGGTTGGCCACGGTCCTCCACTTCTTCTGTCACCGCTGCCACGCGCCGACGATTCGCCCGACGCTGCTCTGGTGTATTCTGCGCCGCCGCCGCCCTCGCTTGGTCGTTGCGCGACTTATCCTCTGCGAAAGCGTACACCTCGCCGCGGTTTGGCTGCACTCCATCCGGCGTCGTCGACTGGAAGTATGGAATCAAAGGGCTGAGCCGCGTGCCGTCGGGCTTCGCATCCGCGGGCAGCTCGATTCGCAGACCATCTCCCTCGGACCGGAGGCGTACCGACTCCGGAGCGACACCCGCGAGAGTGCAGAGCAGGAAGGCCGCACCAACTCCCTCGAGAACGTCAGCAACCGAACCTGTGCGGCCTGGCACACGAAAGACGAGACGTTGGGTCATGCAGCAGCCTCCAAGGGTATCGGGTCGAAGGAATGCTGGTCGGCAAGTCTCGTGAGCCGCGCGATGTACCAGTACAGCAACACCTCCACCTGCCCCTGCTGGTGTCCCCATGCGGACGGCAAGTCCGCATCCGACAGTTCGGCGTCCACGATTCCAATGCGCGTCTCCAGCAAAGAAGCCATGCCGGGGTCGTGTCCGCTCATGCGAAGGGCCGACTCGACGGCAGCCTTCGCGGCCGGGTGAGCCCATTGCGGTTTGGCGGAGCTCGCCCGCGCAGAATGGTGCCGTGCCACGGCACCGAGCAGGGCTCGATAGAGGGGCTGAACCAAGCCATCACCGAGGTTGTCCGCAGCCCACTGCTCGATGATCGGCCGAACCAGCAGAGCGCCTTCGACGGCATGCGGCGGCGGTCCGCCTCCCATGTTCCGATGCAGGGCTGTCTGGGCGGGGTCGTTCGGGTCGAAGTCCGTATGGGACAGGCAGCAGTCGACATGCCGACCATGCGCCTGGGACTGCCAACGGGTGGCCCAATCCTGCCACGCCTTGGTCAGCTTGCCGACATCGTGCAGGGCAATCGCCAGCCGTGCGGCCGCTCGAAGCGCATCCGGCGAAACATCCAGCACACACGAAAGCCTCCGGGTGGCTGCCTCAGCTCCACCAAGGAACGTGTCTCCCGCAGCAAGGCATGCCTTGATGTGGTCCTCGAAAGGCTGCTGCCGGTAACGGTACCGCCGTTGCTCTTCTGCCGCGCCCCCGCGGTACCGGATCGGGGTTTCGGCACCGGGTTGGCCCAGCACGAGTCCCAAGCAGGGGTCGTACGAGGCGACATCGGGCGTCAAGACGAGAAGAGGGGATGCAAGCGCGGCGCGCACGTCGTCCGGAACATTCCACACCGTTGCCTCACGCGGCGCATGGCCGCAGACCGGGATGCGCGCGCTGGTGGGTGCGACACGAGCGAACAAGCCACGCAAAGAGCTTTCTGGCACGGAAACGGTCTCGGGCATGTCGTCCACGACCACGCGATCTGGCGCGGCGCACACAAGCACTGCCTGCGATGATGCGTTTCTCACGAGCTGCCACCGATTGGCGGGGTCCGGCCGGTCGATGGCGAGCAAGCACTGGCGCCTTCGCTCCTCGAGACGCCCCCGCAACTGTTCCATCTGCTGGTCCTCCCTGTCACCCAGGGCCCCCTCCACCAGTTGTGCCTCGTAATCCGCGCCTTGGTCCGCCGCAACGTCCTGCCGGCATTGCCACGTCGCCACAATGTCCTGTGCCTCATACGGCAGATGGCCTGGTTGCTCGGGATTGCCGTAAACGATCACCGTACCTTGCGGAGGCCCCATCGGGTCCGAACGCGGCCATCGTGCGCACCGTCCTGCGCGTTGCACGAGGGCGGAGGCGGGCGCAAGGTCGGTCAGGAGCAAGTCCGCGCTCAGGTTCATGCCAGCCTCGATCACCTGCGTGGCGACCACCCAACGAGTCCCTCCTGCGGGATTCTTCCCGAGCCATCGGATGGCAAGCGCTTCTTTCTGGTTGCGGTCGCTTGGCAGGAACCTCGAATGCACCAGCAATGCCTGCGCATCCGGATCCAGGCGGGCAGACAAGTCGGCCAAGAAGCTCTGAGCGCGAGCCACGGTGTTCACGCACACCAGCACGCGGTCTGGACGTCCTGCCTGCTCCCACGCCTCGATCGCCGCTGTCGCTGAAAGCGGCTCCTCCTTCCACAGCCAGGCACGACGCGGCCGTTTCCGGTCGCCGCTCCGCTCCATGTCGCCCACCGTCACCGTCAACGCATCGGCGTCGAGCAACTCGGACAGGTTCTGCAACGCGCGATGCGGCAAGGTGGCAGTCATCACAACGAACGAAGAAACGTCACGCAAGTGCTGCAGCATCGCCAACGCCGTGAGGCGCGCCTCTCCGCTCGGGTAGAGGTGGAATTCGTCCAAGACGATGTGGGCGCCGACGAGAGCACCGCCACCGATGTTCGCCGGACGTCCCCCATAGGGCACCATCAGGTAGCGGCTGAGTAGCTGATCGATGGTCGTAAAGATGATGTGCCCGCGAAAGTCCGGGTCAGCGTTGTCCCCCCCCATTTGCAGGGTTGCGGTCAGCCCAAGCCTCCGCACCTCGTCGGCATACTCTTCATAGAGCGACCGAGCTAGCGAGCGCATCGGCAGCGCATAGATGCAGCGGTCCACGAATGCACCACCTGCCTGCATCAACACAGGTGCGAGCGCCACGGCAGTCTTGCCGGCGCCGGTTGGTGCGCACAGCACCAGCCTGTCGCGGCGCAGCATCGCCTTCAACGCGGGGGCCTGCCAATGCATAGGTTTTGCCAGGTCCGCGCCGCGATACGGCCAGATTGGTTCTCGCGTCTCTGGATACGACATGCATGCACCCTGCCCCGTCGGCGAATCAATCAGACGGGCTGCCCTCCAAGACGCCCCACCTCCCTGCCTCTGATACGCCTACCCCTCGCCCCCCGGCTCCCCGGCCTCCCCGGCCTTCTCCTCCTTCTTCCGCCGCGGCCCCAGGATCCGCGACTGCAGCGCGGGGACGTGCTCGTCGACCTCGTCGCCCCAGAGCCACATCCCCGCCCTTCGTAGCTCCTTGTGACGCCTTACCAACAACGTCCACAACCGATCCCGGTCGTCGATGGCCGCTTTCAGCTCCGCAGGGATGTCCTTCGGCTTTGCCGCTCCCCCGGGCCTGAGCAGCCCGAGCAGCTCCGTGCCCAGCGCGGCCGCCTCCTTGATGTGCTCGCCCGTCAGCGGACTCTTGCCCTTCAGCTTGTCCGCGTGCTTGCGGAAGAGGGCCGCAAGCTGCACCAGGTCGTCCGCCGTGTCGAACTGCCCCCGCCCTTGCCGGATCTTCTTCACCGGCTCGGCCGGTATCAGCCCCACCTTCGCCATCGTGTCTGCCACGCCCAACAACAACTCCCTCAGCTCCCTGCCTCGCCGCAGCACCGTCGCCACCCTCTTGCCGTGCCCTACCTGACGGTCCACCTGGCTCGACGCAAACACCACCGCGAGCGCCAGATCGTCCAACCCCTCGATCGCCCCGTGCGCCAGCGCCGGAAGTTCTTTCTTCAACCGGTCCTGCTGGCCCTGCATCGACGCCACCCCGACACGCACGTTGTGCAGCGCCAACATCGGGTCGGCCCGCATCGGAATCACGTCGCCGGCTGCGAGCTTCCTCGCCTCCCCGATGTGCTTGCCGAACGCCGCTTCCGCCCCGACCGCCTCGCCCGCCTCCGATGCTTTCCCCGCGCCCGTTGCCTTCGCTTTCGTCATGGTTCCACCCTCCGTGACGGCGGCCGAGTATAGCCCCTCCACAGTCCGTCGCAACCCAGAAATCGCGACCAAGCAGCGCGCCCCCTGCGCTTCTGACCCCGCCTCGACACGCGCGTCCACCCCAGAGCCGGGCCGCCGTCGCCTGCCTTCGGCTTGCCGGACCGACCACCACCGACGGATGACCGCGCACCGGGCTGCGCCCATACCTCGGGCTACCAGCGACGCGTTCCGCCCGGGCCTGCGGCCATCCCGGCCGTCCTCCCTCCTTCCCGCTTTCGTCCAGCTTCCCACGACGCGAAGGCTCTGCCCTTCCCCTTTCGCCGACCTACCAGAACCGGAAGCCTCGACCCTTGCCGTCGTCGCTGGCGTACCAAAACGGCAAGCCTCCACCCCTCCCCTTTCGCTGACCTACCAGAACCGGAAGCCTCCAGCCTCGTTGTCGTCGCTGACTCACCAAAACGGCAAGCCTCGACCCTTGCCGTTTCGCTGAACCAGCGAAACCGGAAGGGTATACCCCGGTTGACGCTCCGACGAACTCCGGAAGGGTATACCCCGGTCGACGCTCCGACGAACTCCGGAAGGGTATACCCTGGTCGACGCTCCGACGAGCTGGACAAGGGTCGCGAACCGGCGGTCTGGCAGGCAGCGGTGGAGATGGCGGCTGCCGCGGCGACGTGGCGCATCTCGACTTCGGCGTT
>Ga0272446_1006292_pt1 | contig 12477 bp, 13 predicted proteins | sample YNPCB0061_FD_194587 | JGI IMG/M metagenome (GOLD analysis project Ga0272446, IMG submission 194587) | Hot spring microbial mat communities from Yellowstone National Park, WY, United States - YNP-CB-006-1 | ecosystem: Environmental > Aquatic > Thermal springs > Hot (42-90C) > Sediment | place... | reverse complement strand
GGTCCAGCTCGGACTCGATGCGGCCAAGGAAATCATCCGTTTCGACCAGAAGTCGCTCAAGGTCGTCGACGCGGGCGACGCGAAGAAGCCCGAGCACTTGCGCGACGTGCGGCAGGGGCGCGAGACGCGCGTGGCGTACGTCGAGCGCGACGGGCAGAAGTGGGCGACCGAGATCCAGTTCAAGGGACCGGTCAAGGTCGCGAAGGAGCACCTGGTCGACTACGCGTTCGTGCGCAAGCTGGTCGATCAGGGCACGGGCAATTTCATGCTGATCGACTCGCGCCCGCTGCCGCGCTTCCAGCAGGGCACGATTCCCGGCGCGGTCAACATTCCGTATCCGGCGTGGGACAAGTTCGTCAATCGTCTGCCGGCCGACAAGAGCACGTTGCTCGTGTTCTTCTGCCAGGGCGTCACCTGCCAGATGAGCCCGCTGTCCCAGCGCAAGGCCATTGCGCTCGGTTATATGAACACGCGCGTCTACCACGAGGGCATTCCCGAGTGGGAAACGAAGGACTACCTCGCGACCACGCCCGAGTTCGTCAAGGCCGCCTACCTCGACAAGGACATTCCCGCGGTGATCCTCGACGTTCGCTCCGCCGAAGAAGCGGCGGCCGGCCACATCAAGGGCGCAGTCGGCATACCGTTGAAGTCGCTGCCCGCGCAGCTCAAGAGCTTCCCGGACCCGAAGCTCAAGGCGCCGATCATCGTCTACGACGGTCGCGGCGGCGCCGATGCGATCGCCGCGGCGCGCATGCTGGTCAAAGCCGGCCAGAGCAACGTGCAGGTGATCACGGGCGGGCTGCTCGGCTGGCAGGCCGCGGGTTACGCGTTTGAGTCGGGCGTGCCGCCGCTGGCGAAAGTGACCTATCAGCCCAAGCCGAGGCCGGGATCGATACCGCCCGAAGAGTTCGCCGCGCTGGCACGCGCCACACCGCCGGACGTGTTGATCCTCGACGTGCGCAATCGGGACGAAGCCAACGCCGGCATGATCAAGGGCGCGGTGCTGATCCCCGACGAGGAACTCGCCGCGCGCATGAAAGAGCTGCCGAAGGACAAGCGCATCGTCGCGCACTGCTCGACCGGCATCCGCGCCGAAATGGCGTATCACAAGCTCAAAGATGCCGGCTACCGGGCCGCGTTCGTGAACGCGGAGATCGACATCGCCAAGGATGGCAGCTTCAAGCTCACGCCGAAGCTGTAGGCGGCGCGACCGCACCCGCGCAGCCGCCGGCCCTGCCGGCGGTCTTTCTTTGGGGGCTCCGGCTTGACCGCCGCCAATGCCGCCGCGCGCGTCCGCTGCTACCCTGAGCGCGTGGCAACCCCTGGAGACAAGCCGATGAAAATCCTGGTGCCGGTCGACGGCAGCAAATACAGCGATGCGGCGCTCGCCTTCATCGCCTCGCGCACGACGCTGATCGGTGCCAAGCCCGAAGTCGAACTGCTGAACGTGCAGCCGCCGGTGCCGCCGCGCATCGAGCGCATCGCCAGCCGCGCGACGATCCGCAGCTATCTCGCGGCCGAGGCGAACCAGATCCTCGAGCCCGCAGTGGCGAAGCTGCTGCGCGCCGGGCTCGCGGTCCGCTCCGGATTCGCGGTCGGCGTGCCGGGGGCGGAGATCGCGCGCGCCGCTGAGCGCATCGGCGCCGACCTGATCGTGATGGGTTCGCACGGACACGGTGCGGTCAAGGGCCTGCTGCTGGGTTCGGTCACGCAGGCCGTGCTGGCTTCGTGCACCACACCGCTGCTCGTGGTGCGCGACGCCGCCGCACCGCGTCGCGACTCGCTGAACGTCGGCATCGCCGTCGACGGCAGCAAGTACGGCGAGGCCGCGGTGCGCTATGCGGCTGCGCACCGCGACCTTTGGGGCGCATCGCCAACGCTGCGACTGCTGCACGTCGTGCCGGACCTCGCTGCGCTGGTGATTCCGGGCCTCGGCGACGCGCCGCTCGCGCTGTACAAGCCCGAGCAGATCGTCGCGATTCAGACCGAGCGGTTCGACGCAGCGGTCGGACCGGCGCGCGAGCAGTTCGAGCGCGCCGGACTGAAAGCCGACGCGGTGTGCCTGATCGGCAACGACCCCGGCGCCGAGCTTGCCGCGTACGCAAAGCGCGAGAAGCTCGACGTGCTCGTGCTCGGATCGCACGGTCGCGGCGCGCTGAAATCGGCCGTGCTCGGCTCGGTCGCGTCGCGCGTCGCTGCGCAGTGCCGTACGCCGCTGCTGCTCATCCGGGAAGCCTGACGCGCCAGGTTCGGGCCGCGCGCGCCGACCTGCGGTCCCGTTGGCGAGTCGACGCTCCCTCAAGTCGGGCTCGCCGCGTGCCGAATACGAAAGCATCACCGCTCGTCCGTCAAGCCGTGTTCAAGTTCGCCATCGCTGCAGGCATTTCCGTCGAATGGCTGTTCGGCCCGACCGTCGAGTCATGGCTGGGCTTTGGGTTCGCATCCCTGCGCGCACTGATGGCCACCGTCGCGGCGTGGATGATCTTCGAGGCGGTGCGCGCTCTGGTCGGCGCGGTGATGGCGCTCGAAGACAAGGCCTGAGCGGACGCGCGGGCGCGGTCCGCCGCTTGACGAACCGCGGCACTTGCGCGACAAGGCAGCCGGAAACGGCTGCTGCGTTCGATGTCCGTCCAGGCGTCGCCTTCTCCCAAAATCGTGCTGCTCGACTCGGTCACGCAGGCTGCGCCCGAGCACGCGGGCTGCGTCGTCGTCACCGGCTCGCACGCGGGCCGCAGCGTCGTCAAGTACGCGGCCGCGGTGCCGGCGAAACTCTACGTGTTCAACGACGCCGGCGTCGGCAAGGACGGCGCCGGTATCGCGGCGCTGGCCGAACTCGAAGCGCTCGGCATCGCGGCGGTGGCGGTTGCGCACACGTCGGCACGCATCGGCGAGGCGCTCGACACCTGGCAGCACGGCGTCATCTCGTCCGTCAACGCGCCGGCGGCGAAACTGGGGCTTGCGCCGGGGCGGCGGCTGCGCGAGGCCGTGGCCGCGCTGTAGCCGCCGCTGCGGCGACTACAGGTCGATCCGTACGAGTTCGCCGCGCTCGGTGCGCGCGAATGCTTCGCGGGCGATGCGGTAGGTGTCCGCTTCGAAGTGGCGCTGCGCGGTCGCGGCGAGCTCGTGCGCGGCCGCCAGGGTCTTGACGCTGCCGAGCCAGCACCAGCGGTCGAACACGTGCAGGTCTTCGGCGAAGCGCGCGGGATCGCGCTCGACGAGCGCCACCGCGCCGGGAAACGGCCACGCCGGGATGCGCCGGTCGGCGAGCAGCTCGCGCACGCGCGCGCCGTGCGCTTCGATCGACTCGGCGCCGACGCAGCAGCCGGCGCATCGCTTCAGTTGATGGTTGAAGCAGGGGGCGCCCGCGGCGGATTTCGCCGCGCGGCCTTCGAGCTTCAGCGTTTTCGGGCACAGCCCGTGTTCGCCGGCGAGTTCGATCAGATAGCGGCGCGCCGCCGCGCGCGAACCGAAGGGACCATGGAACTCGTGCAACCGGTCGAGCGGCAACTCGCCCGCCGGCGCGAAGCGCGGTCGGCCCGCGTCGTCGAGCGCGAAAGCGACGGCGCTCGCTTTGCGGCGCAGCGCGACGTTGTGCGCCGGCAGTCGCGTCTTGATGAGCTCGGCTTCGCGCAGCAGCGCGCCGATCTCGCCGGCCGTTTCCTCCCACTCGACCCGGCGCACCTCCTGCGACAGCCGCGCATCGCCGCCGCTCGCATGGTCCGCGGCGAAATGGCTCGACACGCGCGCGCGCAGGTCGACGCTCTTGCCGATGTAGATCGGCTGCGCGTTCAGCCCGTAGAACAGATACACGCCGGGCGCATGCGGAACCGCGTCGAGCGTCTGCGGCGCCAGCAGCGGCGGTGTCGCCGGCCGCGCGAGCAACGTGCGGATCGCGGACTCGAGCGAGTCGCGCGGAAGACGTTCGTACAGCTTCTGCATCAGCCGCCACAGCACGCGCGCATCGCCGAGCGCGCGGTGGCGCTGCTCGCCTTCGAGTCCGAAGCGCGCGACGATCGCGTCGAGCGAATGCGGCGCGCGGTCGGGATAGAGCAGCCGCGACAGCCGCACCGTGCACAACGTCGGCGCGCGCCAGGCGAGCCCCGCGCGCGCGAACTCGGCCTTCAGGAAGCCGTAGTCGAAGCGTGCGTTGTGCGCGACGAAGACCGCATCCTGCAGCCGGTCGAACAGCGCCGGCGCGATGTCCTCGAAGCGCGGCGCGGCGCGCACCATCTCGTTGGTGATGCCGGTCAACCACTGGATCTCGGCCGGGATCGGCACGCCCGGGTTGACCAGCGTCGACCACTCGGCCACGCGCAGCGCATCGCCGTCGCGATCGACGGTCACGACGCCGACTTCGGTCACGCGCTCGCGCGCCGGCGACGAACCCGTCGTCTCGACGTCGACGAAGCAAACGCGCGGGGCGAACATGAAGCGAGTCTACGGCGGCCTACACTGTGCGGATGCCGATCACCTGGCGCGACCGCATCACGCCGACCGCCGTCGGGCTGGTGTCGCGCGCGTGGGTGATCGCGGAGGTCGCGCGCGCGGCCGACCGCGCGGGCATTGCCGATGCGGCCGCACGCGACCGGCTCATCGAAGCGCTCGTCGGCTACGAGCCGCCGCGCACGCACGGCATCCGCAACAACGCGATCGTGTGGGTCGGGCTGATCGGCAGCGCGATGCTAGCCGGCGCGATCGGCCTGCCCGCCTGGGCCGGCTTCGTCGCCGCGCTGGCGGGCTTCCTGCTGATCGCGCGCGAACTGGCGGTGCGCGCGCTGCGCTGGCGGCTTGCGCAGTTGCTCGCGGAAGTCCGCGCCTAGCGCGACACCGACGCGAGCTTGAAGCGCCGCAGCAGCAGCGCGTTGGTGACGACGCTGACGCTGGAGGCCGCCATCGCTGCGCCGGCGACGACCGGCGACAGCAGGCCTGCCGCGGCGAGGGGGATGCCGACGACGTTGTAGGCGAAGGCCCAGAACAGGTTCTGCTGGATCTTGCGCACGGTCGCGCGCGAGATCGCGATCGCGTCGGCGACCAGGCGCGGGTCGCCCCTGAGCAGCGTGATGCCGGCCGCGTGCATCGCGACGTCGGTCCCGTTGCCCATCGCGATGCCGACGTCGGCCGCGGCAAGCGCGGGCGCGTCGTTGATGCCGTCGCCGACCATCGCGACGACGCGGCCGTCGCCCTTCAGCGCCTTGATGCGTGCCGCCTTGTCCTTCGGCAGCACGTTCGCTTCGTAGTGCGTGAGCCCCAGTTCATGCGCGATGTGGCGCACCGCGCCTTCGTTGTCGCCCGAGATCATCGTCGTCTCGATGCCGAGCCGCGCGAGCCGCTCGATTGCCTCTTTCGCGTGCGGCTTCGGCGCATCGCCGAAAGCGATCAGCCCGATCACCGAGACGCCCGCGCCGGTGCGCTGCGCGAGCCACGACACCGAGCGGCCTTCTGCTTCGAGCGCGGCCGCGCGGCTTGCCAGCGGCGCGAGATCGACCTTCAACTCGTCCATCAGGCGCCGGGAACCGAAGACGAGCTCGACATCGGTCGTCTGGCCGCGCTCGTCGACGAGCTTGGCGGCGACACCGCGGCCGGCGAGCACGCGATGCGCGGTCGCGCGGCGCGTGCCGGCTTCGGGATGGCGTTTGGCCGCGTCGCGCACCGCTGCCGCGAGCGGATGGTTCGAGCCGGCGTTGACCGCGGCGGCGAGCGCGAGCACGTCCTTCGGGTCGAACAGATCGTGGTCGTGCACGGCCACGACGCGCGGCCTGCCTTCGGTCAGCGTGCCGGTCTTGTCGAACGCGACGACGCGGATTTTCTTCGCCAGTTCCAGCGCTTCGGCGTCCTTGATCAGGATGCCCGCACGCGCGGCTACGCCCGTGCCGGCGATGATCGCCGTCGGCGTGGCAAGCCCGAGCGCGCACGGGCAGGCGATCACGAGCACGCTGACCGCGTTGATCACCGCGACATCGAACGGCGCGCCGGCGGCGAGCCAGCCGATCACGGTCGCCGCCGCGATCACGAGCACGACCGGCACGAACACCGCGGCGATGCGGTCCACGAGCCGCTGGATCGGCGCCTTCGCCGCCTGCGCGTCTTCGACCAGGCGGATGATCTTCGCGAGCACCGTCTCCGCGCCGACGGCGGTCGTCTCGACCTCGATGCGGCCGCTGCCGTTGATCGACCCGCCGGTCGCCTTGTCGCCGACGCCGCGCTCGATCGGCAGGCTTTCGCCGGTGATCATCGATTCGTCGATCGCGGTCGCGCCGGCGCGGATCAGTCCGTCGACCGGGACGCGTTCGCCCGCGCGGACGACGACCACGTCGCCGAGCTTGACTTCGTCGAGGGGCACTTCGACCTCCTGGCCACCGCGCAGCACGCGCGCGGTGTCGGGGCGCAGCGCGGCGAGCAGGCGGATCGCCTCCGAAGTCTGCCGCTTGGCGCGCGCCTCGAGCCATTTGCCCAGCAGCACCAGCGCGATGACGACCGCGCCGGCTTCGAAATACAGATGGTTGCCGTGGCCTTCGACCAGCCACAGGTACAGCGACAGCCCGTACGCGGCGAGCGTGCCGATCGACACGAGCAGGTCCATGTTGCCGGTGCGCGCGCGCACCGCCTTGTACGCGGCGACATAGAAGCGGCGCGCCGACCAGAACTGCACCGGCGTGGCGAGCGCGAACTGCAGCCATGCGGGCAGCGCGAAGTCGATTGCGGCGAGCGCGGCGAGCATCGGCGCGACGAGCGGCGCGGCGAGCACGAGCGCGACGATCGCGTCGCGCCGGATCAGCGCGACCGGATCGGCGGTGGGCGCAGCCGCGGATTGCGCCTGCGCCTTGCCCGTGTAGCCGGCGGCTTCGATCGCCGCGAGCAGGTCGCGGGTCGTCGCGGTCCCTGCCACCAGCTCGACGGTCGCCGATTCGCTCGCGAGATTGGCGGTGGCGCGCAGCACGCCGGGCACCGCGGCGAGCGCGCGCTCGATGCGCGTGACACAGCTCGCGCAGGTCATGCCTTCGATCGAGAAGGCGAGCCGTTGCGTCGGCACCTCGTAGCCGGCTTCCTCGACCGCGCGTCGGAGCGCGCCGGCGTCGAGCGCCGTGGTTTCGACGGCGGCCGATTCGGTCGCGAGGTTGACCGCGACCGAATCGACGCCGGGCACGGCACGGAGCGCCTTTTCGACGTGCGCGACGCACGAAGCGCAGGTCATTCCGCGCACCGGCAGCACGAAGCGCTGTGCGGCGGCGTGCGCGCCGCCGGAGACGGCATGGAGTTTAGGACGATCCATCGGGGTGCCGCTCGATTCGGGCTCGGCGCGATCGTACGCCGGGCGGGCGGCCGCTTGGCTGTGTTGCGTCAACATGGCGAGTCCTGGAAGTTCGAGCGCGCAACGTAAACTCCGTTCCCGGGTACGGAGTCAAGCCGATGGACCGCGAAGCCGCCGAACGAATGACGATCGGGCACCTTGCCCGCACCGCCGGCGTGGGTGTCGAAACCGTGCGCTATTACCAGCGGCGCAAACTGCTGCCGACGCCTGCGCGCGCCAACGGCGGGTATCGGACCTACGGCACGGCGGACATCGTGCGGCTGCGCTTCATCCGCCGCGCGCAGGAACTCGGCTTCTCGCTCGACGAGATCGCCGAGCTATTGCGATTAGCCGATGCGAGCGACCGGCGCCTGAGCAAGGCCGGCGCGCGCCGCATCGCGCAGGCGCGCTTGGCGCAGGTGCGCGCGCGGCGCGACGACCTCGATCGCATCGCGCGCGTACTCGCGCACCTGATCCACGAGTGCGAACAGTCGGGCGGGCGGCCGGCCTGCCCGATCATCGAAAGCATCACGGCGCAGCCGGCCGGCGGAGGAAGCCATGCGCGGCGCACGCGCCCACTGGCTTGAGCGCGCGGGCACGTTCGGCGCGGCCGTCGCGGCCGCAGCCTGCCCGGTGTGTTTCCCCAAGTTCGCGCTGCTCGGCACCGTGCTGGGGCTCGGCGCGTTCGCGCCGTACGAGGGCGCGCTGATCGTCGTCGTGCTGATCCTCGCGGCCGCTGCGTGGGCCGGCCACGTCGCGGCCTGGCGGCGCCATCGCAAGCGCGTGCTGCTCGCGCTGGCCACCGCCGCGACCGCGCTGCTGTACGTCGGCTACTTCGTGGCGGGCTCGCCGCTGCTGATGCAGGGCTCGCTCGTCGCGCTCGCGGGCGCCAGCGTGTGGCTCGGGTTCGAGCTGCGCCGCTGCGCTCGCTGCGCGCAGTCCGCACCGACCGATGCGTGACCGCAGCCGGGCGCTTACGCCTGCGGCGCGCCGCGGCGTCAGACTTGGCCCACGAAGTCGCGCTTGCCCAGCTCGACGCCGTTGTGCCGCAGGATGCCGTAGGCGGTCGTGACGTGGAAATAGAAGTTCGGTGTCGCGACCTGCAGCAGGTAGGTCATGCCCGGGTACTTCACCGTCTCGCCGCGGATCTTCAGCTCGACCTCGCGCGCCTCCGAGCCGTCCAACTGCGCCGGCTCGAAGCCCCGGATGTAGTCGATCGTTCGCACGATTCGCGCTTTCAGCTCGGCGATCGTCGTTTCGTTGTCCTCGTATTTCGGCGGCTCTTCGCCGGCGAGCCGCGCGACCGCGCCCTTGGCGAAGTCGCACGCGATCTGCACCTGCTTGGCGAGCGCGAACATGTCCGGATAAAGCCGCGCGTTGAGCAGCACCGCCGGGTCGAACTTCTTCTGTTCAGCGTAGGCGGCGGCCTTGTCGAGGATCGCCGACAGGTTGCCGAGCATCTTCGCGAACACCGGCACCGACGCCGCATACATCGAGATCTGCATGAATCCTCCTTCGATCAGCGCTTCTTCAGCGCGAGCATCGTGCCGCGGCAGTTCTTCGCGCCGCAGTGGCACGCGTGCTGCCGCTTCAGCGTCGGCGTGATGCGCTCGTCGACGATCAGCCCGTAGTCGTAGAACAGTTCCTCGCCGGCGCGGATGTCGCGCAGCGCCTGGATGAACACGCGCCGGCCATCCTCGTCCTCCTCGGTCTCGCAGTTCGGATCGCACGAGTGGTTGATCCAGCGCGCGGCGTTGCCGCCGACGGCGGCGTCGATCACGTGTTTGCCGTCGGACAGCGCGAAGAAGAACGTGTGGTGCGGATCGTTCGGGTCCGACGGCGGGCGGCGGTCGGCCTCCTTCCAGGTGATCAGCTCGCCTTTGTACTCGATGATGCGTTCGCCGGCGCGGATCTTGCGCGCGGCGTAGACGCCGCGCCCGTGGATGCGCGAGCGCTTGACGACGATCTTGGGTTTGCGAGTTGCGGTGCTGCTGTTCGGCATGTAATGGCGTCGACGCGGTCAAAAAGGGCGCGCAAGTATCGCAGAACGCGCGCAGCGCGCGCACGGTCACAGCGCGTCGATCAGCGCGCGCGCCTGCGCGACGTAGCCGCCGCCGAACAGATTCGCGTGATTGAGCACGTGATAGAGCTGGTACAGCGCGAGCCGCCGGCCGCGGCCCGGCCGCGGGGCGCGCGCGGCGTCGTAGGCAGCGAAAAACGACGCCGGGAATCCGCCGAACAACCGCGCCATCGCCAGGTCCGTCTCGGCGTCGCCGTAGTACGTCGACGGATCGAAGAGCACGAGGCAGCCGGCATCGTCGAACGCCGCGTTGCCGCGCCAAAGGTCGCCGTGCAGCAGCGACGCCGGCGGCGTCTCGGCCGCGAGCAGCGCGTCGGACGCGCGGCAGGCCGCCGCTTCGAGCGCGGCGAGGGCATGCAGTCCGCGCTCGCGCGCGAAGCGGAACTGCGGCCGCAGCCTGCGCTCGCGCCAGAACGTCGCCCAGCTCGCCGCCGGCGTGTTGAACTGCGGTGTGGCGCCGATCGCGTTGTCGCGCTGCCAGCCGTAGGTGGCGCGCGTCGCGCCATGCAGGGCGGCGAGCGCGGCGCCGGCCGCAGCCCAGTCGCCTTCGTCGCGCAGATCGATCCATTCCAGCACGAGGAAGCCGCTTGCACCGGCTACACCATGGACGATCGGGCGCGGCACGCGCACCGTGTGCGTGGCGGCGATTTCCGCGAGCGCCTGCGCTTCGGCGTCGAACGGATGCGCGGCCGTGCCGGTCTTCAGGAACAGTGCGCCCGCACGCGAGCCGAGCCGCCACGCCTGCGCGATCGATCCGCCGCCGATTGGCTCGGCCGCGATCGGACGCCACGCGGCGCCGAGCGCGTCGCGCACCGCCGATTCGACCGCCTGCGCGAGCGTCTGGCCGAGCGGCGTCAATCCGCCTGTCGCGCCGGCTGCAGCCATTGCGCGAAGGACAGCCGCGGGCCTTGCCAGACGACCTCGGCGAGCCTGTCGCCGAGCAGAAGCCCGAGCCGGTGCAGCGCCTGCCCGAAGGCCGCGGCGGGAAGGTACGACAGCACGTGCTGGGTGTGGATCTCGACTTTCGACATCGTCGAGTGCTCGACGACCGTCAGGCGGTAGCCGAGCTCGGCCACGACGCGCATGTTCGGCGTGCCGGCCGCTTGCCCGGCGAGGATCGAGCGGATGCCGCCGCTCGCTGCGGCGTTCAGCATGTACCAGCGGAGCACGTGATTCAGCCGCCGCCCACCGTGCTCGGCGGCGGTGGCCGCGCGGCTGACGACGAGCGCAGGAAAGTCGTCGGCTGCAAAGTCCCAATCGAGCTCGAGCTCGGCGCGCGCTTCGTCGGCGTCGAGGACCACCGTCTGGCAGACCGTCGCCAGCGGTGTGGCGCCGTCGAACACCGCGGTGACGCTCGAGCGCGGCGCATCGCGCGCGCAGCGGATGCAGTCGGCGTCCTTCAGCGTGAACCAGGTCGCGCGCCGGTAGCTCGCGATGCGCAGTTCGTCGATCGCCGGATGGTCGGCGGCGTCGATCACGCGTGCAGTCAGCATTCGGGGTGGGCCTCTGGAAACCGAAAGACGAACGGCGTGGAAAGTGCGAACCCGAAGGCTTCGCGACGGCGAAACGAAGCCGCGGACGAAGGCGCCGAATCGACGTCTCGCCGGTCGGTGGGTCGTCTCCCGCCAGTCGATGCGGCGTCAAGGTGCAGCGCCGTGCGCTTGCTCTGCGGCGAAGTCTCCAGTTTCACCGCTTCTCAGGCTGCGGGGCGAAGCCCTGCCGCACGATCGGTGCGCAGCCCCTGCCCGGGACTCGGCCCGGGGTCGGGGCGCAGCATGCGAAAGGCATCCAGATACAGCGGCGCGCGGACGCGGGCCTGCTCGGCCAGGCGCACGACCGCGCCGGTCAACCAGTCCAGCTCGCCGGTCCGCCCCGCGGCCACGTCGATCGCGAGCGACGGCCGCAGTGTCGCGGGGCCGTCGAGGTAGGCCTGCCAGCGCCGCGCGTGCACGTCGGGTCCGAGTCCGGCGCCGGCGGCAGCGGCGACGTCGAACACCTCGTCGAACAGCCCGCGCAGGAAACGCAGCGCGATCGGTTGCGCGCGCAACTGGCCGAGCGCGAGTTGCGTGACGGCGCAGGCGGTCGCGAGCGGCTCCAGCCCGACGAACGCTTCCCACAACAGTCCGTGCGCGTTCGCTGCGACCCGCGCGTCGATGCCGGCGCTCGCCAGTCGCGCCGCGATGTCGCGCGCGAGCGCGCCCGCGCGCGGATCGAGCGGCGCGAGGCGAACGCGGCGCTCGTCGGAGAAGACGTCGACCACGCCGAGCTCGGTGCGCTGCGCATCGACGGCGACCGTTGCGGCGAGCACGCGATCCTTGCCGAACAGCGCCGCGCACATCTGCGGCGCCGCGAGCCCGTTTTGCGTGGTCACGTACACGCGTTCGCCGTCGTCGTCTTCGGCCAGGCCATGAATCGCCCGCTCGAAGTCCGGCATCCTCGTGCACAGAAAGACCAGCCGGTGCGACCCGCGCGCCACCGCGTCGCAGATGAAGCGCTCGCGATCGATCGCCGTTTCGCGCCCGCCGCGCCGCACGACGAGCCCGAGCCTGCGATAGCCGAGAAAGCTTTCGGGGCGAACGCGAAAGGTCACGTGCCAGCCCGCATCGAGCAGCGCAGCACCGAGCACCGCGCCGACCGCGCCGGCGCCGACGATCAGCGCGCTCTTTTCCGTGTACAGCATCGAAGGGCCGTCTCGCGATTCGCAGCGCCGTTCGGCGGCGCCGCGCGAAACCTAGCAGCGGCGCCTCGTCATTCGCAAGCACCCCTTGCGCCGATACGGGATGTCGCCGCGCCCGTGCCGGTCGGCCGCCGTCGTGCCGGGTGCGTCAGTCAGACGCCGGATTCGGCCATCCGAGCGAAAGCACGGACTTCAGGTCGTTGAGCGGCCGGCTCTTCAGCACTTCGAGCAGGTTGTTGAACTGGTCGGTCCACAGCGAATAGGCCGCATCCGGCGCCAAATCTTCGGCGCGCGCGGCGAGCGTGGCGTCGTCGAAGGCGCGCGGATCCCGCGCGAGCAGCACCCAGTCCGTGGTCGACGCCGAACCGCCGCCTTCCGGTTCGTCGCTGACGAGCTTTGCCGTCAGCCCCTCGGCCTGTGCGATGTTCGCGA
>Ga0272446_1006291_pt1 | contig 12480 bp, 11 predicted proteins | sample YNPCB0061_FD_194587 | JGI IMG/M metagenome (GOLD analysis project Ga0272446, IMG submission 194587) | Hot spring microbial mat communities from Yellowstone National Park, WY, United States - YNP-CB-006-1 | ecosystem: Environmental > Aquatic > Thermal springs > Hot (42-90C) > Sediment | place... | reverse complement strand
GGTGCGGATCTTCTGCCCGCGAAAATCGGCGAGCGTCCGGATCGGCCGGCGCGACAGCACGACGACGGGGCTGTTGTAGAAGATGCCGAGGCCAATCACCCCGCGCCGCTCCAGCATCGCCATCGCACGCGGGCGATACTCCGCGTCGGTGATGACGCGCTGCAAGTGCTCCGGGCTGCGGAACAGGCCGGGTGCGTCGAACACCTGCATGCGGGCGTCCACCGGCACCATGAAGGAGGTCGGCGTGACGAAGGATTCGATGCTGCCGGTGACGAGGCCCTCGACCATGCGCGGGATCGCGCCGAGCTGGCTCGCCGGGTAGATCTCGCTCCGCACCCGCTCGCCGATGCGCGCCTGCAGCGCCGCCTGGAAGCGCCGCAGCCATTCGTGCTGCACGTCGTTGATGGTGGCGGAGGCCATCTTCATGACCGGCGCCTGCTGCGCCGCGGCGGGGAGCGGGGCGGCGGCGGCGGCCAGCAGGCCGAGGCCCTGGCGTCGGGTGAGCATGCTCATGCAAGCCTCCTGTCGGATGCGGCGCGGCGTCATCGTCCGCCGAGCCAGAGGGAAAGCGCCGGGATGTATGTGATGCAGGCGAGCGCCGCGCACTGCACCGCGATGAACGGCAGCACACCGCGGTAGAGCTCCGCGGTCGGGATGCGGAACAGCGACTGCAGAACGAACAGGTTCAGCCCGAAGGGCGGCGTGAACATCCCGATCGAGAGGTTCACCGTCATGATAATGCCGAAGTGGATCGGATCGACGCCGGCATGCCGCACGATCGGCAGCAGCAGTGGCGTCAGCACAAGGATCGCCGAGGTAGGGTCGATCACGCAGCCGATCGCGAGCAGCAGCAGGTTGATCGCCAGCAGCACCTGCCAAGGCGCGAGATCGAGGCCGCCGATCCAGGCGACCAGCGCCTGCGGCGTGCCCGAGGTTGTCAGCATCCAGCCGAACACCCCCGCCGCGGCGACGATCACCATGATCTGCGCCGTCATCGCCATGGCGTTGCCGGCGATGCGGAACAGCTCGCGCAGGCCGATGTCGCGGTACACGATAAGGCTGACGAGCATCGCATAGACGCAGGCGATGCCGGCGGCCTCGGTCGGCGAGAACACGCCGCCGTAGATGCCGCCGAACACGATCGCCGGCATGCCGAGTGCCCAGAGGCAGTTCAGCGTCGCGCGGCCCGCGCGCGCGAGGCTGAAGGAGCCTTCCGCCTTCACCCCCGCCAGCAGCGCATGGGCAAGGATGAAGGCCGCCATGAAGGCAGCGAGCACGAGGCCCGGCACGATGCCGGCGAGGAACAGGCGCGGGATGCTCTGCTCGGCCGTGACGCCATAAAGGATCATGGCGATGGAAGGCGGGATGACGATGTCGATCCCCGCGGACGCCGCGACCACGCCCGCCGCAAAGGGCCGCGAGTAGCCCTGCCGAATCAGCGGCGGCAGCAGAAGCCGCCCGCAGGTGGCCGTGGCCGCCGCGGAGGACCCGCTCATCGCGCCGATCACCGTGGAGGTGCCGACGGTCGCCAACGCCAGGCTGCCGGGCACGCGCCCGACCAGGGCCTGCACCCAATCAACGATGCGCGCCGCCAGGCCGCCGCGCACCATCACCTCGCCCGCGAACAGGAAGAACGGGATGGAGAGCAGCGCGAAGCTCTCGACCCCGCCGAACATCGCCTGGTGCAGCACCGTCGCCGGCACGTCGGCCACGAACACGACGAAGGCCGTGGCTGCCGACAGCAGCACGAGGAAGACGGGAAACCCTGCGATCAGCAAGGCGGCGGGCAGGAGGACGAGCGCGGCGGTCATGGGGGCGGCGCGGCATCCTCGGGCGCGAACAGGCGCAGCACCGTGCCTGCGACCATCAGCGCGAAGCCGACGGGAATGGCGAGGTGCGGCACCCACATCGGGATCCCGGCCGCCATGCTGGTCATGCCGATCATCGTGATCGTGTCGATGAATTCCACCGAATGCACCGCGACGACGCCGAGCACCACCACCAGCAGCACCGCGCCGGCCACGCGCAGCGCCGCGCCGGCGCGCCGCGGCAGGAGGCCGGACACCACGTCCATCGCCAGGTGCCCGCCGCGCAGCGACACGAGACCCGCGCCGACGAACACGCCCCAGACCATGGTGAAGGTCATCGCCTCGTCAGCCGCGAGCCACGGGGCCGAGAAGACATAGCGCGCGACCACGTTGCCGAAATTGACCGCGACCAGTGCGAGCATCGCGGTTGCGAGCAAGCCGGACAGCGCAGTGTCCGACCAGCGGATCAAGAAGGCGATCAGCGAGCGGCGCATGCGGCCTCCGGCCTCCGCGCGCGCCGGTTCCGGCCATTGCGGCCGAACGGTCCAGGCCCGCGCCATTCCCTTTACAGCGCCAGTGCCGGTTCATAAAGTCAACCATCCTGGCGCACGACGCGCACCAAAAGGGCCATATTGGTCGGGCCCAGTATCGTCGGACAGGACGAGGCAACAGAACGGGAGGCCAGAGCATCATGCGTTGCTTCACACGCCGCGACCTGTTCGCGGTAACGGGCGCAACGGTCGCCCTCGGCGGCGGGTTCGTCGGCCTCGTTCCGGAGGCGGCCGCCCAGTCCGCGCCGCGCCAGGTGCGCCGCATCGCCATCATGACGCCCGAGCGCGGAACCGACATGGGCTGGAACCAGGCCGGAATCGTGGCCGCGCGCGCGGCGGCGCAGCGGCTCGGGGTGCAGCTCGAGGTCGCGGAGGGGCTCGGCTATCCCGACATCCGCCCGATCATGCGCGAACTCGCGGCGAACGGGGCGGACCTGATCATCGCGCACGCCTCGGGCTACAACAACACCGCGTTCGAGATCGGCGTCGAGCGCAACGTGCCGGTCGCCGTGGTGGACACGCCGCGCAAGGTGACGCGCCCGGGCCTCGTCGTGGACTATACGCTGTCCGGGCACGAAGGCGCCTACATCGCCGGCGCCCTCGCCGCGCGGAAGACGCGCACCGGCACGCTCGGCATCGTCGTCTCCGGCGAGCCTCCGTCGTGGAACTCGCAGTCGCACGCCTTCGCCTCCGGCGCGCGCAGCGTGCGGGCGAACATCCCGATCCGCTACGCGGTGATCGGACCCGCCGCGTTCAGCGACGCGCCGGGCGGCCGCCGCGTGGCGGAGGCGGTGATCGCCGCAGGCGCCGACATCATCCTCGGCCAGGGCAATGGCGCGACCATGGGGATGCTCCAGGCCATCACCACCGCCCGCGCGACGGACGGCGGGCAGGCCTGGCTGATCGACGTGATCGGCGACAAGTCCACCGCGGCGCCGAACCATCTGCTCACCTCGGTGCTGTGGGACATCACCGAAACGATCGTCAAGATGGTGGAGGACATCCGCGCCGGCCGCTTCGGCTCGCGACGCTACACGATCGGGCTGGCCGACAACTCGGTCCGTCTGCTCCGCACCCGCCACATCACCGATGCGGAATGGGCCGAGGTGGAGGCAGTGAAACAGCGCATCGTCTCGGGGCAGGTGCAGGTTCCCTATGTCGGCGACGCCGCGGCCGTACGCGCTCTGATGAGCGACGTGCAAGCGCCAGCGGCGCGCTGACGAGAGGCCGCGCACCGAACCATGCCGGAAGGGACGGGCGCGGCGACGACGGAGGCGGATCGCAGGCTGGACTCGCCGCTGGTCCGCCTCTCTGGCATCACGCGGCGCTTCCCTGGCGTGCTTGCCAACAACGACGTGTCGTTCGACATCCGCCCGGGCGAGGTGCATGCGCTGCTCGGCGAGAACGGCGCGGGCAAGTCCACGCTGATCGCGATCCTGTCCGGCGTGCTGCAGCCGGACGCCGGACGTATCGAGGTCGGCGGCAGACGGGTGCGCATCGGCTCCCCGCGCGATGCGATCCGCCTCGGCATCGGCACGGTGTACCAGCATTCGACGCTGGTGCCGACGCTGACGGTCGTACAGAACCTGATGCTCGGCCAGCGCTGGTGGCGGCCACTCGGGCGCGCAGCAGCGCTGGCCCGGCTGGAAGAAGTTTCGGCACTGCTCGGCGTGCGGGTGGAGCCCGACGCGCTCGCCGGGACGTTGTCGCTCGGCCAGCAGCAGCAGGTCGAGATCATCAAGGCGCTGTGGCGCGGCGAGCGCGTGCTGGTGCTGGACGAGCCGACCTCGATGCTGACGCCGCAGGGCGTCGAGGAACTCGGCCAGGTCATCGCCAGGCTGGCGGCGCAGGGCTTCGGGATCGTCTTCGTCAGCCACAAGCTGCAGGAGGTGCTCGCCTTCGGCCACCGCGTGACGGTGCTGAAGCTCGGCCGCAAGGTCGGCGAGATCCCGCCCGAACGGCTGTCCGCCCTGTCGCCGGCGGCTGCCACTGCGGAGATCGTGGACCTCATGTTCGGCCGCGGCGCATCCGACGCGGCAGCGCCGCGCCGCCGCAGATCGAGCATCCGCCCCAGCGCGCCGCTGCTCGAGGTGGAGGGCCTGTCCGCCGGCAATGGTGCGCTCGCGGACGTCACCTTCGCGATCCGGCCGGGCGAAGTGTTCGGCATCGCCGGCGTGGACGGCAACGGCCAGAAGCAGCTTGCGGAGGCGCTGGCGGGGCAGTTGCCCGCCGACGCCGGCCGGATCACGCTCGGCGGACAGGACATCACCACGCTCTCCGTCGCACGCCGCCGGGCGCTCGGGCTGAGCTACCTGACCGACGACCGGCTCGGCGAAGGCACCGTTGGCAGCTTCAGCATCGGCACCAACCTGGTGCTGAAGCGTGTCGGCGAACGACCCTTCTGGGAGGCTGGCTTCGAGCGCCCGGCCCGCATCACCGACCATGCGCGCGAGATGATCGCAAGCTACGACGTGCGCACGCCCGGCCCCGAGGTTCCGATCGCCAATCTATCCGGGGGCAATGTCCAGAAGGCGCTGTTCGGTCGCGAACTCGCGCAGGCGCCGAAGCTGTTCATCACCAACAAGCCGACCTACGGGCTAGACGTCGCCAACATCCGCGCCGCGCGCGACCGCATCTCCGCCGCCGCCGCCGATGGTGTCGCCTGCCTGCTGATCTCGACCGAACTGGACGAGTTGCTCGAACTCTCGGATCGCGTCGGCGTGATGTATCGAGGGCGGCTTGTCGGCGTGGTCGAGAACGGCCCCGACGCCGAGCGCGCGATCGGCCGGTTGATGGTGTCGGGCGCCTGATGAGTGCGACGACGGCCAAGCCCGGAGCGCCTGTTGCTGCCTGGCTGCGTGCCCTGCTTCCGCTCGTGCTGGCCCTGGCGATCGGCGCCGTCATCCTCGCGCTGCTCGGCCGGGATCCGGTGCTGTTCTACACCAATGTGCTGAACCGTGCGGTGCTGAACCGCTCGGGCCTGCAGGAGACGCTGGTGCTGATGGCGCCGCTGCTGCTGATCGCGGCGAGCCTGATCGTGTGCTTCCGCGCCGGGTTGTGGAACCTTGGCGTAGACGGGCAGTTCCTGCTGGCGGCCTGCTTCGCCTCCGCCTTCGCCGCCGGCTGGGTGGCGGCGCTGCCCTACTGGCCGGCGATGCTGCTGCTGTTCGGGCTCGCCGCCCTGGTCGGCGCCGCCTGGGCGATGCTGCCGGCGTTCCTGAAGGCGCAGTATGGGGTGAACGAGATCATCTCGACGCTGATGATGAATTTCCTGGGCTTCGGCCTCTCCGCCTTCCTGATCAAGACGCTGTTCGGCGACCCGGAACATCCCGCGCCGCAGACGACGATGCTTGAGGTAGCCGACCGCCTGCCGCGCATCGGTGACACGCTGATCCATCTCGGCGTAGTGTTCGCGGTCGCCGTCATCCTGGCGGTGCATGTGGTGATGACGCGCACCGCCTTCGGCCTGAAGCTTCGCATCGTCGGACACAATCCGCGCGCGGCCGAGCACGCGGGACTGAACGTGCGGCGCCTCACCTTCCTCGTCTTCGCGATCTCGGCGGCGCTCGCGGGGCTTGCCGGCGCGGTCGAGGTGCTCGGCGTACGCGGCGTGGTGCGGGCCGACTGGCACCCCGGCTACGGGCTGCTCGTCGTGCCGCTTGTGTTCCTGGCGCGGTTCCACGGCGTCGCCGCCATCGGCTTCGTGTTCGTGTTCGCCGTGCTGTCCATCGGCGGCGAATCCGCTGCCCGCCGGGCCGACCTGCCGAACGACTTCCTGCTGATCATGATGTCGCTCATCCTCGTCATCCTGGCAGTCACGGACTACGTGGCCAGCCGTGCGGGACGCTGAGCGATGGAGGCGCTGTTCACCAACGCCTTCCTGATCGCCTTCGTCACCGGCACCATCGCCGCGTCGCTGCCGCTGCTGCTGGCCGGCCTCGGCGAGCAGATGTCGGAGAAGTCCGGCGTGCTGAACCTCGGCCTCGAGGGGATGATGCTGGTCGGCGCCTTCTGCGGCTTCGCTGCGGCGCTCGAATCCGGCTCCTTCCTGATCGGCTTCCTTGCCGGCATGGCAGGGGGCATGGCGGTGGCGGCGATGATGGCGGCGCTGTGCGTCGCGTGGCCACTGAACCAGATCGTCATCGGCATCGCGCTGACGCTTGGGATGCAGGGGGCAACGAGCCTGGCGCACCACGTTCTGTACAGCCAGAGCTTCCCGCGACTGCCGCGACAGCCGGAGCTGCCGTTGCCGCTGCTGTCGCAGATCCCGGTGCTGGGGCCGAGCATCTTCACCCAGAACCCGGTCGTATATCTCGCGTTCCTGCTGATCCCGGCGATGGCGTGGCTGTATCGCTCGACCAACATCGGCCTCAACCTCGCGGCGGCAGGCAGCAAGCCCGCCGCGCTCGACCTCGCCGGGGTGTCGGTCACCACGACGCGCGTCTGCGCCGTGCTCGCCACCGGAGCCCTCGGTGGCCTCGGCGGCGCCTACATGGCGAATATCGGCGCCGGGCTGTTCGTGCCCTTCATGACGGGCGGCGCCGGCTTCATGGCGATCGTCCTCGCCATGCTGGCGCGCGGCCGCCCGTCCTGGGTGCTGGGCGGCGCGCTGCTGGTCGGCTTCGCAAGTTCGATCACCACCGCCCTGCAGGTGGCCGGCTTCAACATACCGACGGATCTTGTGCTGATGCTGCCTTTCGGCACGATCATGCTGGTGCTGATGCTGTTCGGCCGCCGCGCGGGGCTGCCGGCCGCGCTCGGCCTGCCCTACCATCGCGGCGCCCGCTGAGGCGAACACAGGGAGACGCACGATGCCCCACACCAAGGTCTATCTGCTCGACGGCGGCAGCCTCGTCATCGACGGCTACCACGTGTTCTGGAACAAGGGGCCGGCGGGCGAGATCCGCTTCCCCGTCTACTCGATCCTGGTCGAGCAGGGCGACCGGCGCATGCTGGTGGACACCGGCTACGACTACGACCACGTGATGAAGGTGCTGCCCTTCGAGAAGCCGCAGCAGACGAAGGAGCAGACCATCCCGGGGGCGCTCGCGAAGCTCGGCCTCACGCCGAAGGACGTGGGCATCGTGTTCAACTCCCACTTCCACTTCGACCACTGCGGCGGCAACAGGTTCTTCCCGCACGCCAAGAAGATCTGCCACAAGCTGGAGGTGCCGCAGGCCTGCAACCCGGAGGTGTTCGAGCACCTCGGCTACTCGGACCTGGCGTTTTCCGTCGAGGCCTGCGAGGCCCGCGGAATGACCGACCAGATCCCTGAAGGGGCCACGCGCGCCAACACGACCTTCGAGGGCATCGAGGGCGACGTCGAGATCATGCCCGGCGTCCACATGATCTTCACGCCCGGCCACTCGATCGGCCACTACTCGATGCTGGTGAAGTTCGCCTCGCGGCGGCCGATCCTGTTCACGATCGATTGCGCCTACACGCAGAAGAGCCTGGAGACGCTCTGCCAGGCCGGTTTCCACATCGACCCGGTGGCCGGAGTGCGGTCCATGCGCCGCATCCGCCAGCTCGCCGAGGAGCACGACGCCGAACTGCTGTTCTCCCACGACATGGGCAACTGGCAGCACTACCGGAAGGGCCCCGACTTCTACGCCTGAGCCCGTCCGGCGGGATGGCGCGCGCTACCAGCGCACCATCCCGGCATCGGCATTGAGCATCTGCCCGGTGATCCAGTGCGCCTCCTCGGAGGCGAGGAAGGCGACCGCCGGCACGATGTCCTCCGGCGTGCCTTGGCCCTTGATGGCCTGCAGCATCTCGACGAAGCCGAACGCCTCCTTGTGCGGCGACGCCATCACGCCCTCGCTGGCCGTGAGCCCGGGCGACACGCCGTTCACGGTGATGCGATGCGGCCCGAGTTCGGTGGCCAGCGCGCGGGTGAAGCCGAACACCCCGCCCTTCGCCGCGACATAGGCCGCCATGTTCGGCGTGCCGGCGAGGATGGTGTTGGAGATGATGTTGACGATGCGCCCGTAGCCCGTCTTGCGCATCGCGTCGGAGGACGCGCGGCACATCAGGAACACGCCGTCCAGATTGACGCGCATGATCTGCCGCCAATGCGCGAAGTCCACCTGCTCCCACGGGATGAAGGGCACGATGGCGGCGTTGTTCACCAGCACGTCGATCCTGCCGGCGTCCTTCAACACCCTCGCATGCAGCGCGGCGACGCTGTCCGGGTCGCCCACGTCGCAGCCGACGGGCACGACGCTGCCCGCCGCGGCCTCGGCCATCGCCGCGACGCCCGCCTCGTTCAGGTCGGCGGCGAACACCGTCGCGCCCTCGGCCGCGAGGCGCCGGGCGATGGCCGCGCCGATGCCCTGCGCCGCGCCTGTCACGATCGCGGTGCGTCCCTCGAAACGCCTGATGCTGTTCGCCATTCCCCTCTCCCTGTTCGGCCGCTTCGTTCAGGCGGCGGTCAATCCCGGCGAGAGCCGCTCCATCACCCGCCGCTGCACGGCGAGCAGATGCACGCGCATCGCGCGCTCGGCGCCGTCTGCATCGCGCGCGGCGATGGCGTTGGCGATCGCGCGGTGCTCGGCGTCGCGGTCGCGAACCCGGTCCGGGCAAGGCGGCGCCGCCGCGACAGCGATCCGCGCATCGCGACCGATCCTCCGGAGTTGCGCGTAGAGCTCGCCCGCAAGTCCGTTGCGCGCCCCGGCTGCGATCGCCAGGTGGAAGGCCAGGTCGGCCTCGCCCTTGTCGCTGCCGGCGGCCGTGGTCGCCGCGCGCTCGATGCGCGTCACTTCCTGCGGCGAGGCGCGGAGCGCGGCAAGCCGCGCCAGCGCTGGCTCGAACACCAGCCGCAACTCGATGACCTCCAGCGGATTCGTGCAGCGGATCAGATCTTCTCCGACCGCGGGCGCTCGCCGCCTGCGGCCGATGCGCGGCGGCGGCACGGCGCCCTCCTGCCGCAGTTCCAGCAGCGCCGCGCGCAGACGGTGCCGCTTCACGGAGAGTTCTGCGGCGAGGGCGCGCTCCGGCGGCAGCGGCCCGCCGCCCGCGATACGGCTCCGCAGCACCCGCAGCAGGGACTCCGTCGCTCCCGGAGCGGGTTCCACCGCGGCGGTACGCGCCTGTTTCGCCATGCGGTTCCGATGCCTCCTCCTGGACATTACCGGCCGCGCGCGTTGGTTGACAAGTTTGGTCGGCACATGGTCGCCTTCAGCACGGCGGGAGGCGTGCGAGGTGGATGAGACGCTGGACTACGTGATCGTCGGCGCCGGCTCGGCCGGCTGTACCCTGGCGTTCCGGCTGGGCGAGGATCCGTCCGTCCGCGTGCTGGTGCTGGAAGCCGGCGGCTGGGACCTGGACCCGTGGATCCACATCCCGCTCGGATGGGGCCGCATCCTGCAATATCGCCTGCATGACTGGATGTACGACGCGGAACCCGAGCCGTCCGTCGCAGGCCGCGCCATCGAGTGCGCGCGCGGCAAGGTGGTGGGCGGCTCCTCCTCGACCAATGCGATGGCCTATGTCCGCGGCAACCGCCGCGACTATGACCGGTGGGCGGAACTCGGCCTGCCCGGCTGGTCCTTTGCCGAGGTGCTGCCCTACTTCAAGCGGCAGGAAACCTGGGCCGGCGGCGAGGACGCGTACCGCGGCGCCTCGGGTCCGCTCGGCACGCAGCCGTGCCGCTACGAGGATCCGCTGGTGGAGGCCTTCGGCGAGGCCGGGAGAAGCGCAGGCTTCGGCTGGACCGACGACTACAACGGCGCGACGCAGGAGGGCTTCGCCCGGTTGCAGATGAGCATCCGCGACGGCCGCCGCTCCTCCTGCGCCACGGCATACCTGAAGCCCGCGCTGAAGCGGGGAAATGTCCGGATCCTCACGCAGGCGCACGCAACCCGCATCGTGTTCGAGGGCAGCCGCGCCGTCGGCGTCGAATACGTGAAGGACGGGCAGCGCCTGGTCGCGCGGGCGACGCGGGAGGTGCTGTGCTGCAGCGGCGTCATCAACTCGCCGCAGTTGCTGATGCTGTCCGGGATCGGCGATCCGGACGCGCTGGCCGCGCACGGCATCCCGGTGCGTGCGGCGCTTCCGGGCGTCGGGCGCAACCTGCAGGACCACATGTCGGCGACGATCCTGTGCGCGCGGAAGGAACCGGGGCCGTTCCAGGCGGCGCTGCGCTTCGACCGCATCGCCGCCTCGGTGATCGGCGCCTACCTGTTCGGCAAGGGCTTCGCCTCCGACGTTCCCGGAGGCGTCACCGCGTTCCTGAAGACGCGGAGCGACGCCGACAGGCCGGAGATCCAGTTCCTCTTCACCGCCGCACCCTTCGGCGTCGGCCCTTGGTTCCCGGGCGTCGCGCCGCCCTTCCGCGACGGCTTCGCCTGCCGCGCCGTGCTGCTCCATCCGGAAAGCCGCGGCCGGGTCTCCCTCGCCTCCGCCGATCCGTTCGCCAAGCCGCGCATCGTGCAGAACTTCCTGTCCACCGACGCCGACCTGAAGACCCTGATCGCCGGCGTGAAGATGGCGCGGGACACGCTGCACCGCCCGGAGCTGGCGCCGTTCCTGGGCAAGGAGATCGCGCCCGGCGACGGCCGCGGCGCCGATGCCGACATCGAGGCGCATATCCGCGGCACGGCGATCACCGTCCACCACCCGCTCGGCACCTGCGCGATGGGCGCGGACAGCGACCCGATGGCCGTCGTGGGCGCCGACCTGCGGGTGCGCGGCGTGGACGGGCTGCGCGTGGTGGACGCGTCGGTGATGCCCGATCTTCCCTCCGGCAACATCAACGCCGCGGTGGTGATGATCGCCGAGCGCGCGTCCGACCTCATCCTTGGACGGCCGCCCCTGCCCGCCGCCCGGCTCTGACCATTCCGCGAAAGGGTGGCGCTTGCGGTCGGGGTTTCGGTCGCCTACCGTCGAAGCTCGGCCGAGGAGGACCGCCCATGGACACGCCGCATCCGGACACCAACCGCGACGCCGCGCTGCGCTCGCTCTACGCCGACCTCCACAAGCACAACCTGTTCCCGTTCTGGGCGAAGGCGTCGGATGTCGAGCACGACGAGGTCCGGCAGCTGATGGCGACGCAGAAGGCGGTGCCCTTCCTTTGGTCCTACAAGCGCGACATCGAGCACATCCTGAACCGCGCGGTCGAGCTCATCACCACCGAGGATTCCGACCGCCGCAGCGTCGTCCTGGTGAATCCGGGCCTCGCGCCGAAGCGCGCCACCGTCTCCACCATGTACACCGCCTACCGCCTGAACGACGCCAACGAGATCATGCCCCCCCACAAGCACAGCCCGAGCGCGATCCGCTTCGGGCTGACGGGCAAGGGCAACTTCACCGGCGTCGAGGGCGAGGACATCGTGTTCGGCCCGGGCGACATGGTGCTGACGCCGATCGACACCTGGCACAACCACGGCACCGTCGGGAACGAGCAGGCGCTGAACCTCTCGGTCCTCGACCTTCCGCTGGTCGAGACGCTCAACGCCGTCTCCTTCGACCACGACTACCGGGAGGGAGAGCGGCTGATGAAGAAGCAGTCGGCGCGCTTCCCGGCCGACTACTCGCAGCGGATCTACGGCACGGGCGGCATGAAGCCGCGCTTCGTCAACCACGTGCGCGGCGCCGGCTTCTCCTCGCCGATGTATGTCTACCGCTGGGAGGCGATGCAGGAGATCCTGGACCGCCACGCCGACTGGGAAGGCGACCCCTACGAGGCGATCTCCGTTGAGTACATCGACCCGACCACCGGCGGCCCGGTGTTCAAGACCATCACCTTTTTCGCGCAGATGCTGCGCCCGGGCGAACGCACCCTGCCGCTGCGCCAGACCGCCTCGCTGCTGGTGGCGCCGTTCAAGGGCCGCGGCCACTCGATCGTGGACGGCACGCGCTTCGACTGGGAGGAGTTCGACACCCTCGCCGTGCCCGGCGGCTCCTGGTGCGAGCATGTGAACGGCAGCGACAGCGAGCCCTGCTACCTGTTCGTCGCCTCCGACGAGCCGGCGCAGAAGGCCTTCGCCCTGTTCCGGCGCTGGGGCAGGACGAAGTCGGGCGAGGTGATCCGGCTTGCCTGACACGAACCACCCCTCCTTCGCCAGGTCACGCAACGCCTCGCTCGTCTCCTGGCTGGATGTGCCGGGCGGCGGGCAGGT
>Ga0272446_1006289_pt1 | contig 12483 bp, 7 predicted proteins | sample YNPCB0061_FD_194587 | JGI IMG/M metagenome (GOLD analysis project Ga0272446, IMG submission 194587) | Hot spring microbial mat communities from Yellowstone National Park, WY, United States - YNP-CB-006-1 | ecosystem: Environmental > Aquatic > Thermal springs > Hot (42-90C) > Sediment | place... | reverse complement strand
CTCACACCCAGCCGCACACACCAACCCTGCACGCGCGAGCATCCTCTACCCGGCTTCATCCTGCCGCTGTCGGGCGTTGGTCCTGACCTTCGACCCCCATCCTAACCTTCCCCCTGCCAGGGGGAAGGGACCGGACGCTTCCCCGCCGGCATCAACAGGTCGCTCCCCTGCCAGGGCGAAGGGAGCGGAAGGCGGCCGGCGTAGACGCGGGCAGGCCCGCGCCCACGGTACGGACCGAGACCCGCACCTGGGGTACACATCGCCAAAAAAAGGCCCCGTCCCGCGAGGGACGAGGCCTGCTGAAGAGCCTTAAGTGGAGCCCCGTTGCGGGGCTCTTGATGCCGTACGGCCCTGGGTTGCGGCGAGCGCCGCAACCCAGGCGGTCAGACCTAAGGTGCTGGCACCGGGGCAGGTGTGGCGGTTACGTAGGCCGAGTTGCCGGCAGAGTTCGTTGCCCGGACCCGGAAGTAGTAGCTCGCCTTGGTGATGGTTGGCGTCGTGAAGGTGACGGTGTTGGCCCCAAGCCCCGTGTAGCTGGTGGGGTTGTTGAAGTTGGAGCTTGTCGACCGCTGGACAGCGTACTGAGTGTTGTTGTTCGCGTTGTCCACCCAGGTCACCGTGCACGTCTCCTGGGTCGCGTTCACCGAGGCACAGGTCACCGCAACATTGCTCGGGGCCACAGGCGCCACCGTGTTGTTGAGGATCACGCTTGCCGATGCCGCTGAGGTGGTCCCGTTGGACGCGAGCACCTGGTACCTGGCGTAGCTGCCGTTAGCCAGGGTGTCGCTTGTCCACGTGACCGAGGCGGTCAACACCTGCCCAGTTGCCGCAGACTGAGTCGGGTTGCGGGTGATAGCCGCGCCCACGTTGGTCCAGGGCCCCCATTGGTCACACGTGATGTTACCGGTACCAGGGTTTGTGCAGATGGAGACCTGCGGCTGGAAGCTCGTCTCGTTGGTCGAGGCATCGGTCCACGACAGCGTCGCCGCCCTCACCGCCGTGCGCACGATCGACACATTGGTCGGTGCCACGGGCGGCGGCGGGATCTGGACGGTGTTGGACACCGACTGAGCCGTCATGCTCGCGAACTCCTGACCATACCCCGCCGTGTTCTGGGCGACGACGCGGAAGGAGTGACCCGCGACACTCCCAGCGGTGCTGTACGGGAAGACGACCGGCACCCCACTGAGGTTCGTCACACCCAGCGGCGAGGGTACCGTGCCCAGATCCGTCCAGGTCGTCCCATCCGTGCTCTCCTGGGGCACGAACGCCGTCTCATTGAGCGAGTTATCGGTCCAGGTCAGCGTGATGTTGGAGCTTGTGTCGGTCACGGTGCCCGAGACCGCCAGCCCGCTCGGCGCGTTGGGCGGCAGCACCAGCGACTGCGGCCGCATCATGTCCATCTCCTCGTGGCTCAGGATGTGGCAGTGCCAGACGTACTCCCAACCGAAGTTGACGAGCTGGTTGGTGATGGGTGCCGTTCCAAGGCCCTGGGCATCGATGTTGTTGAAGCCCAGGGTCGCCCCTTCCGGCATCGCCGGGTTCAGCATGCGCACGCTGTTCGGCAGGTCGAAGGGCACCGCCGGCACCACCGGCCTCAGGGCCACGATGGTGTCCTCCAGCGGACTGGTGCGCACCGTGTCCTTCCAGCCAAGCTCGGTGGGATCGTTCGGGATGATGATGTTGTCCCAGGTCACCCGGTTCAGGAGCTGCACGTCGTACAGATGGAAGTGCAGCGGGTGGGTGTCCACACCGTTGTGGGTGATCTTCCAGATCTGGGTGCCATCATCCGCGACCTTGATCGGGGTCACCGACAGACCCTTCGGCAGCTTGGTCCCGTCAATCATCTCCGTGGTCGGGTTGATGTAGGGATACAGCACGATGTTCTGCGCCGCCGGGTTGGCCGGGACCACCTCCAGGCCAATGTTGGCCGTCATCCGCCCGAACTCATCGAAGGCCGCCGAGTTCATCTCGTCGTGGATGCCCTTGGGCTGGAGCGGGATGTTGAGCTTGCCCGCGGTGCCGGTCAGGAGCGTGTTGAACCCGAACCAGGTGCCGCCCTGATTGTTGATGCGCAGCAGGCCATCGCACAGGGTGTTGGTGGTATCGGGCGGGACCGGGACGCCGTTAGGATCGCCGGGGGGATCCGTGGTCCACACGACCGGGTTGTTGCAGTCGCCGCTCGCCACGAAGCGGGTGCCGTAGGCCGAGTTGTAGGCCGCCTGCCCGACGATGATCGGGTGCTGCCCCTTCTCGAACACGCCGGAGCCGTTCGCCTTGTGGGTAAAGGCGCGCTGCAGGGCCCGCAGGTTGAAGGCCGGTGCCGGGGTGCTGGCCGCCACCTTGATCTGCATGACGGTGCGGGTGTTCGGACCATAGCCCGGCAGGGTATGGCCGGCCCCGACCGGGTACAGATCCGGCTGCCCCGTGTAGTAGTCGTAGCTCGGCACCCGGGCCGGGAAGGCGGCCGGCGCGTCGTTGTAGAGGATCAGCGTCTTGCCCGCGTACTGCGAGAAGTCGACGATCACATCCATACGCTCGGCCGGGGCCACCAGCAGGGAGTGCAGGTCCACGTTGCCCACGTCGAAGCGGGTCGGGTCCGTGATCCAGGTCGTTGGCTGGGGCGGGACCACCACGGGCGCGGGCAGGAAGCCGCCCTCGTTGGCGATCACGATCCAGCTCGGCCCGGGCGGGCTGAGGGTCGTGTCAGGCGTCGGGAAGACCACCGGGTCGAGCTGAGCGGCCGCAAGCTCCGCCGGGTTGAGGGCCACCTCGGTGCCACCGATCAACGCGCCCTTGGCGTTGGTGCTGGTGCTCGCCGTGGTCGGATCGGCCTCATACAGCGACAGGTTCATGAACCGGTCGTTGGCCGCGTTCAGCACCCGGAAGCGGTACGCCTTGGGCTCCAGCGTGACGGTGGGGTAGGCGACGCCATTGACGAGCGGGGTGTCGTTGAACTGCTCCATACCGACGGAGATGTTCGGCGTGCCGGGGATCAACGGGGGCTCGCAGAACGGGTCGGTCTGGTACTGCCAGGTCGCCGGATCGTCCAGACTACAAGGTACCGCCAGATCGGTCGTGAAGCCGGTCGCCGGGTCCTTGTTGTAGTACGGGTTATTGATCGGCCCATGCGGCGGGACCGCCGGCGGCCAGAACCAGGGGCCGTACATCCAGCGTCCATAGCCGCTCATGCCCGAGGGATCGCCCGGGTTCTGGGCCGTCATATAGACGTGGTGGTACCAGAAGTCGCCATAGCTGCCCCAGCGGCTGTAATCCCAGGTGGGATCGAGCTCGGCAAGCTGCGCGGCATCGGGCACGAAGGTGCGGTCTTGGACGATGAGCGGCAGGCCTTCGCCCAGCTCGGCAAAGGTGCCAGTCGGCCCAAACAGCGTCTGCTCCACCGGGTCGGTGATGACGTAGCCCGCGGCCTCGCCCAGGTAGACATTGAGGCGCGTCGTGCCGAAGGCATGGTCGTGGTAGAAGAGCAACCGCGCCGACTGCTGGTTGGTCCAGTAGAAGGTCTGGCAACCGTCGGTCTCGCCGGAGCAGTTCGGCACGCCGGCTATGGTGGTTGTCGCGTCGCCCATATCGGGCACGTTGCCAACGCTCTGTCCCTGCGGGTAGTCGGTGACCTCACCGGCCGGGGTGATCCACTGGTGTGGCGTGCCGTCGCTGATCCAGGGAGTGGTACCGCCGTGCAGGTGCAGGGTCGCCCGGTTGTCCGCGAAGCATTCCGCCGGATCGGCGGGCTTCGGAGACTGGCTGCATGCGGGGTTGCGGATGCCGTCCATGACGGTGCCCTCGTCGGCCGGGGGATTGCTCCATTCGGTCGAGCCCGGGCCAGCGCCAGCGCCCATGAGCGTGCTATCGCTCGGGATGATGAGATCCCCGCCGCTGCCGGTGGGCAGGAGGTTGTAGAAGGTCACGCGCACCGGCCGATCCTTCTGGGCCAGGATGATGGGGCCGAGATAGCGCGGATCGGTCACGGCTCCGGTCACACCGGCGGGCAGGGCGATGGTGGCGCTGCTGCCATCCAGATTGTCCTGGCGAAGCTGACTCACACCGGTGATGCCGGTACCGCGCTCGGTCTCAAGCGCCGGGGTGGAGAGCTGCACATACTTGCGCAGCAGGGTGCCGCCCGACGCCGCCGTGCAACCGACGGACGAGCTCATGCACTCGCGCTGCTGGACGAGTCCGATCACGTAGTAGTCCGACCCCGGGAAGGTGGTGGTGTCGGGCACCGCGAGCGGGATGTACTTGCCGAGGTTGTTCGCCGTCGCAGCAGCGGTGCAGCCACCGCCCACGGGATTGCAGAGCATCGGCAGATCGTCGACGAACTTCTTCATGCCGCCGGGGGTGACATAGCCGGAGCCGCCGCTGGTGAGTGCAAGCGCGGTCACGCCGCCCGCACTGACCGAGGCTGTGGCCGTGGCGCCAGTGCCGGTACCGGCGGCGTCGGTGATCGCGACATCAGGCGCTGCGTAGTAGCCGGCGCCAAAGGTATCGAGCGCGACGGTCTGGACGTACAGCGTCGAGGTGGTATCAGTGGTAGGGCCGGCAAAGGCGACGTTGGTCGGCTCATAGAGCGTGCCGTCGCGCACCACGACGTTCGGCGCGAAGGAGTAGCCGGAGCCTGGCGACACCACGGTGATCCCCGTGATCTGAAAGCGGTCTCCGAGGACCGGGTCGGTGTACGGCACGGTCTGCAGCGCCAAGATGGCCTTCACACCGTCGGGACCGTCCGGCATGTCGACATCGACGGTCGGATTGAGCCAGCTCGAGGTCGTATCGGTCCACGCGACCGCATCGACGCCGCCGTAGACGGTGCCGGTGGCCTGGGCGGTGGGGTTGGGGTACGAGGGCGTGACCACCGTTGCGGCGAACGAAATTTCGCGCGATTGGGGAGGAGAATAGATTGGATAGGTCGCGCTCGGGATCGTAATCGTGGTCCCTTGCACGGGAGTCGCTGCCTCAGGATAAATGAGCTGGTCAGGCAGAAGGGATGGATTACTGCTCCAATCCCATGGAATACCCTGCCCACTGATCATGAGCCGATCCCCGGCTTCAACCGGGGCGTTCGCGGAATACGACACCACACCATCCGCCCCAGCCGGCACCGTCAACAGGCCGCTATCGTAAACAACGCTGTATTCGTTCGGTGTCCCCGTCGGGCGTAACACATAAGCATGGAACTTCTTGCCAGCGCTTGGCGCATTCACACCGGTACTCTGGCGATACGTTTCAAAGCCCGTCAGTTGCCCCGTGGGGAGCACCGCCCCAAGCAACTCGCCTGCGTTGATTGCGGCATGACTTGCGGCATACCTTTGAACGCGGGGGTTGCCCACTTGAACCGTCTGCGAGACCGTCCCGCCGCCGGTGAAGGTCACGACCGGCGCGGTATAGCCCGCGCCACCACTGTTGACCGTCACGCCGGTGACCACGCCGGTGGTGGTGACCGTCGCCGTCGCCGCGGCGCCCGTCCCGGAGCCGGTGATGTTGACCGTCGCGCTGGTGTAGCCGGTGCCGGGGTTGGTGAGGGTGAGGCCGGTGATGGCGCCGTTGGCGCCCACCGTGGCCGTGGCCGTCGCACCCCTGCCGTTGCCGACGATCTCCACGGTGGCGTCGGGCCAGGTGAGCGGGCTCAGCGCCCAGTTCGAGAAGGGCCCGAAGTAGTGGGGGACCGCCTTCTCGTCGACCGGGGACGTCGGGAAGGCCGAGGTGACTGGCGTCCCTTGTAGCGACGTCGGCGCGACCTGAAGCCCCGTGGACGACTGCACCGCCCGTTCGGCCGCCGCCTTCAGCCCCGCTCTGTTTGCCGCCTTGCTCGGGACTGGGAGCCGTTGAATGCCCGCGTCGGTGTCGGCCACGGCCACGCCCTGGCCGATGCCTCCGCCAAACGCAAGCAACGACGCCAGGACCAGAGGCATCCACCGTGTGGACCGCCTGGGTCGCTGGCGCCTCGCTGTATCGAGTGCCAATTCGTTCTTGTTCATCTTTGGCTCACCTCTCCACCTCGCCTGTCACGTTGTTGGGGACCGAACACATACTCACTCACTCCGCATCGATTCATCGCCGCACCACCCGCCAGGTTGCACCACCTGCCGGACCTTAGAGACCGCCGTCCGGTGGACGGCCCTTCGACTTCGCCTCGCCGCTTCCTGCGCTGACTGTCCTGGTTTGACCCCGTCTTCCAGCGGGCGGCGGTCACGCGCGGTGAGCCGGAGCCAGGCTATGACAAGGTTCTGACTGACAAGATGCACGACCTAAACTGCCATCACAGCCGCGTCGCCCCCACCGATGAAAACCCGGCCGTGAGGCCGGGTTTCCCTCACCCGGACCCTCTCCCAGCGGGAGAGGGCGAGTAAGGAACGCCTGCGGCGCGTCTTCACGGCAAACCTGCCTGAAGATCCGGCGCACAGACCTGACGCATGGCGGCGCCAATGCACCCTCCGAGCCCTCGGCCTGGCATACCGCCCTGCCTAAGGAGATTCTGAACAACTGCCCTCCCGGAATTTGATCCGCTCGCGTCCCGGGACGCTCCAGTTCCAAGGGCTTAAGGCCCTCGCAACCGGTGGGCCAACCCTGGCCCGCACGGGAATCGCGCTCAATCAGCGCTTCCCTAAGCCCTTGCGCGGTCTGCCCGCCTGGGGGCGCTATGCGATTCTTGGGGGCTTGTGGCGCCCGTGGCCCGCTCTGCCTCGCGTCGACGCCGGCTGCGCCCCGTCTCCCCGCTACGCCCGCGCCCCGAGGCACCGCCTGACGACGACAAGGGGCAGCAGGGGCCTGGCTTGAGGGACGACTTTCGGCGACGACCTTGCAGGACGACTCGGGGCGTTATCCTGGCTTGGGCTCGGGGCGTGGCCTCGGGGAGGGGTGATGCCGGGGGGTCACGCCATGCCACGCTCAACCTGACACTCGGCTGACAGGTTAGCGGAATCGGGGCAAATGCCAGATGGGGCCTTTCCCCCATTCTTCAGGTAGGTGAGGCAGTATTTTGCCAGAATTGAGGCAGGGGTTAAGGATTTTGACGCGCCAAATCGACAATTGTCATTGAAATGATCCCCAGCGCGCCGGGGTGGCACCGCCAGGCACAGGCTCCTCGTCCGGCCCTGCCCGCACGGGCTGGTCGCCAAGCCATGGGAGCGCCCTTCACCGTTGAGGCAAACGTCGTGCCAGGAATGCCATCCCAGTTACCCTCGCCCACTGGCCCTCGCGCTGGCAGAGGGCCGGATGAGGGAACGGCCATGGCCCCCGCCACGTTCATCTTCTGGGGTGGCGCGGGCGCCATGGCCGTTGGCATGCCCTGTCGCGCCCGCAAGTGGTGCGTACCCTCCCGCGACTGGCTAAGCTTGCGCCTCCCCTCGGCGCGCTGAGGGGGAGCGTGCAAGACCCTCGAAGAACATGAGATCACCTCCGGAGGCGCGACACCTTGACCCATCCGCTGCGAATCGTCCTCGTCGAGGATCACCGGATCCTGAGGGAAGGCCTGCGCGCCATCTTCGCCGGCGAGCCCGACCTGGAACTGGTCGGCGAGGCCACCGACGGGCTGGAGGCCATTCAGCAGGTGCGCGACTTGCAGCCGGACCTGGTGATCCTCGACCTGTCGATGCCGCGCATGGACGGCCTCTCCGCCCTCAAGGAGGTCAAGCGCGTGGCGCCGAAGACGCGGGTGTTGATCCTCACGGCACACCGCAACGAGGAGTACATCTTTCGCGCCATCGACTATGGCGCCGACGGCTACCTGCTGAAGGACGCCAACGCCGCGGAGCTGATGCTCGCGGTGCGCAGCGTCCTGGCCGGCGAGCGCTACCTGAGTGCCGCGGTCACCACCCAGGTCGTGGCCGCCCTGGTGAACCGCAAGGGGGCTGGGGTGCCATCGGCGGGACCGCGGTCGGCCATCGAGACCCTCTCCGAGCGGGAGCGCGAGGTCCTCAAGCTGGTGGCCGAGGGTTACCGCAGCCGGGAGATCGGCGAGCTCCTGTGCATCAGCGAAAAGACCGTGGAGAAACACAGGGCCAACCTGATGCGCAAGCTCAACGTGAACAGCGCGAGCGCCCTGACCGCCTTCGCCATCGACAAGGGCCTGGTCAACCGCTGACCGGCGGATCGACGGGCGCACCCAGCCGCCACTCCGCCACAATGGCCGTCCCGCGACCCGGGGCCGCCCACAGCGAAAAGCTGCCCCCGGACAGCTCGGTGCGTTCGCGCATGGAGCCGAGGCCAGAGCCCCCGCAGCCCCCCTCGGGCACGGGTGCTGCCGGATCGAAGCCGACCCCGTCGTCCTGCACGCGCAGGCGCAGGTGCCCGTCGCCCTCGGCCAGTGCGATGACCAGGCGGCTGGCCCCGCTGTGCTTGGCCACGTTGTTGGTGGCCTCTTGCAGGATACGGAAGATCGGGGTGCGCAGGGCCGCCGGGACCTCGGACTCGGCCACCTCGATCTGCTGCTCGACCGCCAGGTCCGGGTGGGCCTTCTCGAACTCCCGAAAGTACCAGGCGATGGTCGGCAGGAGCCCCAGGTCGTCGAGGATCGAGGGACGTAGCTCCGTGGAGATGCGGCGCACCTCCTCCACCGCGTCCTGGATGGTCGGCACCAGGGAGCGTAGCCGCTCCATGCCCGGCCAGTGGCCCTCGGGCCAGGGGGCGCCGAGGGCGGCCTCCACCATGAACTTGATCCCGGTGAGGGTCTGGCCGACGCTGTCGTGCAGGTCGCGCGCCACGCGCCGGCGCTCCTCCTCCTGGATGGTGAGCAGGCGAGCGGAGAGCTGGTGGAGCTTGGTCTCCATGGTCCGGCGGTCGGTCACGTCCTGGACGTTGCCGAGGATGGCCGGGGCCCCGCGGAAACGGATCAGGGTGTTGCGCATGGCAACCCAGCGCACCTGCCCCGTGCTGGTGACCAGGCGGCATTCGTACTCGTCGCTCACGGGCTCACCGGCGATGCGCCGCTTGGCCAGGGTGCCGACCCAAGGGCGGTCCTGGGGGTGCACCACGGACCAGGCGTCGCGCCCCAACAGGGCCTCGCGGGGCAGCTCCAGGAGCTGCGCGAGCTTGGGGTTGACGAAGACGAAGCGGCCGTCCTGGTCGATGAAGATCCCCGTGGGGCTGTTCTCCACCAGGCTGCTGTATTGCTCCTGGGAGTCACGCAGCGCCTCCTCGGCCCTCTTCCACTCGGTGATGTCGAAGGACAGGAACAGCTTGCCCTCGCCATCGCCGGGGCGGCGCGAGCAGGCCAGATAGGCCGGGAAGCGCGACCCGTCGCGGCGCACCGCCTCGACCTCCCCGGTCCAGCTCACGCACCTCAGACACTGGTCGCAGACATCGCCATGCTCCTGACCGGGCCTGAGGAAGGTCAGGATCTCCGTCAGCGGGCGGCCCCTCACCTCACCCGGCTCCCAGCCGTAGAGCTCCTCGGCGAAGCGGTTCCAGAACGAGACCCGGCCCTCGCGGTCGGTGGCGACCACGGCCTGCTCAACGGCATCCAGCAGGCTCGCCTGGAGCCGGGCGGCCCGCTCGGCCCCCAGCCGCTCCTGCGATTCCATGCGCAGGCGGCGATTGGACTCCTCAAGCTCCGCCGTGCGCTCGCGCACCCGGGCGTCGAGCTCGTCGCGCGCGGCCCGCAGGGCCTGCTCGGTGGCATCGCGCTCGCGCAGGCTGCGGGCGGTCGGCAGAACGAACAGGACGACCAGCACCGGCAGGACCACGACGAGGTCCACCAGCAGCTCCAGGACGGAATCGATGGGCGCCAGGGCCTCGAACCGCTCCAGGAGCTGCCAGACGCTCACATGCTCGGCGACGAACACGACGGCCGTGACCACGACGAAGGCTGCGGTGGGGGTCCGGGAGACCCAATCCCGGGCGCGCCCGATCGAGCGCAGCAGCCCTGCGTAATCCCGTTCTCCCGTCGCCGTCGTCCTGCCGTTGGTGATCATGGCGTCTCGGCCGCCTCAGATGCGGAACAGCGCGGAGAAGTTGCGGCTGGTGAGCTCCGCCAGTGCCTCGGGCGGCAGGCCGCGCAGGGCGGCGACACACTCGGCCACATGGGCGACCAGGCGCGGCTCGTTGGGCTTGCCGCGGTGCGGGACCGGCGCCAGGTAGGGGGCATCGGTCTCGATCAGGATGCGCTCCGGGGGGACGCGAGCCGCCACCTCGCGCAGCTCCGCGGCGGTCTTGAAGGTGAGGATGCCCGAGAAGGAGATGTAGAAGCCGAGGTCCAGGGCCGCCTTGGCGGTGTCCCAGTCCTCCGTGAAGCAGTGCATGACCCCGCCGGCCTCGCCGGCCCGCTCCTCGCGCAGGATGCGGATGGTATCTGCCCGGGCGGCCCTGGTGTGGACGATCAGGGGCTTGCCGCAGGTGCGGGCGGCGGCGATGTGGCGGCGGAAACGCTCCTGCTGGCGAGCGGCCCAATCCTCGCCGCGGCCCTCGCCGCGGTAGTAGTCGAGCCCCGTCTCGCCAATGGCGACGTTGCGCGGGTCGGCGGCCAGCGTCACCAGCTCATCCGGCTCGGGGTCGCGCCCCTCGTCCTCGTTGGGGTGGACGCCCACGGAGACGGCCACCTGGGGAAAGGGATCGACCAGGGCGCGCATGGCGGGGTAATGCTCCAGGTCGATGGACACGCAGAGCATGCGTGCGACCCCCGCCGCGGCGGTGGCGGCCATGAGCCCGCCGAAGTCGCCGCCGTAGGGATTGAGGTCGACACGGTCGAGGTGGCAGTGGGAGTCGACGAGCATGGCGAGGGCCTCTGCCCAGGGGGCGGCGGTGACGGCCGCGGGGGCGCGCAGGACCGTCACATGGTGTGGGTCGGGCGCTCGGCCTTGAGGGCACCGGCCAGGCACTCCTCGATCTTACGGCGGGCGACCCCCTTGTCCTGCTCGTTGAACTGGACGCCGACGCCCACGGTACGGTTGCCCTCGGCCCCGGCCGGGGTCACCCAGACCACCCGTCCGGCGACCGGGATGCGGTCGGGCTCCTCCATGAGCTGCAGCAGCAGGAAGATCTCATCGCCCAGTTGGTAGCGTTTGGTGGTGGGGATGAAGAGCCCGCCGTTCTTCACGAAGGGCATGTAGGACTGGTAGAGGGCGTTGCGGTCTTTGATGGCAAAGCTCAGGATGCGCTGCTGTCCGCCGAGGGCGCCTTTGTCGATGGGGCTCACCATGTCTTGCTCACTGTGTCGCGCTCGCCCAGCTCATTTCGCTCGGCTGGCCTGGTCGGCCCGGCCGCCGGCCAGAGGGTCCGCTGGACCGCCCGCCCGGGGTGTCCCCCGGTTGGCTTCCAAGCCCGGCCGCGAGCTCGGCCCAACCGATCAGGAGTCCCTCGTGCAGCATCTGGGGGTTGAGGGTGCTGTCCTGGCTCGCCCGGGCGCGCAAGACGCGCTGCAGGTAGCGGTGCGCGGCCGGCGCGTCCAGCCTTGCCGCCAGCTCGGCCAGGGCCCCGCGCTTGTCCGGATGACTCACATACCCTACCCCAGGGTCCGCCGCCAAGCGTAACAGATCGCTGACCCATCCGCCCAGCCACTCCAGGGACACCCGCGGCACCAGGTCGGACCACCCCTGAGCCTCGGCCACTGGATCGGACCTGCCCTGGCCGATGGCGAGGAAGGCCGCGAAGGCCGCATCGCGGCGCGCCAGCCAGGCCGCGTCGGCCAGGGCCAGCGCCCGCAGCGGGGCCCCATGGGCGAGACGCAGCAGCAACCTAGGGTCGCCGACACCGACCCGTCCGGCCAGCCAATCCAGGGCCTGGGCCTCATCGGGCAGACCCAGCGGCAGGCGCTGGCAGCGGCTGCGCACGGTGGCCGGCAGCAGGTGGGCGCGCTCCGTGACGAGGCAGAACAGGGTGCCGGGGCTCGGCTCCTCCAGGGTCTTGAGCAGGGCATTGGCGGCCGACGGGTTCATGCGCTCGGCCGGGTCGATGCAGATGACCTTGCGCGCACCCCGGGTTGGGGTCAGGCCCTCGGATTCGATCAGGTCGCGGATGCTGGCGACCCGAATCTCGTCGGACTTGCCCTGCGGGTCTGGGCCGACCCGCACCAGGTCCGGGTGGGTGCCAGCGCCGAGCAGCCGGCAGTCCTGGCAACGCCCGCAGGGCTCGGCGTCCGGCCCCAGGCTCGGGCACAGCAGCGAGCCCGCCAGCCGCTCCACGAGGCGGCGCTTGCCCACCCCGGCGGGACCGACGATCAGCAAGGCATGGGGTAGGCGCCCTGCCCCCCGCATCTTCTGCAGCGCGTGCCAGGCGGCCGCGAGCCAGGGGGGCAAGGCCAGGTCCGTGGTTCCAAGGGACGGCTTAGGGCTCATGCGCGGGGTCGCGGATCCAGTTGAAAGAAGCCGCCGGTAGACGGCAATAAGCGAGAAAAATCCATCTGTTACGATTAGTTACGGTGCAGAAACAAGTAAAACGACTTATCAACCAATGACATTCCCATCTATCACGTAGTTCCACTCCCCGAGAAAATCATCATGGCGAATGAATCGATCTTTGATGTCGCGAAATGTA
>Ga0272446_1006288_pt1 | contig 12484 bp, 14 predicted proteins | sample YNPCB0061_FD_194587 | JGI IMG/M metagenome (GOLD analysis project Ga0272446, IMG submission 194587) | Hot spring microbial mat communities from Yellowstone National Park, WY, United States - YNP-CB-006-1 | ecosystem: Environmental > Aquatic > Thermal springs > Hot (42-90C) > Sediment | place... | reverse complement strand
TTGATCTGGCACAGGGGCAGCAAAGGGGAGATAAGCCCGCACATATTGCATTTGTCCTGTGTGCAGCAGCTGGATCCCCCGCAGGGCTTGCCCTTGCCCCCCGATCATGTCTTGAATCTCCTTGGGCTGGGGATCCGGTAGCCATGTGGCCCGAAAGACGATGTCAGTCCCCAAAGGCTTGACAGGGGGCTTAACATCCCGATAGCGTTCTTGCCAAATTTCTTTGCCCCGCGGGGCAGTGTTCAAGATCACTTGCCAGCGAAACTCGGGTGTGATCACTGTTTCTGCGGTGGCGAGGACGGCAAAAACCGGCTGATCAGGAGGCTGCCCGGGATAATCTAAATAGCGCAGGGCATCGACCACCAGTCTGGACTGGGGGGGAAGGGTGGTGGTGCCTGAGACCAAAAATTGTCCAGGGATCCCGGTGGGAGAAGCAGTCATTTGAATGCTGGCTTGGTAGCCATCTTGGCTACACCCCATGAGGGTCAAGATCGCGCCAATCGCTGCCAAAAGAGGCTGGAATCTGTGTGGGTTGCTCAGTTGCCACATGGGGGCTTCTCTCTTACAGTCCTGATCATAGCCCCCTCTCCTGGGATGTTTCCATGACTCCTGACTCGGTTTGGATGGAACGGTGTTTGCAGCTTGCCCGCGCTACACCCCAGCGCCCTTCTCCGAATCCCCGGGTTGGTTGTGTGATTGTCCAGGAGGAGGAGATTGTGGGGGAAGGCTTCCACCCAGGGGCCGGTCACCCCCATGCGGAGGTCTTCGCGCTGCGGGCGGCGGGATCCCAAGCAGCCGGAGCAACTCTCTACGTCACCCTTGAGCCCTGTCATCACTATGGGCGTACGCCCCCTTGTACAGAGGCGATTGTGCAGGCGGGGATTGGACGAGTGGTGGTGGGTACGGTGGATCCCAATCCTCTGGTGGCAGGACGGGGGATCGCTTACTTGCAGGCGGCCGGCATCCCGGTCACAGTGGGCGTGTTGGAGTCGGACTGCCAAGCTCTGATTGAGGGATTCGCCTTTGCCATTGTGCAGCGGCGGTGTTTCGGGCTGCTCAAATATGCCATGACCTTGGATGGTAAAAGTGCGGCAGTGACAGGGCAGAGTCAGTGGATCAGCAACCCTAGCGCAAGAGAGTGGGTGCACCAACAACGGGCCTGGCATGATGCTGTGATCGTGGGATCCCAAACGGTAGTCCAGGACAATCCCCAGCTCACCTGTCGTCTCCCGGATTGGCAGGGATCCCAACCCTTGCGGGTGGTGCTCAGTCGCTCGCTAGATTTGCCTACCACAGCCCAGCTTTGGCAGGTGGAGGTTGCCCCCACCCTGGTTGTGACCGAGGCTGGACAGGATCACCCAGTTTGGGAAGCGCTAGCGGCGCAGGGGGTAGAACTGGTGCAGCTTGCCAAGGTTACCCCCCGCCAGGTAGCAGAAATGCTCTTTCAACGGGGCTGCTTAAGCGCCCTGTGGGAGTGCGGCGGTACCCTAGCTTGGGCTGCTCTCCAGGATGACGCCATTCAAAAGGTGGCAGCCGTGATTGCCCCAAAAATTCTTGGGGGAGCTCAAGCGCCTACGCCTGTGGGTGGGCCCGGGATCCCCAGAGTAAGCGAAGCCTGGGAGCTGCTCGATCCCCAGCTTGAGATTGTGGGGGATAATTGGCTCGTGACAGGAGGAATCAAGGCACAGCCTGCATACCACCCTACTCTGCAGAACCAAGATCCTCAGAGGACGGATGGATGATTGACTAGCTGCTAGTTGTCGTAAACGCGGCACTCAACAGCATCGGGGTTTTCGGCGCAGTGCTGCTCCAAACTATTTTGTGGCGTAGGCTGGTGACTCCGCGCCGCCAAAACCTCTTCCACAGCGTCCCAGGCCGCTCGGCAATGGGGATCCCCTTCGCCAAACTCTGAGCAAATTTTGCGGGCATTTTCCAATTCTTTGGCAACCACTTCAGCGAGACTCATGGGCTTTGCTTCTCCTGTTTTCGTAAATCTATTTTAACTGTTTTTGGGAGGAACCGCTGCGCTCACCAGCAGCCACAGAGCCATTCCCACCGCTGGCCCAGCCACTAAGAACCCCACAAGAACTGGAGTCGGCTGTAAATTCAGCCATGGCAGACCATACTTAACCGCTACACTCAGCAGCGCCGCCACCAAAAGAAGGATTGCATTGCTGACCATAGCTATTCCCTGACTGAAGGGCTGTTCTCGCTGAACTCCAGAAAATGCAGACTTGTTCTGGAGAATGGACTGCTAAATGCGGCGCAAATTGACCCCAGCTTCCTTGGCCACAGCCGATAATCCTTTCTTTTTGACCGTTTTCAGGGCTTTGGTGGACAGCTTGAGGCGGACAAAACGCTGCTCCTCTTCCCACCAGACCCGCTTGCTCTGCAGATTGGCTGCTTGTAAACGCTTGGTACGCCGATGGGAGTGGGACACGGCATAGCCATTGTTGGCATGTTTATCGGTCAGTTGGCAGCGGCGAGACATAGCTTTTAACAGGGTCAAGGATTTTTATCATACCGGAGGTGGTAAGGACTCAGCAAGCCGGCTCAATTCTTGGCTGAGCTGGGCAAAAACCTGTTCGCAGTGGTTGCCGGCGTGGAGGGGCAGTTTATCGTTTTTAACGATACAGGTGATGTGCACGATGTTGCTTTGATCTTGATCAATGAGCACTTCAACTCGCACAAGTTGGCTGTAGGGAATCTGTCCAGGAGCTTCACTGGCCACCCAGTAGTCCCGGGCGGTATGCACAATCTGGAGCTGGCATTCTTGCAAAAGTTTAGGGATGTAGGCCCGAACTTGCTCCAATGTTGCAGCGATTTCTACCATGTGAGAATAACGAGCCATCGCAGCGAGCGTCGGGTAAACTACCGCTCATGCTACTCGATTCTTGCCAGTAGGACGGCAATCCTCACCAAAATTACGGTTTGTTTCCACGCCTCAATTGCAGAGGCTGATCAAGCTGGTAAAAAGCTTGAAACAAGACTCTGGTTAAAACAATAACAATCCCAAACACTCCTTCCCATTGATCAGGCAAAAAGGCGGTTACCCAGTCTCCAACCCTGATCCCCAGGAGAGCCTCTCTTCCTACCTAGGCTACAGTTGGGGTGTATCTGTTGGGGTGTTGGCATGTTCTTGAGTTCCCGTTTTGATCAGGCCCTGCTTTATGCCTCCCATCTCCACCGCACCCAAATCCGCAAGGGATCCGGGATCCCCTATCTCACCCATCTGCTAGGGGTGGCCAGTTTGGTGCTCAGTCACGGTGGGGATGAAGATATGGGCATTGCAGCCTTACTCCACGACAGCTTGGAAGATGGGCCAGAGTATGCCGGGATCCCTAGAAGTGAGATTGAGGAGGCAATCCAGACGCAGTTTGGGGAACGGGTTTTGGAGATGGTTTTGGCTTGTACGGACACGGATGCCACGGGCAAACGGGAGAGTTGGCAGCAACGCAAGACTCGTTATCTGCAGCACATGGCCACGGCTACGGATCCCGGTTATTTACTGGTTACTGGCTGCGATAAGCTCCATAATCTCCATGCCATCTGGCTTGACCAGAACACCCTTGGGGATTCCGTCTGGCAGCGGTTTACGGCTCCCAAGGATGCTTCCCTGTGGTACTACCAAGAAATTGGCAAGATTTTAGCGGATCAGGCTCAGCGGGGGCGGATCCCGATCATCCTCAATCAGCAGTTCCAGGTTCTCCTTGAGCAGGTTTTGGCTGTGGCTCTTGCTCCTGTGGGGGGATAAAACGATAGGCTAGGAAGGCTGATCCGTGCTGAGCCTATGTCCATACCGGTGATTGTCAGTGGTGCCCTGGGCAAAATGGGGCGAGAAATTGTCAAGGTGGTTGTCCAAGCGCAGGATCTGGAGTTGGTGGGGGCGGTGTCCCGAACCAGCGGGGGAGAGGATGTGGGGGAGCGGCTGGGGTTGGGTCATGTGGGGATCCCGATCAGTACCAATCTCCAGGAAACCCTGTTTCAGGTGGCTCAGACCAAAGTGCCTGCCGTGATGGTGGATGTCACCCATCCCAGTTGTGTGTATGAGAATGTGCGGGCGGCGATGGCCTATGGGGTGCGGCCGGTGGTGGGCACAACCGGGCTTTCTGCGGAGCAGGTGGAGGCTCTGCGGGTGTTTGCGGAAAAAGCCAGTTTGGGCTGTGCCATCATCCCTAATTTCTCGATTGGGGTAGTGGTGATGCAGCAGTTAGCCCGCCAAGCTGCTTACTACTTTGACCATGTGGAAATTATCGAGTTGCACCACAACCAGAAAGCTGATGCCCCCAGTGGTACGGCTCTGCAGACTGCAGCCCTCCTGGCAGAAACGGGTAAGGTCTTTAATCCCGCTGTGCTAGCCGAGAAAGAAACCTTAGCAGGATGTCGTGGCGGGGAGACCCAAGATCACATCCGCATTCACAGTATCCGTTTACCGGGGTTGGTGGCTCACCAGGCGGTGATCTTTGGCGGCTTGGGACAAACCCTCACCCTCCGCCATGATGCTGTGGATCGCATTGCCTATATGCCGGGGGTGCTGCTCTCGATTCGCAAAGTGATGGAACTGAAAAGCCTGGTGTATGGATTGGAGCACCTCTTGACCAAAATGTGACGGGTTTCAAGCCCTGCCCTTCAGGGCATAAAAATGATAAAATCGCACTAGCGGCAGGACATGTCGTCTTTAATGGGCGTGTGAGCCAGCGTAAGACCCCGATTGGGGCGGTTGGCGATGATCCGTCTACCCACCAGAAGGTTGTTAAACGCAGCCAGACTGGGAATCCCCGTCGCTTCAGCGCGGGGAGGATGTCAATTCCCCACCGACACCATCCAACTCATCAAACCAAGCACCATAAGCACCAGGTAACAGGTGGGGTGTAATGGCTTCTCCCATCCCTCATCCATCAAGGGCTTGGCATCCCCAGCCCGGATCCCTGTTGGCATTGCAGTGCTGAGGGAGAGGATCACCCCAGGGTTCCCACAGGTTAGGATCACAACAGATTAGTCCACCCTCGACGGTGATGGTGTGCCTCATCCCCGCAAACGTTTTGGGCAGCACTGGCTTAAAGACAGCAGGATCCACCAAGCGATTGTCCAGGCTGCCCAGGTGTGTCCTGATACCACTGTCTTGGAAATTGGCCCCGGCACGGGGCAACTGACCCGCCGCCTCCTCCAGCAGGGATCCCAGGTTATTGCCAGCGAAATTGACCGGGATCTCTGTCAGGTGTTGCGACAGCAGTTTGCTGCTGAACCCCGCTTCCATCTTCAGGAAGGGGACTTTTTAGCCATGCCCCTCCCCCCAGAAGCCACCCATGTGGTCGCCAATATCCCTTACAACATTACTGGGCCGATTTTGGGCAAACTCTTGGGATCCCCCCATCACCCCAATCGGCAGTGGCAGCGGATCGTGCTGATGGTACAAAAAGAAGTGGCCGAGCGGATCACGGCCACCCCCGGTCAAAAAAGCTATGGAGCCATGTCCGTGCGGATCCAGTTTCTCGCCAGCTGTGAATGGATTTGTACTGTCCCGCCTCAGGCCTTTTATCCCCCGCCCAAAGTCCATTCCGCCGTTATTGCCCTCACCCCCCGCCCCTACCCCACCCCCGTTCGGGATCCCCACTGGCTGGAGACCCTCATCACCCTGGGCTTTCGCAACCGCCGTAAGACCCTGGCCAACAGCCTGCATCCCCCCCTCGCTAAAGATTACGTCGCCGCCGCCTTGATGGCACTGGATCGGGATCCCCGCAGCCGCGGCGAAACCTTGGGTGTGGAGGAATGGATTTGCCTCAGCCATCTTTTGCCCTGTCCCCCTCGCCAGAACCATGTCCGCTCAGATTCCGCCCCAGCCCATAGCCAGTCCTCAGGTTTTGTGGTTCACTAGCAAAACGGAACCCTGTAGGGGCAGCCTCTTGTCATGATCAACAAAAATACCCCAGGCATCTCCCTAGGGGATGTCCTGACTGTGATCGCCGGTATAGGACTGGGGGTCGGAGCCGTATCTGCGATCTGGTGGTTGATCAGCCATGCCCCAGAATCAGTCAGCCTCTACTGGTTTTCAGAGCAAGGACAGTTGGTTGCAGAACAACGCTCCCTCTGGATCCCCAGTGACGAACATACCCTGGAAAGTAGCCTCCGTGCCTTGCTGTCGGGATCCCCCCAGGGAGAGGGGTTCTCTCTGATCCCGCCAGGGGTTGTGCTGTTGGGTTTGCGCATCGAAGGGGGAGATATTTTTGTTGACCTCTCCGCCGCCTTCACCGCCGATAGCGAAGGACTCAGTCGCCGCCATGCCCTAGCCCGTCTGCAACAAGTGGTATTCACAGCGACCCAGGAGTTTCACCCCGCCCGGGTGTGGTTGACCATCGAAGGGCATGCCCTCGAGCACCTCGGCGGGATCAACGTGCCCCAACCCCTGACCCGCGCCGTCCTCATGGACTTGGTTACGCCACCGATTGCACCATCTGCACCAACCGTCCCAATTGCGGCACCTGCCACCGGGATCCCGACTGACTGATCAGCCCTTCTTTTTTGAGGCGCTCCAGGCCCTTTTCCACCACCTCCGGGGTTGTATCGGCTAAATCTGCCAGGTCTGGAGTGGGGATGGCTAAAATTTCTGGGGGGTCCCCGCTACCATAGCTTTCGGTGAGATGCACAAGACTGGCGACAAGGCGCACCGCCGGGGGGTGTTTTTGCAGATAACGGCGGTAGTTTGATTGCCGCAGCCGCTGGGCCAACTGCCGGGTGAGTTCGCACGTAAAAGCCAAATCCGAGTGCCACAGATCCTGAAACTGAGGCGCTGGGATAATCAGCACACTCACATCCGTAATCGCCAAGACATCCGTCGAGCGGGGCACTGCATCCAAAATGGCCATTTCCCCAAACATGGCCTTGGGGCCCAACACTGCCAGGGTCAGGGTTCCCGATTTACTCGTTTGTCGCACCCGCACCCAGCCTGATTCCAGCAAATAGACCGCATTCCCCCAGGTGTCCTCCATAAACACCGCCCGCCCGCTGGCATAGGATTTGCTCACAGTTACCTGATCCACAGCCGCTAGCCGAGACCGCGCAACGCCAGCAAAGAGGGGGTAGCTTGACAAGCGCGACATAACCATAGCTCACAACCCTAGCCCTAGGATAGCGGCTATTTTCTCCTGTGTTTGGTTCTTGAAGGTAGGGAAAATTTCCATGTGGGATCTCCCCAAGGGATACTGGGCTAAAAGGGGGGAGGGAGCCCGCTGCATATCATCCATGACTTGTCTTGGGGTCAAACCAAGATTCCTTGGGCGAAATCCAGGATTCCCATGAGACTTCGAGCTGCTGCCTTCCACCAGACTTTCTGTTGATATAGGTTAGGTAATGCCAAGAGACTGAGCAATGAACCCTAATCCCTTGGCAACCTTAGACATTTGCCATTCACGGTGACATCACACCCAGGCATGTCTTCCTTAACTAAACTGGCTTATGGACAATAAAGCTCAGCACCTGACACTGCTTGACATTATCAAAACCCACCACACGGATATAGCAGCGGGAGTAGCTGGAGCGACAGGCTTGCACTTCCGAAAGGACTTCCTGGGGAGAACGAGCATTAAACAAAGGCAATTTCCACATTGTCCAGAAATAGATTTCTGGCTCAGAAGTCTCATTAAATTCAATCGCTGGGATATAGCCCTTATCGAGAATGTACTGAATTTGACGGGTAATTTGAGCATCCGTGAGGGGAGGCAGATAGGACAAGGTTTCGTAGCGCTTAACCTTTGGGAGCGTTTGCATAGGACTTCCTTGAAATTGAGGGACAAATAGTGTCAACAAGATGATCAACTGTGATGGACTTAAGGGTCAGGGGGATCCCCAGTCAGGGGGAGTTGCGTTAACCGTTCCAGATAGTGGCGGCGGTGTTGGGCATTGGCAGCCTGGATCTCAGTGGTGAGCATTTCTGGCAAAAACTCACTGATCTCTTCCGCCAAATGGGCCCGCACCGTCATAATCCTCAGGGCTAACTCCTTGTGGGATCCCATCAAGTCCCGCAGATACCCTTCTCCGTCTTGGATACGCTCCTGAGTGGAAAACTGGTGTAACCACAGGGAGCGGGGCGGATCGGTTTCTTTGAGTTGCTCAATCACCACCCGCACCGCTTGATAGGTCAGATAACTGATCAACGTTTGGGTAGTAGCTTTGGCGATCCGCTTGATGTCCATAGGAAGGGATAAGGCAGGGAGTTGACTACTGAGTGTAGCTGACGTCCTCCCCACCCCACTCACTAGAGGGTATCTACAGCCTTAAATTCAAACTTGATTTCCTTCCACAGCTCGCAGGCAACGGCCAACTCAGGACTCCACTTGGCGGCTTCCCGAATTACCTCGTTCCCTTCCCGAGCCAGATCCCGCCCTTCGTTGCGGGCTTGGACGCAGGCTTCCAGAGCCACCCGGTTGGCAGTAGCCCCAGGTGCGTTCCCCCAGGGGTGACCCAAGGTGCCACCACCGAACTGCAAGACCGAGTCGTCGCCAAAGATTTCCACCAAAGCAGGCATATGCCAAACGTGGATCCCCCCGGAAGCAACGGGCATAACACCAGGCATGGAAGCCCAATCCTGGGTAAAGAAATTACCGCGAGAACGATCCATTTCTACGTAGTTTTCCCGCATTTGATCCACGAAGCCCAGGGTGACAGCCCGGTCCCCTTCCAGCTTGCCCACCACCGTACCAGAGTGGAGGTGATCCCCACCGGACATGCGTAGGCACTTCGCCAAAACCCGGAAGTGGATACCGTGGTTTTTCTGCCGGTCAATCACAGCGTGCATGGCACGGTGAATGTGCAGCAAAATGCCATTGTCACGGCACCACCGGGCCAAGCTGGTGTTGGCGGTAAAGCCAGCCGTGAGATAGTCATGCATGATGATCGGGGCTTCGATTTCCCTGGCGAATTCCGCCCGCTTGAACATTTCCTCCACCGTCGGGGAGGTGACATTCAAATAGTGACCCTTGATTTCCCCAGTTTCCGCCTGGGCCTTTTTGACCGCATCCATGACAAACAGAAACCGATCCCGCCAACGTTGGAAGGGCTGGGAGTTAATGTTTTCATCGTCCTTGGTGAAGTCCAAACCACCCCGCAGACATTCGTACACCGCCCGGCCGTAATTTTTGGCAGAGAGACCCAATTTGGGCTTGATCGTGCAGCCCAACAGCGGCCGACCATACTTGTTGAGTTTGTCCCGTTCCACCTGGATCCCGTGGGGCGGCCCTTGGAAGGTCTTGAGATAAGCCACCGGGATCCGCAGGTCTTCCAAACGCAGGGCTTTCAGGGCCTTGAACCCAAACACATTCCCCACAATGGAGGTGAGCATGTTGGTGACAGAACCCTCTTCAAACAAATCCAGGGGATAAGCCACAAAACAGAAATACTGGTTGTCTTCCCCGGGAACAGCTTCGATGTCGTAACAGCGCCCTTTATAGCGATCCAAGTCCGTCAACAAATCCGTCCACACCGTTGTCCAAGTACCGGTGGACGATTCGGCAGCCACAGCCGCCCCTGCTTCCTCAGGGGGAACACCCGGCTGAGGTGTCACCCGAAAGCAGGCCAAAACGTCCGTATCCTTGGGGGTGTAGTCGGGGGTGTAGTAAGTGAGTTTATAATCCTTGACGCCAGCCTGATAGCCAGCCTTAGAACTTGTTGATGCGTAAGACACGTTTGACCTCGTTGAGTCAGGAGCGATGGAACAATAAACACAAAGCGTACATCCAGAGAACGAGGACGCAACGATGAAGACCTGGGGGGATCCCGCAGCAAAACATCCGATGTCATCCCCAATTCACCTGCCCCCAAGGGTCTAATCCCCCAGAGGTTGTACCACAAGTTAAGTTACGCAAAGAGCACGACAAAAAGGACACAGAGACATAGCAAAACCAAGGGGATCAACCGCGACCAGATGATTTTGGGATCCCGAATGGATGTCTATCTGTATAGTTTTACCGTATCACCTGGGCGGGAATCTTAACTGTGAGCTTATTTATCAGTGTGATTAAATCTATTTAACGTTCTGGTATCTTCTGTAATCTCAGTCAGGCTATCCAGGGATCCCGATCGGGGATAATAGGGAGAGGTTCTTGGGATCCTTTGGATGTTGCGTGCTGGCATTGTCGGTCTGCCGAACGTGGGCAAGTCCACTCTATTCAATGCCCTCTGCGAAAACGCTAAGGCAGAAGCAGCGAATTTTCCTTTTTGTACAATTGACCCCAATGTGGGTAGTGTTGCGGTGCCGGATCCCCGCTTGGAGGTTTTGGCCAAGCTGCATCAGTCTGCGCAGGTTGTGCCTAGCCGGGTGGAATTTGTGGATATTGCTGGCTTGGTGGCGGGGGCGAGTCGGGGGGAAGGCTTGGGCAATCAGTTTCTCTCTCACATTCGCCAAGTGGATGCCATTGTCCATGTGGTGCGCTGCTTTGATGACCCGGATATTATCCATGTGGCGGGATCGGTGGATCCCCTGCGGGACATTGGCATTATCAACCTGGAGTTAGCCCTTTCAGATCTGGGGCAAATTGAGAAACGTTTGGAGCGGATCCGCAAGCAAGCCAAAAGCGGTGATAAGCTGCTACAGCAGGAATTAACAGCTTTAGAAGCCTTATACAGGGCTTTAGAAGCTGGTAAGCCGGCGCGTCTGGTGGATCTCGATCCCGAACAAAATTTAGCGATTAAGTCTTTGGGACTCCTGACCCGCAAGCCGACGATCTATGCAGCCAATGTTGCGGAAACAGATTTAGCCACAGGCAATGCTTGGGTGGAGCAGGTGCGGGAGCTAGCGGCGCAGGAGCATACGCAAGTGGTGGTGGTCTCGGCCCAGGTGGAGGCAGAGTTAGTGGCGTTGGATCCCGCGGAACGGGCCGATTATCTCGCTTCTTTGGGGGTGACGGAAGGGGGGCTGAAATCTTTGATTCGGGCCACCTACAAACTCCTGGGACTGCAGACCTATTTCACCGCTGGGCCCAAGGAAACCCGAGCCTGGACCATTCCTGTGGGGGCGACGGCTCCCCAGGCGGCTGGGGTAATCCACAGTGATTTTGAGCGGGGCTTTATTCGCGCTGAAACGGTAAGTTATGAAGATTTAGTGGCAGCGGGATCCCTAGCAGCAGCGAAGGAAAAAGGGTTAGTGCGCAGTGAAGGCAAAGACTATGTGGTGCAGGAAGGGGATGTGATGCTCTTTCGCTTCAATGTCTAGTGCTAGAGAATCGGGATGCTGCCATCAGAAAAGCTATACTCTTGGGGGTTTCAGGTTACCCGAAGTCATGAAACAGCTTCCCGGTTCCTCCAGGTTGCTAGAGTTGACCCAGCTTTTTCTGCATTTGGGATCCCTGGGTTTTGGGGGCCCACAAGCTCATTTAGCCCTGCTCCATGAAGAAGTCGTTGTCCGCCGCCACTGGCTATCAGAAGAAGCCTTTCTCGAAGGGGTAGCCATTTGTGAAATGTTACCCGGCCCAGCCTCAACCCAAATGGGCATTTATACAGGCTTTGTGCGGGGTGGCCCCTGGGGAGCTTTTGTTGCCGGGATTAGTTTTATTACCCCTGCTTTTTTGATTGTTCTAGTGCTCTCTTGGTTTTATTTTCGCTATCAACAACTCCCCCAATTACAAGCTCTTTTTTTTGGGATTTCCCCCGTGATCATAGCCATCATTTGGGGATTTTGTTGGAAACTCGCCCGCAAGGGCATTCAAGATGGCATTGGCATTGCCTTGGCTCTGGGGGTCTGTTTGGCCAGCGCTGTGGGAAAAATCAATGTTCTGGTGCTGTTCCTGACCGCCGGCTGCCTGGGGATGATTGTGTATCGTCAGCGCACCCCACCTGCCCAATCCCTGGGTTTGTCCCAGGTAGTTCCCCTGTTTCCTCCCACCCCTTGGCTGGCAAACTTGACCAGCGAACCTTTGCTTGCCGCCAGCTTCTGGCATCTGGAGCGCCTGCAAACCTATGGGATCCCCTTGAGCCTTTTTTTCCTCAAAATCGGCAGCTTTATTTTTGGGGGCGGATTGGTGATTGTGCCCCTGATGGAGACTGAAGTCGTGCATCAATTCCAGTGGTTGACTCCCCATGAGTTTCTCAACGGGGTCGCCATTGGGCAATTGACACCGGGGCCCGTCGTGATTACCGCTGCCTTTATTGGTTACAAAGTGGCTGGCTGCCTGGGGGCCCTGCTGGCTACTGTGAGTATCTTTGCCCCCTCCTTTGCCTTTATTCTGATTGCCGCCCCACTCTTATCCCGTTGGCGTCAGGTGGAATGGGTGAAATCCTTTCTGCGCGGGGTGACACCCGCCGTGTTGGGAGCCGTGGCCGCCGCCACCCTCCCCCTCTCCCTGGCAGCCTTTGCCCGACCGACCCTCCTGGAAACCCTGGTGGCTAGTGTCCTTGGACTGGCTGCCCTGATTGCCCTCATCCGCTTCCGCCGCCCCACTTGGCAACTCGTCCTCAGTGGCGCCGCAGTGGGACTGGGATGGAGTCTTGTCCTACC
>Ga0272446_1006287_pt1 | contig 12484 bp, 7 predicted proteins | sample YNPCB0061_FD_194587 | JGI IMG/M metagenome (GOLD analysis project Ga0272446, IMG submission 194587) | Hot spring microbial mat communities from Yellowstone National Park, WY, United States - YNP-CB-006-1 | ecosystem: Environmental > Aquatic > Thermal springs > Hot (42-90C) > Sediment | place... | reverse complement strand
CTATTGTCGGATCATAATACCTTGCCCGGTAATAGTACAGCCCCGTTTCCGGATCCCACTCCCTGCCGGTGTATGTGTACGGCTGGTTGAGGGTGCCGGTCCGGGTCATGTTGCCGAAGCTGTCGTAGCTGTAGGTGGCGACGGGGGTTTGCGCATTGTCCGTTATCGTCCGGACGCTTCCCAGGGTGTCCTTGTGATAGGTGTACACCGCGCCGTCAATCTCCACCGCAAGGGGATCGTCCACGGCGGTGGTGTGGGTGTACCTGGCGGTTATGTTGTTCGACCCGTCATATTCATACAGGATATTCGCGCCGTCGTACAGATAGTTTGTGGTGACGCCGTTCACCGTTTTGGCGATGCGCCTGCCGAAGGGGTCGTAGGCGTAGCCGGCGGTAGTTGTGCCGTTCTCCGCCGTCACCAGCCGGTTTTCTCCGTCGTAGCCGAAGGTGAAGGTCGTTCCCCCTTCAGTCTTGGTGATGATGTTGCCGTTGTTGTCATAGGTGAAGAGTGCGGTGGAGGTGGAGGTGAGCTGGTTCCCCGGGCCGATGGTGTGAGCGGTCCCGGCCTGGGGTCCGGTGAGGCGGTTGCCGGCGGCGTCGTAGCCGTACTGTTCCCGGGTGGCCGTGCCCAGGACCGTTTTCGTGAGGCGGTAGACGGGGTCGTAGCCGTAGGTGGTTATCCTGCCGTCCGGGGCGGTCATCTTCGTGCGGTATCCGTTGGCATTCAACGTATATTTGATCGTTCTTCCCTTGTTGTCCCTGACGGCGGTCAGACGGTTGTTGACGTCGTAGCTCATGGTATAGCCGATCTGCCCGTTGGCGGCGGTAAGCAGGTTGCCCGCCGGGTCATAGGTGAAGGTGTCGCGCGTGCCGTCGTGGTAGGTTCTCGAAAGGAGGCGTTTCGCGGCGTTATAGCTGTAGGTGGTGGTCCGGCCGTTGGCGTCGGTTCTTTCGGCGATGGTGCCGTCGGGGTTGTAGCTGTAGGTGGTGATGCGGCCGATGGGGTCGATCTCTTTGACCAGCCATCCCCTCGGGTCGTATTCATAGCGGGTGATGTTGCCGTTGGCGTCCGTGACCGACAGGAGGTTGTCGTCGCCCCCCTGGCCGCAGCTGCCGCAGGAGCCGCTGTAGGTGATGGCGGTCACGTTGCCCAGGGCGTCCTTGACGGTCTGGACCCGGCCGTTGTGGTTGTAGCTGTAGGTGGTGGTCCGGCCGTTGGCGTCGGTGATGGTCAGCATGTTGCCCAGCGCGTCGTAAGTGAGGCGGGTGACATATCCGAGTGGATCGGTCACCGCGACAAGGCGGTTCCTAGCGTCGTATTCGTAGGTGGTGGTTTTGCCTGCCGGGCTGGTTTCGGTGAGCGGGTTGCCGTTGGCGTCCCAGGTGAATGTGGTGACCTTGTTGTTCTGGTCGGTGACGGACAACAGATTCCCCGCCGCGTCGTAGGCGTAGGTGATCGTCTTGTTGCGCGGGTCGGTTACGGTCAGCAGGTTGCCCCTGTCGTCATGGGTGAAGACGGTTTTCGCCCCCTTGGCGTCGGTTGTCTGCGTGAGATTTCCCGCCGCGTCATAGGTGTTGGTGAGGGTATGGCCTTTGGGGTCGGTGACCGTCAGGACCTGGCCGAAGTCGTTGTAGGTGAAGGTGGTGACGGCGCCCAGGGGATCGGTCATGGAGACCAGGTTGTCTTCGGCGTCGTAGGCATAGCTTGTCGTCGCGCCCCCCGGGCCGGTCGCACCCAGGAGGTTCCTTTTTCCGTCGTAGGTGTAACTGGTCACCCCGCCCACGGGGTCGGTCTTCCGGATCAGCGTATCCTTTGCCACGTCGTAGGTGTACTGCCAGACGCCGCCGTCCTTTTCGGTGAATACGCTGGTTCTCTCGGTATCGGTTCCCGAGGGGTAGGCGATGGTCCTGGTCTTTCCGTCCGGGCCGGTGGCGGAAACGACCCGGTGGTTGTCGTCGTAGGTGTATTGGGTGGTGTGTCCCAGGGGGTCGGTTTTGGAGAGGAGGAACGCCTTGTCGTCGTAGGTGTACTGCCAGGTCCCGCCGTCCGGATAGGTGACCGAGGCGAGGGACGAACCGGCGTAGGTGAAGGTGTAACCGTTGCCCCTGGCGTCGGTGATGGCGGTGATCAGGCCGGCGGAGTCCCGGGAAATGGTTGCGGTCCGTCCGCCGGGGTCGGTGATTCCGGTCAGCCTGCCGCCGCTGTAGGCGAAGGAGACGGTGTTGCTGTTCCGGTCTGCGATGGCGCCGAGCTTTCCGTCGGGACGGAAGTTGTACTTCAGGCCGTCTTTATGGGTAAGAACGAAGCTGCCGTCAAGGTTTTTGACCAGGGTCGAATGATTGTCCGGAAGGGGGTGGTATGCGGCCCCCACTGCAAGGTAAAGCCTCCTTTTCCAGTTTCCTTCCTTGAGGAGGATGGAGCCGTCGTCGTACAGCTTGAGGGAGATGTCGTAGTCGTGGCTCCAGCCTGTCCCCAGCGAATCGCCGTGGGGGTCGAGGCTGTTGTAGTAGAGGGTCATGCCGACCGGCAGGGCGCCCCCCCTTGAGCTGAACAGCTCCTGGCTGTGGGCGAGGTTCCCGTTGGCCACGTGGGCCGAGGAACCGATGGTGACTTCGAAACCGGAACCTTCAGTACACCGTTTTTCCGGCTGTACGATTTCTATGGGGATTTCCCCGTTGACTGAGCAGGCAGCGCTGATCTGGGCGTAAACGGTGGCCTTGTACTTTCCCGCTTCCAGTTTGCCGTTGATCTTCCCGTCCCACTTCGCCGAGACGGTGGCACCTTCTCCGTTGACCGTATCGCCGTTCGGCAGGGTGAGTTCCCAGGTTACCGGCCTGCCGGAGGAACCGGTGATGGTGGCGGAGACGGCCACTTCGCCGCCGGTATAGGGATTCAGAATCTTCGGCTCCGGGGTTACGGCCAGGTCGCAGGGGGATGCGACCGTCACCTGGGCGGTTTTCGTGTCCGTGCAATTGCCTTCATTCGTATGGGCGGTAAGGGAGGCCGCGTAATTCCCGCCGGGAACGATGTGTCCGCTCGCGTCTTTTCCGTCCCAGCCGAAGGAAGCGGACGAGCCTGTGCCGCTGGTTGTCCGGTCATGGACGGCAAGGGTCCAGTCGATGGGGAAGTTGGCGTAGATGGCGCCGGCAAGAGTAGTGCTTTCTCCCGCCGCGGGATCGAAGCCGGGCGGAGTGGCGGCGAAGCCGGTTATCCTCAGACAGCAGGGAACGACAGCGTTCGGGTTCTTGTACAGCACCTTGTCGAAGACGTCGGTGTTGACGCCGGGCGGAAAGGGGTAGCCGTTCATGGCTTTGCCGTCGATCTTCCCTCCCTGGGCGAAGTATCTGTGTACCAGGACGAACCTGGTCCCGCCGCTGTCTCGAAAGTATTTCATGTTGTACGCCTGCGCGTTGTTGAGGAGCCAGTTGTGCATGGCCTGCGGCGTTACACCCTGGTAGTAGGTGTCGCCCGAGCTTAAGGGATTGCGCTGGACAGTGCCGGTGATGCATTCGAGTTCCGTCCCGTAGTAGTTGAAGGTCGAACTCTCCCCCGGGCACTGGCTCGCGACATACTCGATACCGAGCACGGAAGAGAGGCCGGGGCTGCAGCTGGTTGCCGCGTGTGCGGCCTGAGAAAAAAAGAGCAGCGAAAGAAACGCCGTCAAATACAGAACTACCCGGAAGGGTGGCTGACCTGTTTTTCGGAATGATGTCCTCATTATGCCGGCTCCTGACATTTTGTTTGATAAGGCCGCGCGTCGCCCCAATGCCTCGGCTTGCGCCAAGACAACAGCCCCCATCCTCGTGCCGAAGATGGGGGCTGTTATCGGTAATTTCTTCGGCGACCCGGCTGTCCGCCTGCGCGGACCCATGGGCTTTGCGTCGCCGGGTTGCCCCGGTTTTGCCATTGTCGGAAATTGATTCCGCGAGATTTTGGGGCAGCATAGTTAGTCAGATATTAATGTCAATGATTTTAATGTGCATACACTATTCATCATTCCCTGTTCGGGCAAGCTCTGCTATTTTCAAGGTGAATCCGTTTCCCGGAGGGAAGAGAGCAGCCATGCGCAGAGGGCTTCCAGACGCGATGCCGGGAGAATGCGCCATCCGCACAGGCGGGTGGGTGCGTACGAGAAGGGGGAGAGCGGCCGTCTCCCCCTTTCCGCTTCATCGAGGGCGGAAACGAGGCATCCTGGTCCGGTCAAGCGTGGGAGAAAAGAGGAGCCGCCGCGGCCGGAGAAAACATTGCCGCCTTTCGTCCCGAGAACATCATTTCCTTCGCTTTTGGCAGCGGGAGTGCGGGCGGGGCTTGCCGCGGAAGACCTGCTGATCGCCGAACAGCTGCTGTGGCTTCGGGACGGAAATTACGCGGAGCGGCCGGGGCTAGCCGACGGGGAGAGTCAGTCGGCCGGCCGGATACTTGCCGCTGCCCTGCCCGGCGCCGCTGAACGGGTCAAGCGGGGCACATTCATCACTACCGGCCGTATCGAGGACAAGAGGTACGTGGCGGAATCGCTTCCGGCGGGCGTGAAACATCCCCTACTGGAAATGGAAACCTGCGCCGTGGCTCGAGCCGCATCCGCCGCGGGGGTGCGGCTCATGGCCGTAAGGGGGGTGAGTGACGACGCCGGAGAGGAACTGGGGTTCAGCATCGCCGAGTTTACCGACCGGGATCTCAACGTCAGCGTCCCGAAAATCCTTCTGACACTGGCGCGCAGGCCATGGATACTCCCTCAGCTCATCCGGCTGACCCGCAACAGCCGCTTTGCCGGCGAAAGACTCGCGGAGGCGGTCATGACCTTGCTGGAGGCACCGCCGGCTGCGCTCCGGGAACCGGCCTGACCATGCCCGCCGGTGAGAAGGGATAATCGCGGAGGTGCTCGGCAAGTTCCTCCCTCGTATAGCGGTTCGTCCTGCGGACCAGCAGAACGGACACTATGGCGACCGGCAGGGTGAAGATGAAGATACCGGTCACCGCCATGAGATATTCTCCGATGGCGAAGGTAACGGACAGATTGAACACCAGAACGGAGAGGTAGAGGATCGGACCGAGGAGTGACCGAAAGGGAAGATTGGCCACGCCCGCAGGCTTCTCGACGTTACGTCCGACGGTCGCGTCTATGCGCTGGAGGGCGAAAATCATCAACACGCTGACCGCGAACCAGCCAAGGTAGTTGGAGAGGGGGACGCCGAAGTGGACGCCGGCCGTCCGGTAGCCGTAGATCCGGCCGAGGAACCAGCGGTCCCCCTGGAGCGCGACCGGATCGATGATGATGTCGAGAAAGACCTGGTAGAGGGCAGCCAGAAGCAACACTCCGAAAGATCTGCGCATGGAGCGGGTCTCAAGCGTGACCAGGTTCATCCCGCATGTCTTGACCGGCGAGACGGTCAGCAGCGCCGCCGTATAGCTGCAATAGCTGAGAAACACGTAAGACAGCGAATCGAAGAACGGAACCCCCGCGATCCAGAGCTCCCGACTGCTGGTCGTGTCGATGTAATAGTACCATCCGTAGGGGATACCGGTGTTGATGGAACTGAATTCCGAGAGAAAGGCGATGACATAGCCGACCACGGTGTAGATGACGGTTTTTCTCCATCCCATGTGTGTAACGGCGGCCAAAAGGTACACGGCGAAGAAGGCGAAAACGTAAGGACGCATCGTCACCGTTCCAACCGCAATTCGAAGAATATCGTCCATTGTTGAACCTCCCCATATGAGCATGGCGCGGCAGAGGGCCGCGCCATAATTGTATATTGCAACACTCTTTGAATTCGTAAGGTCCCCCCCTTGACAAGAGGGGGCAAAGGGTGGGTGATGTAGGGGCGCACCCGCGTGTGCGCCCTGGGCAGACATGTGGGTCTGCCCCTACAGAGATTTCATGGCAACTTCCCCCCACCGTGACCCTCTTCCACCAGGGGGGAGGGAACTTTTTGGGGATCGCAAAGACTTAACCGGACAGTGCTGCAAGGCGCCAATCAATTTGCAGAAACTAAAACAGCGTGCCGATAATGCTCCCCAGCACCGAGATGGCGCCCGTATCACCCAACCCTTCCACGGCCTGCTCGGTCTTCTTCAGGGTCGCCGTAGCGTCCCGGTAGAGCTTGTCTTCGTTCACCAGTTTACCCAGGGTCCCCTGTCCGCTGTTGATCTTCTCTGTGATCTCCTTGATGTTCTTTGAAGCGCCGCTAAGCTCGGTATACAAGGTCTTGTCGTTGATAAGCCGGCCCATGCTCCCCTCGCCCTGGTTGATCTTGGCGGCAATCTCCCTGACGTCCTTCATGCCGTCGTTGATGTTGGCGAAGGCGCTGCTGGCGTTCGTGTAGAAGGAGTCGTCGTTCACCAGTTTCCCGATGGTTCCCTCTCCCTTTTCTATCTTCGCCGTGATCTTCCTCAGGCTCGCCGTGACTTCGTTGGTATTGTTGTAGAGGGTCTTGTCGTTCAGCAGCAGGGCCAGCGAACCGTCGCCGCGATCGAACTTGGCGGTAATGCTGTTAAGGTTGTTCAGGGAATTCTTGATATTGGCGCGGTTTTCATCCAGCATGGAGGATATCTTGCCCATGACCTCCTGCTGGTTCCGGTTCAGGTCCGTCACCAGGGTCTTGGCGTCGGACGTCAGCTCACCGAGATTGTTCATGATGGTGTCGACACCCGCAATTTCCTTTCCCTGGACCGTTCCCCCCGGCGGCAAAACAGGAGCCGCAGGGCTGCCGAAGGAAAGCCAGAGAAACTGCCCCCCCAGAAGGTTTGTCATCCTTAGGCTCGCCGTACTGTCGGTCTTGATCTTGGTACCCTTGTCTACCTCGAAGTCCACCCTGATCCTGCCGTCGATGACCTTGATATTCGTAATTTTGCCCACATCGACCCCGGCAAGCCGGACCGGATCGCCCACCTTGAGACCGGTAACGCTGGTCAGGAAAGTCTTATAGCGAACGGCCCGCTCGAACGGATTCCACTGTCCGCCAACCTCCAGCATGACGCCGAACAGAACGAGACCGACTATGAAAAATAAACCGACCTTCTTTTCCGTTGATAACACCATGGCATCTTCCTCCTTCCAGAAACGGGCCGCGGCCCTCGTGGTCGCGGAGCCGGCTACAAAAGAATCCGCGTCAGAAAATAATCAGCCACCAGGATCAGCATGAAGGAAAGAACCACCGCCCTAGTGGTGGACCTCCCTATCCCCCGGGCGCCACCGGTGGTGATGAAACCTACATAGCACCCAACCAGGGAAATGATCCCGCCGAAAACGAAGGACTTTATCAGGCCCGAACCGATCTCCCTGAACTTCAGCGCAGTCTTCAGACTGTCGATGTAGGTCGTATAAGATATGAAAATTTTTGGATGGAGGTGGCTGATCAGCGCTCCGCCAGCCATTCCGACGCAATCGGCGTAGAGCGTCAGCGCCGGCACGCAGATCAGACAGGCGATGAGACGCGGCATGGAGAGATACCGAACCGGGTTGATGTCGAGGGTCTTCAGGGCGTCAATCTCTTCATAGACTTTCATGACGCCGATCTCCGCCGCCATGGCCGAACCCACCCGGCCGGCCACCAGAAAACTGGTCATGACCGGCCCCAGCTCCCGCACCATGGAAAGGCCCACGATGGCGCCGATAATGTCCTGGGTTCCGTACTTCTGAAGTTCGGAACCGGTCTGCAGGGCCAGCACCATGCCTACGAAGAAGGCCATGACCGACGCCACCGGCAGGGTTTCGTACCCGATGATGGCCATCTGGGCAAAGATGCTCTGCATGTTCCGGGGAGCTTCCCGGAAGAAATAGACCGTCTGACCGAGAAGTTTCAGCATCTCGCCCACGATCTGGAAGAAGTAAAGGATTTTCCCGCCAATCCTTTCCAGTATTCCCATTACGACCCGCTCCTTGAATCCGATGCCGGTTTCCGGTTATCGGCGGCCGCCGGCGTTTTCCATCCCACTCCGAACGGCAGCCAGAGGAAGTTCAGTGTACTCTCGTCCTTGTTCTTCCGGTAGCGCACCAGACCCTTCAGCAGGGACAGGTCGGTGCGCTCATTTTCCGAACGGTAGCAAATGAACGGAAACAGCTCATAGGCAAGTCCACCGCTCCTGCGCTCGTGCCAATACAGGTTCCAGAGAAAGGAAACGGCCGAATCGCCGTCGTCGTTCCATTTCTGGACGTACAACCGCCACAGCGGCGCCCAGTTCTTCTCGATGCCTTCCTTGGAGAGGATCGGTTCCACCGGTGCCGGGAAGGTTAAGGTCTTCACGCCCCGCTCGTCGTTCAGATAGGTGAAAAGGGGCCAGAAAGCAATCCGCCGCCGCCCCCGGCCATCGATGGTCCAGGTTTCCCTGTTGTCGGAATAGAGGAAAAACAGCAACCGATCGCGCTCCTGGATAAAGGTGTCCGTGTTCAGTTCCTCGTGGCTGTAGAGGGGCCAGAAAAACCAGCGCTTGACCCTTTCCCGGCGGCGGTCCTCGCTGTAGAAAGGGAGGAAGCGGTCGAGGTTCCGGGATTCGCTGCGCACGGTGGACACGAACGGCCAGAAATAGTCCCGCTCCTCCAGCTTCCTGCCGCTGTCGGACACGTAGCCGAAGAAAGGCCAGAGAAAACGGCGTTCGACACGTTTTTCCGATTTCACGGAAGTATAGAAAGGAAACAGATAGAACTTTCGAGTCGGGTCACCGGTATCAAGACCGCTTTCCTCACTTAGGAACACGGGCCAGAGCGCGAAGCGACGACGGTAGACCCCTTCCTTTTCCGCCTGCCCATAAAGGGGCCAGAACTGGAAGCCGCTCTCCCTTTCTCCACTGATCAGGGAAAAAAACGGATACAGATAGTTGGTGGTCTCGGTCCCCCCCTTAACGGTGCGGCTGTAGAAAGGGAACAAGACGTAATGGATTTCATCCCGCCAGAGCCGCTCGTAAATGTCACCGTAAAACGGCAATACGGAGAGATAAGGTCCGTATTTGTCAGACTTCCCGGTGATATAGAAGGGGAACAGCATGGTTCCACGCCTCTCCTCCGCGCCGGGCGCGGGCTTCGGCTTCTGGAACAGCTTCAGTACCTGGAAATACCCGCCGTCAGGCCAGGAACTGGTCGAGGCGACGGGATAGAGATAGTCCGTCTCCTCCGAGTCGCTGTTTGCCGAATGGTAGAAAAGGGGGCGCAGAGCCAGGTCCGTGGCCCCCCCCTTGCGCTGGAGCTTGAAGAGGGGGCCCAGGATCGACAGGTTGCTGAAGCCCGTTTCCCGACTTTCGCGGTAATCGAAAAACGGCCAGAAGGTGATGATCGCACCTTCGTCCTCCGCCCCTTCGCCGTCATCGGCATGAAGCGGTGTCGCCAGAACGGCCAGAAGCAGGAAAACCACCAGCAGCCCTTTTCCTGGCAGGGATTCGACGATCCCGTCCAGGCCGCGCTTCGGCCGCCCGAGCGTCCCCCTACCGCTCCGGGAATCGATGTAAGGTTGTCCTGATAAAGATGTCCTCTGGCTCTCCATAGGGCCGGAAACCGCGTTCAGTATTTCCGGTCGGCGTAATCGACCCACCCGCCGGCGGTGAGGAGCGCCTTGTCGAAGGGAGCGATGTCGAAGGTGAATGATTCTTCCCTCCCCCCTCCCCTGATGACCAGCGTCTGGCGGGGGACATCTATGGTGATGGTCGCATCGGGGCGGTCCCGGTAGGCAAACAGAGCATCTATCGCCTGCTTCGGGAGCTCGATGGCCGCCATGCCGCAATTGAACATGTTCTGACGGAAGATGCGGGCAAAAGATTCGGCGATCACGGCCGTGATCCCGTTGACCTCCAGGACCCAAGGGGCGTGCTCCCTGGACGAGCCGCAGCCGAAATTCGCCCTGGTCACGATCACCCGGGCCGCCTTCGTCTTGTCCCCCTTGGGATCGAACCCCGGCAGCTTCAGGTCTTCCAGAATGTACGGCTTTAGGTCTTCCTTGGTGATTTCGGTCAGATATCGCGCGGGGATGATTTCGTCGGTGTTTATGTCGTCACGGTCAAGGAACAATACGGGACCGCCAAAGGTTTTCATACGTCCACTCCTGTATTGATTTATATATATGTCTGTTTGCCCCCCGGAATCTCCGGATGGTGAATCGTTGTCACGGAAGATATTTCCTCGGGTCCGCGATACACCCCTCGATGGCGGTCGCAATGCTTGTCGCCGGGGAGAGGAGATGCACCATCCCTCCCTTGCCCATGCGCCCCTGGAAGTTCCGGTTGGTGGTGGCAGCGCAGGATTCTCCCTCCGCCAACACGCCGGTGCTCATGCCGAGACAGGCGCCGCAGGTGGGATTGGTGACGCAGAAGCCCGCCTCCATGAAAATGTCGATGATCCCCTCCCTGAGGGCGTCCTGGAAGACCTTCGGGGTGGCCGGCGAAAGAATCCCCCGCACAGTTGGGGCTATCTTCCTCCCCTTGAGGATGGAGGCGGCGACGCGGAGGTCCTCCAGCCTGCCGTTGGTGCAGGAGCCAAGATACACCTGATCTATGTGGGTTCCTGCCATCTCGGTGACGGTCTTCACCTGATCCGGCTTGTAGCCGTAGGTCACGAGCGGCTCCAGACCGGAAACGTCGAAATCGTACACCTTGTCATAGACTGCGTCATCGTCCGAACGCCATCTGGAGTATTCGGCAAGGGCAGCCTCCCTGGAAGCGAATTCACCCTGGATGAACGGCCAGAGATAGTCCACCGTCACCTGATCCGGCATGCAGATCCCCGAGGTGCCCCCGGCCTCGATGGCCATGTTGGTAAGGGTCATGCGGGACTCCATGGTCATGGCATCCACCACCGGACCGCGGAACTCGATGACCCGATCGGTGGCGCCGTTCACTCCCAATTGACCGATGACGTACATGATGACATCCTTGGCGTATACCCCCCTGGGCAGAGTTCCGGTAAGATTGATCCGGATCGTCTTGGGCTCGCGGAACGCGCACACGCCCTTGAGGATGCCCACCTCCAGATCTGTTGTCCCCACGCCCGCGGCGAAAGCGCCGAATGCTCCGTGGGTGCAGGTATGGGAATCACCCATGATCACCGTATAGCCCGGCCTGATGAAGCCTTTCTCAGGAAAAAGGGCATGACAGACCCCGTTTCTTCCCACGTCGAAGAAATCGCGGATCCCGTGCCGCCGGGCCCAGTCGCGCAGTATCTTCGCCTGGGTCGCCGTCTTGCTGTCCTTGCTGGGCGTTACGTGGTCGATGACTGCCTTGATTCTGGTCGGGTCGAAGACCCTGTCCTTGCCCCGCGCCACCAGATCGGCGATGGCAATGGGCGTCGTTATTTCGTGGCACATGACCACATCGAGCCGAAGGACCTTGGCTCCGGGAAACGGTTCGTCAACGAGATGGTCGGCAAAAATCTTTTCTGCTGTCGTCTTACCCATCAATTCAGATTCCTTTCATATGGATGTTTCCTGTTGCGCGGCCCCGGACAGCCGCCCTCCGTCCGAACCGGCCGGACGTAACTATCCGCATAATCTAAACAAAACGCCGCCATAAATCAAATTAATAATGCCAAATAAGCTTCCTGTTTGCTGAGGAGGCCGTGGAGTGCTATAATCCGGCATCATTCCAAAGGGGGACGCCATCCAATCATGGAACTGAAATTTACCCGCGAAAACGGCGAAATCGACCAGATCATCGATCTCCTGATCGAAAAAGCCGAAAACATAAATCACCCCGCCTCTGTCAGGGAAATGATCATAACCGCCCTGAAGGCCGGACAGGAAACCGACTATCTGGCTGACCTGAAACTTCTGAGCGGCACCATGAAGGAGATGCGGTACACCAACAAGGTGTTCGCCCCCTACCGGCACAGGAAGAAGGTCACCATATTCGGCTCCGCCAGAACGGAACGGGACGACCCCATGTACCGCAAATGCGTCCGTTTCAGCAGGCTCCTGGCCGACAATGGTTACATGATCATCACCGGAGGAGGGGGAGGCATCATGGAAGCAGGCAACGAAGGCGCCGGCGCCGAGAATTCCTTCGCGGTCAACATCAGGCTCCCCTACGAACAGATGCCCAACTACGTCATGCAGGACAACCCACGCCTGATAACCTACAAATACTTTTTCACCCGCAAGGTCGCCTTCGTGAAGGAAACAGACGCCATCGCCCTCTTCCCCGGCGGATTCGGAACCCTGGACGAGGCAATGGAGGTCTTCACCCTCATTCAAACCGGCAAGACATCCCCCAAGCCCTTGGTCCTCGTTGACGACGAGGACGGCTACTGGCGGCACTGGATCGATTTCATCAAGGAGCGCCTCCTGGGCAAAGGCTTCATCTCGGGCGAAGATTTTTCCATCTTCACCATCACGAAGGATGAACTAGAAGCCGTCCGGACCATCGAGGATTTCTACAGAAACTACCATTCCATGCGGTTCATAAACAGCCACCTGATCCTACGTCTCACCAAGGAGCTGTCGGCCGAAAATATCCGCAGCCTCGAAGAGGAGTTCCCCGAGATCCGGCTTCCAGGCTCCAGGATTTG
>Ga0272446_1006286_pt1 | contig 12489 bp, 7 predicted proteins | sample YNPCB0061_FD_194587 | JGI IMG/M metagenome (GOLD analysis project Ga0272446, IMG submission 194587) | Hot spring microbial mat communities from Yellowstone National Park, WY, United States - YNP-CB-006-1 | ecosystem: Environmental > Aquatic > Thermal springs > Hot (42-90C) > Sediment | place... | reverse complement strand
GAAGTAGGTCAGCTTGCCCTCGGCGTCGCGCTCGAAGACCATGGCTTGGTCCTTCGGCTGCTGGTCCTGCGCGGTCACGTAGCGCATGAACAGCGTGCTGCGATCGCCGATGCAGCCACCGAAGTCCGACGTCGCGCCGTGCGAGCAGTCGGAGTCGACGTTGGCGATCACGTTCCTGGACCAGTCCACGCGCATGTACTCACGCTCGTACCAGGGGCGATCCGACATGTTCTCTTCGAGCACGTTCGACTGCTCGCCCGTCGACGCGTTGTACTGGCGCTGGCGATCGAAGTGGCTCTGGATCCGGTACGCGAAGACCGGGTTGCCCTTGTAGGGGCGGCCGTCCTTCAGCTTCACGTCGCCGATGCGCGAGTTGACGCGGTCGACGCGAGGGTCAGCCCCGGGCACCACCTCGTAGGCGCGGTAGGCCACCAGGAGATCCTCCTGGATCTCCCAGCGCACCTTCTCCATCTTGCCGCCGTAGCCGATCACCGTGGTGGCGCTCGGGTTCTTCGGCGTGTCGACGACGGTCTCCTTGATGTACCAGGTGCCGTCGAGCAGGTCGGACTTCTTGATGTAGTTCGGCTGCGTGCGGTCGATGAGCGCGGGCTGGCCACAGCCCACCGCCATCACCGTCACGGAGGCGACGAGAATCGTCTGGAGCAGGCGGTTCATGGTCATTTCCTTCGAGGTGCGGAGAGTCATGGTCAGAACGCCTTCCCGTACGCCTGGTACATGCCGCGCATCAGGTCGAGGTCACGGATCTGGTCCTGGTAAATCTCGAGCCAGTACTGGCGGCGCTCCTCGACGAGCGCCGGGTTGTTGGCCGCCTCGGCCGACATGCAGCTATACCCGAGGAAGAAGATGTAGTCGGGCAGCGGGCAGGTGGCCGGGTTCTTCACCATCGTCAGGTAGTCGTTGGCGATGCTGATCATGCGGACCGCGCTCGAGCTGTTCGGCGCGGCGCCGTTCGCCTCGATGGCGACATAGCGATGGCCGGTGACCGGGTCCTGCGTCTCCACCGTGTGGTAGCCGGGCGTGACGGTGAACTCCTCCGCGCCGCCGAGCTTGTAGATCTGGTTGGCCTTGGCGTAGTCGAGGTCGTAGTTGGTGCGGAACAGCGCCATGCCGAGGAAGAGCCCGTAGATGCGGCTCGTCCACGTCAGCTGGATGTTCGCGGGCGCGGCGTTCTGCTGGGCCCGGAAGCAGCTGGGCGGCATCTGGTTGCCCTGGCACTGCCCCGGGACCTCCTTCGGGTAGTTGAAGCCCTGGTAGAGGTCCGTGCCGCGCACGTACACGCGCCACGCGATGGCCGCGTTGTCCTCGACCATGCCGGCGTTGTTCACCGTCTTGTAGAGCGTCGGGCGGATCTTCTCTTCGTCGTTCGACCACAGCGCGCTGAAGGTGTTGTGGAACTCGGAGCGGAAGACCGTGTAGTAGCTGATGTTGTAGCGGTTGAAGTCCGCCGTGACGTCAACGCCCTGCACGTCGATGCCGGGAATGACGGCCGCGAACATCGCCCCGACCTGGTCGTTGTAGTGCCCGGCCTCGAGCATGCGCTCGAAGAAGCCGAAGCCCGACTTGTAGTCGTAGCGGCTGTACATGCGGCGGCCGAGGCCGCGCGGGACGATTACGTAGTCCTTGCCGTCGAGGCGGCTGGTGTACAGGTCCTGCAGCTTCTTCCTGCCCTCGTCGTTCAGGTAGTCGAAGTCTTCACCCTGGCTGATCACGTCCCAGCGCGGGCCACCGCGGAGGTTGCGGTACATGAAGAGCCCGTCCGGCGGCACCGACATGACGTTCAGGTGCGAGTTCACGCCGTCCAGCACCGCCATGGTCCAGTAGTCCTGGATCATCACGTCGACGGGGAAGTCCTTGAGCTGCTCCTGGCTCGGCCTGGGCTCGTTGTACTGGTACAGCGCCCAGTGCTTGTAGACGTTCGAGGCGAAGTTGTAGGTCGAGTAGGTGCGGTAGAGCGCCGTGTTGCCGCTGAAGAAGGCGCGGTCGCGCTTGAAGTGCGAGTCGAGGTAGTAGTTCCAGTAGTCCTCGAGCTTCGTCTTCACCATCTCGTAGTAGTCCGGGCCGCGATCGAACCGGTTGCACGACAGCACCGGCCCGTCGGCCGACTCGTCGCTGCAGAACATGTACGGCACGCGCAGGCGCGGGTTGCCCAGCGTGCCGGCCGCCCGGTCCGGGTCGTTGATGAGCGACGGGTCCGCCTTGAGCGCCGACCTCACGCGGTCCTCGTCGGCCTTCACGTCGGACCACTTCGCCAGCTCGCGGTTGTCGCTCCGCAGCTTCAAGATGCCGTCGTTCAGCGCCGTGGTGAGATCGGAGCCCTCACCGAAGTGCAGCGGCACGGTCGTGTAGTGGTACCGCTCGGTGTAGTTGCGCACGTTCGGGTTGGCATGCGTGGCGTTCACCATCGGCAGGTCGCCGCCGGCGCCCGAGATGGTCATCATGTTGCCGTCGGAGCCGGGGAAGGCCTGCGACGTGCGGCGAGCGTTCTTGAACACCTCGACGTAGCCGGGGTTCATGTCGCCCGAGTACGCGAAGATGATCGCCGCCTCGTCGTACTTCCCGATGCCCTGCCAGTCGCCGAAGATCTTCCCGGCGTAGTCCATGATCGACGAGTACTCGTAGTCGTGCAGGCCCTGCAGCTGCTGGGACTCGGTGCCGTCCGACGCGGCCTTCAGGTCGGCCGGCGTGCGCGGCAACTTCGGCTGGCCGTTCTGGTCGACGGTGATCGTCGCCTTTCGGATGTTCCAGTAGTCGTCGAAGTAGTTGATGGCGTCGTGCGAGCCCTGGAAGTTGTGGCGCAGGTTGAGCGTGTGGCCCGTCTCGTGGAGCGCGGTGGCCAGCCACACCTGCTGGCGCACGGCCTTGGACACCTCGTCATTCGCGATGCCCTTCGCCTCCTCGTCCGAGCAGCTGGCCGGGTTCGCGCAGGCCGGGTTGCCCGAGGCCTTCAGCTCGGAGATCCGCGCGGAGCGCTGCTGCATCATGCGGTTGGCCACCGCCACCAGCGTGCGGTCGAAGAACTCGACGGTGGTGATGTTGTTCTTGGACAGCATCTCGATGCGCCGCTTCTCGTAGGCCGCGGTGGCCGAGAAGTTGGTTAGCAGGTTGCGCGACGCCGCGCGACGGAAGTCGGGGTCGTTCTGCGCGGCCGCGCGTGCGAAGGGCGGCAGCAGGTTCACCAGGTCGGCCTGCACGTCGGGGTTGTCCAGCACGGCGGCCTCGAGCTCGGGGTACTTCGCCAGCTCGTCGGCGGCCTTCTTCAGCTCGTCACCCTTCCCAATGATCGAGTTGGGGTTCGCGCGCAGGCGCGAGAAGAGCTGCGCGAGGCGCTCGGTCTTGCGCTGGAAGGCGCCCGTGGTCTCCGTGCCCTTCTGCGGAATGCCCTGCAGCTCGGACTCAATCTTCGAGACCTGCTTCTGGTAGGTGCCGATGTTGTAGACCGGGTTTGCCTTGATGTACGCCTGCACCTGGGCGCCGCTCATGTAGGTCTTCGTGTCCATCTCGCCGCTGAGCAGCAGGATCCAATCGAGCACTTCCTTGCCGTAGAGATCGACGCCCCACGTGTACGTGTTCGACATGCCGGAGATGAGCTGGCCGGTCTCGGGATCCGACGAACTCGGGCCATAGCCCAGCAGACCGTTGGCCACCGGCTCGGCCACGGTGTTGACGAAGCTGTAGCGGAGGTCGCCGATCTTCGGGTTGAAGCCGGGCGCGCCGCAGGCCGCCGGGTCACCCGACTTCACCGGGTTGTTGCAGAGGTAGAACATCTGGCCCACGGAGTCGGGCGAGACCGAGTTGCCACCCTTGGCCGCGGCGATGGCGCGGCGGAACGCGCGATCGTAGTCGCGCTCGATGACGCGGCCCGGCTCCCAGAACTCGGCGTAGCGCGCTTCGCCACCCATGCGCGCGGCCGGCGTGAAGTAGTAGATGACCGGCTTCTGCTCTCGCTCCGCCATGGGAATGGGCGTGCTGGTCACCTGGCCGTTCGCGTCCTTCTTGTAGTACTCCTTCCAGACGCGGTGCCGCTGGCCGAGGCGCACCACGGCGTCGTTCGTGTAGCCGAACTTGCGGTCGTAGTTGAGGCGCTCGGTGCGGAAGTAGCCGAACAGCGACATCAGGTCGTTGTCGTAGAGCAGCGGCTCGTAGTCACGCGACCACGTCTCGTCGACCTTGGCGATCGACACCCGCATGTGGATCTCGCTCGACGCGCAGTCGTACACGCCGTAGGCGAAGAGGCAGTACGGCACGTTGCCGTAGCCCTCGAAGTAGATCATGTCGGGGTTGGCCATGTAGCGGCCGGTCACGTCGAAGTAGACGAGCTCGGGCGTGCCGTCCTTGTTGCGGTCCTGGTACTCGAACGTCGGCCAGTCGTACGGATCGCTGCCGGGCTCGTTCGGCTGGATCCAGTTGGCGTTGGTCGTCTTCGTCGGGTCGTTCGGGTTCTGCACCGTGCCCCAGCTCATGCCCGACATGCGGTTGAGCAGGTTGGCCGCCCAGTTCACGCGGATGTACTCGCGCTCGTTCCACGGGCGGTCCGAGGTGTTCTCGGAGATGACGTTGGTCGGCTCACCCGTCGCCGGGTTGTACCCGCGCTGGATGTCGAAGTGGCTCTGGATGGGGAACGCGACGATCGGCGCGCCGTAGTACTTCTGGCCGCCGGTGCACACGCCGTTCGCGTCGCAGTACTTCGCCGTGGTGCCCGACACCACCGACGTGTCGTCGATGTTCCAGTCGGTGCCCAGGGTGTACGGGTACGAGCGGTAGCCGACGAGGTGATCCTGCTGGATCTCCCACACCAGCTTCTCCATGTTCCCCGTCTGGCCCGGGAACGTGAACTGGGTGTTGAACGGCGTCCAGGTCACCGTGTTGCGGAAGAACCACTGCCCGTCGAGCAGGTCCGCCTTGCGCACCACGTTCGGCTGAACGCGGTTGATGTCACCGTTGTGCTGGGCGCAGCCGACCGCGACGAGCAGGGTCAGCGTCGCCGCCACAAGGCGAGCGATCGTGGGACGTGCGTGCATGTTGCCTCCGGGAAAGGACTGCGAAGTCGTACGTGAAGTCGTCATGGCTGGCGTCAGTAGGCCGCGGTGAGCGTGAAGTAGAGGCTGGTGGCGTTGTCCGCCCACGCGCCGAACGAGAGGAACGGGAAGCGCACCTGCCCGGTCGCGGTGAGCGGCGACTGGATGTTCGAGACGCCGAGGTCGATCGAGTAGTGCTCGTTGAGCTGGTAGCTGGCGCCGAGGAAGGCCGAGGTGCGGTCCGCCTGGCCGTAGCCCGTCGTCACCACCGGGTTGCCGTTCGAGTCCACCGCCTTCGCCGTGTTCTCGTCGGGGAACCAGGTCGAGCCGTAGCGCCACGTCTTGATGAACGTGTAGCCCACGTAGAACAGCAGGTTGCCTGTGGCACGCCACTGCACCTGGCCGCCGATGTTGAAGGACCAGGCCGGGTTCATGTTCGAGAAGCCGCAGACCTGCTCGCCGGCGCGGCACACCACGTAGAGGTTGCCGTTCTCGTCACGCGCGTCCGACGCCTTGACGCCGTTCTGCGCCGACGCGTACCAGCTGCGCGAGCCGCCCACCGCGAGGCGGAAGTCGACGGTCTTGATCGAGCGCGACATCGTGAGGCCCGCCGAGAGGGCGGTGATCAGCCCGGCGTTCCAGCTCTCGGGGGAGGTGGGGATCGCCAGGCCGACGTTCGGAGAGAAGGCGATGCCGGTGTACTTCGTGTCGCGGAAGAGCGCCGGCGCCGAGAGGCCGATGCGCGTGTCGAAGAACGACGCCTTCCGGCCCGTCTCCGCGTCGGGCATCGTGTATTCGTACGCCATGCGGACCGTGGCGCTGGCCACCAGGCGCTGCTTGCCGATGCCGAACAGGTACTGCGGGATCACCGTGAGGAACCCGGAGAGGTACGCGTACTTCGACGCGTCCACGAAGGTGCCCGCGCCCAGGTAGTGGTCGAGCGCCACGATGAATTGGAAGCCGGACTGGTTGGCCTGCTCTTCCGGCGTGCGCGCCTGGACCGCGTTGGCCAGCGCGCTCTTCTTCTTCGTCACCGTCGGCTGCGTGGCCGTCGGCGTCTGGTTGGGAGCCGCGGTGCTGCTCGACGTCGACGACGTGGTGGGCGCGTCGGACGAGGGCGGCGTGGTCTGCTGCGCCTGCTCGGAATTCTCCGCCGGGGCCTGCGTTGATGCGCTGCCGGTCGCGGTCTGTCCCAGCGCCATCATCGGCACCAGCACCACGATCAGCGCGGCGGTGTTGAGTCTCTTCACGCAGTCCTCCGGCTCAAATGGCCGCGACGCATGGGCAACAAGCATGCCCACGCGCCGCGGCGGGACGTCCGCGACCAAGTCGCGGGATTCACGGTGAAAGCCGCGCGCGCTGCACCCGACGACGCGCTGGCGGGTCTGCCACTCGCCACGGCGACCGTTAGCGAACCGCACAGGCTGTCGTCGTGGATCGACAAGAAACGCGCACCCTCGTGTGGCGCCCAAACGGCAGGCGCCCGGAAAGGGCGCGGCCTGTAACACACCAGTCAATAGGGGATCAACGAAGGTGGGTGACGCACGGCGTCACGCCAATTCCCCAAGCCGCTTCAGCGGGTTTCGTCCTGCGCGAGGAGGCGCGCGAGGCGGTCCCTCTCGAGCCGCACGAGGATAGTCTTCTCCCGCGTGAACGTCACGGTGCCGGGGCCGGCGCCCTTCGCTTTGCGAACGAACTTCACCAGCGTGTAGCTGACCTCGGCGCGGGGCTCGCCCTTCGCGTCGGAGTGGTGGACCGCCAGGTGCGCGGCATCGATCAGCGCCTCGCTGGACACCTGCGCGTTCTTCTCGAGCGGCACCACTACGTGCGCGCCGGGCACCCCGCGGGCGTGGAGCCACAGGTGAAAGGGCCTCGCGACGTGAAAGGTGAGCGCGTCGTTGTGCGCAGCGCCGCGGCCGACCCAGATGCGCTGGCCGCCCGCGCCCACGTACTCGCGGAACGGCGGCAGCGGCGCCTGCGTGGAGCGCGGGCGGCCGGGGGCACCGGGCGGGGGCGCCTCGGGCGGCGCCTCGTCGAGGCGGGCGAGCTCCTCCCGCAAGGCCGCCGCTTCAGCGTCCAGCGTGGCGAGGCGCTGGCGCGCGAGCTCCGCGCCGCGGGTGAGCCGCCGGTACTGGTGAAAGCGCCGGTCCACCTCGTCCTTCGGCGTGCGCTGCGGGTCGAGCGCGATGGTGACGTCGCGCGTGGTGCCGTCCTCGAGGTACTCGGGCACCGTGACGTGGGTCGCGCCCCGGGTGAGCCGGAAGAGGTTCTGCGCCAACAGCTCGCCTTCGCGCCGCAGCTCCTGGGCCCGCTCGGTGCGCGAGAGGTCGCCCTTCACCTTCTCGCGCGTGCGCTCGAGGCGCTTGAGCTTCGCCAGCACCGGGGCGCGGCGCGCGTCGCTCCAGCGCTTCTGCTCGACGGTGGTGAACAGCGCCTCCGCGGCGTGGGCGAGCCGCAGGTGCACGTGGTCTCCCTGGAGCCGCGACGGCGCGTCGCCCGCCGGCCGCTCCTCGAGCGGCTTCCAGGCGGCGCCCACCCGGACGCCTTCGCGCGAGGGTGTCGACACGGCCAGCACGCGCGCCTGCTCGTTCACCAGCGCCAGCAGGGGCTCGGCGCCGAGTTCCAGCACCAGCGTGAGCAGCGCGCGCGCCTCGCCGGCCCGCTCGAGGTGGACCAGCAGCGTCCGGCGCGTGGGCAGCGCCTCGGCGTCGCGCAGCTTCGCGCCGACCAGCTCGCGCCTCAGCACGGCCTGCCAGCCGGGCGGCCGGGGCGGATTCGCGGGCCGCGCCTCCACCGCGGAGAGCCGCGCGACGCCGGCCTCCGCGCAGAGCAGCAGCGTGAACGAGCGCCCCGGCACGCGGACCTCGACGTAGGCCCGGGTGGCCGTGGGCGCGCTCACCTTCTGCACCACCGCGCCCGCCAGCTCGCGGGACAGCTCGGCGGCGAGGGGCACCAGCTCGGTCGACCGCAGCGACACGGCGGCTACCCTCCGCACCCCAGCGCCACGATGCGCTCGATCGAGAACGGGTGCGGCGGCAACAGCTGCGCGAAGGTGCAGTCGGCCGGCGCCTTGTCGGTGCGCCAGCGGAGGAACGTGGCCGCGTGCCGGAAGCGCGGGCCCTGCAGGTAGTCGTAGCGGACCTCGCACACCAGCGTCGGCGTCAGCGGCACCCACGACGGGGCGTCGCCGTCCTTCCTCTTCGACCAGCGGCTCGGCGCGTCGGGCGTGCGGCCCGCCCCGAAGGACGTGCCGCCCTCGAGCGGCGCCAGCTGGTCCTTGAGCGCCTTCCTCTCCTTCGCGGTGAAGGACGAGGTGTGGCCGACGTGGTGGAAGACGCCGCGCTCGTCGAAGAGGCCGAGCAGCAGCGATCCCACCGTCCCCTTCGTCTTCCCTTCGCGGTAGGCGCCGACCACCACGTCCGCGGTGCGGTGGTGCTTCACCTTCACCATCACGCGCTTGCCGGGCGCGTACGGCAGCTCGACGCGCCGGGCGATGACGCCGTCGCAGCCGGCGCCCTCGAAGTCGTGGAACCAGCCGCGGGCCGTCTCGACGCTGGCCGTCTGCGGAGTGACGAAGACCTGGGGACTCGAGGAGATCGCCCGGGTCAGTTCCGCGCGCCGCTCGTCGCCGCGCCGGCCGCGCCAGTCGTCATCACCCAGCGCGAGCAGGTCGAAGGCGACGAAGCCGGCGGGCGTCTCGACCGACAGCTTCTGGATGCGCGACGCCGCGGGGTGAATGCGGGCCTGCAGCGCGTCGAAGTCCAGCCCGCGCTCGCCGGGCAGGATGACCTCCCCGTCCACCACGCAGCGCGGCGGGAGCGCGGCTTTCAGCGCCGCCACCACCTCGGGGAAGTAGCGCTGCAGCGGCTGCCCGTTTCGGCTCGCGAGGTGCACGTCGTCGCCGTCACGGAAGACGACGCAGCGGAAGCCGTCCCACTTGGGCTCGTAGGTCCAGCCCTCACCGGCGGGGATCTCTTCCTGGCCTTCGGCGAGCATCGGCTCGAGCGGCGGGGCGAAGGGCAACATGCGCGCGGGGACTATACGCCCGGGCGGCAGGGCGCTATGGCTCGAGCCGTGCGGCGCGAGCGGACAGAGGCGCGGTGGCTCCTCGTCCTCGCGGCGTCGGTGGGCCTGCACGTAGTCGTCTTCGGCGCGCTATGGGCCGCCCGCCCGGCCCCGCCTCCGTCCGCGCCGAAGCCCCCGGTGACGCAGGTGCAGCTGCGCTGGCTGTCCGCGGACGACGTCACCACGACGCCCGTCGCCTCCACGCCCCCTGTCGAGCGGCCGACGCGCGGCGGCGCCTCGCGCGGTGCGGCGCAGGCCCCCTCGGTGGTCACGGACAGCGGTGCGGTGACGGTGGTGGTGGAAGGCGCGCCAGACGGGGACGTCGCTGGAGGCCTGGCGGTGGACCGGCCGCTGTCGGGTGCGGGCGTATTGGCGCCGGGCCTGGGCGCGGTGCTGCGGCTGCCGCCGGCCGGTGACGCCGAGCCGTCGCACGGAGCGACGCTGCGCAACCACCCCAGCGAGCGCGTCGATGACGTGGCGCTCGCGGAGTACACGGGCGAGGTGCTGTCTCGGAAGCTCGGCGAGCAGCTCCGCGCGGACGTGGGTGCAGCCGCCGCGGGCGTCGGCAGCGCGCCGCCATACTTCAAGCGGCTCGAGTCGGGCCTGCGCGACACGTTCTGGACGCAAGCGGTCGATCACGGCCCGCTGGACGACGCGGCGCACGCCGCCCGATCGATCCTCTCCCATGACGTGTCGCCGGAGGCGGCGCAGCGGGTCACGGACTCGGCGTTGGGTCGCGCCGCGCAGAGCGGTATCGGCGCCGGCGCCAGCATGGACGAGCGGGCCAGCCGCGAGGCGATGCTGCAGATGATGGGCGCCGTGGAGGGCCTCAAGGAGCGCCTCGCCGCCCCGCGCCTGCGCATCGTGCTGCAGCTGACGACGGATCCCTCCGGCGCCGTCGCCGACGTGACGGTGCTCGAGAAGTCCGGCGACGTGCGCTTCGACGAGTCGGTGATGCACCTGACGCGCAAGGGCGCGCGCCGGTTGTATGAAGACGACGAACGCGGCCTGGGCGCGAGCTGGTGGCGCACCCGCTGGCAGTACACGCTCGAGCCGCCCGGCGTGCGGGTGAAGCTGCTGGACGCGGTGCGCCTCGCGCCTTCGCCATGATGGTCCCGGTGGCGCGGCGGGCCGCTCGCCGCTAGACCGCGCTCCCATGGCCGCGCACGAAGTGACGCTCGATTTCCACCGCACGGAGCGCATCGGGTTCGACGAGGCGATCTTCTCGCAAGGGAAGAGCGTCGAGCAGCTCACCCACATCCTCGAGACGGCGAAGGGCAGGGGCGCCAGCCTGCTGCTCACCCGCCTGTCCGCCGCGCAGCTGGAGGGCCTGCCCGCCAGGCTCCGCGACGCGCTCGACTACGAGCCGGTGTCCCGCACCGCCTACTTCGGGCCCCTGCCCCGCCCCGAAGGCCCGGCGCGCGTCGCGATCGTCGCGGCCGGCTCGTCGGACGCGCACGTCACCCGCGAGGTCGCCCGCACGCTGCGCTACCTGGGCGTGGGCAGCACCTCCTTCGTCGACGTCGGCGTGGCCGGCCTGTGGCGGGTGCTCGATCGCGTCGAGGAGATCCGCCAGCACCCGGTCGTCGTCGTCGTCGCCGGCATGGACGCGGCGCTCCCCACCGTCGTCGGCGGCCTGGTGGGCAGCGTGATCATCGGCGTGCCGTCCTCCAACGGCTATGGGGTCGCCGAGGGCGGCCACTCGGCGCTCAACTCGATGCTCGCCAGCTGCGCGCCGGGCGTCGCGGTGATGAACATCGACAACGGGTACGGCGCCGCCTGCGCCGCCCTGCGCGTGCTCCGGGCCATCGACCGAAAGTGACGGGGGCCCTCGCTTCTTGCCGAGGTCCTGCAATATGAGGCGCCCATGCTCACGGCCCTCACGCTGCTGGCGTTGACCCAGGTGGACATGACCCCGCTGCTCGGCCGCGGCCCGCTGGTGCTGGTCGAGCAGGGCGCCGACAACAAGTTCTCGCAGGCCACCGGCATTGTGATGATCGACGCCGAGCCGGATCAGGTGTGGGCCGTGCTGACGAAGCTGGACGACTACAAGAACTTCATGCCCAAGGTGACCACGAGCGAGATCGTCAAGGAGAAGGCCGGCGACGTAGAGGTCCACTTCGTGCTGGACGTGCCCGGCCCCGACACCGACTACACCGTGCGCTACACGCCGAACGCGGCGACGAAGACGCTCACCGGCTCGTGGGCGTCCGGCGACCTGAAGGGCTCGAAGTGGCTGTGGAAGGTCGAGCCCGCGCCGGGCGGCAAGACGCTGCTCACGCACACCCTGTCGGTGAAGAACTTCAGCGGGCTGGCGCAGAGCCTCGAGGACGAGCAGCAGACTGTCACCGTCGGCGTCAACGTGTCCTCGGTGCTGGCCGCGACGCGCGCGGTGAAGAGCCGGGTGGAGTCGGCCGCCAAGGCCCCCGCGGCGACGAAGTGAGTGCGCGGCGCCGCGGCGCCCGGTAGACAGCTCTCCGCCGTGAGCGCCCCGCTGGTCTTCCCTCCCGACTTCGTCTTCGGCGTCGCCACCAGCGCGTACCAGGTCGAAGGCGGCATCGAGAACGACTGGAGCGACTGGGAGCGCGCGGGGAAGCTGAAGGACAAGGACGCGCGCTGCGGCCGCGGCACCGGCCACTGGGAGCGCTTCTTCGACGACGTCCAGCTCATCCGCGACGTGGGCGCGACCGCGTACCGGCTCAGCGTGGAGTGGGCGCGCGTCGAGCCGCGGCGCGGCGAGTGGGACGAGGCGGCGTGGCAGGGCTACCGCGAGCGCCTCGAGGCGCTGGTGAGGGCCAGGATCCGGCCCGTCGTCACCCTGCTCCACTTCACCCACCCGAGGTGGTTCCACGCCGAGACGCCGTGGCACGAGCCGCCGTCGCTGGCCGCGTGGACGCGCTACGTGAGGCGCTGCGCCGAGCTGCTCGACGGCCTCGACGTGGCCGTCACCACCATCAACGAGCCGAACGTGTTTCTCCTCGGCGGGTACCTGTCGGGCCTCATTCCACCGGGCCTGTCGGACGGGAAGAAGGCCTTCGCGGCGGTGACGAACCTCCTGCGCGCGCACGTCATCGCCCGCGACGCGCTGCTCGCGACGAAGCGCGGCACCGGGCGCCCCATCGGCATCGCACAGCACATGGTGGTGTTCGCGCCGTCGCGCCGCTGGCACCCGCTCGACCAGGCGCTCACCCGGCTCGGCGAAGGGAACTTCAACCACGCCTTCCTCGAGGCGCTGCACACGGGGACCCTGCGCCTGCAGATGCCCGGCCTCACCGCCGGCCGCGCCGCCATCGACGGCGCGCAGCGCTCGATGGATTTCGTGGGCATCAACTACTACACGCGCACGCACCTGAAGTTCGTTACGAGGGCGCCGTTCCTCGAGTTCGCC
>Ga0272446_1006285_pt1 | contig 12489 bp, 12 predicted proteins | sample YNPCB0061_FD_194587 | JGI IMG/M metagenome (GOLD analysis project Ga0272446, IMG submission 194587) | Hot spring microbial mat communities from Yellowstone National Park, WY, United States - YNP-CB-006-1 | ecosystem: Environmental > Aquatic > Thermal springs > Hot (42-90C) > Sediment | place... | reverse complement strand
GTTTCCGTTGAGGATTACCTTGCCATCTTTAACTTGGATAGTAACGCTCTGACCCTGAACGGTTTTGGCTTCTTTCAGGGTAACCACCTGGCTCGAGGGCACCCGCCCGGCCACCACATGGTAGGTCAAGACCTTGGTGAGGGCCGCTTTGTCGGCCAGAAGCTTGTCCAGGTCGGCTTTTGGAATCTTGGCAAAGGCTTCATTGGTGGGCGCAAAGACTGTAAAGGGGCCTTCTCCAGAAAGGGTGTCTGCCAGGCCTGCCGCCTGTACTGCCGCCAGCAGGGTGCTGAAGTTGGGGTTGGTAGCTACTATCTGTGTGATGGTCTGGTTCTGAGTGGTGCTCTGGGCGTTGGTGAGGGTGAGGCCAAGAACAGCCAGGGCCAGGCTACCTGCGACGAGTAAAGCTTTGATCTTCATATGCCACCTCCATGTACAGCTTCAAAATTGGGGTTGGAAGATGGGTAGCTGGAAAACCTTTGGCCGATAATCGTCGGCTTTCGATTTACTCATGCCACCTTCTGCAACCTCTAGGACAAAGTTTATATGTACAATCTAGGTACAATGTATGTCCAGAATACGTTCATATTTGCAGGGCATGGAGCAGGTCAAATGCCAGCAAGAAGCACCCCTGCAACCCAACGGCCAGGCCAAACCCCTTGAGGGTTGGCTGGGGGCGCGTCCACAAAAACCACCCCGCCCCAATGTAAAAAACGTCCAAACCGGCGTTAATCCAAAGCAACTGGCGTAGTTGAGCCGCATCGGGCTCAGCAGCCAGCCACCCCCCATAGGCAATTGCCGCATTGACCAGGGCCCAGACCCCAGTCATAAACCAAAACGACCTCCAGAAGGGATGCTGGGTACGCCACAAGGCCCAAGTGGAGCCTGCCAAGCACACCAGGGCCCACAGCATGAGTTGCTGGGCTATACGCTCTCCCACGAGTTCGCTCACTTTTGCCCTCCTTTGGCCTGGCTTCTACAGCGCGCCGAGCAATACTTCACTTCATCCCAGCTGCGCAACCACTTTTTGCGCCACTGGAAGGGCTGGCCACACACCAGGCACGTCTTCACCGGTAGGTGGGCCTTAAAACCTTTGCGCTGCATACACAATCCTTACACATAGCCGCAGCCTGGGTTCAGCCAGGCTACATCCGCTCTACAAGGGGCTTTTTGGCAATTTTCTCAGCAACGGCCAGGTAGCGCTTGCGGGCCAGATGCAAATCCAGCAACGGGTTTTGGTAGGGCTGGGGCCGGCCCTCCGACTCGGGCACCCAGCGCCTTAGCCAGGTACCGCTGGGGTCGTGGGTTTCAGCCTGGGTAATCAGATTAAATACGCGGAAGTAGGGGGCCGCGTCCACCCCCAAGCCCCCGGCCCATTGCCAGCCCTGCAGGTTGGAGGCGTTATCGCCATCCAAGAGCAGGTCGCGGAAGGCCCGTTCGCATTTTTGCCAGGGCAGCAGGGCCAGTTTGACCGCGAACTGCGCCACCACCATGCGGGCTCGGTTGGACAAGAAGCCCGTGGCCCGCAGTTCGCGCATGCTGGCATCCACCACCGGTATGCCGGTCTGGCCCCACAGCCAGGCCTCAAAAAGCTCGTCATCGTCGTTCCAGGGCAGTTCATTCCAGCGGGGGTCGAAGGCCTGGGTCATCATCTGCGGGTGATGGTAGAGCAGATCGCCGCTAAAGTCACGCCAGCACAACTCGTTAACCCATTTGCGGGCCCCTTCACCCCCGATCTGCAAAGCCTTTTGGGCAGCCAGGCGGGGTGAAAGCACCCCCAGGGTGAAGTAGTAGGAGAGCCTCGAGGTTCCCTCACCGGCCAGCGCATCGCGGGTCTGGTGGTAGCTGGGCAGCTTGTCGCGCAAAAAAACCTCGAGCGCCCTCTGCGCGGCCTCCTCACCCGCCGGTGGCAGCAGCACATCCGGGGTTTCTTGGGGAATGGTGCCCTGGTCTAAGCCCGGAGGAAGGCGTGTGGGCGGAAAGTGAGCAGGGGCCTCGAGCAAAACCGGTGCCCCGGCGGCCCACCAGCGCCGGGAGTACGGTGTGAAGACCGTGTAAGGGCCTCCATCGGGCTTCACGATGTTACCGGGTTCCTGGATGTACTGCCCTTCCAGCCAGGTTACCCACCCCGGCAGAGCCTCCTCCACCTTCTGGTCACGAAAGCGGGCATAGGGGGTCGAGTTGCGAACCGCGTAAACCCGATGTACCCCAAGCTCACGAACCAGCTCAGACAGCACCACCCACGGCAGGCCACTGCGAATCAGCAGAACGCCCCCCCGGCTTTTATAGGCTTCACGCAGGGCCGCGGTGTTCTGATAAAACCAGGCCCGCCGGCGTGGGCTGGTGTTTTGCAGGATGTTGGGATCCAAAACCACCAGCCCCAGGGCCGGGCCGGACTTCAAAGCCTCGACCAGGGCCGGGTTATCGTGCAGGCGAAGGTCGGCGCGGTGCCAGACAAGATTCATGGCCTGGTTTTAAGGGCAAAAGCCTTTGCTTGCAGGAGTCTGACCTACAAATCCTATGAACCCCGCCTGAATCGTTGCGTTAGCGACAGGCTGGAGCATCATGGTTTTTCAGGCTGCTACCCGCGCTTCAGGGGGACCCCGGAAAAAGAACAAATCAGAGGCATTTCTCAGCCGTCTGGCTGTGTTGCAGAACCACGCTAGTATTGAAGGCATGATTGTAGATGCTCACCTCGACCTGGCCCATAACGCCCTGGACCTGGGGCGCGACCTGACCCTGCCGCTTGCAGAGCTGCGTGCACGCGACGCCCGCGCCGAGATACCGGTCGTGACCCTGCCTGCCCTACGCGAAGGGGGTGTGGGCCTCTGCTTCGCCACCCTGTGGGTTGATCCGCGCCGGTACACAGACCCCCAAAGCGCCCACGCCCAGGCCCGCAAGCAGCTGGAGGTATACCTGCGCTGGGAAGAGCAGGGCTGGGTGCGCATCCTCCGCGACCGGGCCAGTCTGGCGAGGCATTTGGCGTTGTGGCCTCAGGACAGGATTACAGCCCTGCTGATCCTGATTGAAGGCGCCGAGTGCATCCGTGAGCCTGGCGAGGTGGCTTTCTGGAAGTCGGAAGGGGTTCGGCTGATTGGCCCGGCCTGGAACCGCACCCGCTACTGTGGCGGAACCCGCGAGCCCGGCGGCCTGAGCGAGCTGGGCCTCGAGCTCATGCAGGCCATGCACGAAAGTCGGCTGGCCCTCGATTTTTCCCACATGGACGAACAGGCCTTCTGGCAGGCCCTCGAGGTATTCGAGGGCCCGGTCTGTGCTACCCACAGCAACCCCCGGGCCTTGCTGGGGGGCGAGGGGCTCGAGTTCTCCAACCGCCACCTGAGCGACGCCATGATCCGGGCCATTGGCGAACGCCAGGGGGTCATCGGCACGGTTTTGTACGGGTTTTTTCTCGACCACAACTGGAAGCGCGGCATGGAGCGGGTGGGGCTGGAAGTGGTGGGCCAGCACCTGGCCCACACCGCAGGTTTAATCGGCTGGGACAGGGTAGGCATCGGCTCCGACTTCGATGGCGGCTTTGGCATGAAGGAAAACCCGTATGGGCTGGACCAGCCCGCCGATCTGCAAAAAATCGCCCAGCTGATCCCTGAACCTTTCCAGTCCAAGGTGCTTGGTGAAAACTGGCTATGCTGGTTAGACACCGTGCTTGGCTAAACGCTGGGTTTTGAATCTAAAATCTTGTGGGTCATGGTATAACGGGGGCTGTGAATCTCACTAGTCTGTGGATCGGCCTGATTGCGGGAGGTTTTGGGGGGTTGGTAGGGCTGGGGGGCGGTATAGTTGCAGTCCCGCTGATGTCGATCTTTCTAAAGCTATCCCAACACCACGCTGTGGCCACGAGCCTGGTAATGGTTGTTTTTACAGGCCTGGTTGGAGCCTTTACCTACGCCACCCAGGGCACAGTGGACTGGTTGGCTGCCCTGGTCATCTTCCCCAGCGCCATGCTCACGGCCAACTGGGGTGCACGTTTTGCCAACCGGCTACCAGAGTGGAAACTCAAGCGGATATTCGGCTGGTACCTGGTTGTGGTTGCCCTGAGCCTGTTGCTCAAACCCTACATTCCCCATGTCGACGAGCCCTTGCAAGGATGGCTTAAGATTATTCCACTCATCGTTACGGGTGCAGCAGCGGGTTTCGCCTCAGGCTTGCTGGGCGTGGGTGGTGGCACCATTACGGTACCGATTATGGTGCTGCTGGTGGGCCTCGAGCAGCACACAGCCCAGGGCACTTCCCTGCTGGCTATGGTGCCATCGGCGCTGGTGGGTTCTTATACCCACTACCGTCACGGCAACCTGGCCCAGGAGTATGTGCCGGGATTGGTTGTGGGCATTCTGATCGGGGCCTTTGCCGGCGGTTTGGTAGCCAACCAGCTACCTGAGTTCTGGCTTAGGCTGGTATTTTCTGGGGTACTGATCTGGACAGCTCTGCGCTACGTGGGGGCCAGACCCAAAACCAGCCCCCAGGCTACGTAACCAACCCGGTTGATCTAAAGATCGGTTCCCACGAATACCCAGCACATGAAAACCGCTCTGAGACAGCCCTTTTGAAGACCGCACTATGCCCTTGCCACAGGTTGTTCTTTGCCCCGGCGGGTCTTCTTCGAGGGGGGCGCTGCCTTGTGCTCGAGGGCTCGCAGCCCTCCTACCAGCGTCCAGTCCAGCACCTGGTCCAACGCCTCGGCAAAGTGAAACTGAAGGTTCTGGCGCAGGTAAGCAGGGATGTCTGAAAGGTCGGGCTGGTTTTGCTTAGGCAAAATCACCTCGCGGATTCCCGCACGGCGAGCGCCCAGCACCTTTTCTTTCACACCCCCAATGGGCAGCACCCGCCCGGTAAGGGTAATTTCTCCGGTCATAGCCACATCGTTGCGCACCGGGATTTCGGCCAGGGCCGAGACCAGCGCTGCGGTAATGGCAATGCCCGCCGAGGGGCCTTCTTTGGGCACGGCGCCCGCTGGAACATGGATATGCACGTCTGAGTTATCGAATCGCTCGAGGGGGATACCAAAGCGAGCTGCGTTTTTCTTGGCGTACGAAAGGGCCGCACGCGCCGACTCCTTCATCACGTCGCCTAGTTGACCGGTCAGAATCAGGTTGCCTTTGCCCGGCATGACCGAGACCTCGATAAACATGATGTCGCCCCCTACCGGGGTGTAAAACATCCCCGTGGCCACCCCAATCTGGGGCGTTCTGGCCTCCGACTCGGGCTGGAAGCGCGCCGGGCCAAGGTATTTTTCCAGGTCGGCTTCGGTGATGCGTACCCGCTTTTTCCCGCTTTCCAGAATGGAGCGAGCGGACTTACGCAACAAGGTGCCGATCTCGCGCTCGAGGTTGCGTACCCCGGCCTCGCGGGTGTAGTGAGTAATCAGGCGCATCAGCGCAGCCTCGGTGATGTGTACCTGGTTTTCCTTAAGCCCATTCTCGCTCATCTGACGGGGCAGCAGGTAGCGCTTGGCGATCTCGAGCTTTTCCTGTTCGATGTAGCTGGTAAACTCGATCAGCTCCATGCGGTCGAACAGGGGCCCGGGAATGTTCTCGGGGAAGTTGGCGGTGCAGATAAAGAGCACCTCGCTCATGTCAAACGGAACGCCCAGGTAGTGGTCGGTAAACTCCTTGTTTTGCGCGGGGTCAAGCAGCTCGAGCAAGGCCGCTGCCGGGTCGCCCTGGTAAGAAACCCCCAGTTTGTCTACCTCGTCCAGCAAGATGACGGGGTTCTTGCTGCCAGCCTGGCGCATGCCCTGGATGATGCGTCCTGGCATGGCCCCGATGTAGGTGCGGCGGTGGCCTCGAATATCGGACTCGTCGCGGGCCCCACCCAGCGAGATGCGGTGGTATTTACGGCCCAGGCTCTTGGCGATGGACTTGGCGATGGAGGTCTTCCCTACCCCTGGCGGCCCCACAAACAGCAAGATGGGGCCTTTGGAAACCTCCTCTGGCGGAATTTCGCCCTTCTGCTGGCGCTCGAGCTTCAGCTTGCGCACCGCCAGGTACTCCAGCACCCGATCCTTGACCTTTTCCAGCCCATAATGGTCTTCATCCAGGATTTTTTTGGCTTCCCGCAGGTCAATCTGGTCCTGGGTGCGGGTGTTCCAGGGAAGGTTGATGATCCAGTCCAGATAGGTGCGCACCACGCTGGCTTCAGCCGAGTCGGGGTGCATGCGAGCAAAGCGGGAAAGCTCGCGCTCCACTTCGGGCAAAACATTTGCAGGTAGGTTCAAAGCGGCAATTTTCTGGCGGAACTCCTCCACCTCCACCTCGCCCTCTTCACCATGAAGCTCGCGCTGGATGGCCTTCATCTGCTCGCGCAGATAAAACTCCCGCTGGTTTTTATCAATTTCTTCTTTCACCTGCTGCTGAATACGGCGCTGGGTCTCCACCAGGTCCAGCTCAGCATCCAGCAAGATGGCAATGCGCTTGAGGCGATCCACCACCGAGGGGGTGGCCAGAATCTGCTGCTTGTCTTCCAGCTTGAAGTCGAGGTGGAAGGCAATGTAATCGGCCAGCTGCGAAGGGTCTTCCAGGTTCAGCACAAACTGCGCCACTTCGGGCGAGACATACTTGCCCTCGCGCAGCAGGTTCTCAAAGCGCTCCTTGACCTCGCGGAATAGCGCCGTCACCTCGGTAGCCTTGCCTTCAACCTCGGGCAGCCGCATCACGCTGGCTTCCAGGTAGCCGGTGGCCTGGTAATACTGCTGTACCTTTACCCGAGCAAAGGCCTGTACCAGCATCTGCACCGAGCCATCGGCGTTTTTGCGCATGCGGAGGATGTTGCAGGCGGTGCCCACATCGTACAGGTCGTCCGCGCCGGGTTCCTCTACTTCTTTGTCCCGCTGGCTGACGATCAGGATGACCCGCTCCTGGGATAAAGCGGCCTCGATGGCCCGTATGGATATAGCCCGCCCCGCATCGATGGGCATGACCATGCTGGGGTAAATCACCGAGCCTCGTACCGGACATACCGGGAGCCTCTCGGGAAGGTTAGTGTTATTTTTTTCGGTTTTGTCCATAATCAACTCCATATCTATCGCAAGTGTACAGGCAGTCCCACCATTGGGGGTTTTTCTCGAGTGGGTCTGCACCCTGAGTCTATTATTATCAAGTTTACTGATTATATCAATGGCAATAAGAACCCCCAGCACAATGCCGTATGCTGAAACGAATGAGACGCACTCGCGGTGGCTTTTCGGCACCCCGCTCGAGCCCCTCCATTCCCAGGGTCAATCCCTCGCCTGCTCCCTCCCTGCCCCTGCCAACCCCGCGCCGGTATCCCAGCTACCCCACCTACCCCCCCAGTGCCCCAGGCTATCCCAGCACCCGACCGCCCGTTTTTGTAACTCCAGGAGCAGGCTACAACTTCGACCTGATCGCACTAGTGTTCATTGTGGGCATCGTTGTGGTCAGCCTCTCGATGGTGCGGGGGTTGCAACGGGCCGCAACTGGCGCTGGAGCAGGCAGCGAGCTCGAGAGCACAGTGGCCCGGCTTCGACTAGCCACCCTCTACAGCCCCCAGCTGCAGGCCAGCCTGCGCCACAATGCCGAGGTAGCCGATACCGAGAGCGTGCGGGGGCTGGCCGACCTGATAGACAACACCGCCGTGTTGCTGCTGCGCGAGCAGGCTGGCTGGCGGTATGGCATGTATGAGGTTTGGATGGGCAGCCTGGACAAAGCCGAGGGGCAGTTCGATGCCTGGATGACCGAGACCCGCTCGGAGTTTGTTGAAACCTACCGGCACTTCGAAGGCAAAGAGGTGGTTCAGGGCGCTTATCAGCCCAGGGCCGAACCCGATGGGCGCTACCTGCTGGTAACGCTGTTGCTGGCCGTGAGGGGCAGCCTGCCCCCGGTAGCCACCCCCTTGCGCCGCGAGGGGGTGCGCCAGGCCCTAATGGCCCTGGCCTCCTCGAGCCCCACCAACACCCTGGCCGCCTACGTGGCCTGGACCCCCGAGTCCGAGGGCGAAGCCCTCACCGAGCAGGATTTGCTGCTGGGCTGGCCCAAACTCGAGCTGCTCTAGCCACCGGATGCCATTAAACCCTGGCCTCGGCCAGGGCCTTCACCGCTTCGGCCACCTCCAGGTAGGGGGGCTCCTGGGCCGCCACCTCGGCCACCCAGGCCCAGGCGATGCGGCCGGAAGCCTCGAACACATAGGCCGCCCGCTGGGAAAAGCCGGGTAGACCCCGCAGGCTAATCTCGAGCCCAAAGGCCCGGGTGGCTTCCCGGTTGTAATCGGAGAACAGCGGAAAGGCCAGACCCAGCGACCTGGCATAAGCGGCCAGGGTCCAGGGGGTGTCCACACTCAGGCCATACACCTCAACCCCAAGCTGGTTGTACTCCGCCAGCCCATCGCGGAAGGTGCACAGCTCCTTTTCGCACACCCGGGTGTGTGCAGCCGGAAAAAAAAGCAATACCCCCGGCCTTCCTTGTGCCAGCCCCGCCAGCGATACCGGCTCGGCAGAAGTGTTGAACACGGTTACCTCGGGTAGACGGTCTCCTACGTGAATCGCCATAGCCCAAGATTACCCAATTTTTGCGTCTGTGACTTGTATCAGGGGAAGCGCTCCCGCCAGTCCAACACGCCCAATGGGCCGCTGTTCGGGCCTACCCCTGCCCTGGTCTACTATTCGCTTGGCCGGAGGATATTAGACTTGGGAGTATGGTAGCCAAACGCCGCAAAACGCCGACGGTCTGGGTGGGGAAAGTACCCAAAGGGGGCGACCACCCGGTTGTGGTGCAATCTATGACCAATACCGACACTGCCGACATCGAGGCCACCGTAGCTCAGGTCTGGGCCCTGGCCCGCGCGGGCTCCGAGGTCGTGCGCATGACCGTCAACAATGACGAAGCTGCTCTGGCCGTACCTGAAATCAAGCGTCGCCTGGCCGACCTGGGTGTGGATGTGCCCCTGGTGGGCGATTTTCACTTCAACGGCCATATTCTGTTGCGCAAGTACCCCCAGATGGCGCTGGCCTTGGACAAGTACCGCATCAACCCCGGAACAGTGGGAAAAGGCAAACAACAGGACCCCAACTTCCGCACCATGTGCGAGGTGGCGGTGGAGTACGGCAAGCCGGTGCGGATTGGGGTGAACTGGGGTTCGCTGGACGCAGGCTTGCTCGAGGAGATGATGGACGCCAATGCCGCCCGCTCCGAACCCAAAGATGCCCACCAGGTCACGCTCGAGACCATCGTAGAGTCGGCGGTTCGTAGCTACGAATGGGCCCTGAAGTATGGCCTCAGCGAAGATAAAATCATCCTATCGGCCAAGATTTCAAATGCACCCGACCTCTGGTGGGTCTACCGCGAACTAGCCCGGCGTACCCATGCGCCATTGCATTTAGGGCTAACCGAGGCCGGTATGGGCGTGAGCGGCATCGTAACCAGCACCGCGGGCCTGGTTCCCCTGCTGGCCGAAGGCATCGGCGATACCATTCGGGTCTCCATTACCCCGGCCCCCGGCGAACCCCGCACTAAGGAAGTAGAAGTAGCCCTGGAAATCCTGCAATCCATTGGGGTACGGCAGTTTACCCCCAGCGTAGCCAGTTGCCCTGGTTGCGGACGCACCACCAGCACCTTCTTTCAAGAGCTGGCCCTGCAGGTTTCCACCCGCCTGAGCACCCAGATGCCGGTCTGGAAAAGCCAGTACCCTGGCGTCGAAAACCTCAAGGTAGCGGTAATGGGGTGCGTGGTCAACGGCCCTGGTGAGTCCAAGCACGCCGACATCGGAATTTCGCTGCCCGGCACCGGCGAGGCCCCCCGCGCTCCTGTGTATATCGACGGGCAGCTGGTCACCACCCTCAAGGGCGACCATATCGCCGAGGAGTTTATGGGTATGGTGGAGGAATACATTCAGAAGCGCTTTGGCAAGCAGATGGCCTAACCCGCTTCCACGCAGACCCCACCCGTCCAGCCGCCTTTCATGTGGTCGGCTGGTATTTCTGAGTACACCCAGGGCAAGTACGGCAGCAATTCGAGTAGCAGTAGGTCTGGTTACACCATTTTAGGCCGGCTTTTGTGTAGTGCATTGGTTTCTACAATAACTTTTGTGTTGTATTTTTTGTGTATATTTTGCTTGCTGTGTATAAGTATTCGAGTTTGCGCTTACATAAATGACACACCTTACCCTAACCTGGTATCCAAGGAGGGAATACCATGGAGACCACCCTGACCCAGAGCAACACCCCAATGACGCAGTACCAAGGCTCGAGCCGCCTGATCCGTCCTGCACGCCTGATTCTCAGCCGCCCCCCCACCAAGAGCTCCGTGAAGGCCATCTGGGATGGCTTCCGCATGAATAGGGCCTGGGGTGAGGCCATCGAAACCTACGACCTGAACCACGAGTAGTGCAGCGACAAAGAAAAAAAGCGGCGGCCCGGGTCGCCGCTTTTCCAGTGCGCTGCCTTCAGCCAATGGTCACGCTAGGCTCGTTGCCGGGCTTCCACTTGATGGTACAGCCAATGGCGTTGGCTTCGGTAACGGGGGGCTCCTGCCCCTGTACTAGGGCCGCTAACACCAGGTCCAGGGTATGCTCTCGCACGCTGGAGGGGTCTTTAGGGGCGTCGTTGACCCACCCATGGTAGCGGAGCTTACGGCTCTGGTCGAAGACGAAGACTTCTGGGGTACGCAGGGCTTTATAGGCCTTTGCGGTGGCCTGGGTTCGGTCGAGCAGGTAGGGGAAGTTGAAGTTGTGCGCCGTGGCAAAGGTCTGCATGGCCTCCGGTGAATCTTCGGGGTAGCGCTCGTAATCGTTGGGGTTGATGCCCACGAAAGCCACCTTACCCCGGTATTTTTCGGCCAGCGCAACAATTTCTCGGATAGAGCCCTTGACGTAAGGGCAGTGGTTGCAGATGAACATCACCACCAAAAACGGCTCGCCAAAGGCCGAAAGCCGCACAGTCTGGCCCGAAAGATCGGGCAGCTCCGCCTCAATAAGGCCCGCACCCAAGGATAGTTGGTCATACTGCAGCATGGTTTAATGCTAGCAAACTTAACAACCAAAGAAATAACGTGTGCTTATTGAAACATCCGCACCGAGTTTGGATACCCCTCGAGCCAGTCCGATGAGGGCACGAACGTACCCAGAAACTGGGCCTGACCGGTCAGTTCAATGGCCTCCCCGGCCCCAATCAGCAGGGTATCCCCCCAGGAGAGCGAACCTTCCAGCCACTCTGCGCCCCCCGCTACCAGGGTCAAAAGCAAAAAGCTATCCTCGGGTGCCCGCAGGGTAAGTCGGCCACGTAGCTGGTAGCGCTCGAGCACAAACGCCGCGCAGGCCAGCAGGATTTCTTTGTGGTGAGCAGGTAGCGGGGTGAGGTGCGGAACTGGGGTAGGCTCGAGCTTGGCCACATCAAGCCCTTTCTCCAAATGCAGTTCGCGGGGCCGCCCGTAGTCGTAGAGGCGGTAGGTCAGGTCGGAGCGCTGCTGCACCTCGTAGAGCAGCAGATCAGGCCCCAGCGCGTGAATGGTTCCTGCTGGCACGGGGATCACCTGCTCCGATGTCACCCATTCGCGCTGCAGCCAGTCCCAGAGGGTGCCGTCCTGGGCCGCCTGGGCCAGGCTTTGGCGTGCCAAGGGTTCACGCAGGCCATAGACAATTTCCCCCTCGCCCTCGAGGATATACCAGGCCTCGGTCTTGCCGTGAAAGCCACTGGCCGCCTCGACGGTATGGGCATAGGCATCATCGGGATGTACCTGCACCGAGAGCCACTCGGCCGTATCGAGGAATTTGACCAGCAGGGGGAGCTCGAGGCCATACTTGCTGTAAGCGGCCTGACCGATAAAGTCGGCGCCAAGTTCTGGCAAAACTTCCACTAGGGTTTTTCCCGCCAGCGGCCCTGAGCGAATGCGGTTCTGGTCGTAAGCCAACCAGAGCTCCCCAATGGGGTCTTGGGTTTGCAGGCCAAGCCGCTCAGCAATGCGGGTTCCTCCCCAGACCCGCTGCACTGGTTTGGCCTCGAGGTCTACCACAGTATGTTTCATGCTGCCGATACTACAGCCTCGCAAACCCAACCAGCAGGCCAAATGCACCAATCCCGCCCCGTACCGAGATTTGACAAACCCAACGATGCTGGTCTATGTTTGGGTCTATTTGTGAAACCGATTGCCTTTCGAGCCCCGCATTTTAGAATGGTTTTCAGAGAAAACGCCGCAAGGCCACAAAGGTGCAATTGCTCTGCGGCCAAGGTTTTTTGTCGCTGGCGTCAGCAAAAATAGCAGACTGCAACAGGAGCATCCCGCAATGCGTATCTTAGCGCTCTCCGACCAGGTTCATCCATTTATCTACCAGGAGCGCTTTCCCTACAACCTGCCCGCTTTCGATCTGGTGCTACTGGCTGGAGACCTTCCGGGCAGTTTTATCGAGTTTGTGGCCACCAAGGTGCGGGTTCCGGTGGTGTATGTGCATGGCAACCACAAAGAAGAGTACGTCCAGGATTACCTGGGCAACCTAACGCCTCCGGGTGGCGCCATCAAGGCCCATGGGCGC
>Ga0272446_1006284_pt1 | contig 12490 bp, 7 predicted proteins | sample YNPCB0061_FD_194587 | JGI IMG/M metagenome (GOLD analysis project Ga0272446, IMG submission 194587) | Hot spring microbial mat communities from Yellowstone National Park, WY, United States - YNP-CB-006-1 | ecosystem: Environmental > Aquatic > Thermal springs > Hot (42-90C) > Sediment | place... | reverse complement strand
GCCCCGCCAGACTTCGCAAGAACCTTCGTGATCGCCGCCGTCAACGACGTCTTCCCATGGTCCACGTGACCAATCGTCCCGATGTTGCAGTGCGGCTTCGTACGCTCAAACTTCGCCTTCGCCATGGTCTCTCTCCGTCGGGCGTCTGGTCAGCGCCAGGTCGTCTGGGGTTGCGTGGTCAGGGGGTTGTCGTGGTTACCAGCGGTAGTGCGAGAAGGCGCGGTTGGCCTCGGCCATCCGGTGCGTGTCCTCGCGCTTCTTCACTGCGGCGCCGCGGTTGTTGGCGGCATCGAGCAGCTCGTTCGACAGCCGGTCGCGCATCGTGTGCTCGCCGCGCTTGCGCGACGCATCGATAAGCCAGCGGATGGCAAGCGCCTGGCGACGCTCGGCGCGAACCTCGACCGGCACCTGGTAGGTCGCGCCGCCGACCCGGCGGGAGCGCACCTCCACGGCCGGCTTCACGTTCTCCATCGCCTCGTGGAACACGCGCAGCGGGTCGGTGTTCGGCACACGGCGCTTCACGACATCGAGCGCGCCGTAGACGATCGCCTCGGCGGCGGACTTCTTGCCGTCGTACATCAGCGCGTTCATGAACTTCGACAGCACGACGTCGCCGAACTTCGGATCGGGAAGGACCTCGCGCTTCTCGGCGCGGTGGCGGCGGGACATGGCTCAGTTCCTCCCGGTCACTTCGGCCGCTTCGCGCCGTACAGCGAGCGGCGCTGGCGGCGCTTGGCGATGCCCTGCGTGTCGAGCACGCCGCGCAGGATGTGGTAGCGAACGCCAGGCAGGTCCTTCACGCGGCCGCCGCGGATCATGACCACCGAGTGTTCCTGCAGGTTGTGCCCCTCGCCAGGGATGTAGGACACCACCTCGTAGCCGTTGGTCAGGCGCACCTTCGCAACCTTGCGCAGCGCCGAGTTCGGCTTCTTCGGCGTCGTGGTGTAGACGCGCGTGCACACGCCGCGCTTCTGCGGGCAGCCCTGCAGCGCCGGCACCTTGTTCCGCTTGCGCTTGTCGTGGCGCTCCTTGCGGATCAGCTGGCTGATCGTCGGCATCAAGACCCTCTCGGCTCGCCGCATGCCCCGAGGGCGGCGGCTCAACACATTCGACACCACGCGACCAAGCGGGCATCGGCCCGATGGCCGGCGCCCGCTGGCTCAACCCGTCCCCGACCTCGGCCGCCCGCAAGGGGCGGCGGCACCGGAGCCGAATCCTGTCCAAACCTCGTTGCCCGCTCCGGTCCACGGGGCGGGTGTCGAGGGCGCGGAACCTACGAGGGGGTCATCCCCCTGTCAAGCATCGCATCCAGCCCGGCGCACGGGCGCGGCCGGCCGGAATGGCAGGGCCACGCTCCCGGCATGGCCCATGCCCCCCGGCCACGCCGGCTACTCGGCCGCGACCGGCCCCGCATCCGGCAGCTGCGGCGCGCCGCCCTGCACCCGGCCGCGGTCCTTCTGCGCCGCCAGCGCCTTGAGCCGCATCATCACGTTGCCCGTGCCCGCCGGGATCAGGCGGCCGACGATCACGTTCTCCTTCAGCCCCGTCAGCGCATCGACCTTGCCGGCCGTGGCCGCCTCGGTCAGCACCCGCGTGGTCTCCTGGAAGGAGGCGGCGGAGATGAAGCTGTGCGTCTGCAGCGAGGCCTTGGTGATGCCCTGCAGCACCGGGAAGGCGGTGGCGGGCCGCTCGCCGTCCGCCACCCGCTTCTCGTTCTCGGCGTCGAAGTCAACGCGGTCGACCTGCTCGCCGACCAGGAAGGTCGTGTCGCCCGGGTCCTGGATCTCGACCTTCTGCAGCATCTGTCGGACGATCACCTCGATGTGCTTGTCGTTGATCTTCACGCCCTGCAGGCGATAGACGTCCTGGATCTCGTTGACGAGATAGTCCGCCAGCGCCTCGACGCCGAGCACCTTCAGGATGTCGTGCGGCACGCGCGGCCCATCGACCAGCGGGTCGCCGACCCGCACGTAGTCGCCCTCCTGCACCGAGACGTGCTTGCCCTTCGGGATGAGGTACTCACGCTCCTCGGTCGTCTCGTCGTTCTTCACCACGATGCGGCGCTTGGCCTTGTAGTCCTTGCCGAACTCGACCCGGCCGTCGATCTCGCTGATGATCGCGTGGTCCTTCGGCCGGCGTGCCTCGAACAGCTCCGCCACGCGCGGCAGGCCGCCCGTGATGTCGCGGGTCTTCGAGCTCTCGCGCGGGATTCGGGCGAGCACGTCGCCGGCGTTCACGCGCGCGCCGTTGTCGACCGAGAGCACCGAATCGACCGAGAGGAAGTAGCGCGCCTCGGTGCCGTTCGGCAGCTTCACGAGCTCGCCCTTCTCGTCGCGCAGCACGATGCGCGGGCGAAGGTCGGCCCCCTTGGCCTGCTGCTTCCAGTCGACGACCACCTTGCTCGAGAGCCCGGTCGCCTCGTCGACGCGCTCGACCACCGTGACGCCCTCGATCAGGTCGACATAGTCGACGATGCCCGAGCGCTCGGTGATCACCGGCAGGGTGTAGGGGTCCCATTCCGCGAGCTTCTGGCCGCGCGCCACCTGCGCGCCCTCGTCGGCGAGCAGGCGGGCGCCGTAGGGAACGCGGTAGCGGGCGCGTTCGCGGCGCTGGTCGTCGAGCAGCAGGAGCTCGCAGTTGCGGCTCATCACCACCGGCGTGCCCTGGCTGTTGAGCACGACGTTGCGGTTCTTCACCGTCACGATGCCGTCGGCCGCCGCCTCCACCTGGCTCTGCTCGGCGCCGCGCTGGGCCGCGCCGCCGATGTGGAAGGTGCGCATCGTCAGCTGCGTGCCCGGCTCGCCGATCGACTGCGCGGCGATCACGCCGACCGCCTCGCCGACGTTGACCGGCGTGCCGCGGGCGAGGTCGCGCCCGTAGCACTTGGCGCAGATGCCGATGCGGGTCTCGCAGGTCAGCACCGAGCGGATATAGACGCTGTCCACCCCCGCCTGCTCGATCGCATCCGCCTCGGCCTCGCCGATCAGCGCGTTGCGCGGAACGATCACCTCGCCGGTGATCGGGTTCTGCACGTCCCTCGCCACCGTCCGGCCGAGGATGCGCTCGGACAGCGAGGAGACGACCTCGCCGCCGTCGAGCACGGCGCGGACGGTGATGCCCTTCTCGGTGCCGCAATCGTCCTCGATCACGATGCAGTCCTGCGCAACGTCGACGAGCCGGCGCGTCAGGTAGCCGGAGTTGGCGGTCTTCAGCGCGGTGTCGGCCAGCCCCTTGCGGGCGCCGTGCGTCGAGTTGAAGTACTCGAGCACGGTCAGGCCCTCCTTGAAGTTCGAGATGATCGGCGTCTCGATGATCTCGCCCGAGGGCTTGGCCATCAGCCCGCGCATGCCTGCGAGCTGGCGCATCTGCGCAGGGCTGCCGCGCGCGCCGGAGTGGCTCATCATCCACACGCTGTTGGTGGGGCGCCCCACCTCCTGGCGGCGGATCTCCTTCATCATCGCCTCCGCCACGTCCTCGGCGCAGCGCGTCCAGGCGTCGACCACCTTGTTGTAGCGCTCGCCGAAGGTGATCAGCCCCTCCTGGTACTGGCTCTCGAACTCCTTCACCTCGGCCGCCGTCTTGGCGATCAGCGCCTGCTTCTCGGCCGGGATGATCAGGTCGTCCTTGCCGAAGCTGATGCCGGCCTTGGCGGCGTTGCGGAAGCCCAGGCCCATCAGCCGGTCGGCGAAGATCACGCTCTCCTTCTGGCCGCAGTGGCGGTAGACCGCGTCGATCACGTCGGAGATGGTGCGCTTGGTCAGCTGGCGGTTGACGAGGTCGTAGGGCAGGTTCGGGTGCTTCGGCAGCAGCGCGCCGATCATCATCCGCCCCGGCGTCGTGACCACGCGGGCGATGTAGGCGTTGCCGTCGCGGTCGACCGTCTCGCGGCGGGTGCGGATCTTCGAGTGCAGCCCGATCGCCTTCGCCTCGAGCGCCTGCTCGATCTCGCCCATGCCGGTGAACGCCGGCGCCTCGCTATCGGCCACCGCCTTGTACTCGGGTGTCTCCAGCGAGAGGTAGTAGAGGCCGAGCACGATGTCCTGGCTCGGCACGATGATCGGCTTGCCGTTGGCAGGCGACAGGATGTTGTTGGTGCTCATCATCAGCACGCGCGCCTCGAGCTGCGCCTCGAGCGAGAGCGGCACGTGCACGGCCATCTGGTCGCCGTCGAAGTCGGCGTTGAAGGCGGTGCAGACGAGCGGGTGGAGCTGGATCGCCTTGCCCTCGATCAGCACCGGCTCGAAGGCCTGGATGCCGAGGCGGTGCAGCGTCGGCGCCCGGTTCAGCATCACCGGGTGCTCGCGGATCACCTCCTCGAGGATGTCCCAAACCTCCGGCCGCTCCTTCTCCACCATGCGCTTGGCGGCCTTGATGGTTGTGGCGAGATTGTACTTCTCGAGCTTCGAGTAGATGAACGGCTTGAACAGCTCGAGCGCCATCTTCTTCGGCAGGCCGCACTGGTGCAGCTTGAGCTCGGGGCCGACCACGATCACCGACCGGCCCGAGTAGTCGACGCGCTTGCCGAGCAGGTTCTGGCGGAACCGGCCCTGCTTGCCCTTCAGCATGTCGGAGAGCGACTTGAGCGGCCGCTTGTTCGCGCCCGTGATGGCCCGGCCGCGGCGGCCGTTGTCGAACAGCGCGTCGACGCTCTCCTGCAGCATGCGCTTCTCGTTGCGCACGATGATGTCGGGCGCGCGCAGCTCGATCAGCCGCTTCAGGCGGTTGTTGCGGTTGATCACACGGCGGTAGAGGTCGTTGAGGTCGGAGGTCGCGAAGCGGCCGCCGTCGAGCGGCACGAGCGGGCGCAGCTCGGGCGGGATCACCGGCACGACATCGAGGATCATCCACTCGGGGCGCGTGCCGCTCTCGAGGAAGGCCTCGATCAGCTTCAGCCGCTTGACGAGCTTCTTGCGCTTGGCCTCGGACGTCGTCTCCTTCAGCTCGACGCGCAGCTTGGTCTTCTCCGCGTCGAGGTCGAGGGCGGCGAGGATCTGCTTCAGCGCCTCGGCGCCGATGCCGACCGAGAACGCGTCCTCGCCGAACTCGTCGACCTTCGCCTGGTACTGGTCCTCGGAGATCAGCTGGTAGAGCTTGAGGTCGGTCAGCCCCGGCTCGAGCACGACATAGCTCTCGAAGTAGAGGACCTTCTCGAGATCCTTCAGCGTCATGTCGATCATGAGGCCGATGCGCGAGGGCAGCGACTTCATGAACCAGATATGCGCCACCGGCGAGGCGAGCTCGATATGGCCCATGCGCTCGCGGCGCACCTTCGCGAGCGTGACCTCGACGCCGCACTTCTCGCAGATGATGCCGCGGAACTTCATCCGCTTGTACTTGCCGCAGAGGCACTCGTAGTCCTTGATCGGCCCGAAGATGCGGGCGCAGAACAGGCCGTCGCGCTCGGGCTTGAAGGTGCGGTAGTTGATGGTCTCCGGCTTCTTGATCTCGCCGTAGGACCACGAGCGGATTTGCTCAGGGCTCGCGATCGAGATCCTGATCTGGTCGAAGGTGAGCGTGCCGGGCTGCGTGCCCAGGATCTTCATCAGCTCGTTCATCGTCGTCCTCGCCTTTGCCGGAAGCGCGCGCGCCGCGGGTCGCCGCGCCGCCTCCGAAGGGATTCCCGTTACGCTGCCGTCGCGCCGCTCAGCCGCCGCGGTTCTCGAGCTCGACGTTGAGCCCGAGCGACTTCAGCTCCTTCACCAGCACGTTGAAGCTCTCGGGAATGCCGGCCTCGAACGTGTCCTGGTCGCGCACGATGGCCTCGTAGACCTTGGTGCGGCCCGACACGTCGTCCGACTTCACCGTCAGCATCTCCTGCAGCGTGTAGGCCGCGCCATAGGCCTCGAGCGCCCAGACCTCCATCTCGCCGAAGCGCTGGCCGCCGAACTGCGCCTTGCCGCCGAGCGGCTGCTGCGTGACGAGGCTGTAGGGCCCGATCGAGCGGGCGTGGATCTTGTCGTCCACGAGGTGGTGCAGCTTCAGCATGTAGATGTAGCCGACCGTCACCTTGCGCTCGAACGGCTCGCCGGTGCGACCGTCGATGAGCGTCACCTGGCCGGAGCGGTCGAGGCCGGCCTTCTCGAGCATCGCCTCGATGTCGTCCATGCGGGCCCCGTCGAACACGGGTGTGGCGATGGGGACGCCGGGGCGGAGGTTGTCGGCGAGCTCGCCGAGCTCGCCACGGTCCATCTCCTCGATCATCTCGCGGTAGATGTCCTCGCCGTAGATTTCCCTCAGCTTCTCCTTGACCGGCCCGAACTGGCCCGTGGCGCGGGCGGCGTCGAGCACCTCGCCGATCTGCCGGCCGAGGCCAGCGCAGGCCCAGCCGAGATGCGTCTCGAGGATCTGCCCGACATTCATGCGCGAGGGCACGCCGAGCGGGTTGAGAACGATGTCCACCGCCTCGCCCGTCTCGAGGAACGGCATGTCCTCGACCGGGACGACGCGGCTGACGACGCCCTTGTTGCCGTGGCGGCCGGCCATCTTGTCGCCGGGCTGGAGCTTGCGCTTCACCGCGACGAAGACCTTGACCATCTTCATCACGCCGGGCGGCAGCTCGTCGCCGCGCTGCAGCTTCTCGACCTTCGAGACGAACCGCGCCTCGAGGCGCCGCACCGCCTCGTCGAACTCGCGCTTGAGCTGCTCGATCTCGGCCATGGTGGCGTCGTCGGCAACCGTGACGTTGCGCCAGGCGCCGCGCGGGATCTCGGCGAGCACCGCCTCGGTGATGTCGGTGCCGGCCTTGATGCCCTTGTTGCCGGCGCCCGCCTTCTTGCCGAGCAGCCGCTCGCGCACCCGACCGAGGAAAGACCGCTCCTGGATCGCCTTCTCGTCGTCGCGGTCCTTGGCGAGGCGCTCGATCTCCGCCCGCTCGATCGCGAGCGCGCGCTCGTCCTTGTCGACGCCACGGCGGGAGAACACGCGCACATCGACGATGGTGCCCGACACCCCCGGCGGCAGCCGCAGCGAGGTGTCACGAACGTCGGAGGCCTTCTCGCCGAAGATGGCGCGGAGCAGCTTCTCCTCCGGCGTCATCGGGCTCTCGCCCTTCGGCGTCACCTTGCCGACGAGGATGTCGCCCGGGTTGACCTCGGCGCCGATGTAGACGATGCCGGCCTCGTCGAGGTTCTTGAGCGCCTCCTCGCCGACGTTCGGGATGTCGCGGGTGATCTCCTCCTGCCCGAGCTTCGTGTCGCGGGCCATCACCTCGAACTCCTCGATGTGGATCGAGGTGAACACGTCGTCGCGCACGATGCGCTCGGAGATCAGGATCGAGTCCTCGAAGTTGTAGCCGTTCCACGGCATGAACGCGACGAGGACGTTGCGCCCGAGCGCGAGCTCGCCGAGCTGCGTCGAGGGCCCGTCGGCGATGATGTCGCCGGGCTGCACGGCATCACCGACCTTCACGAGGGGCCGCTGGTTGATGCAGGTGTTCTGGTTCGAGCGCTGGAACTTGCGCAGCCGGTAGATGTCCACACCCTCGGTCGAGCCGTCCTCGCGCGTCGCGCGGACGACGATGCGCGCGCCGTCGATCTGGTCGACCACGCCGGCGCGGCGGGCGATGATCGAGGCGCCGCTGTCGCGCGCGACGGGCAGCTCCATGCCGGTGCCGACGAGCGGCGCCTCGGCCTGGATCAGCGGCACCGCCTGGCGCTGCATGTTCGAGCCCATGAGCGCTCGGTTGGCGTCGTCGTTCTCGAGGAACGGGATCAGCGCCGCGGCCACCGAGACGAGCTGCTTCGGCGAGACGTCGATCGCAGTCACCTGATCGGCGGGCACCAGCGCGTAGTCTCCGTTCTTGCGCACCGAGACGAGCTCGTCGGTCAGCGTGCCGTCCGGGCCGATGGTCGCATTCGCCTGCGCGACGACGAGCCGTTCCTCCTCCATCGCGGAGAGGTAGCGCGGGGCGCCCGTGACCTTGCCGTCCTTCACCATGCGGTAGGGCGTCTCGATGAAGCCGTACTTGTTCACCTGCGCGTAGGTGGCAAGCGAGTTGATCAGCCCGATGTTCGGCCCCTCGGGCGTCTCGATCGGGCAGATGCGGCCGTAATGCGTCGGGTGCACGTCGCGGACCTCGAAGCCCGCGCGCTCCCGCGTCAGGCCGCCCGGGCCGAGCGCGGAGAGCCGGCGCTTGTGCGTCACCTCCGAGAGCGGGTTCGTCTGGTCCATGAACTGGCTGAGCTGCGAGGAGCCGAAGAACTCGCGCACCGCGGCCGCCGCCGGCTTGGCGTTGATCAGGTCGTGCGGCATCACCGTGTCGATGTCGACCGAGCTCATGCGCTCGCGGATCGCCCGCTCCATGCGCAGGAGCCCCACACGGTACTGGTTCTCCATCAGCTCGCCGACGGAACGGACGCGGCGGTTGCCGAGGTTGTCGATGTCGTCGATCTGGCCGCGCCCGTCCTTCAGCTCGTGCAGCGTCTTGAGCACGGCAAGGATGTCGGCCTTGCGCAGCGTGCGCACGGTGTCCGGAACGTCCTCGATCGGGAAGCCGAGCCGCATGTTCATCTTCACGCGCCCGACGGCGGAGAGGTCGTAGCGCTCTGGGTCGAAGAACAGGCCGCGGAACAGCGCCTCGGCCGTCTCCGGCGTCGGCGGCTCGCCAGGGCGCATCACCCGGTAGATGTCGAGCAGCGCCTCGTCGCGGTTGGTGTTTCGGTCCACCGCGAGGGTGTTGCGCAGCCACGGCCCGGTGTTCTGGTCGATCGCGAGGGTGGCGAGCGTCTCCGCTCCCGCCTCCTCGACGGCGAGCAGCTTCGGTTCGGTGATCTCCTCGCCGGCCTCGAGATAGATCTCGCCGGTCTCGAGGTTGACCATGTCCTCGGCGGCGAAGCGGCCGATGATGTCGGCGCGGCCGACCAGCACCTCGGTGGTGCCGCCCTCGGCGATCTTGCGGGCCGCGCGCGGGGTGAGCTTGGTTCCGGCCGCCGCAACCTCCTGCCCGGTCGCGGCATCGATCAGCGCGTCGGCGAGCTTGATGCCCTTGAAGGCGTCGGGGTCGAAGGCGCGGGACCAGCCCTTCGGCCCGCGCGAGAAGCTGACGCGGCCGTAGAACACCGAGAGGATCTCCTCGGCGTCCATGCCGCGCACCTCGCCCGGCTCCAGCGTCTCGCCCTTCGCCTCGCGCTCGGCCCTCAGCCGCTCCGTCGCCTCGCTCTCGAGCGCGTAGAGCAGCGTCGTCACCGGCAGCTTGCGGCGGCGGTCGATGCGCACGTAGAGCAGGTCCTTGGCGTCGAACTCGAAGTCGAGCCACGAGCCGCGATAGGGGATGATGCGCGCGGCGAACAGGTACTTGCCCGAGGAGTGCGTCTTGCCCTTGTCGTGGTCGAAGAACACGCCGGGCGAACGATGCATCTGCGATACGATGACGCGCTCGGTGCCGTTGATGATGAAGGTGCCGTTGTCCGTCATGAGCGGCATGTCGCCCATGTAGACGTCCTGCTCCTTGATGTCGCGGATCGAGCGTGCGCCGGTGTCCTCGTCGACGTCCCAGACGATCAGGCGCAGCCGCACCTTCAGCGGCGCGGCGAAGGTCAGCCCCCGCTGGATGCACTCCTCGACGTCGTATTTCGGCTCCTCGAGCTCGTACTGCACGAACTCGAGCCGCCCGCGGCCGGCGAAGTCGTCGATCGGGAAGACGCCCTTGAACACCTCCTGCAGGCCCATGTGCGTGCGCGCATCGGCCGAGGTGTGCATCTGCAGGAACGCCTCGTAGGAAGCGCGCTGCACCTCGATGAGGTTCGGCATCGGCGCGACCTCGGGGATGCGCCCGAAGCTCTTGCGGATACGCTTGCGGCCTGTGAACGAGCCCGTCATCGAGAACTCCCGCGTCAGCCCTGAAACGATGACCCTGCCCGGCCGATGTCCGCGCGGCCGGTTGCGCAAGCGCCGAACGCCGGGCGGAGAAGGGTCGTCCCCGCCCGGTCGCCGGTCGCGGCCGAAGCCGCGCGGTGGAGGGAGCGCGCCGAAATCACTTGATCTCGACGGTCGCCCCGGCTTCCTCGAGAAGCTTCTTGATCTTCTCTGCCTCGTCCTTGCTCACGCCGGCCTTCAGCTCCTTCGGCGCGCCCTCGACGAGGTCCTTCGCCTCCTTGAGGCCAAGGCCCGTCACGGTGCGCACCTCCTTGATCACGTTGATCTTCTTGTCGCCCGCCTTGGCGAGGATCACCGTGAACTCGGTCTGCGCCTCGGCGGCCGGGGCAGCCGCGGCACCGCCAGCGGCCGGAGCGGCGGCGGCCACCGCCACCGGCGCGGCGGCGGAGACGCCCCACTTCTCCTCGAGCATCTTCGAGAGCTCGGCGGCCTCGAGCACCGTCAGGTTGGAGAGCTCGTCGACGAGCTTCGCAAGATCAGCCATCGGTCTTCGTCCTTCGTGTCTCGGCCCCGGATCGGTCCGGCGGCCATCGGTTCCTGTCTCTGCTTCCGCCCGGCGACCATCGCCGGACGGCACGGGTCAACGTCTCAGGCAGCCTCGCCCTTCTTCGCATAGGCCGAAAGCACCCGCGCCACCTGGCCCGCCGGGGCCTGCAGCACGCCCGCCACGCGCGTCGCCGGGCTGACCAGAAGGCCGAGCAGCTTGGCCCGCAGCGCCTCGATCGAGGGCAGCTCGGCAAGCGCCTTGATGCCCTCGGCGTTCAGCGTCTGCGCGCCTAAGCCGCCGCCCACGATCTCCAGCTTCTCGTTGGTCCGGGCGAACTCGACGGCGGTCTTCGCCGCGGCAACGGGGTCCCTCGCCCAGACAAGGGCGGTCGGACCCACGAGCAGCGGCGCGATGCCGTCGAACCGGGTGCCCTGAAGGGCGAGACGGGCAAGGCGGTTCTTCGCCACCTTGTAGGTCACCCCCGCATCCCTCATCCGCCGGCGCAGCTCCGACACCTCCGCCACCGTCAGCCCGCCGTTGCGGGTGACGACGACGATCGACGTCTCGGCGAACACCGAGGCGAGAGAGGCAACGGCTTCCCTCTTCTCGATACGGTCCACGTCCCGTCTCCATCGCTGCGGCCGGCCGGACATGCCCCGATGGCACGCCGGCCCGGCCGCGTTCCCATGGACCACGACCCCGACTGGACCGGCCCAGCCGAGCCCGCGGCCCGGTTCGCCTGTCCAGACGCAGAAGACCAGGAACCGGAAAATGCGCCTTTCCCCGGCCCGGAAGGCCGGGGAGAAGCGCCCGGAACCCGTTCTCCCTGTCTACCGCCTGCGGGGCTCGCCCCTTCAAGCCTGCCCCCCTCGCGAGGGGCACGGCACATGCGGTCTCGGACAGGTCCGGAAGTCGGCAAACCCGCCTCCCTCCGGCTTCACCACGCCAGCCCTCGGGCGGACGCGGCACTCCTCGCGCCGCCGATCCCCGCGGACCGGCGGCGCAAACCGTTCCTCAGCCCGTCAGCGAGGCGACGTCCACCTTCACGCCCGGGCCCATCGTCGAGGACAGCGACACCTTCTTCACGTAGGTGCCCTTCGCCCCGGCCGGCTTGGCGCGCTGGATCGCCTCGATGAAGGCACGCGCGTTCTCGAGGATCTTCTCCTCGGGGAACGAGGCCTTGCCGATGCCGGCATGGACGATGCCCGCCTTCTCGGCACGGAACTCCACCTGGCCTGCCTTGGCGGCCTGGACCGCCCCCTTCACGTCCATCGTCACGGTGCCGAGCTTGGGGTTCGGCATCAGCCCGCGCGGGCCGAGCACCTTACCGAGCCGGCCGACCAGCGCCATCATGTCGGGCGTGGCGATGCAGCGGTCGAAATCCATCGTGCCGCCCTGGACGATCTCGGCGAGGTCCTCAGCGCCGACGAGGTCGGCCCCGGCGGCCTTCGCCTCCTCGGCCTTCGCGCCCTTGGCGAACACGGCCACGCGCAGCGTCTTGCCCGTGCCGTTGGGCAGGCTCAGCATGCCGCGCACCGTCTGGTCCGCGTGGCGGGGGTCGATGCCGAGGTTCATCGAGATCTCGATCGTCTCGTCGAACTTCGCCCTCGCGCCCGCCTTCGCAAGCTTCACCGCTTCGGCGAGCGGGTAGGCCCTGGTCGGGTCGAAATCCTTGTAGATCGCCTGGAGGCGCTTGCCGCGGGCGACGGGGGCCTGGGTCGCGGTCGCCATCGCTCAGCCCTCCACCACGTCGAGGCCCATCGAGCGGGCGGAGCCTGCGAGCATCCGCATCGCCGCCTCCTCGTCGTAGCAGTTCATGTCCTTCATCTTGACCTTGGCGATCTCGCGCAGCTGCGCCTCTGTCACCCGGCCCACCTTCGCGCCCTTGCCGGTGGTCTGGCTGCCCTTCTCGATCTTGGCGGCCTTGAGCAGGAAGTACGTGTTCGGCGGCGTCTTGGTGACGAAGGTGAAGGACCGGTCGGCGTAGGCGGTGATCACCACCGGCGTCGGCGTGCCTGGCTCCATGCCCTGGGTCGCGGCGTTGAACTCCTTGCAGAACTGCATGATGTTCAGGCCGCGCTGGCCGAGCGCGGGACCGACCGGCGGGGACGGGTTCGCCTTCCCGGCAGG
>Ga0272446_1006283_pt1 | contig 12490 bp, 11 predicted proteins | sample YNPCB0061_FD_194587 | JGI IMG/M metagenome (GOLD analysis project Ga0272446, IMG submission 194587) | Hot spring microbial mat communities from Yellowstone National Park, WY, United States - YNP-CB-006-1 | ecosystem: Environmental > Aquatic > Thermal springs > Hot (42-90C) > Sediment | place... | reverse complement strand
CCGGTCATCGATCTGAGCAGCGATCGGCTGCATTTTGGCGAGCGCTTTGATGCGGCTCTGAGCCTGCGCGGCCTTGCTGGCCTTTGCACGGAAGCGGTCGACAAAAGCCTGCAGATGCCGGCGCTGCTCCTCCTGCTTCTTCTTGAGCTTCATTTCGAGGCGCTGCTTTTCCCGCCGGGCTTCCTCAAAATCATCGTAGCCGCCATTGTAGAGGGTCAACTTCCCGCGCTCGAGATGCAGGATTGCACCCACTACGCGGTTCAATAGATCGCGGTCGTGACTGACCAGGAGAACGGTATGCGGGTAGGTCCTCAGGTGATTTTCGAGCCACAGCGTTCCCTCGAGATCGAGATAGTTCGTCGGCTCATCCAGGAGCAGAATGTCGGGCTTGAGGAACAAGACGGCCGCAAGTGCGACGCGCATCCGCCATCCACCTGAAAACTCGCGACACGGCCGTTTCTGCGCTGCTTCGTCGAAACCGAGGCCGGCCAATATCCGCGCAGCACGTGCGGGGGCCGAATGCGCGTCGATATCGGTAAGTCGAATCTGAATCTCGGCCATCCGGTGCGGATCGGTCGCCTGCTCGGCTTCAGCCAAGAGCGCCGCGCGTTCGACGTCGGCGGATAGCACCCAGTCGATCAGACTCGACTCCCCATCTGGCGCTTCCTGGGCCACATATCCAAGCCGGGCATTTCGCGGCATCGAAACGGAGCCGTCGTCAGGCGCGAGCTCGCCCCTTAAGAGGCGCAGCAACGTCGTTTTGCCGGCACCGTTGCGTCCGACAAGGCCAACCTTGTGTTCCGAAGGAATCGCAACCGTCGCCCGATCGAGAACGGGTCGCCCCTCGATCCTGTAACTGAGGTCATTGATGTGCAACATGGCGTGAGCCGATAGCCGGTCCGCTCACCGCTGTCACGGGGTCAAAGTGTAATGCCGAAACGCGCCAGTATCGTCGTCATCAAAATGTAGGCCCCAAATGTCAGGGCTGATGCAATGAAAAGGCTCAGCCAGAAATCGAGTCCGCGCGACAGGAGCAGCGGCAGCGCTATGAAGAGGACGAGCGAAGGCAGGACATACCAGAAGATACTGGCCGCCAGGTCCGCAATTCTTCCGGTATCGCCGGTTTCGCCATAAAGCCAGATGAAGGCCAGAAGCGACGTCAGCGGCAGCGAAGCCAGAATTCCGCCGATGAGCACCGAGCGCTTTGCGGCCTCGGAAACAGCAAAGACCAGAACCGCGGTCAGTAAGACTTTGAGGATCGTATAAAGCACGGCGCCTCAACCCGAGACGACGGGCTTGAGCGTCTCGAACAGAAGCCGGTCGCGGACCGCCTTGTCGGGGACGGCAAGGTGGGCAACGAACCACTCCTGCACCATCCGGCAGACCTGCTCAGGCTCGCGCTTGGCCAGCAGCTTCGGATTGGAGAAAACCTGAAGATCCTCATCCTTCCAGCCGAGCTTGCCCAGTTCCTTGATCAGGATGTCATAATCGCTCTTGACCGCGGGATCATGCTTCACCGGGTTCCTGCTGCCTTCCGAGATCGCCTCGAAGATTGCACCCGCCTGCGCATTGAGCGCCGTTGCATTTTCGGGATTCTCCATCATCTGCACGACGGCGGGACTGGTCTCACCCTTTGAGATGAAGCCAAAGCAGGCGCTCACGCTTTGCGCCCGGAGTGATTTCAGATGCTCAAGAAAGGCGACGGCGACGGCCTGCAATTTCTCCGAGCTTGCAGCGAGCGCCTTTTCCGCGTTCTGCCGCCTCAGAGCAACGAGGCCCTGGGCCAGTAGCATCGCCACCTCGTTGCTGGATTTGTTTTCGGCGACGAGCTTGTTCGCAGCCGACAACTGCGACTTATACCAATCAGGATACTCCCTCTTGATCAGCGCCCAGACGGGAATTTTTTGCAGCCGCGTATCGATGGGTGATCCATCGACCGTCGGTGGCGGTGGCAGAGCGGCCTGCGTATCGATCGCCGCGACCTGAGTCTTATTGGAAGGCACGGGCGTATCAGACGGGCTGGAGGAGACCGACGACGTCATCGTCGGCTCCGGTGCGGGCGCGGAGGGCGCTGCTGCAGCGACGTCGCCGCTGGCGGATGAAGCTGTGTCGGAGGCAATCGTCGGCTCTGACGCGGGTATGCTGGGAGCCGGCGGAATGACGTCGCCGCCGCCGGCCGAAGCCGTTTCGGACGGCGTTGGACTCTCGGGCGGCATGGCTGCCGGCGGCGTCGGCGCGGGCTCGGAGACCTTCGTATCCTCCTCGGGCGCCGAGACGACCGGCGGGACGTCATCGGTCGCGGGGCTCGACCCCGAAACCATGTCCATCAGCGGCTGATGATAGGTTGCAAGCGCGAACGCGCCGCCGCCGATGAGTGTAATGGCGAGGCTCGCCAAAGCCAGCCGCTTTACGATGTTCCGCTCGGGCCGAGGTGCCGTCGAAGCGGAATCGAAATCCGTCCGTTTCGCGCCGGCCTGTGCCGCCTCCGGATGAGACGCTTGAGCGGCATGCGCCGCCGACGGCGCAGGATTAGGCGGCCGAGGCGCAGGAACGGGCTGATGAACGTCGGATTGAAACGCAGACGGGAAAACCGCCATTGCCGACTGCCACTCTGGCAGGCCCGGACGCCAGATGAGGTCACTCTGACGGAGATAATTGTGCGCTACGAACGTGCGCATTTCGATGTCGGTCAGCGGGCCGTGCTGCTTCCCGTCACGCGCGATGTACCATTGGATCTCGTTGGCCTGTTCGGTCATGCTCGCTTCTTCGCACACGTGGGCAGGTTCTGCCCGACCTTTTGCCGTGCGGCCCGCGCCGGCCCACACTGTTCACACGCAATTGCGCGCGTCAATCGGGCGATTGTGCGGAAAATGCTTCCCTCCCTCGTACGACGTGCAACCGAAGGCCACGGCACCAGCGTCCGCCGCGTGCTTGCTGCCCGGCGTCCCCGCCGCTATAAGCCCGCCGAGCCCACAGAAAACCGCAAAAGCGAGACAGACTTATGGCCATCGAACGCACGTTTTCCATTATCAAGCCGGACGCAACGCGCCGCAACATCACGGGCAAGATCAATGCCGTGATTGAGGATGCCGGCCTGCGGATCGTAGCGCAGAAACGCGTCCGCTGGACCCGTGCCCAGGCCGAGAAATTCTATGAAGAACACAAGGCGCGGCCATTTTACGGCGAACTCGTCGATTTCATGACGTCGGGGCCCATCGTCGTTCAGGTCTTGGAAGGGGAGAATGCCATCGCGAAATACCGCGAGGTTATGGGCGCGACCGATCCTAAAGAGGCCGCTGAGGGTACGATCCGCAAGCTTTTTGCCGAATCCAAGGGCGCGAACTCGACCCACGGTTCCGATAGCGCCGCCGCTGCGGAACGCGAAATCATGCTGAATTTTCGCCTCGACGAAATCGTCGGCTGAACAGGTTTCGGCCCCGGGAGCTAAATCCCCGGGGCTTTGACGGCCTCGTGGAGTGCCAATCGAAGTAAGGCTGAATTTCCGCGCTCCAATCCCGTAGCGGATCTCACACCGGTTGCGGTAGGGGCGTGCCCTTTGCTCCCAGTTCACGCGCAAGCATCGCTTCGTCAAGCGCCTTCTCGGACTTCGAAATGACGACGGTTGCCACACCGTTACCGATGAGATTTGTCAGCGCCCGCGCCTCCGACATGAAACGGTCGATGCCGAGAATGAGCGCCAGCGACGCGACGGGGATTTGCGAGGTCGAGGCGAGCGTCGCAGCCAGCGTAATAAAGCCGGATCCGGTGACGCCTGCCGCACCTTTGGATGTTAGCAGCAGCACGGCGAGCACTCCGAGCTGCTGGGAGAACGACAGCGCGGTGTTCGTCGCCTGCGCCAGAAAGAGTGCCGCCATCGTCAGGTAGATGCACGTGCCGTCGAGATTGAAGGAATAGCCTGTCGGGATGACAAGCCCGACCACACTTTCCTCGCAACCAAGCCGTTTCATCTTTGCGATCATACGTGGGAGAACACTTTCCGACGACGAAGTGCCGAGGACGATCATGAGTTCGTCGCGGATGTAGGCGATGAAGCGGACGATCGAGAAGCCGGACGCGCGGGCAATAAGTCCGAGGACGCCGAATATGAAAATGAGGCAGGTCAGATAAAATGTGACCATCATGAAGGCGAGGCTCGAAAGCGATGCGATGCCGTACTTTCCGATGGTGAACGCCATGGCCCCGAATGCCCCTATGGGAGCAAGGCGCATGATGAAGCTGACAATCGTGAAAAATATTTGCGCCACATCCTCGATGAAGCCCATGATCGGCTTGCCGCGCGCACCAAGCGATTGCAGTGCGAATGCAAAGAGCACGGCGATCAAGAGCACCTGCAGAATGTTACCCTCTGCAAAGGCGCTGAAGAAAGTAGTCGGTATGATGTCGAGAATGAACCCGACCATCGACTGATCCTTGGATTTTGCGATGTAGACGTCAACGCCGCTTGTATCGAGTGTGCTCGCGTCAACGTTCATGCCGGCGCCCGGCTTGAGCAGATTGACGACGACGAGCCCGATCACGAGAGCCAGCGTCGTCACCACCTCGAAGTAGATAAGCGCCTTGATGCCGACGCGCCCAACCCGTTTGAGATCGCCCATCGACGCAATTCCGTGAACGACCGTCACGAAGATGATCGGAGCGATGAGCATCTTTATGAGCTTGATGAAGCCGTCTCCTAATGGCTTTATGGCTTCCGCGGTGGCGGGATAGAAGTGCCCGAGGCAGATTCCGAGAATGATCGCGGCCAGAACCTGAAAATAGAGATAGCTGTAAAGGGGCTTCTGCCTGCCGCTTGAAGCATCCACTTCGGACACAACATCCATGACCGCTTGAGCCTCATCTATCTGTCTCGCCTGCCGGACCTCGATCGATCCGGCAGCGGCCAGTTGTAGTGTTGTTCGGGCTCAGGTCACAGGTCCTGAAAGGTGGATGTATTTTTCCCTTCGCAGCACGCCGATGGGCGCTGCCACGAGAAATCGCAACCGCGAGAGTTCGTTGCCTGGAAGAAATCCGCCTGAAGGGCTGCCCACGCACGACGCATTGAGGCAAGCCCTTTAGGCGCTTCGCTCGGCTCTTGCAGGGTCACGAGGACTGGCGCGAGATGCGCATGCCTCTGCGAGCCGGGCGGCAGGCGGCCCTTAAGCGGCCGCCACCCAACTGCCCGCGACATAACCGAAGGCCACCGCATCAGGATTGCGGCGCGCGGTTTCGAGCAGTTTTTCCGGTGCTTCGACCTCGAGGGCATTAAAAGCACTGCCCTTCGTTTTGCGTGTTTTTGCACCCGTCAGCAGGAAAACGGGTTTACCGAGGACTACGGTCTTCACGGACTCCATGGTGGGGGCCTCCTTGGAGCTGGAACGCACGCAACTCAAACGAATTCACTGACGCTCGGAATTTCCTAATAATTCCTTAACATGCCAGCATTATGACATCATTAACGGCCCCCGGGTACCGGCCACCTTCGCAGCTGCGAGCCACCTACAACCTGGTTTGCAGTTTCGTGAGCATTTCAGCTCACATTCTCTTGATGCAGCGCGAAATTTTATTGTGGAAAAGTTGCGCCAATAGTGGCTTTGGGAGCCGCGACGATCCGAAAAATATTCTGTCTGATGGTCGGGGCACTCACCGAATCTTCCGGATGGCAGAAAGCCGCCATGTCATCCCGACGTGGCGGCTTTTGCTTTTTGGAGAATTGCAGAAGCTCTAGCTGAGCTCGCGAATCCGGAACGGCAGTCCGCCTTTCGGGGTCAGCGTCACGGTGGCGGTGATCCCGGCTGGGTCCTTACCGACATACTCGGGACGGAAGCGGCGAAGCAGCAGTGACAGAGCGAGCGTATTTTCGACTTGGCTCATCGCCCCGCCGATGCACGAGCGCTTGCCCGCGCCAAACGGAATGTAGCTGTATTTCACCTGCTTCTTTGCGGCTCCCGCCATCCATCGCTCCGGTCTGAACTCTTCGGGCTCTGGCCAGAACTTTGGATTGTGGTGGGCACCGTAACCAAAGAGCGTGACGCGATCGCCAGGGTTGATCTTGACGCCGCCGATCTCGTCGGCGGCCACCGCAACCCGGATGAGCCCCCAGATTGGCGGATAGATCCGCATCGTTTCCTGGATCACGGCTCGCGTATAAGCGAGCCCGGAATAATCCGCCGCCGTCGGGGGCCGGTCGCCATAAACTTCCTCTCCCTCGCGGCGGACTCGCTCGGCAGCCTCCGGACGGCGCGAGGTCTCATAGAGCGCCCACGCGAGAGTGAGCGCCGTCGTCTCCGTTCCCGCCCAAAGGTACTGCTTCAGCTCATCGATCGCCTGCTGGCTGTCGAACTCCGGGATCGAAGGATCGTTGACCGCAGCTTCGATCAGCTTCAAGAGTGTGCGCTCGCGATGTTCCCTGGGATCGGCACCGATAACGGACGGCGGCACGCTCGCCCAGACTTCCATCGCCTTGGCTGCGTCCTCCTCCGTCATCTCGAAGACTTCGCCAGCCTGCTTGCGCAAGCGGATGTCGCGATGGTTCATCACGTCGGTATAGGTCTTGACGCACTTGAAGACGACGTGCGGGTTGAAGGGCATGTCGCGGTCGAAGAGCGCTTTGCAGATCATGTCGGCAGCGAGCGTCCAAGTCTGCTCGACCATCTCGAACGTCTCGCCCGTTTTGGCGAGCTGGGCCCAAAGCGCCATCTTCGACTGGATGGCCTCGAGGAAGTAGGGGATGTATTCGGCGAACATATCGGGATGGAACGCCGGCTGTTGCGGCATCCGGATCTTCTGCCAAAGCACCCCGTCGTGCGTGATCATGGCCTTGCCGAAGATGGGCTTTAGGCCGTCGAAATATTTGATGTAGTTGTCGGCCTTGCTGACGAGGACGTGTTTGAAATATTCGGGCTCCGAAATGAGCACGATCCGCTGGTTCGCCAAGTTGACAGGCAGGACGGGTCCATAGCGCTCCATCATTTGCATGAGGATGCGCATCGGGTTTTCGGGATCGCCACGCAAGAGTGGCGTCAGCTTGAACCAAATGCTCGATTCTTCGCCGAGGCCCAGGGTGTGGCTGGGAGTCGTATCCATGACCATGCCTCCATTCGGGAGTGGCGGAGTCCTGCCTGTGAGCGCGGCGGTCAGCACCTCAGGACGGCCAGCAAAGCTCAGATCAACCCTTGAAGTCGCCGGACTCCCTCTCCGAGTTGGGAGGAATACCACGGGGCGGGGGGTGGCTGTCCATGCGACGGCCAGCGCACGGTAACTGCCAGGTGTTTTTGCTTCTCAGGGGCTTGGCGAGTACAGCGCAGATTCGCATTTAACATCTTCAAATATAATGACTTTCTCACCTTCGCATCGGGCGCGGCCGCTGGCAACCAGGCGTAACGCCATCGGATACAAAGTGTGTTCTACATCAAGGATGCGCGCCGCCAGTGTCTCCGGCGTATCACCTGAGAGAACGGGAACTGCGGCCTGGGCGATGATCGGGCCGCTGTCCATTTCCGGACGGACGAAGTGGACGGTGCAGCCAGCGATTCTCACTCCGGCGGCAAGGGCCTGCTGGTGTGTATGGAGCCCCTTGAAGCTCGGCAGGAGTGAGGGGTGGATGTTGATCATGCGGTCGCGCCAGTGCTCGACGAACGCCGCGGTCATCAGCCGCATGAATCCGGCGAGCGCGACAAGCTCAACATTGGCCGTTTCGAGGGCGCTGTTGAGCGCGTCGTCAAAGGCCGAGCGCGAGGAATATGCCTTGTGGTCAAGGACAAGCGTGGGCAGCCCATTGGCATTTGCCCAGGCGAGACCGGCGGCATCGGACCGATTGGAAAGTACGAGGACGATTTCAGCCGGATAGTCCGGGGCGCGCGCGGCCGCGACGAGCGCCTGCATGTTCGAGCCGCGGCCGGAGATGAGAATGGCGGTGCGTTTCCTGATACTCATGCGGCGGGTCTAGCAGAGCCTTGAGCACTGTGCGAGTAGGGCCGACGGCGGGCCCCTCCGGCGCGGCCAATCGCATAGACCATCTCGGCCCGTTAGCCAAAGTTCCTTTGTCCCATTGCGACCCGGCGCCTGATTAAGCATTTTGGCCGGGATCAGAAAGGTGATTGAATGGGGCGTCGCTGCCGGATTCCGTTCGGCCCGGGCCCCCCGCGTTTGCCATAAGATCACTTGGGCCGGGACAAAGTTCATTATGGCACGCCGCATTTCGATCCTCACCATCGGCACCCTTGGCGACATCAGCCCGATGACCGTATTGGGGCTGGCCCTGAAAAGAGCCGGATACGATGTTTCTATCGCTGTGCCGGAGAACTTCCGCTCATTCGTCGAGGACATGGGCCTTCCGTCTCGACGCTGCGGCGCCGACTTCTCAAGCTTCATGCGGGCCGGGGAGATGACCTCCCTGGCCGGCGCCTCTACAGTTCAGGTGGTTAGAAAGTGGCTCTCGCCGGGCCCTGAAATGCGCGACATGTTCGAGGGGATCTTTCGCGACGCCGTAGAGGCGACGGCAGATGCCGATGCCATCATCTTTCACCCGCTCACATCCATCGCCTGCGATATCGCCGAGGCGAAAGGTATTCCCGCGATCCTCGTACCCCTTGGAATGGTATCGCCCTCAGCCGAATCCCTCTTGTCGGTCATTCCGGGAACGCGGCTTCCGGCCTGGAACCGTCACAGCTACAAGACGCTGAGGCTGCAGCGGCTCTCCTATGCATCGGTCGTCAATGAGATTCGAACCAAGGTCCTGGGGCTGCGCCGAACCTACTTCAAGCATCCCCATCATGTCGCTGGCCGCCGTGTTCCTGTACTCTACCCGGTAAGTCCGGTCCTGCAGCCCCGCCCGAATGAGGACGGTGATCAGATCCATTTCACCGGCTATTGGTTCCGTGATGGTCCCGCCGATTGGCGGCCAACTGGACGTCTTGCCGAGTTTTTGTCACGTGGGCCGCAGCCCATCTACATCGGCTTCGGCAGCATGCCTGGGCTGGGGCTTGAGCGCACCGAGATGATCTTGAGAGCGTGTGAGGCGGCCAATCAACGGGCCATCCTCGGCAGGGGTTGGGGTGCGTTTGGCGAGTTTCAATTATCTGAGAACTTTCATCTGATCGACTACGCTCCGCACGATCAGCTCTTTCGCGAGGTTCGTGCCGTCGTTCATCATGGAGGACTTGGAACCACTTCATCGGGCCTGCGGGCTGGCCGGCCGACGCTTATCTGCCCGTTCATGCTCGATCAGAAGTACTGGGGGCACCAGGTCGTGCAGCTCGGGGTCGGGCCGGAATTTCTCCAGATACAGCACTGGTCCGTCGAGAGTCTGACCGCAGCCATCCGCGATCTTGTCGCCAATCGGAGTTACGCTGCCCGCGCGGCTGAGATCGGAGCTGCCATGAGTCAGGAGAATGGGACGGCGCGGGCTGTCGAGATTGTGGGAGAAATTGTCGGCAGCCCGCTTCCGGCGACCGAGCTTGCGACCTGCTAGATAACGGCCTTTGCACTTGGCTTCATGGACGGCGATTTTTTCTTCGCTTTGAGTGGGCAGTCGCCGAAGCCGGGCAACCGCCGCGCCTCGTTGATATTGGCGAGAAAAATATCAGCCACCCGCGACCAGGCATGTTGTGCCGATTGGGCCCGGATCAGTTTGCGGTCGAGCGATAGCGCCTCGATGGCCGCCGCGCGGAGGTCTTCCGAGAGGTATCCGGTGCGACCGGGCGTGACGATGTCGATAGGGCCGGTGACCGGAAACGCGGCAATCGGCAGGCCGGAAGCCATGGCTTCGAGAAGCACGAGACCAAATGTGTCGGTTCGGCTCGGGAAAACGAAGACGTCCGCCGCCGAATATTCGCGCGCAAGGTCTTCGCCGCGTTTGGCGCCCTTGAAATCGACATCAGGAAAACGCTTGCGCAGCCCGGCAAGCAATGGGCCGTCGCCAACGACCACTTTCCGCCCCGGGAGATCGAGATTGAGAAAAGACTCAACGTTCTTTTCTTTTGAGACGCGGCCCACATAGAGAAACGCGGGTACGCACCGACGTGCGAGCTCAGGCCGCGGCCGGAATTGGGTCCGGTCGACGCCGCGCGGCCACAGAAGCAGGCGCTGAAAGCCGCGCCGTTCGAGATCGCTCTTGAGGGAGGCGGTCGCAACCAGCGTCGCCATCGCCCTCTGATGGAAGCGCCTCTGAATGGCGTAGGTAATCGATACCGGCAGGCCCAAATAAGCCTTGAGATACTCCGGAAAGCGCGTGTGGAACGATGTCGTAAATCGAATTCTGCGCTTTAGGCACAAAGCACGTGTTGCCCATCCGATCGGACCCTCCGTCGCAATGTGCACGTGATCGTATCCACCGCGATCGAGATGCCGCGCGATGACCGACGGTCTCGGAAGTGCAAGGCGGATCTCCGGGTAGCCCGGACAAGGCACGGTGTGAAAGTCCTGCGGTGATAGCATAGTGACGGGATTACCTGTCGCCTCAAGCTCCCGCTTCAAATTTTCGTACGTGCGGACCACACCATTGACCTGCGGCTTCCAGGCGTCGGTGGCGATCAGAATTCGCATCACCCTTCCTTCGGGTTGGAATTGTTTCGCTCGACGCGCCGCGCCTCGGATTTAGACAGGAACCGGCGAGGCCAAAATAGGAAGGCAACGCTGCCGAGCACAAACCTTGAGGACCTGTGACGCGCGAGAAAAACTGTCAATGCGAGATGACCTGCATGCTCCGGACAAACCCGAATCTGGTGGACCCGCATGCTCGCTTGTGGCGCGGGCTCATTTCGTTTGTGTGACAGGGCCATCCTGACAGGCGCGCAAGATCGGCCTGCGCTCGCCGGCGTCAACCGCTCGGTTCCCCGGCGCGCGGCCCGGACCAGGGAAGTCGCCGCCACGTCATGTAGGCGCGGATATCGGTGATTTGTCCGTCGGAGAGCCTGGCAAGTGGAGGCGCATTGTCCTCTCTATGAATGATCTCGGCCGTAATCCACCGGTCGGCCAATGCCTGCGACGAGCCGTCTGCATCCGGCGAGCAGGCCACCCGGTATTTGATTTCAATGAGTTCTCCGACCAGGAGGTCTGAGGCATTGCCGGCCATCGGTGGCCTCCGCGAATCGCCTGTTTGACGCCATCCTGGACGAGAAGTTTTTCACTTCCGTGACCGGCAGAGCACGGTGCCCCGCCGATGCCGGACGAATGTCTGCGCCAGCATTTAACTTAAGTTAAGGGGCAGTGCGAAGGCGCCCCTCATATTTGACCGCCCAGGCTTCGCCCTTTCCTTTTGCATCGGACCTCTCGCCGCTTGGCGGAATGATATCGCCGAGCACGATTGGATCTTCTCCTGCGGCCTTGAGCGCCGCGAGGACTTCATCGACCCGACTTTTCGCGGTGATGGCGACCATGCCGATTCCGCAGTTGAAGGTGCGGAGCATGTCTGCGTCGTCGAGATTTCCGACCTCAGCCAGCCAGCCAAAGACCGCGGGTGTCGTAAACGACGTCAGATCGACACGGGCGGCAACATCCTTCGGCAGGACTCGCGGCAGGTTTTCCGACAGGCCGCCGCCTGTGATGTGCGACAGCGCTTTGATGGCCCCGTTTGATCCCGATCCGCCCGTTGCGCGGATGGCGGCAAGCAGCGGTTTGACGTAGATTCGGGTCGGCGTCAGCAGTGCTTCGGCAAGCGTCATGCGTGGCGCGAACGGGGCGGGCGCGGCCCAATCCAACTTGGCGTGGCTGACGAGCTTGCGGACCAGGCTATAGCCGTTGGAATGCACGCCCGACGATTTAAGGCCGACCAGGAGATCGCCGACCGCGATATCGGCGCGTGGCAGAACCTCGTTGCGCTCGACGGCGCCAACGGAAAACCCCGCAAGGTCGTAGTCGCCCGATTTGTACATGCCAGGCATTTCGGCCGTCTCACCGCCGATCAATGCGGCCCCAGCCTGCCGGCAGCCTTCGGCAATGCCGGCGATCACCTCGCGCGCAACACCGATGTCGAGCTTGCCGACCGCAAAGTAGTCGAGAAAGAACAGCGGCTCCGCGCCCTGCACGACCAGATCGTTGACGCACATGGCGACAAGATCGATGCCGATCGTGGTGTGCCGGCCGGTGTCGATAGCGATTTTGAGCTTGGTTCCGACGCCGTCATTGGCCGCAACGAGAATAGGATCGCGGAAGCCTGCGCGCTTCAAGTCGAAAAGGCCGCCGAAGCCGCCGAGATCGACATCGGCACCCGGCCGGCTCGTCGCCTTGGCGAGCGGCTTGATTGCTGCGACAAGCGCGTTGCCAGCATCAATGTCAACGCCCGCGTCGGCGTAGGTTATGGGCTTCTGCGATCTGCCTTTGCTTGTCGACATCAATCCTCGCGGGGCCTAGGGCGCGGCGGAGAGGTCTGTCTCGCCGCCGAATGCGGGTCGCATCGGAACGGGCTCCCGTTAAACTCACTTTTGCCCCATTGCCAACCCGTGATGCGGGTCGTAGCAGCCCTGGCAGACGAGGGCAATGAACTCGCCGATGG
>Ga0272446_1006282_pt1 | contig 12491 bp, 11 predicted proteins | sample YNPCB0061_FD_194587 | JGI IMG/M metagenome (GOLD analysis project Ga0272446, IMG submission 194587) | Hot spring microbial mat communities from Yellowstone National Park, WY, United States - YNP-CB-006-1 | ecosystem: Environmental > Aquatic > Thermal springs > Hot (42-90C) > Sediment | place... | reverse complement strand
CCATACACCGGGAACTTCGCGGTCAGCTTCGCCACCTCGCCCCGGACGCGCGCGATCACCGCCTCGTCATGCGGAGCGTCGAGCACATCGGCGATGAGGTGCGCGAGCTGTTCGGCTTCCAGTTCCTTGAAGCCGCGCGTGGTCATGGCCGGCGTGCCGATGCGGATGCCGCTGGTGATGAAGGGCTTCTGCGGGTCCTTGGGGATGGCATTCTTGTTGACCGTGATGTGGGCGCGGCCGAGGAGCGCTTCGGCATCCTTGCCGGTGAGGTTCTTGGCGCGCAGGTCGACGAGGAAGAGATGGCTCTCGGTACGTCCGGAAATGATGCGCAAGCCACGCTCGCCGAGGACCTTGCACATCACCAGGGCGTTGTCGATGACCTGCTCCTGGTAACGCTGGAAGTCCTTGCTTGCGGCTTCCTTGAAGGCCACGGCCTTGCCGGCGATGACGTGCATCAGCGGGCCGCCCTGGAGCCCCGGAAAGATCGCGGAGTTGATCGCCTTCTCGTGCTCGGCGCGCATCAAAATGATGCCGCCGCGCGGGCCGCGCAGGGTCTTGTGGGTGGTCGACGTGACGACGTCGGCATGGGGCACCGGGTTGGGATAGACGCCCGCGGCGATGAGCCCCGCGTAGTGCGCCATGTCGACCATGAAGATCGCGCCGATTTCCCGGGCGACCTTGGCGAAGCGCTCGAAGTCGATCCTCAGCGCGTAGGCCGAGGCGCCGGCGATGATGAGTTTCGGCTTGTGTTCGCGCGCGAGGCGTTCCATCTGCGCGTAGTCGATTTCCTCGTTGTCGTCGAGCCCATAGGCGACGACGTTGAACCACTTGCCGCTCATGTTGAGCGGCATGCCGTGGGTGAGGTGCCCGCCTTCGGCGAGGCTCATCCCCATGATGGTGTCGCCCGGCTTGAGGAAGGCCATGAACACCGCCTGGTTGGCCTGCGAGCCGGAATTCGGTTGCACGTTGGCGGCGTCCGCGCCGAACAGCGCTTTGACACGGTCGATCGCCAGCTGCTCGACGATGTCCACATACTCGCAGCCGCCGTAGTAGCGGCGGCCGGGATAGCCCTCGGCGTATTTGTTGGTGAGCTGCGAGCCCTGCGCTTCCATCACCGCCGGGCTGGTGTAGTTCTCGGAGGCGATCAGCTCGATGTGATCCTCCTGGCGTCTGACTTCCTGGCCGATGGCGGCCCAGATTTCCGGATCGGTCTGCGCGAGAGTGTGTTTGCGATCGAACATGGTGGTCGGGGTTCCAGGACAAACGCTGATTTTATCATGCGCCGCCCGTCACTCCGGGGGCGCGGCGCCCCGCCGGGTCTTGAGCTCCTCGCGCAATTCGCCGATTTCGCGGCGCAGCTCGCGGATGTCGTGGTGCAGCTCGCGGCGCAGCGCCTTTTCTTCCTCGCCGATGAACAGCGCGGCGATCGTCGCGGTCACCAGCGAGAGCACGGCATAGCCCAGCAGGACGATGAACACCGAGAAAATCCGCGACGCCGGGGTGGTGGGATAGATGTCGCCGTAACCGACCGTCGCCGCGGAGGAAAACGCCAGCCACAAGCCCTCGCCGTACGATTCGACGGTCGGCTCGAGCCAGTAGAAACCAAGCCCGGACGCCGCCAGCACGCCGACCGCGATCAACAGCAGGTGCACCAGCCCGCCCGGCGTGAGATACGCGTGCAGGAAACCGAGCAGGCGCAGGAACGCGGCCACCGCGAGCACCACGCGCACGGTCCATTCGAGCGCGTCCCACGGCCACTTGACGTAGACCAGATTGACGAAGGCGCCGAGCGCGATGACGACGTCGAGCCAATTGTCGCGCAGGTATTCCCACGGATCCCTGACCCAGCGCAGGAGCAGGCCGATCTGCAGCGCGGTGGCGACGAACGCCGGCAGATACAGCCAGCGCCCGGCACGGATCAGGGCATGGTCGGCGCCGCCGCCGCCGAGCTCGATGTAGAACGCCGGAATGGTGAGGATCAGCGCCGGAATGAACACCCAGCGCAGACGCTTTTCCCACGCCAGGGCGCGGGGGTCGCAGTGGCTCTTCAGGCCGTGAAAGCCGAACAGGGTGTGAAAATGCGCCATCGGTCAGGCTCTTGGCGGCTGCCGCACAGGGTCGACCGCGTCACGCCACCGCGAAGCCGACCAGCGCGATTTCGTCGCCATCCCGCACGGGCGAGGATTTTTCCGCGAACTCGCGGTTGATGGTGATCTTGAGCTTGGGGTTGCCGAGCAGCATGCGCTTCCACAGTTCACCGCGCCGGGAAAGCACGAACAACAGGCGTTCGACGTCGGTGACGTCGGCGGGCAGAGGCATTTCTTCCATGCTCGTACCGAGGGTTTCGACGAGGTCGCCAAAAAACAGAATCTTCACCATGAAGCGGCCCTTATAATCCGGTCTCGATTCTGGAATTCTACCCCCGATGTCTGTCGCGCTCGACGCCCTCAACCCCGAACAGCGGGCCGCGGTCACGCTGCCGCACCAGTCCGCGCTGATCCTCGCGGGCGCGGGATCGGGCAAGACGCGCGTCCTGACCACGCGCATCGCCTGGCTGATCGAGACGCACCAGGTCTCGCCGCACGGCATCCTCGCCGTGACCTTCACCAACAAGGCGGCCAAAGAGATGCTCACGCGCATTTCCGCGATGTTGCCGATCGACACGCGCGGCATGTGGGTCGGCACCTTCCACGGGCTGGCCAACCGGCTGCTGCGCGCGCACTGGCGCGAGGCCGGCCTGCCGCAGTCCTTTCAGATCCTCGATTCGGCCGACCAGCTCGCGGCGATCAAGCGGCTCATGAAGTCGCTCGACGTCGATGCCGAACGGTACGAACCGAAAAAACTGCAGTGGTTCATCAACGCCAACAAGGAAGCCGGCCGCCGCGCGCGTGACGTCGAGGCGCACGACACCTACACGACGCGTCTCGTCGAACTGTTCGAGGCCTACGACGCCCAGTGCCAGCGCGAAGGCGTGGCGGATTTCGCCGAACTCTTGTTGCGTTCCTACGAACTCCTGTCGCGCAACGCGTCGCTGCGCGCGCATTACCGCGAGCGTTTCCGCCACATTCTCATCGACGAGTTCCAGGACACGAACACGCTCCAGTACCAATGGCTGAAGTGCTTCGCCGGCGCCGACACGGCACTGTTCGCGGTCGGTGACGACGACCAGTCGATCTACGCGTTTCGCGGCGCGAACACCGGCAACATGCGCGAATTCGAGCGCGAGTTCGCCAAGGGCAACGTCATCAAGCTCGAGCAGAACTACCGCAGCCACGGCCACATCCTCACCGCGGCCAACACGCTGATCGCGCAGAACACGCAGCGCCTCGGCAAGAACCTGTGGACGGCAGCGGGCGAAGGCGAGCCGATCCGGGTTTTCGAGGCGTATTCGGACCAGGACGAAGCGGCCTTCATCGTCGACGAGGTCAAGGCGCTCAACCGCGACGGCGTGCGGCTTGCCGACATGGCGCTCCTGTACCGCTCCAACGCGCAGTCGCGGGTCCTCGAACACGCGCTGTTCTCGGCCGCGATCCCGTACCGGGTCTACGGCGGGCTGCGCTTTTTCGAGCGCCAGGAAATCAAGCACGCGCTGGCCTATCTGCGGCTCCTCACCCACCCGGAGGACGACGGCGCGTTTCTGCGCGTGGTCAACTTCCCGACCCGCGGCATCGGCGCGCGCACGCTCGAACAGCTCGCCGACGGCGCCCGCCGAAGCGGCACCAGCCTATGGCAGGCGGCGTGCACGGGCAGCGGCAAGGTGGCGGCCTTTGCGCAGCTCGTCGAATCGATGAAGCGCGCCACGCGCGGCCTCCCCTTGGGCGAAGCGATCGACCACGTGATCGAGGCATCCGGCCTCGGCGAACATTACCGCGCCGATCGCGACGGCGCCGAACGCCTGGAAAACCTCGAGGAACTGGTCAACGCCGCCACGCTTTTCGCGCAGGAGGCCGACGCCGCGGACGCCGGTCTGCTCGACGCCTTCCTCGCCCACGCCGCGCTCGAGGCCGGCGAGCACCAGGCGATCGCCGGCCAGGACGCGCTGCAACTGATGACGGTGCACGCCGCCAAGGGGCTGGAATTTCACGCGGTGTTCATCACCGGGCTCGAGGAAGGGTTGTTTCCGCACGAGCAGAGCGCCGGCGAAGCGAGCGGACTGGAAGAGGAGCGGCGGCTGATGTATGTCGCCATCACCCGCGCGCGCAAGCGCCTGTACCTGACCCACGCCCAGGCCCGCATGCTGCACGGCCAGACGCGTTATGGCCTGGCGTCGCGCTTCCTCGACGAACTGCCGGCGAGCGTGCTGCTACCGATCAACCGCCGTGCGCCGGCGCGCGAGGCGCCGGCGAGAGCGGCCGCAACCGACGCCGGGGGGTTCCGCATCGGCCAGAGTGTCAGTCACGCCAAATTCGGCACCGGCATCATCATCGATTGCGAGGGCCGCGGCAACGATGCGCGCGTGCAGGTGAAGTTCCGCGACGCCGGCACCAAATGGCTGGCGCTCGCCTATGCGCGACTGTCGCCGGCGTGAGTCGCCGTGCCGTCGTCCGCCCACACCGCGAAGATCGCCTGATAGGACGCGTACAGCGAGCCGAAGAGGATCGGCATCGCCAGCAGCAAGCCGAGCAGGAACGGAATCAGCGCGGCGACGAACAGCAGCAGGCCGAGCGCGAGACCGTTGACCAGGAGCGCCAGCCAGTTTTTGGCGACCGCCCTCAGGCTCACGCCGAGCGCGACCAGCGGCGGCGCGTTGCCGAACAGGATCAGCGCCGGCGCAAACCACGTCGCCATCGCCAGCGGCGTGAACAACACCAGCCCCGTGAGCACCGCAGGGGTCGCGTTCTGCACCGCGGCCTCGAGCGCCCTGGGGTCGCCGCGCTGCATCGCCGCGGTCATGGCGTCGAGGTCGAACCCCATCCACAGCATGACTTGTGAGATGAGCAGCATGCCGGCGAGCTGCACTGCGCCGACCGTGGCGAGCGCGACCGCCGGCCCCCTGAAGCCGGCGAGAAAATGCGGCAGCTCCAGCACCGCGTCGCGGTCGAGGACGCGATACGCGGCCATGAAACCGGCGACGAGGAAGGGCGAGACCAGCTCGGACGCCGCCTCGCCGACCACCGGGATGAGGTTCAGCGCGGCGACGATGCCGAACAGCAGGCCGAAGGCCGCGGACAGCAGCAGCGGATTCTTGCGATACAGGCGCGCGCCCTCGGCGACCCAGACGAGCCCCTGGCGGGCCGGCACCTTGCGCGGAATGTCGTCGGACGCAGGCATGTGTCTCAGAACTCCTTGATGATCCACATCGGCGGAATGACGCCGCCATCGAGCGCGTCGCGGCGCACGAACGTGCCGTCGCCGCGGGCGTCGATGAGGTAGTACGGCTTGCCGTTGCGCGGCGTGATCTTGAGCATGTAGACGCGGCCGTTGGCGCGGTATTCCTCGACCCGCCCCTTGGACCCCGGACGGATGGTGATCGCCGGCACGTCGTCCGGCCCCGGCGGGCCGTCCGGCACCGGCGTCACCTCCGGCGGTGGCGGTGCGGCCACTGCCACGCTCGCGAAGAACAGGGCCATGAGGGTCATCGGCGTGCGCATGGGGAATCCTTGGTCAAAGGTTGAACTGGATCTCGCGTTCGGCGAGCGAGGGCGTGAAGCCGCGTTTTTCGTAATGGGCGAAGATCGCATCGACGACTTCGGCGGGTGTGTCGAGAATACGCATCAGCGCGACGTCCTCGGGCGCGATCATGCCGTCGTCGACCAGGGTGGTGCGCACCCAGTCGGCGAACCCCTTCCAGAACCGCGAGCCGACGAGGATGATGGGAATGCGCGCGATCTTGCCGGTCTGCACCAGGGTCAGCGCCTCGGTCAGCTCGTCGAGCGTGCCGTAGCCACCGGGCATGACGACGTAAGCGGCGGCGAATTTGACGAACATCACCTTGCGCGCGAAGAAATGCTGGAAGGTCTGGCTGATGTCCTGGTAGGCGTTGGAGACCTGCTCGTGCGGCAGTTGGATGTTGAGGCCGACGCTCGGCGATTTTCCGAAATATGCGCCCTTGTTCGCCGCTTCCATGATCCCCGGACCGCCGCCGGAAATCACCGAGAAACCGGCATCCGACAGCTTGCGGGCGATTTCCTCGGTGAGGAGATAGTTGGCATGATCGGGCGGCGTGCGCGCGCTGCCGAAGACCGAAACCGCCGGCCGGATCGCCGCCAGCCGCTCAGTCGCCTCGACGAACTCTGCCATAATGCCCAGCATCCGCCACGACTCGCGCGCCGAGTAGTCGATCTCCGCGCTCGAACGCGGATCGGCGATCGCCGGCAATTTATCGATATGCAAGATGGACACTCCTAAAACACTGCTTCTGGTCGACGGCTCGTCGTATCTGTACCGCGCCTTCCATGCGCTGCCCGACCTGCGCAACCGCCTGGGCGAGCCGACCAGCGCGATCTATGGTGTGCTCTCCATGCTCAGGCGCCTGGCGAAGGACTACCCGGCCGATTATATCGCCTGCGTGTTCGACGCGCCCGGCAAAACCTTCCGCGACGAACTCTATCCCGAATACAAGGCGCACCGCCCGCCCATGGCCGAAGACCTGGCGCAGCAGATCGCGCCGCTGTTCGAGGCGATCCGCGCCGAGGGCTGGCCGCTGGTGATCGTCGACGGCGTCGAGGCCGACGACGTGATCGGCACCCTGGCGAAAGCCGCCACCCGCGCCGGAATGCGCACCATCGTCTCGACGGGAGACAAGGACATGGCGCAGCTCGTCGGCCCCACCGTGACCCTCGTCAACACCATGACCAACGAAGTCCTCGACGAGGCCGGCGTGATACGGAAGTTCGGCGTCCCGGCCGAGCGCATCGTCGACTACCTCACGCTCGTCGGCGATGCCGTGGACAACGTGCCGGGCGTGCCCAAGGTCGGCCCCAAGACCGCGGTCAAATGGCTCCAGGAATACGGTTCGCTCGACAACCTCCTCGCCCACGCCGGCGAGATCCGCGGCGTGGTTGGCGAGAACCTGCGCGCCGCCGCCGACTGGCTGCCGCGCGCGCGTGAACTCGTCACCATCCGTACCGACGTGCCGCTGCCGTTCGCGCTCACCTCGCTCACGCGCCGCGCGCCCGACCGCGAAACCTTGCGGCGGCTCTACGCCCATTACGACTTCCGTACCTGGCTGCGCGAACTGCAAGACGAGGCGCAGCCGGACGAACCGGCTGCCCCCGACGACAGCGGCGCGCATCGCGCACGCTACGAAACGCTCCTCGACACGGCGGCGCTCGACGCATGGATCGCGCGCCTCGCGGCCGCACCGGCGTTCGCGATCGACACCGAGACCACGGCACTGAATCCGATGCGCGCGCAACTGGTCGGCATCTCGTTCGCCACCGCGCACGGCGAGGCGGCGTATCTGCCGCTCGCCCACCGCTATCCCGGCGCGCCGCCGCAGATCGACCGCGATCTGGCGCTGGCGCGGCTCAAGCCCCTCCTCACCGACACGCGGGCACGAAAGATCGGCCAGCATCTCAAGTACGACTGCCACGTATTCGCCAACCACGGCATCGCGCTCGCCGGCATCGCAGACGACACGCTGCTCGAATCCTACGTCCTGGAAGCGCACCAGTCGCACGAGCTGGGCAGCCTCGCCGCGCGCCACCTGGGGCTGACGACCCTGAGCTACGACGATGTGACCGGCAAGGGCGCGTCGCGCATCGGCTTCGACGAAGTGCCGATCGAACGCGCCGCGCAATACGCCGCCGAGGATGCCGACGTGACCCTGCGTGTCCACGATGTGCTGGCGCCGCAGATCGCCGCATCGGAGAAGCTCGCCTTCGTCTACCGCAACATCGAGCTGCCGGTCTCGCGCGTGCTGTTCCGCATCGAGCGCACCGGCGTGCTGATCGACCGCGCGGCGCTCGCCCGGCAAAGCGCCGAGCTGGGCGAGAAGCTGCTCGCGCTCGAACAGCGCGCCTATCAGGAGGCGGGGCAGCCGTTCAATCTGGGATCCCCGAAGCAGATCGGCGAAATCCTTTTCCAGCAGAAGGGCCTGCCGGTGGTCAAGAAAACCCCCGGCGGCGCGCCGTCGACGGACGAGGAGACGCTCGCCCAGCTCGCGCTCGACCATCCGCTCGCGCGCGCCATCCTCGACTACCGGGCGCTCGCCAAGCTCAAGTCGACCTACACCGACAAACTGCCAAGGATGATCGACCCGGCAACCGGACGCGTACACACCACGTATTCCCAGGCCACCGCGGTGACCGGGCGGCTCGCCAGCAACGACCCCAACCTGCAGAACATCCCCGTGCGCACCCCGGAAGGGCGGCGCATCCGCGAAGCCTTCATCGCGCCGCCCGGGGCGTGCATCGTCTCGGCGGACTACTCGCAGATCGAGCTGCGCATCATGGCGCACCTGTCGGGAGACGCCGGCCTGCTTTCCGCCTTCGCCGAAGGCCGCGACATCCACACCGCCACCGCCGCGGAAGTCTTCGGCGTCGCGGAAAACGCGGTCACGGCCGAGCAGCGGCGCATGGCCAAGGTCATCAACTTCGGCCTCATCTACGGCATGTCGGCGTTCGGGCTTGCCAGCCAGCTCAACCTCGACCGCAACGCCGCGCAGGCCTACATCGACCGCTACTTCGCACGCTACCCCGGGGTGGCCGACTACATGCAGCGCACGCGCGAGACGGCACGCGCGCAGGGCTGGGTCGAAACCGTATTCGGCCGGCGTCTCTACCTGCCCGAGATCAATTCACGCAATCCGCAGCGGCGCGCGGCGGCGGAGCGGGCGGCGATCAACGCGCCCATGCAGGGCACCGCCGCCGACCTCATCAAGCTGGCGATGATCGCGGTGCAGGACTGGCTGGATGGCGAACGGCGCGCGGCCCGCATGATCATGCAGGTCCACGACGAACTGGTACTGGAAGTGCCGGACGACGAGCTCGACGCGGTGCGCGCCAGGCTGCCCGACCTCATGTGTCATGTCGCCGACCTCAAGGTTCCCCTCGCGGTCGGCGTGGGCGCCGGCCCCAACTGGGAGGCGGCGCACTGACGAGCGCCGTTCAGCCGCGCTTGAGCGCGTCGCGGATCTCGCGCAGGAGCTGGATGTCTTCCGGCGGCGCTGCGGGCGCGGCCGGCGCAGGCGGCGTTTCGCGCTTCAGGCGGTTGATCTGCCTGACCATCACGAAGACGATCAGCGCCAGGATCAGGAAGTTAATGAGGATGGTGAGGAAGCTGCCGTAGGCAAACACCGGCACGCCAGCCTTCTTCAGGTCCGCCAGCGTCATCGCCACGCCCGGCGGCACGTCCCGCAAGGGAACGAACAGGTTGGAGAAATCCAGTCCGCCGAAAATTGCGCCGACCACCGGCATGATGAGATCGTTGACGATCGAATCGACGATCTTGCCGAACGCACCGCCGATGATCACGCCGACGGCGAGGTCCATCGCATTGCCCTTGACGGCGAATTCCTTGAAGTCCGATACGAAGCTCATGGCCTGCCCCCTGATTGTTGGAAAGGCTTGCAAGTCTGCCGCCAACCCGGCGCGCCGCCAACCAAAACAATGTAAATTTGCCACCCCGGTTGGAGCCGTGCGCCTGAAAGCGTAAAATGCCCGGCTCCATGCGCATCGGTCCCCACGTCCTCAAGAACCGCCTCATCGTCGCCCCCATGGCGGGGGTGACCGACCGTCCGTTCCGCCAGCTCTGCAAGCGGCTGGGCGCGGGGATGGCGGTCTCCGAAATGGTGACCTCGAACTCGCTGCTCTACGGTTCGGCAAAAACCCAGCGCCGCGCCGACCACGCCGGCGAGGTCGAGCCCGTCAGCGTGCAGATCGCCGGCGCCGACCCGCGGATGATGGCCGATGCAGCACGCTACAACGTCGCGCGCGGCGCGCAGATCATCGACATCAACATGGGCTGCCCGGCCAAGAAGGTGTGCAACGTCATGGCCGGTTCGGCGCTGTTGCGCGACGAGGCGCTGGTCGCGCGGATTCTGGACGCGGTCGTGGGCGCCGCCGGCGATACGCCGGTCACGCTCAAGATCCGCACTGGCTGGGACCGCGAACACCGCAACGCGCTCGCCGTTCTGAAAATCGCCGAAAACGCCGGCGTCGCCGCGCTCGCCATCCACGGCCGCACGCGCGCCTGCGGCTACACCGGCGAGGCCGAATACGACACCATCCGCGCCGTCAAGGCGCAGGCAAGAATCCCGGTGATCGCCAATGGCGACATCACCTCGCCCGAAAAGGCCCGTCACGTCCTCGACTACACCGGCGCCGACGCGGTGATGATCGGCCGCGCCGCCCAGGGGCGGCCCTGGATCTTCCGCGAGATCGCGCATTTCCTCGCCACCGGCAGCCACCTCCCGGAACCCGAGGTCACCGAGATCCACGCCGTGCTGCGCGAACATCTCGACGACCTGTACGGTTTCTACGGCGCGCACACCGGCGTGCGCGTCGCGCGCAAGCACATTTCCTGGTACACGCGCGGGCTGGCGGGATCGAGCGCCTTCCGGCACGCGATGAACCGGCTGGAAACGCCGGCCGAACAGATCGCCGCGATCGACGCCTTCTTCGAGACGGCGCTGCGCGCGGGACGGCGTCTGCGCTACGAAGACGGCTTTTTGCCGGCACGCATCGCCGCCTGAAGCCCGGCGTCGGCGCGGCATACAAGAAAACAGGGGGTCGACATGATCGAAGAAAACGAAATCGCCAGCTGTGTCCGGCGCGCGCTCAACCGCTATTTCCGCGATCTCGACGGCGAAGCGCCGGGAGCGGTGTACGACATGGTGATCGGCGCGGTCGAAAGGCCGCTGATCGCCTACATTCTCGAACGCAACGAGGGCAACCAGACCCGTGCCGCCGAGATGCTCGGCATCAACCGCAACACCTTGCGCAAGAAGCTGCGCGAATATGGCCTTGGCAACTGATCGTCCTTTCCCCATGAAAATCCATCGCGCCCTGCTCTCCGTTTCCGACAAGACCGGCCTCATCGAATTCGCCCGCGCCCTCGCGGCCTCGGGTGTGGAACTGCTGTCCACCGGCGGCACCGCGAACGCGCTGCGCGACGCCGGCCTGAAAGTGATCGACGTCGCCGATTACACCGGTTTCCCGGAAATGCTCGACGGCCGCGTGAAGACCCTGCACCCCAAGATCCACGCCGGCATCCTCGCCCGCCGCGACCTGCCCGAACACGTCGCCACCATGGCGCACTACGGACTGCCCTTCATCGATCTGGTGTGCGTGAACCTCTATCCTTTCGCCGCCACCGTCGCGCGCCCGCACACGCTCGACGAGGCGATCGAGAACATCGACATCGGCGGGCCGGCGATGGTGCGCTCGGCGGCCAAGAACTACCGCCATGTCGCCATCGTCACCGACCCGGCCGACTATCCGCAGCTCGCTGCCGAAATGGCCGCGGCAGGCGGTGCGCTGTCCGACGCCACGCGTTTCGAGCTTGCCAAGAAGGCGTTCTCGCACACCGCGGAATACGACGGCCACATCAGCAACTACCTCACCGCGCTGGCGGAAGATGGCCACCGCGAGCCCTTCCCGGCCCGCCTCAACCTGCAGTTCCGTCTCGCGCAGCGTTGCCGTTACGGGGAAAACCCGCATCAGGCCGGCGCGTTCTACGTCGAGCGCGACACGCCCGCCGGCACGGTGGCGAGTGCCCGGCAGTTGCAGGGCAAGGAGCTCTCCTACAACAACATCGCCGACACCGATGCGGCACTCGAGTGCGTCAAGCTCTTCGACGCCGCGCCGGCGTGCGTCATCGTCAAGCACGCCAACCCCTGCGGTGTGGCGTACGGCGCGACACTCCGCGACGCCTACGAGCGCGCCTACCGCACCGACCCCGAATCCGCCTTCGGCGGCATCATCGCCTTCAACTCGCGGCTCGACGGCGAGACCGCGGCGGCGATCGTCGAGCGCCAGTTCGTCGAGGTCATCGTCGCGCCCGAGATCAGTCCCGAAGCGCTGGCCGCAGTGGCTGCGAAAAAGAACGTGCGTCTCCTCGAATCCGGCGCGTGGACCGGGCCGGTCGCGCAACTGGACATGAAACGCGTCGCGGGTGGCCTTCTGGTCCAGGAGGCGGACATCAAGCTCATGGACGATCCGGTCGTCGTCAGCACCCGCACACCGACCCCCGAAGAACTCGAAGACCTGCTCTTCGCCTGGCGCGTCGCCAAATTCGTGAAATCCAACGCCATCGTCTACGCGCGCGAGCGCATGACCATCGGCGTCGGCGCGGGGCAGATGAGCCGCGTCAATTCGGCACGCATCGCCGCGATCAAGGCGGAGCAGGCTGGGCTTGCGGTGGCCGGATCGGTGATGGCGTCCGACGCCTTCTTCCCGTTCCGCGACGGCATCGATCAGGCCGCTGCCGCCGGCATCACCGCCGTGATCCAGCCCGGCGGCTCGCTGCGCGACGAAGAAGTCATCGCCGCCGCGAACGCCCACGGCATGGCGATGGTGTTCACCGGCACACGGCATTTCCGGCACTAG
>Ga0272446_1006281_pt1 | contig 12491 bp, 5 predicted proteins | sample YNPCB0061_FD_194587 | JGI IMG/M metagenome (GOLD analysis project Ga0272446, IMG submission 194587) | Hot spring microbial mat communities from Yellowstone National Park, WY, United States - YNP-CB-006-1 | ecosystem: Environmental > Aquatic > Thermal springs > Hot (42-90C) > Sediment | place... | reverse complement strand
ACCCCGTGCATGGTAATCCAGCGACTTACTTTAATACCAATTTGGGCAATTTTTCGATCGACAATCCAGACCCCTGTTAATCCCTGTTTTCTATGTGCAGTCAGACCATAATCCGCCAAAGTGTGAATAATTACTGTTTCTAATTGTCGTAAATACCAATGTAAATCTTTTTGATGAAATTGCAAATGAAAAATAGGATAAATGACCAACTGCCCGATCGAGTGATAGGTAACTTCGCCGCCCCTTTCCGTGAAATATACAGGCGCTGGGGGATTGTCCAGATCAAATTTGAGGAATTGCCGTGTGCTCCCCTGTCCCAAAGTATAGACTGGCGGATGTTCCAACACCATCAACGCGTCAGGTAAATGGGGATCAAGTTTGCGTGCTTGCACCAATTCGGTTTGCATTTGCCAGGCGGTGGGGTAGGGTACAGGGTCTGGAAATTGATAGACAATACAAGGTCTAGCCATGGTGGGGGAGATGGTGGTCAAAGGCGGTAATGACTTTTTGCACTAGGGGATGGCGCACAATATCCGATTGGTCAAAAAAGTGAAAGGCAATACCTTCTATGCCCTGTAAAATTTGCATTGCTACCGCCAGCCCAGATTTTTGATGGGGCGGTAAATCCACTTGGGTAATGTCGCCCGTAATCACCATGCGGGAATGGAAACCCAATCTGGTTAAAATCATTTTCATCTGCCCAGGGGTAGTATTTTGTGCCTCATCCACAATGATAAAAGCGTGACTGAGGGTTCTACCGCGCATATAGGCAAGGGGTGCAATCTCGATCGTACCTTTTTCCAGCATTTGTGGGATTTTGTCTGCCCCTAGTACTTCGTGCAGGGCATCGTAAAGGGGTCTGAGGTAGGGATCGACTTTTTGTTGCAAATCCCCCGGTAAAAAACCTAATTTTTCCCCTGCTTCTACGGCGGGACGGGTGAGGATAATTTTTTGGAATTGGTTTTGTTGCAGAGCACGCAGGGCAGTAATTGCGGCCAGATAGGTTTTGCCTGTGCCTGCCGAACCGATGGCAAACACTAAATCATGGGTCTGCATGGATTGCACATATTCCTGCTGATGACGGGTGCGGGGCAAAATGCCTTCCCCCTTGCGGGTGCGATTGAGGATGGGGCGCTCCTGCCATTGATCGTGGCGCTGTTCCAGAATGGCTTGCTGGGCGGCGCAAATGTCGGCTGGGGATACCACTTGTTCGGCTAACCATCGGGGTTTGAGGGCACTGATCAACTGCTGGCAGGCATGAATTTGTTGGTCTGTCCCCTCCATGCGTAGGTCTAAACCCCTCAATAACAGTTTAGTGCCAGTCAGTTCGGCGATCGTTTTCAGATTTTCTTCCCGTTTGCCCACTAGCCCCATCACGCTGGCGGGGGTGGGAAAAGTAATGGTTAGGGCATTGGTCATGCAGTAAGCAATTATCGGATACTCCCAATTTTAATGGGCGAGTCAGGAATTGATCCCCTGCACTAAATTTTCTGCCCCCTTGACTAGGGTTAATTTGTTTAATCGATCGCCCAATCGCAGTTTATACAACACTTCTTGTCCAGCGGTCACATAGCCAAATACGGAATAATTGCCATCCATTAAGTTCAAGCCTGCGGGGGTGAGGTCAGATTCAAATAGATACAAAAAAAACTGGGAAGAGCCGCCATTGTTGTCGTTAGCGGGGTGTGCCATTGCCACCGTGCCATAGGCAGAAAAGGGTAGCACAGGCAAAGTGTAGGTCATGCCCACTTCCTCTAGGGTGTGTCCATATATGGGTACAGGGCGGTTAGGTACTCTTATTTCCATAGGAACACGGCGCAGTTGTCCTGTGGCGGGGTCAATGTAGCCATCGGCTGGGCCTTGGGGATCACCAGATTGTAGATAGTAACTTTCATCGGCGCGGTTAAAGGTCAGACCGTCATAAAACCCTTTTTGCACCAGATCAGCAAAAACCCCAGCATTTAAGGGGGCGCTGTAGCCGTCTAGGGTAATCTGAAAATCGCCCTTGTCCGTACTCACTGCCACCACCGCTCTCCCCCGCAGTTGGGGTAAGTGGGCGTATTCGGGGGGAATGGCAAAAGGAAATTCAGCAATCATGGCTTCCTCGATCGAGCCGACATAGTCGAGGGCTTTTTCACTGAGGGGTTTAATGCTGTTGCGGTCTTTACTGGCGATCGCTTCTTTCAGGGGCAGGAGGGTATTTTTCAGACTTTGTAAATCCTTGAGGGCAAATGCACGATGGGTTTCTGGGATACTGTTAATAATTTTGTCTTGATTGGTTTCTAGGCTAGTAAGAATTTTGTCAATATCTTTTTTGAGAGTGCCCCACCGTTTGAGATTGGCTAGTTTGGGCATGGTTTCTAGGGTGTGTTGAATTTCCCTAATAGTGGGATTGTCGATGGGCAGGGCATTTCTTAACAGGATGCGGGCATCTTTGATGGCGCTCTGCTTCGGTAACGCCCCATAGCTGGGCAGTGCATTTGTGCCTAGCAAACCCGTTACAGTAAGCACCAATACCAGACCGAATTTTACTATCCAATTCCAGTTGTTTCTAACCATAGTGCCAGAGAAAATAACTGACTAATATGCTATCTCAGAATGGAAAACCCTGATAAGATGATACAGAAACTTTACCCCTGGCGATCGATTATGAATTTCATTTGGCGCAGAGCCTCTCTGATTCTTTTGATTATTCCTTTTTTTATCACCCTGTTGGGATGTTCTAGTGAAGTATCTGCTTTATCGGACAAAGATTTTGAGGCGAAAGTATTGGATGTGATTCGCCGCAATCCCAAGGCAATTTTAGAATCGGTGCAGGCATACAATCGGGAGCAGGAGCGTCAAATCCAAGAAGCGCGGGCAAAGGTTTTGGAGCAATTGACTACTAATTCTCGCCAATTGATTGCAGGTTCACCTGTGCAGGGAGCGCAGGATGCCAAGATAGTATTGATGGAGTTCTCGGATTTTCAATGTCCCTTCTGTGCCCGTGCCAATAGCACGGTGAAGGAGTTCATGGCAAGGAATGGCAACGCAGTTCTACTCACTTACAAACATCTGCCTTTGGTACAGATTCATCCCCAAGCACTGCCTGCCTCTCTGGCTTCCTGGGCGGCCCATCAACAGGGGAAGTTTTGGGAATATCATGATGCCCTATTCGCTCAACAGGGAAGTTTAGGAGAGGAACTATTTATCAAAATCGCCAATGATTTACAGTTGGATATATCTAAGTTCAATAAAGACCGTCAGAGCGCCCAAGCCAAACAGGCGATCGATACAGATATGCGCCTTGCCCAAGATTTAGGAGTGAATGGAACGCCAGCCTTTTTTATGAATGGAGTGGCTTTTTCGGGAGCGGTTCCCCTAGCGGATATGGAATCTGTGTTTAGGGATGTGCAGGCAAATTTAGCTAAATAACTATTCCTTGAGCAGAGGAGCAACCCATTAAATAATCGTAAATGGCGCTAATTACCAAATCGGAAAATAACCAGCCATAGGGGGGAATTAACCTCACTCGATCGTCTGTCCACTCTACCCAACCCTTGTCTTGAAATGGGGTAATTACTGATTTAATAGCTGGTATTTCTTCTCTGGGATAGGGGGGGCTGATCTGCTGTAAATTGATGCCCGTTTCTAACCGTAATCCCTGCATAAATAACTCGAATAATTGCTCTTTAGGACTGATGGTATCACCCACGGGCGGCAAGTTGGCGTATTCCCATCGATCGATCATTGACCAATAGTCTGACATTTTGCGGGGGCGATCGAGGCGTTGCTGATTGAGATAACTGGTGGCAGACATTCCCACTCCGTAAAAGGGTAAATTACGCCAGTAACATAAATTGTGCTGACATTCATAATTGGGTTGAGCATAGTTAGAAATTTCGTAATGAATAAAGCCATGATTTGCTAGTTTTTCCCGCGCCATCAGATACATATCTACAGTCAATTCTTCAGGGGGAAAATTTAATTTCTTTTGGCTATATTTCTTAGAAAAAAGCGTATTTTCTTCCACAATTAAATCGTAAATAGATAGGTGGGTAGGTCGCAATTCTATGGCTCGATCGAGACTGTCTTGCCAATGGTCTAGGGTTTGTTGGGGCAGTCCAGAAATTAAATCTAAACTAAAGTTAGTAAAGCCTGCTTTTTGGATTGCCTCGATCGCTGAATAAACTTGTTTTACTGAATGGTCTCTGCCACAAATTTCTAGTAAAAAATCTTGAAATGCTTGCACTCCCAAACTAATACGATTGATGCCTAAATCACGATAAATCAGCAACTTTTCTAAGTTCAAACTATCTGGATTAGCTTCGAGGGAAATTTCGGCCCATGGACTGATAGGAAATACTTGCCTAATGGTTTGTAGCACTTTTTCTAGTAAATTTACTGGCAAGATGGAGGGCGTACCACCACCGCAAAAAATGGTTTGGATGGATTGATGACTGGGGTAAAAACGGGCGGTCAATTTAATTTCTCGGCACAAATAAGCTACATATTTTTGTTGAATAGAATCCCCCCCAGTGGCAATAGCAAAATCACAGTAAAAGCACTTGCGTTTACAAAAAGGCAGGTGCACATAAAGCGCAGTTGGCATAGGTCTAGGAACGGTTAATATATTCTTGGATTTTTTTGGCTAGGGACTTGAGGCTATAGGGTTTAGCAACATAATCAGTTGCCCCTGCCGATAGACATTTGTCTCGATCGTTATTCATACTTAAAGCGGTGAGCATAATAATCGGTAAATCCTTAAATTCTGGCATTGCCCGCAGTCTTCTGGTGGCTTCTATACCATCCATTTCGGGCATTTGTACATCCATCAAAATCAAATCGGGGCGCACATCCCTGACCGTTTTTAATACTTCTCGACCGTTATTGGCAACTACAACGCGGTAATTTAGGTGTTCTAGGTATTCCAAGATGGTCTCGATATTATCCAGATTGTCTTCCGCTAATAAAATCACTCCTCCCGAATCAGAGATAGATATTTCTGGTTGTGCTTCCACTTCTTGAGCAGTATTTTCAGGCAAGATGTCAGTTAAATCACAACTCAGAGTCTGGGGTAAAAAGATAGTGAAACAGCTCCCCACTCCCACTTCACTCTCTACAGAAACCGTAGCCGAGTGCAATTCGGCAATCTGTTTGACCAAGGCTAAGCCCAGTCCCGTTCCCGCATGACGCCGGTTGAGGTTGCCATCGATTTGTATGAAAGATTTGAATATTTTACCCATGTACTCAGGCGGAATGCCAATACCTGTATCTTGAACAGAAAATTTAAGGCCATTTTCCACAGACTCTACCCTGAGTTCTACTGAGCCACCCGCATCTGTAAATTTAATGGCATTGGAAAGTAAATTGATCAATAATTGTCGCCAGCGCCGCTCATCTACTATGACAAACTTCACCGAGGCATCAATGGTCGATCGTAACTTGATTTGTTTTCTCTGAGCCTGCTCTTTAACTATGATTAAACTACTATCACACAGTTCGGCGATACTGAGGATAGTGGGATGCAGTTCTACTGTGCCTGATTCAATTTTGGCGAGGTCGAGAATGTCATTGATTAACTCTAATAGATGTTTACCACTGCGCTCGATCGTAGCTAGATATTGCTTCTGCTTGGCATTTAGGCGACCATAGACCTCATCTAATAACCCCTCTGATAAACCCAAAATAGAATTCAATGGGGTACGCAGTTCATGGCTCATATTGGCAAGAAATTCATCCTTTGCCCGATTGGCGTAGAGCAGTTCCGTATTCATTATTTCCAAATTGCGCTGGATTTTGGTGCGATTTTCTAGCTCTGATTGCAAAATTTGATAAAGCTGAGACTGGGTTAGACCCACCCCAAGGGGCGTAGCCAACTGGTTCACCAATTCAATCTCCCAAGGTTCCCAATGTCTGGGGGTTTGGGAGTGAATAATCATCGTTCCCCACAGCATATCTTCCTGCACGATACCCACAATCATGCTAGCGCTGACATTGAGACTAGCCATAAATTCCTTCAGGCAGGGCGCAAGACGCGGGTCCCTGTCGCGATCTTCCGTTACCGATATTCTACCCAGACGGAATGCCTCATGACAAGAACTAGGAAATACTTCATGGGGATAATGACGGAAGAGGAGAGAAGACACTCCTGTTTTGATGGCTTCCGCCAGAATTTTACCGCCGCTGTGGTTAGGGAGAAAGTGATAGATCAACACTCGATCGGCATCTAGGACATTTCTCACTTCTTCTACCGCCCGCTGGAGAATTTCGTGGAGTTGCATAGTGGAACGGATACTCTGGGTTATGGAAAAGAGCAACTGATTTTTATTCAATTCCTGACTCAACATAGCTTGGGAGGCACGCAAATTTTGGGTACTAGCATAAATCAATGCTTCTAATTCCGCTTGCGATCGACGCATGACATCTTGCGCTTCACGGTAGGCGGTAATATCCTCTATTACAGAAATGCGAGAGATAATTTGTCCCTGATCATTTTTAAGTAGAACTACAGATACCTTTGCCCACATTACTTCTCCGTCCTTCCTGATGTAACGCTTGATGACCGTATAGCTATAATCCTCTTCATTGAAAAGTTCACAAGCCTGTTGTATCCGCATATTACCCACTGCAATATCTTCAGGGTGGGTAATCCGCCAAATCTCTTGGCCAATCAACTCACTGGAATCATAGTCTAACATTTCACAAAAAGCCGTATTCACTTCTAAAATTTTGCCTTCCCGATCCATGATTACCATACCCAGAGGGCTGTGTTCAAAGACTTGGCGAAAACGGCTCTCACTCTGGCGCAGTTGTGCTTCTACCAATTTACGATCGGTAATATCTTGCAGGATGCCATTCCAAGTAATCTGTCCGTCCATGTGGAGAGTGGGAAGAGCTTCTATCATCAGCCAGCGGGTTGTGTCTGGGTCAGGGAGGACTCTAAATTCATACTGCATGGGCTGTAGCGGCTTTGTTTTCTCTGACCACATTTGCTTGATAGTATATAAATCTGTGGGGTGGATGTAAGTTTCTACCACGGAATAGGGGAAAGGCAGGCTCACGGGAGCGATATGGAACAGTTCCCAGAAGTTAGCACTACAGTCGGTTACTAGGACGGATTGGTTGGGTATCTCTTCTAGGCGAAACACGGCTATAGGTATATTGTTGATAATCTGGCGCAGGCGGGATTCCGTATGCCTCAGTTCAACTTCTAAGGTTTTAGTGGGGGTGATGTCCACAAAAATCCCATCCCAAGTGTACCTACCATCTGGATAAAGCACGCATTGGGAATGCCCATGAAGCCACTTCTTCTGCCCTTGAGGAGTGATTATAGGAAATTCATGACTCCATTCACAAAGCTGTCGTACGGCATTAGTAACGCTGTCTCTCAGGGGTTCCATAAAGTAGGGTTCCACCAAATTCCATAGACAATTGGCATCCCTCATGATGTCCTGAGCGCTAATGCCAAACAACTCTTCTGCCGTATCACTCACATACAGAAACTTGCCACCCCTTGAGTTCGGTGTATAACTGTAAATGGTGATGGGTAAATTTTCGGCGATGGATCGTAACTGAGCTTCTTTGCGTCGCAACTCTGTCTCGATGCGTTTCAGATCGGTAATATCGGTGGCTTGGCAGGCAATGGCATATAGGGTTCCTTCACTATCTCGCAGTGGAAACTTGGAACTCACATAGGTGCGGACTTCTCCATTCAAGCTAAAAGATTCTTCAAATAATTGGGGCTGACCAGACTCTATCACCTGTCGATCGTTGGCGAAAAATAGGTCAGCAATATCGGGGGGTAGGAATTCCTGACTGGTTTTGCCAATCACCTGCTCTGGGGTGAGATGGAAAGTTTCATAATATCTATGATTCACAGCCAGATACCTACCGTTGATGTCTTTGATACAAATCACACTGGGAATATGTTCAAAGAAAGCAGACAGGAGGCGTTCACGTTCTTCTAAGGCAGTTTGCGTTTGCTTCAATTCAGTTATATCGGTGGCTGTCCCCAGCACTTGGGTGGGTTGTCCTTGAGCATTTCTACTAAAAACCTTCTCTCTACTCAAAAGCCAGCGATAATCGCCGTTTTTGTGCCTCATGCGGTAGGCAACTTCTACGAACTGGTCATCTCGAGCATTAGTAAAGAAAGTCAAATTCTGCATTACCGTAGGCAGATCGTCAGGGTGAATTAGGTTAATGAAGAGTCGATCGCCCATAACCTGAATTTCTTGGGGGGTGTAGCCTAAAACAGTGGTGATTTCTGCATTGACAAATACATTACGATACTGGACTAGTTCGTAGATATAAATTAGCACCAAACAGGATTCGGCAACCTGAGACAGCATCACATCCCGCCGATATTTTTCTGTAACATCTATGAATACTCCTTCCCAATGCACAGCACCATTGGGTTGTAGGGTGGGTGTACATTGCTTTTGTATCCATTTAGTTTGTCCTGAGGGCGTAATGATGCGAAACTTGTAGGGAGCTTGACTCTCATCTGCCCAAGGATTGGCTAGGTGGCCCCGCAGAATGGTGGCATCTGGTTCAGGAATCATGCGCCACACTAGGTTTACATCTGCTAGAATCGCCTCTGCAGGGTACTCAAATAGTTCATTGGCATTGCCGCTTAGATAGGCAAAATGTCCCGTGTCATCTGGCTGTACCACAAATTGATAGACCACAGCGGGCAGACTATCTATCAGTTTTTGGAAGTTGCCTAGATAGCTTTGCAAAGCTATTTCTAGTTGTTTATGATCGGTGATGTCCATAATCAGGGTATCCCATTGCACCGTGCCATCTGCTAGCTTCTGGGGATTACCTATACCTTTCAACCATTTATGGATGCCATTCGCATCTTGAATCTCCCATTCCAAGCACCATTGACTCAAATTTTCTGCCGATCGAGCGATGGATTCCCTCATAGATGGCAAATGTTCAGGTAATACTTGTTGCCACAGGCTATTGATATCGCTGAGGGCAGTGGCTGGCTCTATACCTGTTAGGGTCTGACATCCATCACTGATGTAAATTATTTCATCCCTACCATCGGGGTAGAGTACATAGCGCAAAATCATGCCCTGTAAATTATTGGCAATGGTCAGTAATTGATTCTCTTTATTTCTGAGGGATTGTTGCGTGAGATATGTATCTGTCACATCCCGACAGTTCACTACTAATTCTCCCACGCTTTCATCGGCTAGAAGATTGGTAATGGTGGATTCTAACCAACGCCATTCCCCTGCCCGATTCACCACTTGGTAAGTTTGGGGAGGCAGGGTCTGCAAAGGCATGGTAAAAGAAAGTTGCATTCTTTGCCTCACGGATTCTCGTTCCTGAGGATGGATAAAGTCTAAAACGGAATGCCCGATTACTTCTGCGGGAGGGTAACCCAAAATATGAGTGATAGAAGGACTGACATAATTGATGATTCCCTCTGGGGTCATGGTGACAATGATGTCATTGGAATTTTCCAGAAGAGAGCGGAATCGATCGGCGGTGCGGCGCAAATGATCCTCTAGTTCCATCAGGGGCGATACATCCCTACCGATGGACTGAATTTCAATTAAATTGCCCAATTCATCAAAAATCCCCTGATTGATCCACTGAATCCACCCGATCGCCCCATAGCCCAGATAGTTGATATTTGTATTGGTAAATGAGGGATTGGCGGGGGTGAGACTACGAATTTTTTCCCGCAGAACTTCCATCTCATACTCTGGTACGAGGTCAGCCCAAGTTTTAGTTATCAACTGTTCAGGTGATAGTCCGAGGGCTTCACACAGGGAACGATTTCCAAAAAGGATAGACCCATCAGGACGGGAACAGAGCACAAATTCTGACTGGGTTTGGATAATCTGGCGATAGCGCTCTTGGGACAAAGAAATTTCATGGCTTTGATGGATGGATTCCGTCACATCGGTAAAAGTACAGACTATCTCCTGTATCTCATCTCGATCGTCTAACTGGGGATTGGCATTGACTAACATCCACACCACATCTCCTTGGGGACGATGTACACCCATGAGCACATTATTCACAGGTTGACCAGTTCTGAGGGCTACACTGATAGGATACTCACTGGTTGGGAAAGGAGTTCCATCCCGATAAATTGTTCGCCATGAGGGGTCTAGGGCACTCCCACCCACTATCTGAGTAATGGCTATACCTAGTATTTCTGCAGTTTTGGCATTGGCAAAAAGAACGCGGGCTTGGTTATTTACTACCACTAATCCCACCTGCAGGTTATTCACCAGATGGCGAAAGCGCCGTTCACTGGCTTGGAGTTGCAGTTCCATCTCTTTGGTGTCCGTGATGTCCGCTAGACTGCCAGAAATGCGCGTCAGTTCTTGTTTCTGCGGGTTGTAGGTGGGTCGGGCAGAAATTTTTACCCACTTTTTTTGTCCATTGATCGAGAAAATAGACAATTCCATATCTAGGGGAATACCTCTTTTGATCAATTGATGATAGGCGTGTTGAACGCGTCTTTTGTCGGTTTCGGATAAAAAGCTGAGATAAAATTCTGGGTTTTGTAGGGGGGTAAATTTCAAGAGATTGGCGGGTAAACCCAAGATATTTTTCACTTCATCTGTACAGCTCGATCGATTATTTTCTAGGTCAATAAACCACCCCCCAATTTTATTGAGCATCTCAGTTTCTTTTAACAGGATTTCACTATCCTTAAGTGCCATTTCTGCTTTTTTGCGATCGGATATTTCAATACTTGTACCGATAATGCGATAGGGGCGATCCTGTTCATCAAATAGGGGTGTAAGGGTGGTTACCCACCAAGTTGCGCCTGTATGAATGGGGGCATATTCTTCATAGGTGATGGTGTGCCCCAACTGTATGCAACGGAAATAATTGTGTACCATCGCGTCCGCAATTTCAGTTGGTAATACTTGATGGGGAGTTTTATTTTTAATCACTCCTCTGGTTATGCCTATCAGTCGTTCATAGGTGGGGTTAATATCGCGGATTACAAAATTGAGATCGGGAGTAACATCAATGATAAATATGGATTGACCTGAACCCTCATAGATGCTTTCTAAAAATTCTTTTTGTTCTTTTAAAGTCTGCTCTGCCCGCTTCCGTTCCGTAATATCCGCCACTCTAGCCAGAATCAATTTTTGCTCAGGGTTACCGATAATTTTCAGGGCCAGTAAACCCCAAAAATAATTGCCCTTGCAGGTGGCATATTCTATTTCTTCATACCAATAACCATTTTCGGTCAGAGCCTTGATCATTTCTTCCGTACTGCATCCTTTCAGGGAATAGCGATGGAAACTTTTACCAGTCCTACCAATCAAATCTTGAGGAGACTCGGCTTCAAATAACTCCAGCGCCCGTTGATTACAATCGAGAATCACTTGTGAATCAGCAGAGGCAATAAAGATGGCATCACTGCTATTATCAAATATGGATTCGTAAAATTGAGTTGAGGTCGATCGAGCGATGGCTAGAGCCAGAGCACCCGCTACGGTTTGCAGATAGGCGATTTCCCAGTCCTGCCAATGACGCTCCCGCCAGCAATCATCAAAACCAATCATTCCCCAATAGGTATTCCCCACAAATATAGGCAGGAGGAGAATAGATTGAATATCTTGAGACTCTAAAATTTTTCTCTCTTCTGGATGTAAGTCTTTCACTAGCGCACAAACCACTTCCCCGCGCGTGTGGATCGAGACTATTTGTGGCATACCCTGACTCAAGGGGAAATCCTGTAAATCTGGGTTATCAATCTGTGAACTAATTCCGGGGGCGCACCACTCTACTAACTGACTACAAACAATGTTTCCCTCTGCCTCTATGCGATTGCGAAAAATATAGGCACGGCTGACTTGGGCTGATGCTCCTAAAATATCTACGATCTCCTGGAGCACTCGATCGTAGTTATCTACTTCTAAAAGTAACTGTTGAATTTGATTGATGGCGGTGAGGTAGTTTTGTTTCTGGTTGTCTTCGGGGTGGGCAAGGGTTTCTAGGAGGTCGGTTTTAACGATTAGGCGCTGAACTCTTAAATCTTCTCCCAACAGCGGTAAATAATCCAATTCGTACTCGTTCATCACCGCTAAACATGGTCTGGGAGCAAAGGCGGTCTTGAGGCGCTTTACTGGTGGACTTTGATTTAACTCGATCGATCGAGTGTCCATGATTTCTGCCAAGGGGCGGTGGGGTGTCTGGAGGGCAGATAGTAGTTGGACACAGGAGACCAAGCCACAAAATTTGCCCTCGGGCGTGCCGTCATCAGTGACTAGCAAAAATTTTTCTGCCCTTCCCTGCCCAAGCATTTGCACAGCGTCAATCAAGGGAGTGGCAGGAGTAGCGGTGGCAAAGGGTCGATCGGGTCGGGACATATACACAAAAAAATCACAAGACCACTAAGTTTGATACCTAAGAGTTGATAGCCAGTAATAGACAATAAGGTTACACGATAAATTTCATGGACTCCCCTGAGGCACATTATACCTAAATATCTAAGTAAGCGCTGATCACGGTTTCCCCAT
>Ga0272446_1006280_pt1 | contig 12492 bp, 9 predicted proteins | sample YNPCB0061_FD_194587 | JGI IMG/M metagenome (GOLD analysis project Ga0272446, IMG submission 194587) | Hot spring microbial mat communities from Yellowstone National Park, WY, United States - YNP-CB-006-1 | ecosystem: Environmental > Aquatic > Thermal springs > Hot (42-90C) > Sediment | place... | reverse complement strand
GATGAGCCGCGATTACCGCCGCGAGTGCCTCAAGCGGGTGCATCCGCGCGTGCTGGAGCGTTCGACGCTGGCGCAACTGGACCGGGAATACTCGCTGTACGAAATCGCCATCATCACGCGGGCCGGGCCGGCCCGCATGCTGGGGCTGACGCACAAGGGGCACCTGGGCGTCGGGGCCGACGCGGACATCACCATCTACACCCCCTCCGCGGATCGCAAAGCGATGTTCGAGTTGCCCCGCATGGTCATCAAGGGCGGGCAAGTCGTCGTCGAGCAGGGCGAGATTCGCGCCGAGGTGTTCGGCCCGACGCTCTACGTCGAGCCGGGCTACGACCCCGCCGCGCTGCCCGACATCAAGCAATGGTTCGAGCATTACTACACCGTACAATTCGCCAACTACCCCGTCAGCACCGACTACCTGGCGCACGGAGCAGTAGCGGTGGACTGCAACCGCCGGACGTGACCGCGGCACCGGCCAGCCGGGCGGTGGCGGGTTGGCCGAGCGGTGGTGGTGACTAGCTGGGCGGTGTTGGTCACCATCTCGTACAACAACTGACAGGAGGGCATCAACCATGAGTGAGCCGTTGCGTTGCGTCGATGAGCGGGCGTTGATTAGTGGCTGGGACTTTAGCACCGGGGCGGTCAAGTGTCTGGTGTTCGATCTATCGGGGCAGGTGGTCGCCCAGACGCGCTTGCCGACGGACCTGTGGACGGACAACGGCGTCTCGGAGTTGAACTTGCTGCTGCTCGAAGGGCAAGCCCGCGCCAGCACCCGCGCCATCGCCGCCCGCTTGCGCGAAGCCGGGCGACTGAACGATTGGCTGGCCGGCAGCATCTCCGCCACGCACCACACCGCCGGGCGCATCGACGCGGACAATAACCCCGTGCGCCGGGCGATCTGCTGGAACGATCAGACGCTGGCCGGCTACCACGAGACGGGGCTGGCCCGGCTAGGCGGTCCCGAGCGGGTGCGCGAACTGATCGGTGGCCCCTGGGCCATCCGCTACAGCCTCAGCCATCTGGTCAAGGACGAGATGACCCTCCCCCGCGACGACTGGCGGCGCACCGTGCGCATCCTGCAACACGGCTCGCTGGCAGCAGGGTATCTGACCGGCAACTTCGACCAGGTCAGCGTGTCGGGGGCCGCCTCCACCGGCATCATGGACCTGCGCACCAACAGTTGGCGGCGCGAGATGCTGCACGCCATCGCCGACGAGCAATTGCGGCAATGGGCCTGGACCCAGCTACCGCCGATTGTCCCGGCGGATCAGCCGGTCGGGCTATTGTCCGAGTCGTTGGCGCTGGAAGCGGGCATCGACTCGGCCCGCCGCCCGCTGATCTTCCCGACCTCCGACGACCAGGCGGCGGGGTTGGTCGGGGGCGGGGCGGTGGACGCCGGGCAGTTGGCCATCATCCTGGGCAACTCGGCGGTGGTCAACTCCTCGTCCGATCGCCTGCCCGCGGCGGGCAACCTGGACGTGATGCGGCTCAACTGGGGGCCTTATCTGTGGATGCGCTGCTACAACAACGGTGCGTTGTTTCTGGATCGCATCGTCGGCCTGAAGCCGGACTGGGCGGCGCTGGAGGCGGAGGCGCGCGCGGTCCCGGCCGGGGCGTCCGGGCACATGGTCTTGCCGTTCGTCTACGCCGAGCCGTCGCTGGGCATCGAGTCGCCCCGCTTGCAGTGGCTACCGACCGAGCCAGCCCCCGCGGGGGTACGCTATCGCGCCGCGCTGGAGGCGCTGGCCTATCTGATCGCGCTGGGCGTGCGCGAACACCTGCAAGCGGGCCAAACCATCACGCAGATCACCGTCTCGGGGGGCATCGCCCGCAGCGATTTGATGTGCCAGATTTTGGCCGATGTGCTGGGCCAGCCATTGGCCCGGCTGCACTCCGACGAAGGCCCCGCCCTCGGCGCGGCGGTGACGGCCCTGGCCGCCCTCGAAGCGTACCGCCGCCGCCGCGAGCAGATCGCCGACCCCTTCACCACCGCCGACGCGGTGCGCTACCTCGTGCGCTTCCGCGAGACGGTCCAGCCCGACATGCAGTTGCACTCGTTCTACGCCCAGCAATTGCAGCAATTTTCGCTACACCTACACGAGTCCCGTTCATGACTAACCACCCCCCTCGCTCCGGTTCGACTGAGTCAGCAAGTGGTTCGCTCTGGGGCGTGGTCTTTCGCCACGAATTGCAGCGACTCGCCCGCCAACCTGGCTTATTTCGACAGCGGCTCGCGCTGGGCTTACTGCTGCTGGGGCTGATGGGGATGGTCTACCGCAGCCGCGTTGACGCCGGGCCAGACGGCGTGACTACCGCTAACATTCTGCTGCTGAGCGAACTGGGCTTCGCCATCATTAGCAGCGAGTTGATGGTCCTCTATGCCTGCACGCTGGTCATCACGCCGATTCTGGTGGCTGGGCTGATCGTGGAAGAACGGCGACGACGCACCCTCGAATTGCTCATGACCACGGCCATACCCGCCTGGTCGATTCTGGTGGGCAAGGTCGCCGCGCGTTGCCTGCAACCGCTGGCGCTAGTGCTGATGGCGGTGCCGATCGTGGCGATCACGCAAGTCTGGGGCGGGGTCGATGGCTTGACCATCCTGGCGCACCTGCTGACCACGCTGCTGGCCATCGCGGGCATGGCCAGCGTCAGCGCGGCGGTGGCGATCCAGACGCGCAGCGTGCGGGCGACCTTGGCCCGCGTCGCCGTCGTCTACGGGGCGGTGCTGCTCCTGGCCACCCTGGCGGCCTATTTGCTGAATACCCGCTGGCCGCTGGCGCTGCTGGCCAACGTGCCCTGGGTCTGCGGCAGCTTCCAGGATGTAGGTATCTGGTGGCAGTGGCTGGGGTGGGTGCTGGCGACGCATGGGCTGATCGCGGGGCTGGCCGGTGCCTACGCCCTGGCCAACTTCGACCGGCACACGCGGCGGCTGCTGGACAGCCCGACGCGGCGAGACGCGACCCCGCCGCCAGCCCGCCCCCGCCCGACGCCCCCGCCCGCCAGGACCGCCGATGCCGCTGCTGCTGCCAGCGATACTGCCGCGACGGCTCAGGCAGCCGACCGCGCCGCCGAGCCGCCCCGCTCGGTGGCTACCCCGCTGCGTTTCGCCTGGCCGACCATCGGCGAGGATGCCCTGTGGTGGAAGGAACATTACTACGAATCAGGGCTGGATCGGCGGGTGATGTGGCGTCGGCAGGCGGCCAACGCCGCCGGGGCGTTGTGCTTGCCGATGGGCATGTGCGTACTCAGCACGCTGCTGGGCGAGCCAGGGCAAACGCTGCGCACCTCGCCGGTGCTGATCGCCTTCAACGTGCTATTCTTCACGCTGGTCTTGCTGCTGGCCGCCGCGCGCTTGGCCGCGAGCGTGGCCGCCGAACGCACCCGCGACACGCTGACGACGCTCTTGCTCTTGCCCTGCGAGCGGCGCTGGCTGTTGCGGGCCAAGTTCTGGGGCGGGCTGTTGGCGTTGCGCTATGCCGTGCCCGTGCCACTGGTGACGGTGCTAATCTGCTGGTCGTTCGCGGTGGCGATGGGCGGGCTGGACGCCAGCTCGGCGGTGTTGCTGGTGGGCATGCTGCTGGCCCATACCGCGTTTGCCGGCAGCGTCGGGCTGTGGTGGTCGGTGCGCTCCGACGAGCCGGACTCGGCCGTGCGCCTGACGCTCAGCAGCCTGCTGATTACCCAATTGCCGCTGGCGCTGATGGGCTTGCTCAGCGCCCGCTTCGCCGAGTCGCCCACGGTGCAGGCCGTCCTCGCCGGGCTGAGCATGCCCTCGGCCTGGGTCTACGCCACCTTCTGCCCGGTCGGGGTGGTGCCCGAAGAGACGATGGGCCGGGGCCAACTCGCCCCGACCATCCCGCCCATCTCGCCGATCACCGACAATATCCACGCCCTCAGCGGCCTCGTCTCGATTGCGCTGTACACCGGCTTGAGCGTGCTGCTGCTGCGGGCGGCCGACCGCGCCTTCGCGACGGAGGCCGATCGTGCTTGAGCGTTGGCTAGCGCGATGGGACTTGGCCAACTGGCACGGGCTGGGGGTCATCTTCTACTGCGAGTGGACCCGGCTTGCCCGCGACTGGCACGCGCTGATCTGGCGGGTCATCATCATCGTGCTGGTGCTGCTGGTCGGGCTGAATCAGTTCACTGACACGTTTCGCGTCTCCGCGTTCGGGGCGTTGCGGCTGGGGGCGGTGGATGCGTCGCTGGGGCAACTGGCCAGCTTCGCCAACCGCTTCGTCGAAGGATTCTTCACCAGCCAGGCATACTTCTTCGTGGTGGTTGGGCCAGGGCTTTTCGCCAGCGCGATTGTGAGCGAGCGCGAGCGGGGCAGGCTGGAGGCGCTGTTGCTGACCGGCATTGCGCCCTGGGCGATCGTCAGCGGCAAGCTGCTGGCCCACTGGCTGCACCTGGCCGGCTTGCTGCTGGCGACGGTGCCGCTGCTGGCGCTGGCGCAGCTTTGGGGCGGGGTCGATTACCGTGACCTCCTGGCCGGCTATGGCGTGCAACTGAGCGGGCTGTTGAGTCTGGGCGCGATGTGCCTGGCGATCACTGCCGCCGCCCCGACGGTGCCCGCCGCCTTCGTCGCGGCGTATGCGGTCTGCTTCTTTTTCTGGGTGCTGCTCAGCGTGGCTAGCGGCGGCCGGCTCGCCTACGCGGCCAACCCCGCGCTGTTCTGGTTCGATCAGTCGCTGCGCGGTGGCTTGTTGCCGCTGCAACCTGGCCACTACCTGCACACGCAAGCGCTGCATTTTGTCCTCTGGCAACTGCCGGTGACGCTGGTGGCGTTGATGCTGGCCGGCTACCAACTCCAGCCGAGCGGCCGACCGGCGGCCACCCGCCCGCCGCCGCCCACCGACTCCGAGCCGGCCCACCCCGACCGACCCGATCCGCACGCCGGCACGCCCCCGGCGGCAGCATCAGCGACCGCACCGGCCCACGCCATCCCCTTGTGCTACGATATGGACCCGTTACACTGGAAAGAGCGTATCTGGCTGAGTCGCCGGGTTGGCTGGTGGTTGACCGTGCTGGCTGTCATCGGCAGCGGCGTGGTCGCGGTCGGCTTGAAGCTGACTCGACCTACCTTCGACCCCGGCCGCATGGCCGATCTGGCCCAGTGGTTTATGCTGACCTACCCGCACTGGCTGGCGTTGGGGGTGGTCTGGGCGATGGGCCGGGAGTTTCAGTTACGCACGCTCGGGGTATTGCTGCTGCTGCCGATCCGACCGCGCGAGATTCTCCAGGGCAAGGTCGTTGCCCTCCGGCGACACCTGCGCTGGCTGCTGGGGCTGTTCGGGCTGTTGGCCGTCGCCGCGCTAGCCCGCACGCACCTGCGCGACGGTCAACTCGTCGCCGCCAACTGGCTGGGCCACTTGCTGCAACTGGGCTTCTGCGCCATCTACACCGACCTGGCCACGAAGGTTGCGTTGTGGTCGGTGCTGACCCGCCGCCGCATCGGTTGGGCGATGGCCGAGGCGGGGCTGATGCTGGTCTGTTGCTGGTGGCTGCCGCCGCTGCTGGCCACGCTGCTGGCCCCGATCAGCTACACGCTGCAAGATTTCTGCCACTTCGGGTTGACCCCGCAGGGCATCGTGCAATCGCTGCAAGCCAGCGACGCCTGGCCGCCCGCGGACTTGCTGGCGATCAGCGGGCTGGGCATGGCGGTCTACTGGCTGGCCGGGCGCGTATTCTGGTGGGAGTGTATCTGGCGACTCGAACGCCTGGAGCCAACCGACGCATGACTGGTCCAACGGCTAGCACGCCCGAGCGGATTTTGTTCGTCACCGGCAAACTGGCCGAGCCGGCGCTGCGGCGCGTGCTGGCCGAGTTGGCCCCGCGCGTCGGCTTTGTCCCCGAGGTGGCCGTGCTGCCGATCACCGTGGCCGCCCTGCTGACGACCGACTGGGTGGCCCGGCATCTGCGGGTGCCGCCGGGGATCAGCCGCATCGTGCTGCCGGGTTTTTGCCGTGGTCCCAGCGAGCCGCTGGAACGCCTGGGCGTGCCGGTGGTGCGGGGGCCGAAAGACCTGCGCGACCTGCCCGAGTTCTTCGGCAAGGGCAAGACCGCCCCGGCTGACTATGGGGCCTTCGACCTCGAAATCATCGCCGAGATCAACCACGCCCCGAGCCTGTCCCCCGAGGCGATCCTGGCCCGCGCCCAGCAATACCACGCCGACGGGGCCGATGTCATCGACCTGGGCTGCGACCCCGGCGGCACCTGGACCGGGCTGGCCGAGGCGGTCGGCCTGCTGCGGGCCGCGGGGCTGCGCGTCTCGGTGGACAGCCTCAACCCCGACGAGATCGAAGCCGCCCTGGCCGCCGGCGCGGAGTTGGTCCTGTCGGTCAACAGCACCAACCTGGACCGGGCCGTCACCTGGCCGCAGCGCTTCGGCAATTGCTTCGAGGTGGTGGCCATCCCCGATGTGCCCGCCACCCTCGCCGGGCTAGACCGCACCGTCCAGACCCTCGCCGACGCGGGCGTCGCCGTGCGGATTGACCCGATCCTCGAACCGATTGGCTTCGGCTTCGCCCAGTCGTTGGGCCGCTATTTGCAGATTCGCCAACGCTACCCCGACGCGGCCATGCTAATGGGGGTGGGCAACCTGACCGAGTTGACCGACGTGGACTCCGCCGGGGTCAACGTGCTGCTGGCGGGGTTCTGCCAGGAGGTGGGCATCCGCAGCGTCTTGACCACCGAAGTGATTAACTGGGCACGCACCAGCGTGCGCGAACTGGACCTGGCCCGGCGGCTGGTGCATTACGCCGTCACGCACCACGTCCCGCCCAAGCGACTGGAGCCACGGCTGGTGCAGTTGCGCGACCCCAAGCTCTACCAGCAGGGCCAGGCCGCCATCGCCGAACTCGCCCGCCACGTCCACGACCGCAACTACCGCATCTTCGCCGAAGCGGGGCAATTGCACCTGCTCAACGGGCAAATGTACCTGACCGGCGACAACCCCTTCGCGCTCTTCGCCGAGGTCCTGGCCCGCGATACACGCATGGACGCCGCGCACGCCTTCTACCTGGGCTATGAGATGGCCAAGGCGGTCGTTGCCTTGACCTTGCACAAAAACTATGTCCAGGATCAACCGCTCAACTGGGGGCTACTGACCCGGCCCGAGCCAACCGCCCGCCCGCCGCGGGATTATCCCGGCGACTCGGGCGACTCGGGCGACTCCGCCCCGGGCCAGTCCTAACGCCGGCGGTCGAAGTAGAAGTAGATCATCACACACGCCAACGTCACCGCAATCCCCAGGGCGATTACGCCGACGATACCGTATTCACGTTGGAAGCCCTCGAACCAACGGATCGGGGCCGCGAACAGATTCCGCAGGGTTTGCATGAGAGAGTACCCCAGTTCAGAACAACGATACCGGACGTTGACGCACGCCAACGCGGAAAGTTCCCCACCATCCCATCTTAATGCAAAACCGGCTCCTGTGCAGGCGAACTTTTTTGACGCCCGCCGCAACGAGTTGGCCGGTGGCCGGGGTCGGATTGACAATCCGCCCGCGCCGGCTATAGCTGGCCGCTTGGCGGTTAGCCGGGCGTGGCCGGGGTGATCGGGAACCGAGTGGGAGGCGATGCCGATGGCGAACTTTCGCGGGCACCTGACAACCAGCGCGGCGCTGGGCGTGGCCTATGGCGCGGGGTTGTCGCTGGGGCTGGGCGTGGACTGGCCCACGGCGGCGGTGGTGGCCGGAGCCACTGCCATCGGCGGGCTATTGCCCGACCTCGACAGCGACTCCGGCCGCTTCCGCCGCGAGATCTTCTCCTTGGCCGCCGCCGTCGTCCCGCTGCTGTTCATCCGCCGACTCGCCCGCCTGGGGCTGACCGTCGAGGAGCTGTGGCTGGCCCTGGGGGGCATCTACCTGGGCGTGCGCTACGTCTTGCCGCGTATCCTCGGGGCGCTGACCGTCCACCGGGGCATGTTCCACAGCATCCCCGCCCTGGCGATTGCGGGCATGCTCGCGTTCCTGGGCTACCACCATCCCTCCGTCGAGATGCGCGGCCTGTTCGCGGTGGGCGTGATGATCGGCTATCTGTCGCACTTGGTGCTGGACGAGATCTACTCGGTCGATCTGTCGGGGCTGGTGCCACGGCTGAACAAAGCGGCCGGCACGGCGCTGAAGTGGTTCTCGCCCTCGCCGCTGGCCAACATCGTCGCTTACGGCTTGATGCTCGGGCTGGCGGTGGTCACGTTCGATCAGATTCAGAACGCCGACTCCGCCCCGCTGAACACCGAGAATCTGCCGCGGTTGCGCTTTTTGCGCAACCGGCAAGCGCACCCAGCAGCCACACCAGCGGCCAGCCCCACGCCCTCGGCCAGCCCCACGCCCTCGGCCCCGGGTGAGGAGTTGGCCGAGCCTGCCGCCGATCACCCACGCGCGGATACGCCCCGACCAAGCCGAACCGAATCGGTAGCTGGTCCAGTCGGTTCGGTCGCGCCGGCCAGCCCGCCGCCGTCAGCCGAGCGTCCGCGTGTGCCCGTGGCCAACCCAGTGCCGACGGTGCCGACGGTGCCGACGGTGCCGCCACCGCCACCACTGCCCGCGCCTGCACCCGCGCCCGCGCCTGCACCCGCGCCCCCGCCGCCGGGGCCGGTGCCGCAACGGGCGTTGCCGCCGATCTGGCCGGGGTGGTTCTCCGACCAGTTCCACCATCCCAACGAGATGCGGCGCTAGTCGGCGAGTTCGGCGAGTCGAGCCGGGGGGATGATAGGCATGGCCCCGGCGTACTTGCACACCTCGGCGGCGTAGCGAGTGGCGAAGCGGACGGTCTGCGGCCAGGGCTTGCCCTCCAGCGTCCGCGCCACCAGGGCGGCGGTGAAGGCGTCGCCCGCGCCGACGGTGTCCACCACCGGCACTATCGTTCCCATCACGCGCAGCTCGTCGCGCTCGGTTTGCAGCAGGCAGCCCTTCTCGCCGTGCGTGACGCAGACCAACTCCAGGTCGAACCGAGCGCGCAAGCGGGCCAGCCGTTCGGTGTCGCTGCCGGTCAGCCCGAACAGCCCGGCGAACACTTGCAGTTCCTCGGTGTTGAGCTTCAGCCAGTTGCACCAGTGGAGCGTTTCTTCGATCAGTTCGGCGGAGTAAAACGGTGGCCGCAAGTTGGCATCGCAGACGCGAATCGCCTGCTGGGCGGTGCGGATCAGGCGTTGGATCGTCTGCCGGGCCATCGGCGAACGCTGGGCCAGCGTGCCGATGCCGACGGCGTGAACGCAGCCGGCTAGCTGGTGTAGCTGGTCGGTCCAGACCAGATAATCCCAGGCGACATCCTCGGCGATTTGATACGAGGGGTTAGCGTTGCCATCGAGGCGGACGGTGACTGTGCCGGTCGGGTGGCGGGGGTCGTTCTGGATGTAGTCCTGGCGCATGCCCAACTGAACCAACTCGGCCCGCGCGTCCCGGCCCAGCGCATCATCACCCACACGGCTGACGATGGCGGCGGGCTGGCCGAGTTGCTGGGCATGGAAGGCGAAGTTGGCAGGGGCACCGCCCAAGCGTCGGCCGGTGGGCAGCATATCCCACAATAACTCACCCACCCCGACGATCAAGATTGGCTGCACGCCCCACTCTCCGTTTGTTCGCTGGGCTATCGGGTTGACTAGCCAAGGCTCGACCTGGCAGATAGGGGAAGGGTGGCCTGGTCTGGGCGGTTGCACCGCAACGGTCAGCTTGCCAGAACTTACTTGCTGGCCTTCGGTAACTTACTTGCTGGCCTTCGGTTGCGTTAGCAGGTCGCGTTCGGCCTGCACGATGACCGCCCGGGCGTCGGCGGCTGTCTCGGCCTGGCGCAGGGTATTCAGGAAGCCCGGTCGCAGGAATAGCCGGGCCAGCCGAGCTAGGACTTGCAGGTGCAAGCGGCTATCGTCGCACAGCACCAGGAAGAACAGATCGGTCAGACCGCGATCCGCCGCGCCGAAGGGGATGCCCGAGGCCGTCCGGCCAAAGGCGATGAGCGAATCGCCCAAGGTGCCGGGGATCGGGCGGGAGATGTGCGGCACCGCCACCCCGCCCGGTTGGGCCGTAGTCATCTGATCTTCGCGGGCAATTACCGCCGCGAGGATTTGCTCGGGGTTGTAGACCAGCCAGGATTGCTCGGCCAACGCGACCAGTTCGCGCAGGACCGACGCCCGGGTGCGGGCGGCCAGCGGCACCGCCACGCAGTCGGGGTGGAGTAGCCGATCCAGCAAAACCGCCTCGTCCAGCGAGGGGGCGGCAGAGGGACGCGTAGGTTCGGGTTGCTCTAGCGCTTGCAGTTCCCCTTCGCTCAGATTCGCTAGCTGCGTCGTGAGCCAGTGGTTGATTTCCGCTCGACTGAAGCGCCACTCGCCGCCCACCTTCCGGCCCGGCACTTGTCCCCGATTGACCAATTTACTCACTTCCCTCGCATCCCGACGCAGGTAGCGTGCCAGTTGGTCAATCGTCATGGTGTCGTTTGCCATCGGTGGTGGTCCCTCGCTGGGTCATGGGTTAGTTGGGTTTGAAGTTGATATTGCTGGGGCTAACCATTTCCCCCAGTTGCTATCATTATAGTAGGTCGCACCGTGTCCAGCAATTCCACCCGGCCAATTGCCCCGGCCCGTGCCCTGGCTTGTCTCATCTGGCCAGCGCTCCGGCCAGCGCAACGGTCACGGTCCAGCACAGCGGCCACCCGCCACGGCAAGAAAATCTCGAATTGGACTACCCAGCCGTCGCTCGTGTTGCTATAGTGATAAATTGCCACTTGTGATGGTCCGATAGTCGAAATGGGTCGGCTAGGTACGGCCGTCACAAGTTTTTTTTCCTGAACTGGCAGTTCAGAAAGGAGGATGAATGGGCCTGCGGATGAAAGTGCAAGACAAAGAGCCGATCGGCCAAGCTCTGCGGCGGTTCAAGAAGTTGGTTGAGCGCAGCGGTATGCAGAAAGAATTGCGTGCCCACCAGTACTACGAGAAGCCATGCGAACAACGTCGCCGCGCTCAACTGCGCAAGGAGAAAGCGGCTCGCAAAGCTGCCCGCTCGGGGGGCTAAACCGGGCAGCGATTGAGCCGGTCTGATCGGCTGACGGTCGGAATACAGCGAGGGCCAAGACTTCAGCGGCAGTCTTGGCCCTCGCTGTTGCCACGGCGAACCGCGCGGGGCTGGGTCGGGGTCAGTCGGTTGACGAACCGCTGCCGGGGCGGTAGCACTATCCAAGTAGGACTACTGCGAAGCATACGGAACCGGACATGCCGAACTACAGACCACAAGAGATCGAAGCCCGCTGGCAAGCATACTGGGAACGCGAGCGCACCTTCCGCTGCCCCGATCCCGACGAACTGACCACGCCCACCGCCGGCAAGCTCTACATCCTGGACATGTTCCCCTACCCGTCCGGCGACGGGCTGCACGTCGGCCATGTCGAAGGCTACACCGCCACCGATATTCTCGCCCGCTATCAGCGGATGCGCGGCAAGCATGTGCTGCACCCGATGGGCTGGGATGCGTTCGGCTTGCCCGCCGAGCAACACGCCATCCAGACCGGGACGCACCCGCGCCTCACCACCGCCAAGAACATCGACACCTTCCGCCGCCAGATCAAATCGCTGGGCTTGAGCTACGATTGGCAGCGGGAGGTCGATACCACCGACCCGCAGTACGTCCGCTGGACGCAGTGGATCTTCCTGCAAATCTACGACACCTGGTACGACCCGGTGGCGAAGCGGGGGCGGCCGATTGCCGAGTTGCCGATCCCGCCCGAGGTCGCCGACGCCGGCCCCGAGGCGGTACGCCGCTACCAGGACGCGCACCGGCTGGCCTATCAGGCCGAGGTGCCCGTCAACTGGTGCGCGGAGTTGGGCACGGTGCTGGCCAACGAGGAGGTCATTGATGGCAAGAGCGAGCGCGGCGGGTATCCGGTCGTGCGCATCCCCTTGCGGCAATGGCTGTTGCGCATCACCGCCTACGCGGATCGGCTGATCGACGACCTGGATCTGCTCGATTGGTCCGACGGCATCAAGCGCTTGCAGCGGGAGTGGATCGGCAAGAGCGAGGGGGCGGAGGTGACTTTCGCGCTGGCCGAGGGCCAGGGCCGGCTGACGGTCTACACCACCCGGCCCGACACGCTCTTCGGGGCGACCTACATGGTCTTGGCCCCCGAGCATCCGCTGGTGCCCCAGATCACCACCCCAGCGCAGCAGCAGGCGGTCGCGGCCTACCGCGAGCAAACCGCCCGCAAGAGTGAGCGGGAGCGCATCGACGAGGGCAAGAAAAAGACCGGCGTACCCACCGGCGCGTTCGCGATCAATCCGGTCAACGGCGAGCGCATCCCCATCTGGATCGCCGACTATGTGCTGGCGACCTACGGCACCGGGGCGATCATGGCGGTGCCCGCGCACGACGAGCGCGACTACGCCTTCGCCCGGCAGTACGGGTTGCCCATCCGCCCGGTGGTGCGCCCGGCGGATGGCTCGGAGCTGCCCGCCGACGCCGCCTACACCGAGCCGGGCATCGCCATCAACTCCGGGCCG
>Ga0272446_1006278_pt1 | contig 12500 bp, 9 predicted proteins | sample YNPCB0061_FD_194587 | JGI IMG/M metagenome (GOLD analysis project Ga0272446, IMG submission 194587) | Hot spring microbial mat communities from Yellowstone National Park, WY, United States - YNP-CB-006-1 | ecosystem: Environmental > Aquatic > Thermal springs > Hot (42-90C) > Sediment | place... | reverse complement strand
GGAGTGGCAGCTGCGGGGATGGCCATCGAAGATGCGGGACTGGATTTGGCCCGACAAGATCCCGAACGCATAGGCATCGTACTGGGAACGGGCATTGTGCCGATGGATTTGCACGAACTCGCCCCACTGTTGCGCGAGGTGTACACTGAGCAGGGTCATCTCGATGTGGCCCGTTTGGGGCGAACTGGTGGCGGGGCACTGTTTCCGCTGTGGATTCTCAAGTATCTGCCCAACATGCTGGCCGCACACATTTCGCTGATTCACGGCCTGCAAGGCCCCAACAGCACGCTGACCACGGCGTGTGCGGCCGGCACCCAGGCCGTCGGCGAGGCCTTTCGCCTGATCGCCCGAGATGATGCCGATCTGATGCTGGCCGGAGGCACCGACAGCCGAATCGATCCGCTCTTGCTGCTGGCCTATCATGCGTTGGGAGCCTTGAGTCCGGCCCAACGGCCGGCCGCTGAGGTGTCTCGGCCGTTTGATGCGCAGCGCGATGGCTTTGTGATGGGCGAAGGGGCCGGCATGCTGATTCTAGAGGAACTCGAACACGCGCGTCGTCGCGGTGCCAAGATCTACGCCGAGGTGCTGGGCATGGGAACTAGTTTCGATGCCTACGCTGCCACCAAACCCGATCCCCAGGGCGGTGGAGCAGCCCGAGCTATCCGCTGGGCACTTCGAGAAGCTCGCGTCGATGCTTCGGACATCGACTACATCAATGCCCACGGCACCAGCACGCGACTTAATGACTTGATGGAAACCACCGCCATCAAACGTGTCTTCGGCGAGGGGGCGCGAGAAATCCCCGTGTCGAGCATCAAGTCGATGATCGGCCATCTAATCGGTGCCGGCGGTGCCGTCGAGGCGGTGGCTTTGGCGTTGACCTTGCACGATGGCGTTCTGCCGCCCACCATCAATCTCACCACACCCGATCCCCAATGTGATCTGGATTATGTGCCCTGGCACGCTCGCGAAGTCGATGTGCGAACCGCTCTGTCCACGAGTTTTGGCTTCGGGGGACAGAATGCTGCTCTGGTCATGCAACGCTTCCAAGGTTGACAGTCAGATGTCGCCGTAGCAGAAAGCCCGGCGAGCGATTATGGTGAACTCTGCAGGAGGAACGCTCTTGCTGCCGGCACGCCGGTCAGGGCGTATTGCCTCTTTCTGTTCACTTCGCCTCTGGATGTGGATCGATCAGGAGGTTTCTTCGTGTTTGGCACCACTCGACTACTCAGCCTGTCGGCTCTGCTGCTGACCCCGATTCTGGCACTGGCTGCGGAGGATGCGGATAGCAAGGCCATCCGAGACAAGGCCATTGCGTACCTACGAAAAGCCCAGAGCAAGGATGGCGGTTTCTCACCGCGCTTCGGGCCGGGCGTAACTGCCCTCGCTGTCGCCGGGTTTCTCCGCAGCGGCTATGGCCCCGATGATCCGACCGTGCGCCGCGGACTGGAGTACCTCACTAGCAAGGTTCAGAAAGACGGCGGCATCTACGACAAGAAACTAGCCAACTACACGACCAGCATCGCCATCATGGCTCTGAGCGAGGCCAACAAGGATGGCAAGTACGATGCCATTCTCAGAAACGCAGTGGCCTTCCTCAAGAAACTCCAGCACGATGACCCGGCCAACAAGGACATCAATCTCGGCGGGGCCAGTTACGACGGCACGGGACGAGCGGATCTGTCCAATACCCAGTTCTTCCTCGAGGCTCTGCTCGCCGCCGGGGTTCCCAAGGACGATCCAGCGGTGCAGCGTGCCCTGAAATTCATCAGTCGCTGTCAGAACTTCCCCGACAAGGAGAAGGGCAACGATTTGCCCTTCGCTCTGAAAGCCAAAGAAGAGGACAAGGGAGGTTTCGGCTACAAACCCGATCCAGACGACAAAGATCACGGCAACGGCGAGGGCGGTCTGCGTTCGCTGGGTGCGATGACCTATGCCGGTCTGAAGAGCTTTCTGTATGCCGGCGTGAGCAAAACCGATCCGCGTGTTCAGGGAGCCCTGCGCTGGATTCGCCAGCACTACACGCTGGAAGAAAACCCAGGCATGAAGCAGGCCGGCCTGTACTACTACTACCACACCTTCGCCAAGGCGATGCAGGCTCTGGGCGAAGATCAGTTCACCGATGCCAAGGGCACCGTTCACGATTGGCGAAAGGAACTGATCGCTGCTCTGCAGAAACGTCAGCGGCCCGATGGCAGTTTCCTCAATGCCGGCGACAAGACCTTCGGCGAGGCTGACCCCAATCTGGCCACCGCGTTTGCGCTGCTTAGTTTAAGCTATACGGAGAAAAAGTGACCCCTTACCGAAGGAAGGCGAGCCGGCAGCGTGAGCTGTCGGCTCGCTTTCCACTTGGTCACTCCTGTCTAGAGAAAATGAAGCCGGGCTGTACAATAGCCCAATTGCCTGCCGACCAGGCAAAAAGAGATATTGTTCGGCCTCCTCACCAAGGGCTGTCTGTCATGACTGTGCCTGCTCCCTCATCGCGCCGATTCCTGAATGCGTTGGCGGATGGCGATAGCGTCGAAGAAACCTTCTTGGTTGTCGATAAGCAGTTGCGTGCCAACCGCAACGGCAACCAGTTCCTGCAACTGGAGTTGCGCGACCGCACGGGCAGCATGGCCGCACGACTGTGGAACGCAGGCGAGCCTCTGTTTCGCACCTTCGAGGTGGGCGATTTTCTGTTCATCAAGGGCAAGGTGCAACTGTTCCAGGGGGCGTTGCAGATGATCTTGCACCACATCGAACGGGTGCCTGGAGAAACCGTCTCTTTGGTGGACTTTTTGCCTCACACCACCAAGGACATCGGCAAGCTCTTCGAGAGCCTTCGGCAACACATTCGCAAGTTGGGCAATCCGCACCTTCGGGCACTGGGCGATTGCTTCCTCCTCGACGAGGCGATTGCCCAGGGGTTGTGTCAGGCCCCAGCCGGAGTGCGTAATCATCACGCCTATGTCGGAGGACTGCTCGAACACATCGTCACCCTGCTCGATGCCGGAGATCGCCTTGCTCCGTTGTATCCCGAGTTGGATCGCGACCTGTTTCTGATGGGGTTGTTTCTGCACGACATCGGCAAGGTGCGTGAGTTGAGCTACACAAGCAGTTTCGCATACACCGATGAAGGGCAACTGATCGGGCATCTGGTGATCGGAGTCGAGATGTTGGCCGCCAAAGCTGCCGAGGCCAGCCGCTTAACGGGGCAGCCGTTTCCCCAGGAGTTGCTGTTGCGGCTCAAGCACATTCTGCTGAGTCATCACGGCACACATGAGTTCGGCAGTCCGCGTGTGCCTATGACTCCCGAGGCCATCGCCGTGCATCTGCTGGACAATTTCGATGCCAAGCTGCACACCTTCGTTCGCGAGATTCGCGACGACACCAGCAGCAACAGTTGGACGGCTTTCAACCAGTCGCTGCAACGCCGGCTGTTCAAGGGAGGAACGGGGCCGACCAGCAACGAAGAGGAAGAGGACGAGTGAGACGGAAATCGCGTCCCACGGTCTGGCCGTTAAGCCGATCGGTTGACTACGGTTCTCAGAGTGTCGAAACGAGTGAGTCAACAATCGCTGGCTGTCGAACGACCATTCTGATAAAACGATTGCCGACTGTCAGCAGAGAAAAGAAACCGATGGGATTTTCGGCCATGAGCCACGACACAAGGCTAGGTGCGATTCGCGAGAAGGTCGAAGCGGGAGTTCGCCTGAGCTTCGAGGACGGGGTGTATCTCGACGAACAGGCCGACCTGTTCACGCTCGGAGAACTAGCCAATCTGGTTCGCGAACGGAAGAACGGCCAATTCGCCTACTACAACGTCAACACCCATCTCAACCCGACCAATGTGTGCGTCTACCGCTGCACCTTCTGTGCCTTCCGGGCCGATCTGAAGAGTCCGCGTGGCTATGTGATGTCCGACGAGCAGATCCTGCAACGTGCTGCTGAGGCCGACAGTCGCGGTGCCACCGAGATGCACATCGTCGGCGGGCTGCATCACCAGTTACCCTACGAGTGGTATCTCAACGTCATTCGCCTCATCCATAAGCACTATCCTCGCTTGCACCTCAAGGCCTATACCCCGGTCGAGTGGGACTGGTTCGAGCGACTGACCAAGCGGCCAACCAAGGAGTTGCTGGCCGAGTTCATGGAGGCCGGCCTAGGTAGTCTGCCAGGCGGCGGAGCGGAAATCTTCCATCCCGAGATTCGCAGCCAGATCTGCGACTACAAGGCGGATGCCGAACAATGGCTACGCATACACCGTGAGGCCCACTCGCTCGGCCTACGCTCCAACGCCACCATGCTCTACGGCCACATCGAGAAGGCCGTGCATCGTATCGACCATCTGATCCGACTGCGAGAATTGCAGGACGAGACGGGCGGATTCCAGACCTTTATCCCGCTGGCCTTCCATCCCGACAACACCAAACTGGCTCATCTGCCCAAGCCATCGGGCCTGATGGATCTACGGATGATAGCGTTGAGCCGACTCATGCTGGACAACTTCCCACACATCAAGGCCTACTGGGTGATGCTGGGCATCAAAACCGCACAGGTGGCTCTCAGTTTCGGAGCTGACGATATCGACGGCACAGTGGTTCACGAAAAGATCTATCACGATGCCGGTAGCGACTCGCCGCAAGAACTCACCGTAGCCGAACTGCGTCGGCTGATCGAAGAAGCTGGTCGCGTGCCGGTGGAGCGCGACACGCTGTACCGCGAGGTCATCCGCGAGCCAGGCACTACTTGGAAAACGGGACGTTCGCTCAAGATGGTGACGGTGTAACGCCCTCCAGGTGCTGACGCAACCCGGCTCGCTGGAGCGAGCCGCCCCGCGTGAGCGGGCGGAGGTTATTTCCCCAGTTGCTGCAGTGCCCGTGTCGCGAGGGGATGGCCCGGCTCGCAGAGAAGAGCCTGCTGCCAGGCGAGTCGGGCTTGTTCGCTTTTGCCCTCACGATGTAGACACACGCCCAAATTGTAGTGTGCTAGGGCGTGATCGGGCTTGAGCTTCACCACTCGGCTGAAAGCCTCCAAAGCCTCCTTGGGCCGTTGTTGCAAGAGCAAGACCACGCCCAGCGTGAACCAGCCCTCGACCAGATCCGGTTGCTCGGTCACGGCACGCCGTAGAGCCTGCTCGGCCTCGGCGAATTGCTCTTCGGCGCGAAGCAACTGTCCCAGTTGCAGCCAACCGTTCGCCTCACGCGGGTACTCTTGCACCAGGCTACGCAGTTCGGCGATCGCTTGCTGTGCGTCTTCCTGAGCGAGGATACGCATCAGTCGTGGTTGAAAGCCGACACGCAGGCGTTCGACCTCGGCCACCAAGGGATCGTGCCAGGGCCGATCTGCCGACAACTGGCGAGCCGCAGCGAGTAAGTTCTCGGCACGCTGGTGCTGTCCGAGTCGCTGACACAGATCAGCGGCGAGTCGATGTGCCTGGCCACGCGTTTGGGGCGATGTCAGCAGTGATTCGGCGATTTGCAGAGCGGCCTTGTAGTCTTCTCGAGCCGTAAACAGGCGCGCTTGCAGCAGACGAGCGCGGAGGTTGTCGGGCTGATCGGCGAGGTAGCGGGACAGCAATCGGCTCGCTTCGTCGAGTTGGCCTTGCTCCAACAGCACTTCGACCAAGCGAAAAGCCACCGCCGGCTCATCGGGCAGCAACTCGACGGCTCGGCGCAGACAAGCTAGCCCCGTCGGCGGATCGGTCAACACTAGCGTCAGGCCGCGTAGATAGGGCCAACGGCCTTCCTTCGGGTCGAGTCGTTCCGCCTGGGCGAAACACGCGTCGGCTTCGTCGGCAAAATCGTGCGCGCGCAGTACCATACCCAGTCGGCCCCACAACGCTCCAGACGAGGGATTGGCCAGCACCGCCGCCCGAGACGTTGCCACAACCTCGGCAACAGCCAGATCGACTTCACTCAGATCCACCACGGGCGGAACCAAATGGCGTGTCCCTCGCCACCACCAGACTGCCCCCAGCACAACGACCATCCCCAGCAAAGCAATGACCAGCACCAGTCGGCGACGAGGGGGACGTTTGGAGCCGACAACACCAGTCGTCGGGTGGATCTGCGTCATGGTTGCACCTTCTTTCCTGTGCCACGTTCCAGCGTGACATGACGATCTAGGGCCGGTGAGGGGAACCTTTCGGACAGGCCATCGGGCCAGTCGATACGCAACTCATCAAGAGCGTCGATGGCTCCCAGCCCCAGATGCACACGCGGGTCACCACTGGACTGATAGCTCTGACCGGGACAGACCAGCCCGACCCAGCGACGCGAGCCGGCGCGAGCCGTGACACGGGCACCATAGGCATCGCGTTTGAGAGCGGGATCGATCAACCGCAGCAGGAGCCAACGGCCGCGCCGCGGTGCTGTGTTCCGATAGAGCCGGGCACGACCGGCGACATGGCTGACCAGCAAGTCGATTGCGCCATCGTTGTCGAAATCGCCCCAGCACAGAGCGCGACCAAGACCGGGATCGCGACAGAACGGATCCTTGCCGGAGATGTCGCGAAACTGTCCCTGGCCCTCGTTGAGGAAGAGTTGATTGCGTTCGGCATAAGCCTGCCAGAAGGCCGACTGGTGCGTGCCTTGCGGTTTGCCGCGTGAGACCCGGCCATTGACGATGGCCAGATCGAGCCAGCCGTCGAGGTCGAAATCGGCCAAGACGGTGCCGAAGCCCGTGCCGCGCCAGCGAGGGCTGGCCAGACCGGAGGCAGCGGTGCTGTCGCGATACTGGCCAGGGGATTGCTGCCGCCACAGAACGTGGGACTCCTCGGTCAAGTGGGTGATGAACACGTCAAGCAAGCCGTCGCCATCGACATCGCCCAGAGCAACGCCCATGTTGGCCTGGGGTTGTCCCAGAAGATTGAACGCCAGACCACGACGAACGGCCTCCTCGCGGAAAGAGCCGTTGCGGTTGTTGATCCAGAGGTGATTGGGCCGGGCATCGTTGGCGACGAGTAGATCGAGCCAGCCATCGCCATCGAAATCGGCGACCGCCACGCCCAGCCCAGCACTGGGAGCAGCGGCTAAGCCGGATCGGACGGTGACATCCTCGTAGCCGAGCCACTGGCCCTGTGCCGAACGACCGCGATTGCGAAACAGCCGTGCTGCACTGCCGGCAAAGACGGCCGGATGGCAAAAGTCCTGCTTGCCGGCCGATCCGAGGCAAACCCGCGACGGATCGTAATCGACATAGTTGACCACCAGCAGATCGAGCCAACCATCGCGGTCGAAGTCCACGAAACAGCAGGACGAACCCCAGCGCGGTTGAGCGACTCCGCAGGTGTCGGTCACATCCTCGAAACCGAGCCAGCGACCGACTGGGCTGGCCCGGTTGCGAAAGAGCCGACCACCGCCGTACTGCGCGACATAGACATCCACCCAGCCGTCATTATCGACATCGCCGACAGCAACTCCCATGCCATATCCGGCAAGATCCAGTCCCGATCGGGCACTGGCATCCTGAAATCGGCCATCCGAATCCTGGAGGAGCAATTTGTTGCGCGAGGTGCTGTCTGGGCCGGCGTTCTGCACCAGATAGATATCGAGTCGGCCATCGTTGTTGGCATCGAGAAAGGCGGCACCAGACCCCATGATGGCAGGCAACGGATAGCGGGCAGCGGAGCCGGGATCATGGACGAAATCGATCCCGAGTCGGTCGGTAACATCCTCAAAGAAGACGATGGACGGTTCCTCGACAACCGGAGAGTCCGCAACCGGAGCCGAACAGGCGGGCAGAGCAACGAGCAAGAACAACCATTGCCCAGCTAGGATTCTGGGTAGTCCGAAGGAGAAGAACCGTCGCGGAGGACTCGCTTCCTGAATCCCCTTTCGCATTGCAGGCACTGCAATACCCGCATCGCGCTTTCTCATCATTTTTTCCTTGACAGTGATAGCTGAATCTGAAAGGATAGCCAGACCTCTCCATGATTGTTCTATGAAGTGACCTGTTGTCGAGCGATCATCAACAGCAGGAATTGCCATGATGCCTTCTGTTCGTCGTCCGAGATCGCTTGCAAAGCCGACAGGTTCATTGAAGCCTTTCAACTAGAACCGAGAGAGGCAATCAAACAAGCATGTGTGCATGAACAGCAGTTCTGAGGAACTGTTCTCAATCTTTTTCGGTTAGTGGATCTTATTTATCATCCATTCGGAGGGTTCTATGTCCAGGCTACGAGTGCTGCTGAGTCGAGCGCGAGCTTTTACGCTGATTGAACTGCTGGTGGTGATCGCCATTATTGCGATTCTCATCGGCTTGCTGTTGCCGGCAGTTCAGAAGGTGCGTGAGGCCGCCGCTCGCATGCAGTGCAGCAACAACCTCAAGCAGATGGGGTTGGCTCTGCACAACTACGAGGGCGTGAACAACTGCTTCCCGCCAGCTCTGATCAACTCCGGTCGCTGGGCTGCAGGAGCTTCGGCTCCGGCCAACCAGTCGTGGTTCCCTGGTGATGGCCAGTGGTTCGTGTACAACCACAGCGGTTTCATCCTGCTGTTGCCCTATCTCGAGCAGGAAAATTTGTTCCGTCAATATGACCTGCGAACTCCTGGTTCGCTGTCCAATCCCTATGGCCTGCCTTTGCCGCCAACGGCTGGTGCCCTGACGGCTACGCATCCCAACGCTTTTGTGCAGAGTCAGAAGCTCAAGGTGATGATCTGCCCTTCGGATGCCGACCCCGAAGTCATCAGCAACGCTCCCAACCCGGCGGACTTCTATCAGCGGCCCAACACCGCTCGCAGCAACTATCTATTCTCGGTTGGCTGGCACACGGATTACAGCAGTGCCACAGACTGGATAAATGGCGTGTCCCGCGGCGCGTTCGGTCACAACAGTCGTGTGAAAATCGCTGACATTCAGGATGGCACCAGCAATACAATCGCCATCGGCGAGTCGGTTCAGAGAAAAGAGGGTACCAGTGTGAGCTTCGGCCCGTACTGGGGTTCAGGCACCCACACGGCCACGATGGGTTACACACCCGGCAGTGATCCGCGGTTCAACATCAATGCTCGTTGGAATCCGGCTTGCACGCTTGGGCCACGCTGCGTCTACGCCTGGGTGTTTAGCAGCTTCCACAGTGGCGGAGCCAATTTTGTAATGTGCGACGGCTCGGTGCGATTCATCAGCGAGACCATCCCCTATGCCACGTTCTTTGCTCTGAACACGCGGGCAGGCGGTGAGACGGTTAACTTCTAATTGGTTGCTCCGGGTACTTGACTCTCGAGATCTGGTCAGGGCGATAGCGATCGACTTGGCCAGATCTCGTGTATATTGAACTCATTTCGCCCTATCGCAGGTGAGAGGATGATGATGTCTTCATGGATGCAGCGGTCAGTCGGTTTCAGTCTCCTTGCTGCCATTCTGGCGATCGGGTGTGGTGACAGCGGTAGGTTCAAAGGAGATAAAATCATCGTCAAGGGCAAGGTGACCCTTGATGGCAAGGAGGCCGAAGGCGTGACCCTCTCGTTTTATGGCCCAAACGATAAGGCTGCTTCCGGCGTGGTGACGACGCAGGCGGACGGCACTTACGAGGTCATGTTCATGAGTGCTGCTGGCGAGGGCAATTATAAGGTAACCGCCACTAAATCCAACATGCGCGGCAACATTCAAGCGGGCGAAGGACTCGACGAATATCAGTTGAAAATGGCCAACGCTAGTTCCAGTGCCCTACCGCCACGCTACGCGGATGTGGAACGATCGGGCCTGTCGGTTCCCTTGCAAAAAGGTCTGAACGAGGGCAAGAACTTCGCGTTGAAGTCCAAGTAACCTCGCCTTTGCTACAGCAATACTCCCATGGTTTACGGAACGGATTTGGCAGCGTGTCGATGATACGCTGCCCGCTGTTCGTTTCCCTGCTGTTGGTATAACTCCGCCAGCAGGGTGTGGGCCTGGCGATGACTCGGAGCGGTTTCGAGTGTGAGATGCAACCAGCGGATGGCATCTTCTTTGAGTCCGCTTCGCAGGAAAATCTGAGCACACTCAAAACGTAAAGCCGGGTCTCGAGGTTTTCGAGCTAACTCTGCCATCAACTGGGACATACGCCGAGAGTCTTCGTCGATGGCTCGCAGTTGCAATTCTACTTTTTCCGCCTCGGCGATTTTGCCTTGGCCGGTGAGGGCACGAATCAGGCCGAACAACAGTTCGCGTTCTCGGGGCAGTTCTTCCAGTACTTGACGAAACAACATTTCCGCTTGTTGAAACTCGCCCTTTTCAAGAGCCAACTGCGCGAGTTCCAGACGAATGCGTGCCGTTTGCTGCTGAGCGGGCACAGTATCTAGACAGGCCTGTGCCTGATCGAACTGGCCCAGTTCCCGATGGCATCGGGCTAATCGGCTGACCACTTCTGCGGACGGAGAGGGCGTTTGCAACAGCGGCTGCAATTCCATGAGTGCGACACGCGGCTTACGCACCTTGAGCAACAAATCCACCAGTTGCAGACGTACCAGCGGCCGGGCAGTATCTAGTTGCAAGACCTTGCGGTAGTCGTTGATCGCGGCATCAGCATTGAGTTGCCGCTCCAGCACCCAAGCGCGACGCAACCAGGGTTCGACATTCTCAGGATCTAGTTCCAGCCAGCGATCGAGAATGGATCGTGCCTCGGGCAGACGATACTGCCGCATGTACTCGCCCGTCAAAACCTCGGCAATCAACGGGAAGTCTGTACGAGTGTGGTCGAGCCAGTCGATTAGGCGGTCTTCGACTTCTTCAAAACGGCCTGAGACGGCAAATTGCAGAGTGCGTTCCAGAGCAACGGCTGTCGATAAGGCACCTCGTCGAGCAGCGATTTCCAGCCAAGAGGCCGCTTGCTCGAGTTGACCAGCACGCCGACTGACACGCGCCGATAGCAACCAGAGGTCTCCATCGAAAGGGGACACCCACCGACACCAAGCCAGTTGTTTTAACGCCTCACCATACTCCCCAACACGCAGAGCCTCCCTGGCGTTCTGCCTGCCTTGCTCGCTAACCCACCAACCCACAAGCCACCAGCCGAGAAGCAAGAGTACCAAACTGGTCAGGCACCAGCGTAGCACACGCGGTTTTCGGTGTTGGGAAGCAGAGGTGGAGAATGGTTGTGACTCGACCGAATCCGTAGAAACCATTTGGTTCTGCTTGCTAAACCGAGGTCAATTTCTGTCATAAGTATGAAGGAGCATAAATCACTCTAGCGAGCAACGCCAAAAGGGGCAAGCGACATCAATGAGCGGTAACTGCCTGATAGCTAGGCAGCATCTGTCCAATCCTGGAACGACCACGATGATACATTCGGTTGCGTTCCTGTCGAACTACCTAGCTCATAGTGGCGATTTGCAAGCGACTCCAGCCACAATGCCGGCCATCAGCATCCTTGGAGCGACACTATTCGTTTTCCTCATGATGATTGGCATTAACTATGCTACAGATATGATTTGATTCGTCATTTCCGAAATCCGCGCTGCTAGGGAGTTAGTAGGGGAGGTGCTATTATCCGCAAATGAATCAAGTTGCCTGAAGTCTAGGTGGGTTAGTTTCCTAGAGATCCTGCTTGTAGTCATTCTCTCTGGAGTACTTTTATGTTCCGAGGATTGTTTAGCAAATCCCGAGCCTTCACGCTGATCGAATTGCTAGTGGTGATCGCCATCATCGCCATTCTGATCGGCCTACTGCTGCCTGCGGTGCAAAAAGTTCGCGAGGCAGCTGCGCGAACGCAGTGTGCCAACAACCTCAAGCAGATTGGGCTGGCCATGCACAACGTGCATGACACCCATCAGCGGTTCCCTCCGTTGCTGGGTGTGTTTCCCGCTACTCAGAATCACCCGCAATATTCTCTCTCGTGGGGCAATCAGTTTTACCACCTGCTGCCCTATATCGAACGCGATAACGAGTACCGCGCTACCTACGATGCCACCAATCCTGATGGCAATGGAGCAGCGGCCGGTAATCGACCGTGGATAGGTGGTGTCTACCAGCGACCCATCCGCACTTACATCTGTCCGGGCGATTCGACGGCTCCTGGAAACGGCATCGCCTCGCATCCTTACCCTTGGAACGATAACTGGGGTGTGACGAGCTATGCAGCCAACGCTCAGGTGTTTGCTCGGGTCAATCCGAACTTCACTATGAACGGTGGAGGTGGGCCGAACTACTCCCCCTGGTATGGTGACACCCGCATGACGGACATGACCGATGGAACTTCCAATACCGTCATGATTGCTGAGCGTCAGGCGCAGTGTGGTAATTCCAGCGACAACAACTATGTCAATCGCTGGGACTTCTGGTGGGCAGGCGGTTGGCAGCCCTGTTTCGCCAACACCAGTGCTGGTCAGCCCATCGGCACGGGAGCCATGTTCCAGGTGGGTATCATTGGCACGCGGACGCAGACTCCCTTGTGCGATCCGCTACGGCCCTCTTCGCCGCACTCAGGGGTGATGATGGTGGTACTCTGCGATGCCAGCATTCGCGGCCTGAGCAGCAACATGAACGCTGCTACCTGGTGGGCAGCCTGCACCCGCAATGGCTCCGAAGTGCTCGGCTCGAAC
>Ga0272446_1006277_pt1 | contig 12501 bp, 11 predicted proteins | sample YNPCB0061_FD_194587 | JGI IMG/M metagenome (GOLD analysis project Ga0272446, IMG submission 194587) | Hot spring microbial mat communities from Yellowstone National Park, WY, United States - YNP-CB-006-1 | ecosystem: Environmental > Aquatic > Thermal springs > Hot (42-90C) > Sediment | place... | reverse complement strand
CAAACAAGTCATTGTGTTGACCTTCTTGCGGACTGGCACAACAGAGCATTTGCCCTTGATTATCAGCTAAATAGATAGTATTCGTAGTCTTTGCTGCTTTGCGTCCCTGATAGCCTACCGCAGCCCCCCCTCGCTTACAAGGCGTATGACTTCCGTCTAACTGCACACAAGATAAGTCTAAGTCTCGGCGGTGTTGTAGCAGCAAATTTAACCATACCCGCGTCCAAGAACCATCCTTAATCCACTCCCGAAAATGATAATAAACCCCTTGCCAAGTTAGACTTTTTGAGCTAAAAAAGCACTGTACAGGTAAAAAACGCCATTGTACCCCTGTTTTCAAGCGATAAAGAATTGCTGAAACAATTTCAACCATAAAGTCAGTTTCTAAACGTTTTCCACAACTTCCTACTTGTAAATGTGGTATGATATACTTAATAATTATATCTTTGCCTAAGATTTCCATAAAAAGAGTATTTTAGATTTGGCACCTAAAAATACATCTTTCATTGGAAATCTTTTTAAATCCTAAACAACTTCAAAAAAAAAATCGCCAACTCCAAATTTTTTAAAAGAAAAATTTTCAGAGAAAGAAAAAAAGTGCTTTTTTGAGATATAGAGTGTGTTTTTAGTTTTTTAATAAAAAATATTTCAATTCTACATCAAAACTTAGCAAATATCTTTCTTGCATTTTCCGTAGTTTTTTGGGCAACATCTTCCAAAGTTATCTGATAAATAGAAGCAACTTTTTCGGCGATGAGTGGAATGTAACTGCTTTCGTTGCGTTTGCCTCGATGAGGTACAGGGGCTAAATAAGGGCTATCAGTTTCCAAAACCAAATTTTCAAGACTTAAATTTTTTAAGACTTCGTCCAAACCACTTTTTTTGAACGTAACAACCCCACCAATGCCCAAATAAAACCCTAAATCAATAATTTTTTGAGCCTGCTCGAGAGTACCCGAAAAGCAATGAAAAATACCTGATAAGGATTTTTCGGCGTCTTGCAGTTCTTCTACAAGCTGTATAGTTTCATCAATAGAATTTCGGCAATGAATAATAAGTGGTAAGTTGTACTGTTTTGCCCAATTTGCTTGTATCTTGAATGCTTCTTTTTGCTCTTCAAAAAAAGTTGTGTCCCAATACAAATCTATTCCCATTTCGCCGATGGCTACAAATTTTCGCCTTTTGAGCCAATCTTCAACAAGGTAAAGTTCTCGTTCAAAATCTTTTTTTACCGAGCAAGGGTGCAAACCAATGGTAGCGATACAATTTGGGAATTTCAGTTCCCACTCGAGCATAGCATCGATACTAGTGTGGTCTATATTGGGCAAGTAGATTTGACTTACACAAGCCTTTTCGGCTCTTTGCATTATTTCTTGTGCATCTTTGGCAAATTCTTCCAAATACAAATGGGCGTGGGTATCGGTGAAAATCATTTTTGAGAGGTTTTGATAAGATTTTGCATACAAATTTCAAATTTTTTTCAAAAAAGTTGGTATTTTATTTGCTTTATTTGTTTTAAGTTTTTATGATTGCAAAAATACCATAAAGCAATGCTGTTTGTATCAGAACATATTTCGCAAGTTAAAACTCTCAAATGTTGTATTTGGGCAACAAAATTGCCACTTGGTTCGGTATTTACTTAGAAATTTTATTTCAAATTATAATGCAAGAAAAGTAAAAAGCCCGAACCTAAAAAGTTTGGGCTTTTTTTGTGAAAACTTTACTCTTATCTCTATTGTTTTTATTTTGAAACCTTAAATGTTACAGCTATGGAAAAATTCAACAGCAAAGGTACAAAATGCCCTACTTTGTGGCTTGGTACAGACAAAATGAAACAAAACAAAGCTAAAACTTTTGTTTTGGAACTTAGCGGCGTTCGCCCCGACCTTGAAGACAAAAACTCGGAAGGGGTGAATGATGATTTACACGAAAACGATAAGCAATCAGATATAAATTTTTGTCAGAAGAACTCTACGCTGCAAAAAATTGCAATTTCTCAAATCGTAGCTTCTTTGTTAGGAATTTTGAACTATCTGCATTGAAGTAAAAAGCCTTTGTCCTGTGCATATACACGCACAGGAAAGGCTAAAATTTTGATTTGAAGTGCGAAAGTTAGTTTTATTTACCTGTAAATTTCGCCTCTCTTTTTTCCAAGAAAGCACTCGTACCTTCTCTGAAATCTTCGGTACGGGTGGCTCTCTGGAAAGAATTTGCCTCTGCCTGATAGCCAGCTTCGTTGTAAGTGCCTGCATTGGTAGCCGTGATGATTAGCTCAATAGCCGAAGGACTATTTTTAAGCATTTTTTTGAGCAGTTCCTTACATTTATTGAGCAATTCTTCTTTGGTCGGTAATACGTAATTGACTAACCGCCAGTGTAAGGCTTCTTCTGCTGAAGTCATATCGCCAGTGAGCATTAGTTCTAAGGCTTTGCCTTTGCCTACGATTTGGGGCATACGTTGCGTGCCACCATAGCCGGGCAATATGCCTAATTTTACCTCGGGCAAGCCAAACTTGGCATTTTCACTTGCCAATCTTATGTGGCAAGCCATAGCAATTTCGCAACCCCCTCCCAAGGCAAAGCCATTGACAGCGGCTATCACGGGTTTAGGGCAGTTTTCTATTGCCAAAAAAATTTCTTGCCCAGCTTCGGCAAATTTTCGGCTATTTACCTCACTCAATTGCGATATTTCGGCAATATCAGCTCCTGCAACGAAAGCCTTTTCCCCTGCACCCGTAAGAATAACCCCCCCGATGTTCTCGTCATCATAGATAGACTGAAAAGCCATTTTCAGTTCTTCAAGCGTAGCACTATTAAGAGCATTAAGTTTGCTCTCGCGATTGATGGTGAGCGTAAGGATTCGGTCTTCTAATACCCACAATAAATTTTCAAATGATTGCATATTTTTATTAGATGTTAGATGTTAGACATAAGACACAAGAGGCAATGATTTGCATATTTTTTTATGATAGAAGTGGTAAATAGCGTTCGGCAATAATTTTGGTATGATGAATTTCGTGTCCAGCCGAAAGTGCCGCCAAAGCTCTTGGCGTAACCGAGAAGCCATTAGCATTACCTTCGTTTAGTAGCGTTTCTGGGCAGAGATTTTGATACAAACTAAGAGAAGACAGGCGTACAGCTTCAAACTCTGCAATAATTGAAGCCAAACTGCGTTTATTTGCCAAAGAGTTTTGCACAAAAAGGTCTTGGTCGAAGCCGGGAAGAGGTGTTTTTTCGCCACGAGCAAAAGCCATTGCCCGATAAGAAAACACCCTTTCGGAGTCTATCACGTGTAAAAGTACCTCTTTGATGCTCCATTTACCGGGTGCATATACAAAGGCAGATTGCTCTTCAGAAATATTTTGGTAAAATTGCTTTACAAATTGGCTTCTTTCTTGCAGTATGCCAAGAATATCATTACTTTTAAGATGCTCCAAATAAGTTTTTGCATAAGGAGGATATTCGTTTGGAGCAAGTTCTGCGGTAAATTTCATTGCAAGATTTTTTCTGCAAATTAGAATGTTTTGCCTTTGAAAAAAAATTTTTTTCAAGAATTTGTACCTTTGTCCGAAAATAAACTTACTTTTAAAGTTAAAAGCCCTGTCAAAATACAAAAAACTATTTATGAAGTCCTTAGCCTACTCTTTTATTTTTTTTACTTTTTTGTTTTCAGAAAGTTTTGCCCAAGTGCAATGGGCTGATAAATTGATAGCCTTTTCTTCTGAAAAAAAGGGAGAGAGCAAGCAATACAAAGCAGAACAGGTTTTGGGCAAACCCAATGTATTGCCCGGTTTTGGGAATAGCCCTTGTGCTTGGTCGCCCGAATTAGCCGATAACGATAAAAAAGAAGAGTTTATTCACGTAGGTTTTGCTAAGGCAGTTGCCATTAAGCAGGTTTTGGTAGCCGAGAGCTTCAATGCAGGGAGCATATCAGAAATATATGCTTACGATACGCAAGGCAAAGCCAATCTTATCTATAAAAACCCCGCTATACGCCCCGAAGGCAAAGGCAGGTTATTTAGTTTGCCTATTCCTCAAACGCCTTATCAAGTGGCATCTGTGAAAGTAGTACTTCGTACTGATATGGTAAAAGGCGAAAATCAGATAGATGCGATTGGCATTTCCGAAACTGATGAAACCGTAGCTATCCGCCCCAATCTTGTGAAAAATCCTACCAAATACAACCCCGAAATGTTGGGTTTGGAGGTTAATTCACCTTATTTGGAGGCAAACCCAGTGATGCGTCCCAATGGCAAAGGTATGTATTTTACTCGTTTTGACCACCCCGAAAATATCAGAGATACCATTGATAACAAAATTACCTTCAAACAAGATATTTGGTACAGCGATATAGACGAAAAGGGTAATTTTTCTAAAGCTATCAATGTAGGTAGCCCGCTGAATACCCGCCAACACAATGCCTCTTTCACGATTGCCAATGATGAAAGTTTTATGCTTCTCAATAACCGTTACCTGCCTTCGGGAATTTTGGAAAAAGGCTTGTCTATTACTTACAAAACCGCTGATGGCAAATGGGGCAAGCCTGTTCCCGTAGAAATTGAAGGTTTCGTGAGCAAAAGCGAGTTTAGCGAATTTTGGCTGAGTAAAGATAATAAAGTGCTTGTTATGTCTGTATATGGCGAAAATAGCTTAGGAGGAAACGATTTGTATGTAGCTTTCAGAAAAGGAGATAATCGTTTTGGCAAACCTATCAGTATGGGTAAGGTAATCAACTCGGTAGGCGAAGAAGCCACTCCTTGGCTCGACGAGGACGATAAAACGCTTTATTTTTCCTCTAATGGCTTTTCGGGCTACGGCAGTTTTGATATTTTCGTAAGCAAACGCTTAGACGATACTTGGACAAATTGGAGTGAGCCTGAAAATTTGGGAGCGGCTATCAATTCGCCCGGAATGGACTTGTATTTTTCTAAACAAGGGAATTTCGGTTATTTCAGCTCAAAAGGCGATATTTACAAAGTACGTCTGGTAGAGCCAGTATTGGTGATAAATGGCAAAACACTCAATATCAAAAATCGTGAGCCTATCAATGCAACTATTCTGATTGAGGAAAAAGGCACAAAACCGCAAGTTATAGGCAATAGCGAAAATGGTTTGTTTTCGCTCAAATTGCAATTAGGCAGAAAATACCGAATAACTGCCGAAGCCAAAGGTTTTTTTCCGAAAGAGGAAGAAATCGATGCCTCGCAAATTGAAGATTATTTAGAGCAAGACAAAGAAATTCTGATGACACCATTAGAAAAAGACCAAGTTGTTCGCCTTAATTTTATTTATTTTGCCCGTGCCGAGTCGATGTTACTGCCCGAGTCGCACTCGGAATTAGATAAAATCGTAAAAATGATGCAAGAAAACCCCAACGTAAAAATTCGTTTGGAAGGGCATACAGAGATTTATGGCAATAAAAAAGGTCTGAAAAAACTCTCAAAAGAACGTGTGATTTCCGTGAAAAATTATTTGGTAAACAAAGGCATTTCTAAAAAAAGAATTGATTACAAGGCTTTTGGAGCAGAACGCCCACTTAGCCGCGAAGACACCGAAGCCGCCCGCCAACTCAATAGACGTGTGGAAATTCGTGTGATTTAAGATATGAAGCAATTAGACACAAGAGATAAGACCTAAGATAAAATTATTTGTCAAGTTTGAATTACTTATCATTGCTATTATCCTCTTTTACGCATCAAAAAAATCAATGTTTCAGCAAATATTTCAGCTTATAGGTAAAGAGTTTGTCTTGGAATGGCGACAAAAGTATGCCCTCAATGGTTTGTTACTTTATGTAACAAGTGCCATTTTTGTAGTGTATTTGTGCTTCAATTTGGAAACACAAAGATTACAGGCGATTACTTGGAATACTATATTTTGGCTTATACTGCTTTTTTCTGCCTTCAATGCCGTAGCCAAAAGTTTTATGCAAGAAAAAGCGGGCAGATTTTATTACTATTATATGTCTGTCAATCCTTATGCGATTATTATTTCAAAAATTATTTACAATGCCTTGCTGATGCTACTGATAGCCTTTGTGGGTTTGGGTGGCTACAGTTTGCTTTTGGGCAACCCCGTAGAAGATTTGGCTTTTTTTGCCCTGAATTTGTTGCTTGGAGCATTAGGTTTTTCTTCTACACTTACAATGATTTCAGCGATTGCCGCCAAAGCAGGAAACAATGCCGTGTTGATGGCTATTTTAGGCTTTCCTGTGATATTGCCTATGCTTTTATTGTTGATTAAGGTATCTAAAAATGCTATGGACGGATTGGACAGGGCAGTAAGCACCGAAGAAATACTCACACTTTTGGCTATCAACTTGATAGTAGTAAGTGTTTCTTACCTTCTTTTTGGCTTTTTGTGGCGAAGTTGAAATTTTTATTCAAAATATTTGCAAATAATTTTTTTTTAAGTTAGCTTTGTGGATACATAAAAGAACGGTCTGCCAAACAAAGCGAGTTTGACCGTTCTTTTTGTTCTTATTATCTCAAAAAAACACTGGTAGAGGTTTTCGCTACTCGTGTTTGTTTTGTTTTATTCAAATAATAAAAGTGCAGAAAGATTATGTCAAAGATTTCGTATTACACCCAAGAAGGATTGGACAAACTCAAAGCAGAATTGCAAGAGTTGCGTACCAAGGGCAGAGCCGATATAGCTCGCCAAATTGCAGAGGCTCGTGAGAAAGGAGATTTATCGGAAAATGCCGAGTATGATGCAGCCAAAGAAGCACAAGGGCTTTTGGAGCTAAAAATAGCCAAATTAGAGGAATTGTTGGGCAATGCCCGCCTGCTCGATGAGTCTAACATAGACCTAAGCAAGGTTTCGGTACTTTCCAAAGTACGAATAAAAAACAAAAAAACCAAAGCCGAAATGACCTACACGCTTGTCGCTCAGGAAGAAGCAGACTTGAAAGCAGGTAAAATTTCAGTAGATTCTCCTATCGGAAAAGGCTTACTTGGCAGAGGAGTAGGAGAAGTAGCTAAAATACAAGTACCTGCTGGAGAAATAGAAGTAGAAATTCTGGAAATCAGTAGATAGGGTATCAATGAACAATGAACAGTTATCAATGAACAATGAACAACGGACAATGGACAATGGACAATGGACAATGAACAATGAACAATGATAATTGATAAATGTTCACTGATAATTGATAATTGTTCACTGTTTCTAAAACTCTGCTCCTTTTGGAAAGCGAGGAAAAGGAATTACATCTCTGATATTGCTCATACCCGTAACGAACTGCACCAAACGCTCAAAACCCAGCCCAAAACCGCTATGAGGGGCTGTTCCGAAGCGACGAGTGTCCAGATACCACCACAACTCGTTGGTAGGTACGCCCATTTGCTCCATACGAGTTTTGAGTTTGTCGTAGTTCTCTTCTCGCTGCGAGCCTCCAATCACTTCGCCTATCCCTGGGAAAAGTACGTCCATAGCTCTTACGGTTTTTCCATCATCATTTTGCTTCATATAAAAAGCCTTGATGTCCTTAGGATAGTTTGTCAGAATAACAGGTTTTTGGAAATGTTTTTCTACCAAATAGCGTTCGTGTTCGCTTTGTAAGTCTATGCCCCATTTTACTTCGTAAGCAAATTTTTTCTTTTTGTGATAATTAGAACCCAACAAAATGTCTATGGCTTCGGTATAAGTGAGGCGTTCAAAATTATTTTCTACAACAAATTTCAGTTTTTCGAGCAGAGGCATTGGACTTTTTTCTTCTTGCTTTTTGTTTTTTTCTTCTTCCAAAAGGCGTTTTTCCAAGATGTCCAAATCATCGCTACAATTTGCTAAGGCATATTTGATGACAAATTTTACGAAATCTTCTGCCAAATTCATATTATCTTCCAGTTCGTAGAAAGCCATTTCAGGTTCAATCATCCAAAATTCGGCAAGGTGGCGGGTGGTGTTGGAATTTTCGGCACGGAAGGTGGGACCGAAGGTATAGACTTTTCCTAAGCCCAGAGCCATCAGTTCGGCTTCGAGTTGCCCCGAAACGGTCAGGTGGGTGGCTCTGCCAAAAAAATCTTCTTTGAAATTTACTTCATTTTTTTCATTTTTGGGGACATTCTGCAAATCAAACGTAGTTACTTTGAACATTTCGCCTGCTCCTTCGGCATCGGAAGCAGTGATGATGGGGGTATGTACGTAGTAGAAGCCGTTATCGTTGAAATATTTATGTACGGCATAGGCGAGTGCGTGCCTGACTCTGAATACCGCTCCAAAAGTAGCAGTACGGCTACGTAGATGTGCATTTTCGCGAACAAATTCCAAACTATGCTTTTTAGGCTGAAAGGGGTAGCTGTTAGGGTCGGCTAAGCCATAAATCTCTATTTTTTCGGCTTGCACTTCGCGGTCTTGCCCTTTTCCTGCCGAGGCTACTAATTTGCCTTGTACGTGCAAACAAGCCCCCACCTTGATTGCGGCTATTTGTTCTTTGGGAATTTTATTGAAATCTGCTACTATTTGTAAAGTTTTGGGTGTTGAGCCGTCGTTTAGTACGATAAAAGCAACTTCACCGCTATCTCTCTCGTTACGAACCCAACCCTTTACGCTTACTTCCTGATTGGCGATAGGTACTTGCAATAAATCTTTGATAGTTTGTTTCATAAGGCTGATAGAGAATGAAAATTAGAGCCTCAAAGTTAAGCATTTCCAAATTTATACAAGTCTTTTTCGGATATTTTTAAAAAAAATAAAAAAAATATTTGCACGTATCTAATTTTTGCTTACATTTGCAACACTTTTCTGAAAGCCTCAATAGCTCAGCTGGTAGAGCAACTGACTTGTAATCAGTAGGTCGCTGGTTCGATCCCGGCTTGGGGCTCTTGAAACGAAAAAACTCTCTGTGAATTAAGTATTTACAGAGAGTTTTTTTATTTGCTACTGTATTAGACACAAGGCATCAAACACCAAAAAAAGAAAAAAGACTTATTGCGAAATAAGTCTTTTCTAAGTCACTTTTAAACTTTGCGGAATGGACGGGACTCGAACCCGCGACCTCCTGCGTGACAGGCAGGCATTCTAACCAGCTGAACTACCACTCCGTTTTTTGTGCTTGCAAAGGTAGGAAAGATTTTCTTTCTTGCAAAGAAAAATTGTAAAATTTTCAAAAAAAATCTTTATGAAAAAACTTGGACTAATTGGCTATCCCTTATCTCACTCATTTTCAAAGAGATACTTTCAAGAAAAATTTTTGAAAGAAGGCATACAAGATTACCAATATGACCTTTATCCTTTTGAAAATATCAATTTATTTCCCGAGTTGCTCAAAAGAGAGTCTCAATTAGTCGGATTGAATGTTACAATTCCATACAAACAAAGTATTATCCCCTACCTGAACGAACTTGACGAAACAAGCCAAAAAATCGGGGCAGTCAATACAATTCTTATCAAAAACGGAAAAACAACAGGCTATAATACCGATTATATTGGCTTTAAGCAATCCCTGACACATTTTACTGGAAACGAGCAAAGTAAATTGCAAGCTCTTGTCTTAGGAACAGGAGGGGCAAGTAAAGCCGTGCAAGAGGCTTTAAAAAGCCTTCAAATACCTTTTCGGTTGGTTTCCAGACAAGCTACCGAAATAGCCATCAGTTACCAAAATCTTTCGGCTCAAGATTTTCAGACCTATCGTCTCATCATCAATACCACTCCTTTGGGAATGTATCCCGATACAGATAAATTTCCCGAAATTCCTTATCATTTCCTTGACCAACAGCATTTTGTATATGATTTGATTTATAACCCCGAAGAAACACTTTTTTTGCAGAAAGCAAAAATGCAAGGAGCTAAAACCAAAAATGGCTTAGAAATGTTGTATTTGCAGGCAGAAGCAGCTTGGAAAATTTGGCAAGAAAATTAGTTTTTCTTAAAATTTTATTATTTTGCTTCGATTTTTTTAGCTGAACTGAACAGTATTGCAATCTGTATGGAAGATTTTGAATTATTAGAGAAAATAAGCGAACGTCTTGTAGATGAGCATCTTAGCATCAAAGAGGAGAATTTTCGCTTAAAAGAAATCGTAAATAATGAACACGTTGTACCTTTCATTATTGATAAAAAAGGCTTCTTTCTCTTACCCAACAAATACGCACTCAAAGCGATGGGCTTGCAAGCACGCAAACTAAAAACTCGTAATGCTTATGAGTTTTTTGAGAGAAATCCAAGAGCCATCGAAAATATACGAAAAGCCTTGCGTGGTGAGAGCTTTACCGATGTCCTCAAACTTGACGGCAAATACTGGAAAGTTGCCTATCAACCCACCTACGACGAGCATAACCAAATTATAGGCATCACAGGGCTAAGCATTGACGTAACAGATGTACTGCTCAATGCCGCTAAAATTATTGCAGAGAATCCTTAATTTTTCAGAAAATGACGAAAAAAATAATTCTGCTTTTTACATTCATTGCAAGTTTTTGCTTTGCCCAAAATCCAATCAACAAAAAAGATAGCCTTTTGGGAGTTTTATCGCCTGCTCGCACCTGCTATGATGTAAAACACTACGATTTACGCCTGCAAATCAATCCCGATAAAAAAAGCATCAAGGGGAGTAATACCATTACTTACCAAATACAAGAAGATACCAAACTTTTGCAAATTGATTTAGAACCATCTTTGAAAATCATAGCCATACAACAAAATAAAAAAAAATTGAAATTCAGTAGAGTAGAACGTGCCATTTTTGTAGAATTTTCAAAAGTTCAGAAAAAAAACGATGTTCATAGTATTGAAATTCAGTATGAAGGCTCGCCTGTCGTAGCTAAACAAGCCCCTTGGGACGGAGGTTTCGTTTGGAAGCAAGATACCTCGGGTAAGCCGTGGGTAGGGGTTGCCTGTCAAGGAGTGGGAGCAAGTGTTTGGTATCCGTGCAAAGACCATTGGTCTGATAAACCTGATAGCGTTCGCCTGCAATATGATGTCCCAAAAGGTTTAGTGGCGGTGGGTAATGGCAATTTGGTAAAAAAAGAAGAATTAGCAGACGCAAGTAGATACATTTGGAAAGTTTCTTATCCTATCAATAGCTACAACATTACGCTGAATGTAGCTGATTATCGGCATTTTTCTGATGAATACATTGCCCAAGACGGACAAAAATTAGCCTTAGATTATTACGTACTGCCCCAAAATTTAGAAAAAGCTAAAAAACATTTTGAACAAGAAGTAAAAAAAATGCTTGCTTGTTATGAAAAACTTTTTGGCAAATATCCTTTCTGGAACGATGGCTACGCTCTCGTAGAAACGCCTTATTTGGGTATGGAGCATCAAGGAGCAATCGCTTACGGCAATCAATACCAAATGGGGTATAGCGGTAACGATTTGACAGGCACAGGCATACAACAAACTTTTGATTTTATCATTATTCACGAAACAGGACACGAATACTGGGGCAACAGCATTTCAGGCTACGATAAATCGGATATGTGGATTCACGAAGCCTTTTGTACGTATGGAGAGGCTTTGTACGTAGAATGTTTGCAAGGAAAAGAAAAAGCCTCTGAATATGCAAACGGCTGGAAAAGAATTATCAGAAACGATAAACCCATTATTCCTCAGCCTTTTAGCAACCAAGAAGGTAGTGGAGATATGTACTTCAAAGGAGCTTTGATGCTGCACACGCTCCGAAACGTGCTTGATGATGATGCCAAATGGTTCAAAATTATTTATGATTTTGCCCAAGATTTCAAAGGCAAAATCACAAAAACCGATGAAGTTTTGGAGTATTTTGAAAGAAAAATGCAAAAAAACGTAAAACCCATATTCAAACAATATTTGCAACACACCCAAATACCAACTTTTGAGTATAAAGTAGAAAATAATACGCTCAAATATCGCTGGTTGGCTGATGTAGCAGAATTTGTGATGCCTATTGTTTTGGAATTGGCAGGCAAATTGGTTCGTTTGGAGGCAAATACAAGTTGGCAAACTTTGCCTTATACAGGAAACTTGGAGGATATAAAAATTCGTACAGACTTATTTTTTGTGAAAATTAAAAAGTAGGTAAATGAGATTTACCTACTTTCTGCATTGTTTATCTACCAAAGAATTGATTTTTAAGTTGGTCGTCTAAGGTATCAGCCCACCACTCCAAATCGGCAATGCAAGTACAAACCTCTTCGTAATCAATGCCTTGTATGTCTCTTTCATAGGTAGCATAGACGGTATCGGAGCCAGGCATAATGGTTAGCTTTACGCCGAGTTTCGAGTCGTTGAGTTCTAACAAATGCCTATAAAAACGAGTTTCGTCAGACTTAGGCACTTGCAACAAGGGAGAAAAAATGCGTAGAAAGAAACGTTCTGAGCCGTCTTTCATCGGAATAGACTGAATGAAGACCTCAATTTTTGCAGAGCCGATTGTCCAATACCAAGCACGTCTTTGTTCGTTGAAAGTGCCTTCTTTGGTAAGTCCAACTGAAACCACGTATTTGTTTACCATTTCCTCTACTTCTTCGCGTGTAGTCATAATTGTAGTTTTTTTAGATTGATGGTGAGATTTTTTATA
>Ga0272446_1006276_pt1 | contig 12510 bp, 12 predicted proteins | sample YNPCB0061_FD_194587 | JGI IMG/M metagenome (GOLD analysis project Ga0272446, IMG submission 194587) | Hot spring microbial mat communities from Yellowstone National Park, WY, United States - YNP-CB-006-1 | ecosystem: Environmental > Aquatic > Thermal springs > Hot (42-90C) > Sediment | place... | reverse complement strand
ACGCCACCGGACAGGGCCCCCATGCTCAGACCGGCCATGGCCTTCGCCGGCACGCGCAGGGAACAGCGTGGTGGGAACTCCACCCACCAGCCGAGGGCCCCGCCAACCAGGGTCGCCAGGCCGGCGGCCCCCCAGAACCCGAACACGTCCGGCACGGTCAAGAGGATCACCGAGGCCACGCTGAGCCCGACGGCCGTCCCAGCGATGCCAACCTGACGGGCCCCGTAAAACATGGCCCCGACCGCGCAGGCCAGCGATGCCGCGGGAACAAAGGCGAGGTGCCCCAGGCCCAGAGCCCGAAAGATAACCAATAGACCAAGGAATAGTGGGGCGTAGATCAGCCCGATGAGGCCCCACACCAGGCCCCGGAAGAGGATCAGTTGCGCTTTGGAATCGGAGGGGAGCGACCGCATGGCAGTCCGCTCGGGGCTGGGGAGACAACCGGCGTTGCCCCGCGCGGGTCAGAGCAGGCTGCGGGGCCGAAGCCCCGCAGGGCGGGCCTAACCGAATGCGCGGCTAGGCCTTCTTGGTCCAGGACATGCACCAGCCATTGACCGACACCGCCTTGCCGGGGAAGAGCGAGCAGGGGTGGTAGTCGCCCTCACCAGGCTGCAGGAACTGGCAGTTCGCGCAGTGCTGCTCGGCGCCTGGGGTACCGGCCTTGTCCGGACGCGTGGCCGTGGTGGCATCTTCGACGTACTTCAGCGCGATGGCGGTGGGGTCGGTCTTGGGGTCCACGTGGGGCAGGTCGGCGGCACGGGCACTGGACACCCCAACGAGGTTGATCAACGGCACGGCGGCGACGGTCCCCAGCATCAGCTTCACGGCATCGCGGCGGCTCTTGCTCGCGGGCTTGTCGGACATGGCTAGTTCTCCTACTGGCTAAAGTGGTGAAATCAGCGCCCGGCGCCTGAGGTCGGTACGCGGACGCCATTGTGCACAATGGGTCCGAAAAACGCGAGGAGCACCCTCACACCCCAGACGCCGGCCACCGCTTGTTTGGCACCCGACAGGCCAAAAAGATCCGCGTCGAAGACGCTGCGGTCGGCCCGGAGCACGCCAGCGGTCCGCGCCGTCCGGTCAACGTAGATAGGTCCCCGCCCCGACGTAGTAACGGCGCCAGTAGGGGGAATCGAGGCGGGCAAGCTGCACCCGGCCGCCGGAGGTCGATGCGTGCACGAACCGCTCCCGATCCACCATCAGGCCGACGTGCTCGCCCCCGGGGGGGATGTGGAAAAACACCAGATCACCAGGCTCGGGGGCCGCCCCAACGGGTTTCGCCAAACGGCGCTGGTCGGCTGCCATGCGCGGGATGGTCAGTCCCGCCGAGCGGTGGGCATAGGCGGTCAGACCACTGCAGTCCAGACCCTCCCTCGGGCTGTTCCCCCCCAGCCGGTAGGGCGTTCCCACCTGGGACAGGGCCGCGCTGACCAGTTGGCCGCGCTGGCCGCCGAGTTGCCGGTCCCCGGTGGTGCTACACCCCTGCAGAACCAGCGCCGAGCCCGCCAGGATGAGGGCGACGGGCAAAGCATACGCACGAGTATTCATGCGCTTTCGCCTGTTTCACTCATAACCTACTGGTGAACCTATTTTTAGACTAGTGCTTGGCCGCTGTCAAATGGTCAGTGAAAGCGTGCTGCTCGCTGCCCGGCCTAGGCCATCACCGATCGCGTCCGTGCGATACAGCCGCAGCGCGGCAGACGCGATGAGTCCTGCCTTGCGGACGCCTCGATCCTGTTGAACACTGGGCTGAGCACGGACTGTAAGGGCGCCCGTGAAGGCCGCCCCGGCACGGGCCATCCATTCCAAACCCCGCTGCCACAGAGGCGACCAGACCTATGAACCGCAGCGACATCAAGGCGAGCGGCATACCCAGGCAACCTCAGCCGCGGCGGGCTGTGTGGTCCAAGGCGTGGCATGCCGTCCAGCGCGCTGTCAGGGCTGGTCTCCCGGCCGCCTGGATGTCCAGGGACCAAGGGTCAGGTGAGGACGGCAGAGAGCCTGGGGCAGAGACCGATCTTAGGGCCGGTCCGCGGGCGGCGGCCTCGCACCTGGGTCATCTCAGCCTTGCTGACTTCGAGGGCCTGGTGGCCCAGGCATTTCGCCGGCAGGGCTATAGCATCCACCACGGGGTGACGGGCTCCGTTGGCGGATACCGCGAGCTGCTCCTGACCCGGCCGGGGCGGTCCGCCCCCCTGGGCCACCCGGCACCCAGCCCAGGCAAGACCGACCCGCAACCGGAGCCTCAGGACCGCCACTTGACGTCCCGCGGCGAGGACGCCCCGGTGTCGGCCGTCGTCCATGTGAGATATTGGCAGGCCTGGCGAGTCGGGGCGACGGAGCTCAGAGAGCTCCGTGCCTCCATGGCCGCCCGTGGTGCCGGGCGCGGCATCCTGGTGGTGCCCGGTAGACTGGGCCGGGAGACTCGCCGCCTGGCCGCTGCCCACGGTGTCGAGCTGCTCGATGGGGACGATCTCTTGGACCCGTTGGGCGGCCCGAGGCCGGCGCTCAGGGCGCCGCAGACCCCTGCCCTCGGGTCATCTCGGGCGGCTTTGCTGCGGCCATCCAGTCAGCCCTCCCGTCAGGCGCGATGGAGGCCGCGCGTCCGTATCCCGCTGCGTTACTGGCTCAGGACCGCCGGCGTGCTGCTGGCCGCTGGGACCATCCTGGCCGGATTCGACCAGATCATCCGCCTCCCCGACAAGCGCCTGCCCCCCCAGCCCGAGGCCGCCCCCGCCAGCACCGCCAAGCTCCCGTCGCCTTCAGGGCACGAGGCCACCACCCTGATCCCCGCCCTTACCACGACCCTCGCACCCGATCCCGACCCGATGCCCACGCCGCTGGCTGCACCCGGCCCAGGGGGCGTCCACTCGGTGCAGGAGATCGATGCCGCCTTCGAGGCCTTCTACCTGCCGCCGCCAGGCTGCGCCAGCCCGAGCTCCCAAGCGGACCTGGTTGAATGCGCCAACCACCGCATCCGCGCCCGCAGGGGGTTCATGGCGACGGGCACACCCGCCGAGTCGACGGAGGGGCCGCCAGGGGAGCCCGAGGCGGAGGCGCCGAGCGGTGCGCAGGCCGACCTGAGCTGGGAGGACGAGGAGGCCATCAGGGCACTGGTCCCGCCCACGCCTGAACCACCGGCGGAGGGTGCCGAGTCCAGGGAGTCTGAACCAGAACTCATGCGGCAGGCCCGCGCGCCGCACCCGCGGCGAGCGGAAGAGGACCCAGCCGCCACCTATGCGCCCTATGACCCGAAGGCCCCTTGGGCCCAGCCCTGACAGGCCGGCACTGGGAGGCGAGCAGGGACCGCTGACTGCCCCTGGCGCGGCCCTCGTGTCCTCAGGCCCGCGCGTCCGCCAGCGACAGCAAGATGTCGGCTACCCCGTCGGCCAAGCCGAGGTAGGGAGTGGCGTGGATGCGAATCTCGGGATACTCGCGCTGTTTGGCCTCGACCTCGCGGGGGATGTCCTCCGCGACGTGGCGGCCCGCCGACAGGAAATAGGGCAGGACCACGACCTCCCTGGCCCCCGCCGCGACCGCCGCGTCGATTCCCGCCGGGATGGACGGGTCGGCGATCTCCAGGAAGGCGCAGCTGACCGCGTTGAAGCGACCCTTGGCGCGAGGCGCCAGGGAGGCGGCGAGCTGTCGCACCTCCGCGTTGGATGCCTCACGGCGGCTGCCGTGGGCGACGAGCAGCAAATGACGCATGGTGTCTTAACCGTCGGTGGAGTGGGTTGTGGCCAAGGGGTGCCGCCTCAAGTCGACGCCAGGCACTTCGAGGCCACCTCGTAGCTGTCGGTGGATAGCTGCGGCGCGGCGAGGACGCGCTCCAGCTCGTTGCGCATCAGCTCCTGGCGGACACCGTCGTAGCGCCGCCAGCGGGCCAGGGATTGCAGGAGTCGGGAGGCAATTTGGGGATTCTGGGGGTCAAGCTCCAGGACCCGATCGGTCAGGAAGCGATAGCCGGCGCCGTCCGCCGCGTGGAAACGCACCGGGTTCCCTGCGCAGAAGGCCCCGACCAGGCTGCGCACCCGGTTCGGGTTGCGGCTGTCGTAGGCGGGGTGTATCAGCAGCGCCTCTACCCGCAGCAGGGTGTCCGCCCTGGTGCTGGTGGCCTGGATGCCGAACCATTTGTCGAGCACCAGGGGCTGGGTGGACCAGCGCTCATAGAAGGCCGCCAGGGCATCCTCACCCGCCGGGCCTGCGTCGTCGACCAACAGGCGCAGGGCCGCCAGAACATCGGTCATATTCTGCCCCGCGGCGTACTGGGTCTGGGCCAGGGCGATGGCATCGGCGCCCCCGCCGGCCATCAGATACCAAAGCGAGAGGTTCTTCAGCGCCCGGCGCCCCATGGCGGCGGGTGTGAGCTCGTAGGGACCCGTATCCCGACTGGCCTCGTAGACTGCTCGCAGCTCCCCGCTCAGGGCCAGCGCGACGGCTTGGCGGAGCGCCTCGCGGGCACGGTGGATGCCATCGACATCCACAGGCTCCATCTGGTCGCCCAGGTAGGCCTCCGAGGGCAGACTCAAGACCTCCGCCAACAGGGCCGGCTCGGCAACGGCATTCGTCAGGGCCTGGCGGAAGGCGGCGAGGAAGCCGGCGGGGACCCCGCCCTCTGGCTCCGCAACCAAGCGCAGGAGCAGGCGCTGCGCGAGGCTCTGGGCCGAGTCCCAGCGGTTGAATCCGTCTTCGTCATGGGCCATGAGGAACATCAGGTCCTCGTCCTGCCAGTCTTTCTTGAGGCGAACCGGGGCCGAGAAGCCCCGCAGCAAGGAGGGGACGGGACGAGCCGGGACATCCACGAAGCGGAAGGTCTCTTGTTCCCGGCGCAGCTCGAGCAACCGGGTCCCCCCGCCTGCAGCCGCCTCCCCTTCCAGCCGCAGCTTGAGCCCCGTGCCGTCCGGCCCCAGCAGGCCGATGGCGACGGGGATATGCAGCGGCGCCTTCTCCGGTTGACCCGGGGTCGGCGGAGTGGACTGACGCAGGGTCAGCTCATAGGTCTGAGTGCCTGGATCGTAGCGATCCTCCACATCGATCACGGGGGTCCCGGCCTGACTGTACCAGCGGCGAAACTGGGACAGGTCCCGGCCGCTCGCATCCTCCATGCAGCGCACGAAGTCCTCGGTGGTCACGGCCTGACCGTCGTGGCGCTCGAAGTAGAGGTCCGTGGCACGCCGGAAGGCCTCCGGCCCCAACAGCAGGGCCTGCATGCGCACCAGCTCGGCGCCCTTCTCGTAGACCGTCGCGGTGTAGAAGTTGTTGATCTCGATGTACGACTCGGGCCGCACCGGGTGGGCCATAGGCCCACTGTCCTCGGCGAACTGGCGCGAGCGCAGCGACCGTACGTCCGCGATGCGCTTGACGCCGCGCGCACCCATGTCCGAGGAGAACTCCTGGTCCCGGTAGACGGTGAAGCCCTCTTTCAGGCTCAGCTGGAACCAATCGCGGCAGGTGATGCGGTTTCCGGTCCAGTTGTGGAAGTACTCGTGGGCGATGACCCCTTCAATCCCGAGGAAGTCCTGGTCGGTCGCCGTGTCCGGCCGGGCCAGCACGAACTTGGCGTTGAAGACGTTGAGCCCCTTGTTCTCCATCGCCCCCATGTTGAAGTGGCTGACGGCCACGATTTGGTACACATCGAGGTCGTACTCGCGCCCGTAGTGTGCCTCGTCCCAGGCCATGGCGGCCTTGAGCGAGCGCATGGCGTGGTCGCACTTGTCCAGGTTCTCATGCTCCACATAGATGCGCAGCGCCACCTCGCGGCCCGAGGCGGTGGTGAAGCGGTCCTCGACCACCCCCAGATCCCCCGCGACCACGGCGAACAGGTAGCTTGGCTTCGGAAAGGGATCTTCCCAGCGGGCAAGGTGCAGGCCATCTGGGAGGGTGCGGGTCTCCACCGGATTGCCGTTGGAGAGCAAGACCGGGTAGCGCACGCGATCCGCCACCAACGTGGTGCTGTAACGAGCCATCACGTCCGGCCGGTCGAGGAAATAGGTGATGCGGCGAAAGCCCTCGGCCTCGCATTGGGTGCAGAGCATCTCCCCCGACTGGTACAGACCTTCCAAGGCGGTGTTGAGGGCCGGGTGGATGCACACCCGGGTGGTGAGCTCGAAGCGCTCCGGGACCCGTAGCAGCGTCAGCGCGTCCTGAGAAAGGCGGTACTCCTCCGGGGTCAAGGGCCGCCCGTCGAGTGCAATGGCCTCCAACTCCAACTGCTCGCCGTCAAGACGCAGATCTCCAGTCCCGCGCACCGCCCCGGGGTTGCGCCGAAACGCGATGGCGGCTTCCACATGGGTGGCCTGTGCATCCAGCTCGAAGCGCAGGTTGACCCGCTCGATCAAGAACTCCGGGGGACGGTACTCGTCGAGGTACACAGGGTGCGGGGTATCGCGGTACATGGGGCCTCCAGAGATGGGGCGTGGCGCCTTACGCGATGGCCCCGGGTGGGCAGGACCGCCAGCGCAGCCGGCGGGATTGTGGTCCAAGGGCGCCGCCCACATCCCGGGACCAACTGTGGGCCAACACAAGCTCAACCGGGGGCACGAACCAGAAGGACCAGGCACTCGCCTCTCCCTGTGTCCGGGCACGAGCGGCAATTTTCAAGCTCGGCCTTTCGTGCCTTAATAGATGTCTGCTGCGAGCCGGACCGCTGTCCCTGCCACCGAACGAGGCTTCTGCACATCACCATGCCACCCGTCACCATCTACTCGACCGGGATCTGCCCCTACTGCGTGCGCGCCAAGCATCTGCTGCAGCGCAAGGGCGTTGCCTTCCACGAGATCCGCGTGGATCACGACCATGAGCAGCTGCAGCACATGATGGAGATCACCCGCCGCCACACGGTACCCCAGATCTTCATTGGAAACCTCCATGTGGGCGGCTACGACGATCTGGCCCGGCTTGACGCCCGAGGCGGACTCGACCCCCTCCTCGGGCTCTGACGATGGCAGTCCCCGCCGCGACCGAGGCCATGCGCGTCGACAAGTGGCTGTGGGCAGCACGCTTCTTTAAGACGCGCCACCTGGCTGTGGAGGCCGTCAATGGCGGCAAGGTCGAGGTTGACGGCCAGCGGGCAAAGCCGGCGAAGGCCATTCGGCCCGGCAGCCGCCTGACCATCCACAAGGATTCTCTCTCCTGGGAGATCCAGGTCGTGGCCCTGGCGAGTCAGCGCCGCCCTGCCGCCGAGGCCGCACTGCTCTACAGGGAGGACGAGGCGAGCCGGCTGCGTCGCCAGGAGCAGGTCCGCGAGCGCCGCGAGACTGGGATCTATCCCGAGCGGGCCGCTCGGCCCACCAAGCGGGATCGCCGTCTGATCCAACGTTTTACCGGCGGGGATGCACCCTGAGGTCGAGGATGGACAACGAGATCTTCCGCGATACCTATCGCGCCATCAACGAGCGCTACTGTCCCTATGAGAAGACCATCCTGACCAACAACGGCGCCTGTTCCCGCGCCCATCGGTTTTGTATCGCCGAGCGCGAAGGCGTGCACTGCACGGCCGACGAGGCGCAGGTGCGGTGTATCCAGGTCCTGGACATCCTGCGCCAGCAGGCCCGTTTTGCCCTCAAGGCCACCAGAGACGGCTCGGCCTTGCCCCATGTCAAGGCCATGCGCGTGCAGGTCGGCGGCCTGCGGGGCATCCACCTCGCCCTGCATCCTGAGGTCCCGCCACCTGCGCGCATCGCTGACATCGACGGGCTGCTGGTCCAGGCGATGGACCGGTTCGGCGCCCTCAGTGCCCTACCCTTTCAGCCCGTAATCCAGCAGATCGCCGCCTACCAGGGGCGTCCGCGCTCGCGGGTGCGCAAGTAGTCAAAGGCTCCTGGTCTTCCCTTTCCGGGGATCGCCCCCAATCTCGCTCCAGCCCGGGCGCACAGCCGTCGCCCCTGGGCATGGGCTCTATTCACTCCACCCCGGGAGGCGGGAAATCATGTTCGAGCACGCCAACAGGCCGCGGATGGTCACGGCCGGCCACTATGCCGAGACCTTCGACGCCGGGTCCGAGGACGAGGTCTACGATCCCGAGAAAGAGGACCTGATCCGCAACCTGCTGGGTCGCCTCGGGGAGGACACCCATCGCGAGGGCCTCAGGCGCACCCCGCTGCGCGTCGCTAAGGCCCTGGACTTCCTCACCAGTGGCTACCATCTCTCGGTGGACGAGGTCATCAAGGGGGCTATTTTCACCGAGGACTGTAAGGAGATGGTTGTGGTGCGCGGGATCGAGTTCTACTCCCTGTGCGAGCACCACATGCTGCCCTTCTTCGGTCACGCCCATGTCGCCTACCTGCCCAACGGCAAGGTCGTCGGCCTGAGCAAGATCGCCCGCGTGGTCGACGTCTTCGCCCGGCGTCTCCAGGTGCAGGAACGCCTCACCAACCAGGTCGCCGATGCCTTGGTGGAGGCCCTGCACCCGCACGGGGTCGCCGTCGTCATGGAGGCCAGCCACACCTGTATGATGATGCGCGGGGTGCAGAAGCAGAACAGCACCACGGTGTCGAGCGCCATGCGCGGGACCTTCGAGGAGGACCCGCGCACCAGGTCCGAATTCCTCGGCTTCATCCGCACCTGAGGACCGCCGCGAGCCCTAGCGTGGCGGGGCTGATGCCGCCGCGCACCCCTGTGCTAGCCTTACGCGCAGTCCCCACCCGGGAGGGAGGCTGTCTGTTTGGCGGAGGAGGCACTGGTGGCGGTGGCGCAGGCGCTGCGCGACCAGGCGCTGGCGAGCAACCAGCGCCGTGCCCTGGTCTTGGCGGGTCCTGCCGACTGGGGCCTTGACGCCGCCAAGACCGTCTTGGCAGGAAGCGCGGCCGCCGACGGGCAGGCGGTCTGGCTGAGCGACCGCATCCAGCATCAGCCGCGGCTGCCCATCGGCGCCGCCGAGCGACTCCTGGGCCTGGAGCTCGATACCCTGGTCTACGATGCGCACAGCGGTATCGACCTGGACGCCCTCGGCGCCGCCCTGGGCTCGCTCACGGGCGGCGGCCTGCTGGTCCTCCTCGCACCGGCGCTCGACGTCTGGCCTGAGCGCGCAAACCCGCTGTGCACCCCCGGCGCACCGTCGTCCCAGGCCTGCCCCCACCCCATGCCCCCCGCCAGCCCGGGCCGGCCCAGCCGGCTCGTCCGGCGCCTGGTCGAGACACTGACCCGGGCGGAGGGGGTCGCCCTGGTCCAGGCCGGTCAGCCCTTCGTCGCGTTACCCGCTGGCCGGCGCGAGCGGGCGCCCCCCGCCCTCGCATCCATCCCCCCTGACCGGGACGCGGCAGGCGGCGACCGCACGACCACCGACCAGCGCCTGGCCGTCGCAGCCATTCTCAAGACCGCCCGCGGCCGCGCCCGACGTCCCCTGGTCCTCACCTCGGACCGGGGCCGCGGTAAGTCGTCTGCGCTGGGTCTGGCCGCGGCCGAGCTCCTGGCGGGGGGACGCTGCGAGATCCTGGTGACCGCGCCCCGTCACCAGGCCGTGGCCCCCGTCTTCGCCCATGCCGCCCGGCTGCTCCCGGACGCCCAGATGGCCCCTGGCTTGCTCCGGCGCGGCGCGGCGAGCCTGCGTTTCCTCGCCCCGGACCATCTGGCCCAGACCGGGCCGCATGCCGACCTGCTGCTGGTCGATGAGGCCGCCGGCATCCCCGCGCCCTTGCTTGAGACCCTGCTGCGCCGCTATCCGCGTGTCGTCTTCGCCACCACAGTCCACGGCTACGAGGGGACGGGGCGCGGATTCGAGGTCCGCTTCCGCCAGACCCTGGAACGTCTGACCCCCGGCTGGCGGTCGCGGACCCTGATCACGCCGATCCGGTGGGCCGAGGCCGATCCCATCGAGGCGCTGCTCGCCCGAGCCTTGCTCTTGGACGCCTCTCCTGCCGCTGCTGCCGATGTGGCCACGGCCACCCCGCGGACTTGTACCTTCACCCGCCTGGACCGTGATGCCCTGGCGGGCGACGAGCAGCGCCTGCGCGAGCTGTTCGGTCTCCTCGTCCTCGCCCACTACCAGACGCGTCCTGCCGACCTGCACCAGTTGTTGGATGGACCCACCGTCCGGGTCTACGCCCTGAGCCATCGCGGCCACATCGCCGCCACCGCCCTGGCCGTCCTTGAGGGGAGGCTGGACCCTGACCTCGGCGCTGCCGTCTTCGCTGGACTCCGACGCCCCCCCGGCCATCTGCTTCCCCAGACGCTGAGCGCCCATGCCGGTATGGGGGAGGCCACGGGCCTCGGGTACCTGCGACTGGTCCGCATCGCCGTGCATCCCGCGCTTCAGGGCCGCGGCCTGGGCCGCATGCTGGTCGCCCGAATTCAGACGGACGCGCTCGACCTTGGACTCGATCTGCTGGGCGCCAGCTTCGGGGCGACGGTTGGGCTGCTGCGATTCTGGCGACGCTGCGGCTTGACCGCCGTGCACATCGGAACCAGCCGCAACGCCGCAAGTGGGGCCCACGCCGCCGTGGTCCTGGCCGGCCTGTCCCCCGCGGGCATCGCCCTGACAGAGCGCTCTCGCCGCCGCCTGCTGCAGCGCATCCCTGCCCTTCTTGCCGGCGTCCTGCGGGACCTGGAGCCAGAGCTCGCCGTGGAGCTGATGGCCCATACCCCCCAGTGGGCCAAGACCCCAGGGCTGGATCACCAGAGTTGGCGCGAGATCGCCGCCTTCGCCTTCGCCTCCCGGCCCTTCGAGGCCGTCGTCGCACCCTTGGGCAGCGTCGCCGCGGCCGCATTGGCCGGCGACCGCTGCCCTCTCAGCACGGCCCAGGCCGAGGTCCTCGTCGCGGCGGTGCTCCAGCACCGCAGACCGAACGCAATCGCAGCCCTCACCGCGGCCAGCGGGAGGGCAGAGGTCGTCGCCACCCTGCGTGCCGCCGCCCAAATCCTCTGTCAGTGCCTAGGGCCTGCGGAGCTGGCAGCCGATCTCCGGGACCCCTCCGCCCGGTGCAGGCCGGCCCGTGCCCCCCTCTGAGGACAGCATGCACACCCCGGACTACCACGGCGGCAGCATCGTCAACCTGATGGCCTCCATCATGGCCGCCCGCGGCGGATCAAGCCGCTACCCTCCCCTGCGCCTCTTGCCCCCCGAGGACATCCGCGGGGTCACCAACCTGATCCTGCTGGTCATCGACGGCCTGGGCGCCGACTATCTCGCCCGCCACGCGCCCGCTGGCTTGCTGGCACGTCATCGGCTCGGCGCCATCACCTCGGTCTTCCCGTCCACCACGGCCGCGGCCATCCCCTGCTTCCTCACCGGCGATGCCCCGCAGCAGCACGCCATCACCGGCTGGTTCACCTGGCTGCGCGAGCTTGGCTGCGTCCTGACCGTCTTGCCCGGACACCCCCGTTACGGCGGCACGGGCTACCGCCAGGCTGGCGTCGACCCCGCCAAGCTCTATGGCCTGGAACCCGTCTTCCAGCGCATCAAGACGCCCTCGGTGGTTGTCGCCCCGAGCAGCATCGCCGGCTCCGACTTCAACCTGGCCCTCTCGGCTGGGGCCCGGGTCCTGCCCTTCGAGAGCCTGACCGGCATGTTTCGCGCCACGGCGGCCGCGCTCCGCCAGGACAGGCGCCCCAAGTATCTCTATCTCTACTGGCCAAGGCTTGACACACTCGGACACCAGCAAGGGATCCATGCCGAGGCCACGGTGCGCCACTTGCGGGAGATCGAGCAGGCCCTGACCGACTTCCTGGTACAGGTGGCGGGCACGGATACGGCCGTGGTGGTGACGGCCGACCACGGCCAGGTAGACACCAGTGCCCCTGACCGTGTCGATCTCGCCGACCACCCCAGTCTCGCTCGTGCCCTGGTGCTGCCGCCCTGCGGCGAGCCGCGCGCCGCCTTCTGCTACCTCCGGCACGGGCAGCTCGACGCGTTCAGTGACTACTGCCTGTCCCGCCTCGGCGAGCATCTGGAGGTGGTGCGGAGCGCGGAGTTGGTCGCGCGGGGTCTGTTCGGTCTGGGCGAGCCCAACCCGCGCCTTGCCGAGCGCATCGGCGACCTAACCCTGCTCATGCGCGGGACCAGCGTGCTCGTCGAACGGCTGCCGAGCGAGGCGCCCCACCTTCAGGTCGGGGCACACGGGGGCCTGAGCCGAGCCGAGATGCTGGTCCCCCTATCGGTGCTGGAGGCCTGACGGTCGCATCCTGGCCTCCAGGCAGCAACGGACCTGCGACCTAGGGTCAGAGCAGCTCGGTCCCGGAGAAGTCGAAGTCCAGTCCCTCGCCCGCCGGCTGGATAAAATAGCCCTGGATGTAATCCACACCGCAGCCCCAGACCTGGGCGATGACCGCCGGGTCCTCGATGCCGGTGGCGATCACCTGCGCGCCGTAGCGGTGGGCGGTCTCGACCAGGTTCAACAGCCTGCCGGTGCCGATGGCAGCCATCGCCTCATGGCGCAGCCGCACCATGGACCAGCCCTTTTAAGGTGTCACGCCGCGGACCGCCTGGATTCGGCGAGCAACTTGGCGGTTGAGACATGGGGTTGACCTTTGTACCGAGTGCGCGGGGTCGGTGGTTTCTTCGGGCCTCGCGTCGTC
>Ga0272446_1006275_pt1 | contig 12511 bp, 11 predicted proteins | sample YNPCB0061_FD_194587 | JGI IMG/M metagenome (GOLD analysis project Ga0272446, IMG submission 194587) | Hot spring microbial mat communities from Yellowstone National Park, WY, United States - YNP-CB-006-1 | ecosystem: Environmental > Aquatic > Thermal springs > Hot (42-90C) > Sediment | place... | reverse complement strand
GCCCGACATGTCGCTGATGCGGCGCATGAGCAGCGCCGGGCCACGGCGCTCCGCCGCTGCCCGACGCGGTCCGCCGCTTTGCATGCGCGCGGCGGCGGACACACGCAGGTGTGTCCGCCGAAACCCCGCGCTCCTCGCTCACCCGGCGTCGCTGCGCGACGCATGTGCCGTTCGCTCGGTCCAGGGCGCCGCTTTGCATGCGGCGCCCGTTCGCGCGGCGGCGGACACACGCAGGTGTGTCCGCCGAAACCCCGCGCTCACCCCATGTGCAGGCCGCCGTTGACGGGGAAGTCGGCGCCGGTGGCGAAAGCGGCGTCATCGGTCGTCAGCCAGCCGACGAGAGAGGCGATCTCCTCGGCCTTGCCGAGTCGTTTGACCGGGATCTGCTGAATGATCTTCTCGCGCACGTCCTCGCGCACGGCCAGCACCATGTCCGTCGCGATGTACCCGGGCGACACCGTGTTGACGGTGACGCCCTTCGACGCCACCTCCTGCGCCAGCGCCATCGTGAACCCGTGCATGCCGGCCTTGGCTGCCGAGTAGTTGGTCTGGCCGAACTGGCCTTTTTCGCCGTTGACGGAACTGATGTTGATGATGCGGCCCCAGCCCTTTTCGAGCATGCCGTCGATCACCTGTTTCGTGACGTTGAAGACGCTGTTGAGGTTCGTGTCGATGACGGCGCGCCAGTCCTCGAGCGGCATCCTGCGGAAAACGCCGTCGCGCGTGATGCCGGCGTTGTTGACGAGGATGTCCGGATTGCCGTGCTCGGCCTTGACCTTTTCGAAAGCCGCCTTCGTCGATTCCCAGTCCGCCACGTTGCCGACCGACACGTAGAACGTGTAGCCGGCGGCCTTCTGCTCGGCGAGCCACTTGTTGTAGTCGCGCGTCGGGCCGCAGCCGGCGATCACCTTGTAGCCCATATCGTGGAACTTGCGGCAAATGGCGGTCCCGATTCCGCCCATGCCGCCGGTGACGTATGCGAGCTTGGTCATTGCGTTCTCCTCGTCGAGTGATGGACCGCGTTCGGCGAACGCGTCCGCGGTCTGTCGATAGCCGATCTGCCTTGGTTCGCCGCTGCCCCCGGAGCCGACCGTCGGCGAGAAACCGTCAGCGCTGCACTGCGAGCGCGACCCCCATGCCCCCGCCGATGCACAACGAAGCGAGCCCTCTTTTCGCGCCGCGCCGCTTCATCTCGTGCAGCAGCGTTACGAGGATGCGGCAGCCCGATGCGCCGATCGGATGGCCGAGCGCGATCGCGCCGCCGTTGACGTTGATCTTCGACGTGTCCCAGCCCATCTCCTTGTTCACCGCGCAGGCCTGCGCTGCGAACGCTTCGTTGATCTCCATCAGGTCGAGGTCCCCCGCCTTCCAGCCTGCCTTCTCGAGCGTGCGGCGCGACGCCGGCACCGGTCCCATGCCCATGATCTTCGGGTCGACGCCGGACGATGCGAACGCCGCAATGCGCGCAAGCGGCTGCAGCCCCAGCGCCTTGGCCTTCGCCTCGGACATCACGACGACAGCCGCTGCCCCGTCGTTGATGCCGGAAGCGTTGCCCGCGGTGACCGTGCCTTCCTTGTCGAATGCGGGTTTCAATCCGGCGAGCGCCTCGGCGTTCGTCTTGCGGTTGACGAACTCGTCGGTGTCGAAACGGATCGGATCGCCCTTCCTCTGCTGGATCAGCACCGGGACGATCTCCTCCTTGAACTTGCCCGCGTCCTGCGCGGCCGCGGCCTTGCGTTGCGACTCGAGCGCGAAGGCATCCTGCTGCGCGCGATCGACACCGTACTGCTTCGCAACGTTCTCCGCCGTGATGCCCATGTGGTACTTGTTGTACACGTCCCACAGCCCGTCGACGATCATCGAGTCGATCATCTTGACGTCGCCCATGCGGAAGCCGTCGCGCGAGCCCGGCAATACGTGCGGCGCAAGGCTCATGTTCTCCTGGCCTCCCGCGATCACGATCTCGGCGTCGCCGTTGGCGATCGCCTGCGCCGCGAGCATGACCGCCTTCAGTCCGGAGCCGCATACCTTGTTGATCGTCATCGCGGGCACAGCGACCGGCAGTCCGGCCTTGATCGCCGCCTGCCGCGCGGGGTTCTGTCCCGACCCGGCGGTCAGCACCTGGCCGAGGATCACCTCGTCGATCTGCCCGGGCTCGAGCCGCGCGCGTTTGAGCAACTCGCCGATCACGGTCGCACCCAACTCGGGCGCCGGTGTCTTTGCCAACGTGCCGCCGAACTTTCCGATGGCCGTCCGCGCGGCCGCCACGATCACTGCGTGTGTCATTGGTCGACTCCTAGGCTTTCTCTTTGACGTAACTTCCCGGCGCTGGCTCGATGACCTTGTACTTCGCATTGCCGTAGGTCTTCGGCGCGGGTTTCTGCGCGCCACCCAGTGGCGCCAACCATTTCGACCAGTCGGTCCACCAGCTTCCGGGATGCTCGGTCGCGCCGTGCAGCCACGCTTCCGAATCCGCGGGCAAAGGTCCCGGCTTGCCGGTCCAGTAGCTGCGCTTGTTCTTGGACGGCGGGTTGATCGTTCCCGCGATATGTCCGCTCGCACCCAGCACGAACTTCACGCTGCCCGGCTTGTCGCCGGGCAGCAGCCGCGCTGACGCATACGCAGCCTTCCACGGAACGATGTGATCCTCGCGCGCCGCGAACACGTAGGCGGGCGCGCGAATGCGGTTCAGATCGATCGGCACGCCGCAGCACTTGACCTTGTTCGGCACGCGCAGGTTGTTTTCGAGGTAGGTATTGCGCAGGTACCACGTGTACATCGGCCCCGGCAGGTTCGTGCTGTCCCCGTTCCAGTACAGCAGATCGAACGCCGGCGGCTGCTTGCCCTCGAGGTAGTTGTTGACCACGTAGTTCCACACCAGGTCGTTGGCGCGCAGGCTGTTGAACGTGATCGCGAGATCGCGCCCCGGCATGATTCCGCCCTTGCCCATCTGCTGTTCGCGCAGGCGCACGTGCGCCTCGTCGATGAAGATGTCGAGCACGCCGGCGTCCTCGAAGTCCAGCAGCGCGGTGAGCATCGTCAGGCTCGCGACCGGATCCTCTCCGCGCGCGTACATCACGGCCAGCGCGCACGCGAGGATCGTTCCGCCGACGCAGAAACCGAGCGCGTTGACCTGCTTCGAACCGGTGATCTCCTGCGCGACGTGAATCGCCGCGATCGGCCCCTTCTCGAGATAGTCGTCCCAGGTCATGAAGCGTTCCGGCGCGTGCGGGTTTTTCCACGACACGACGAACACCGTATGCCCCTGCTCGACCGTGTAACGGATGAACGAGTTGTCCGGCTGCAGGTCGAGGATGTAGTACTTGTTGATGCACGGCGGGATCATCACGTACGGCCTCGCGTAGACCTTGGCGGTCAGCGGCTTGTACTGGATCAACTGCATCAGCTCGTTCTGGTAGACGACCGCCCCTTCGGTCGTCGCGACGTTCCTGCCGATCTCGAACGCGCTCTCGTCGGTCTGCGTGATCTTGCCCTTGCGCAGGTCGCCGAGCAGGTTCTTGATGCCCTGCGTCAGGCTCTCGCCGCCGGTCTCGATCAGCCGCTTCTGCGCTTCCGGATTGAGCGCCAGGAAATTCGAGGGCGACGCCGCATCGACGAACTGCGACACCGCGAACCGGATGCGCTTCTTCGTCTTCTTGTCCGCTTCGACGCTTTCCGCCAGCCGGTTCAGGAACTCGGCGTTCAACAGATACGCCCGCGCATAAAACGATGCGAGCGGATTCTGCTGCCATGCGGGATCCGAGAAGCGACTGTCCTTGATCGGTTCGCTGGCCTTCTCCGGATGCTCAAAGAAATCGGTCCAAAGGTGCGTCAGCCGCTGCGCGTAGTCCTGCTGCAGTTCGAGCAAACGCTCGGGCGAAAGTCCGATCGCCGGCACCTCGCTCGCAACGCGCGGCATCGACGAAATGGCATTCCACCAATCGGCCCATGGATTCCCCGGTTGAGGTTCCGATGTTCGTTGCCCTGCGGCGGCATCGCCGTGCGGAGCCGCCGGCGACTGCGATACGGCTGCCGCTGCCCGCGGCGCCGCACGGGATCGGGTCGTCCTGCCGGCGCGCTTGCCGGTGTCGCTGCGGGTCGCCATTCCGTTCTCCTCGTCCGTTCGCGTGAGCGATCCGTTTCCAGTAGAGCATAGACGCTGCCCGAGCCATTGTCGCCACCACGGACAAAGCGTGTCAAACCGGCATCGCGCCGCACCGTTACACCCTTCAGTTCGACGCGCGCCAGATCAGCGCGGCATGACGACCCGTGATGCGATCGCGGCGGAAACTGTAGAAGCGCTGCGGTTGCGCGTACGTGCTTTCGGTGCCGCCGTACACCGCTTCGACGCCGCGCTGCGCCAGCGCCTGCCGCGCCAGCGCGAACAGGTCGGCCAGGTACTTGCCGCCCCCCAGCGGCCGAAACGCCGACGATGCGTGCGGCAACTTGTCGCGCATCGCGGCGAGTACGTCTGCACCGACCTCGAACGCCTCCGGGCCGATCGCCGGTCCGAGGTAGGCGATCAATTCCGCAGTCGGATCGTCCAGCCGCGATCGCAACGCATCCGCAGTCGCCTGAAGTACACCGCCGGCCAGCCCGCGCCACCCCGCGTGCGCAGCAGCCACCGCGCGGCCGCGTGCGTCCGCCAGCAGAACCGGCAGGCAATCGGCCACCAGCACGGCGCAGACGACGTTTCGCGCGAGCGCAGTCGATGCGTCGGCCACGGGCGGTGCGGCGACCGATTCGGCGTCGACGACGCGCGCGCCGTGCGCCTGAGCCAACCAGCGCGGCTCCTCGGGCAGCAGCTCGCGCAGCCGCGCGCGGTTGGCGGCGACTGCCGCCGGGTCGTCGCCGCTGCCGTAACCCAGGTTCATCCCGCCCGCACCATCGGGCGGAACGCCCCACGGACCGCGCGACACACCTCCGGCGCGCGTCGTGATCAGCGCGCGCACGCCCTGCGGCGCGGGCCAGTCCGGAACGATCCAATGCGTATCGGACGTCATTCGAAAGCCGCCACCGGACGTCCGACGTCGCGCAAGCCGAGCGAGCGCATCAGCGCGCGCATGTCCGGCGGCGGTGCGCTGAACCAGGCCATGCGCTCGCCGCTCGCCGGGTGATCGAGCGCCAGGCGACACGCGTGCAGCGCCTGTCGATCGAAGCGCGCCCACGCGGCCGCCTCGGCGCGGCGCGGCTGCTCCGGCTCGCGTCGCGCCGGCCGGCTCGGCGCCGCCTTGCGATAGACCGGATCGCCGACCAGCGGATGGCCGATCGACTCGAGATGCACTCGGATCTGATGCGTGCGGCCGGTGTCGAGCCGGCACGCGATCCAGCTCAGTTTCAGACCGTCCGCTTCGACCGTCTGCACGCGGCGAAAGTGCGTGCGCGCAGGCCGGGCGCTCGCCGCGCGGCTCACCTTGAAGCGCAGCGGATTGCGCGGATCGCGGCCGATCGGCGCGTCGATCGTTCCCTCCGGCGGCGTCTCGCCGAAGACGATCGCCCAGTACTCGCGCGTGACGCTGCGCGCCTGCAGTTGCCTCACGAGATCGGTCTGCGCGCGCAACGTTCGCGCCACCACCATCAGCCCCGAGGTCCCGGCGTCGAGCCGGTGCACGATGCCGGCGCGCGGAAGCTCGGCAAGCTGCGCGTCGTGCGCGAGCAGCCCGTTCGCCAGCGTGCCGGACCAGTTGCCGGCGGCCGGATGGACGACCAGTCCGGGCGGCTTGTCGATCACGATGATCTCGTCGTCTTCGTGAACGATCGCCAGCGGCATCGGCTCGGGGCGGAAGGCGAGCGTCTCGGGCGCAGGCGGCGGGTCGAGGTCGATCACGTCGCCTTCGGCCACTTCGTCGCGCGGGCGCGGCACGGCGCCGTTGACGCGCACCGCATCGGCCTCGATCCATTGGCGAATACGGCTGCGCGAGACTTCGGGCAGCAGCAGCGCCAGCACCTTGTCGACGCGCAGGCCGGCGTGCGCGGCGGTGACGCTGAAGCGTTGCGGCAGCGGCAGTTCGCCGTCGATGTCGTCGGCGTCGTCGGTCGCGACAGGTTCGCTCGTTTCGCTCGTCATCGCGCCGATATAATCCGCGCACTTTCCAGGCGAAAACGGCTCGCGATGCAGATCGAAGGGCGGCTCGACATGTGGATCCGGATCGCGCGTGCCGCAATCTGCGGCGCGTTCGCTGCTGCGCTCGCCGCGTGCGGAACGTTCGCCGAACGCGATGAAACGGCGAAGTGGGACGCCGACCGATTATACGCAGAGGCGCGCGCTGAGATGGATATCGCCAACTGGCAGCGCGCGCGCACGCTGCTCGAAAAGCTCGAGGCCCGGTTCCCGTTCGGCCGCCATGCGCAGCAGGCGCAGCTCGAGATCGCCTACACGTACTACAAGGAAGGCGAATCGGCACAGGCGATCACCGCGGCCGACCGGTTTCTGAAGCTCAACCCGAACCACCCGTTCGCCGACTACGTCCAGTACCTCAAGGGGCTCGCCTCGTTCAACGACGACCTGGGTCTGTTCGGCCGCCGGCTCGGTCAGGATCCGAGCGAGCGCGACCCGAAGGCGATGCGCGAAGCCTTCGATGCGTTCCGCGAGCTGGTGCAGCGCTGGCCGGCGAGCCGGTATGCGGAAGACGCGCGGATGCGGATGAACTATCTGGTCAACGCGATGGCGCAAAGCGAGGTCAACGTCGCGCGCTACTACTTCCGTCGCGGCGCCTATGTCGCGGCGATCGCGCGCGCGCAAGGCGCGTTGCGCGACTACCAGGGCGCGCCGGCTTCCGAAGAGGCCCTGTACCTGATGATGCGCTCGTACGAGGCGCTCGGTCTGGCCGATCTGCGCGCAGACACCGAGCGCGTGCTGCTGAAGAACTTCCCGAACACCACGCTGCTGGCCAGGCGCCAATAGCGCCGCGGCGGCCTGGCTACGTCGTTCGCTGCGCCTGCGCGAAAAAGCCGCAGGCCTCGGCCTCGCTGCGCGTGCGCGCAAACGGCGGCAGGCTGGCGAGCACGGCCTTGCCGTAAGGCTTCGTCAATAGCCGATCGTCCAGGATCATCAGCACGCCGCGGTCCGTTTCGTCGCGGATCAGGCGCCCTGCACCCTGCTGGAGCAGCGTCACCGCCTGCGGGAGCTGATATTCGACGAACGGGTTGCGTCCGAGCGCGCGCAGCCTGCGAAGCTTCGCCTCGACGACCGGATCGTCGGGCGGTGCGAACGGCAGCTTGTCGATCACGACCAGCGACAGCGTTTCACCGCGCACGTCGATGCCCTCCCAGAAGCTGACGGCTCCGACCAGCACCGCGTTGCCGGCGCGTCGAAACGCATCGATCAGCGCACGCCGTGTCGCCGTTCCCTGCACCAGCAGCGGCAGCTCCGCGCCTGACTCCGCGATCCGCGCACGCAAGCGGCCGGCGATCCGTTCGACCGCGCGCAGCGTCGTGCACAACACGAACGCACGGCCGCCCGAGGCGGCGATCACCGGCCAGGCGAGGTCGGCGACGCGCTCGGCGAAGTCCGGCGCGAGCGGCGACGGCATCGGCTGCGGAAGGTACAGCAGCGCCTGTCGCGCGAAGTCGAACGGGCTGTCCCAGCGCATCGTCCGCGCGCCGGCGAGCCCGGTTTCGGCGATGAACGCGTCGAAACGCTGAACGACCGTCAGCGTCGCCGACGTCAGGATCCACGCCTGCGTCTGCCGCGCGCGCGCGCGCGCGAAGGCATCGCCGGGGGCGAGCGGCGTGGCGTTGAACTGCGCGCCGTGCGCGGATACGCCGACCCAGCGCACGGTCTGCTCTGCCTGGGCCGCGCTCGCATCGGCGTCGGCCCCGACCGCCGCAAACGCGTCGCGCCACTCGGCCAGATGCGCGCGCAACGCGGCGGCACGCGGCTCGAGCGCGTCGAGCGCGTTGTGGCGGCCGCGGTTCGCAGCGAGCACCGCAGCAAGTGCAGCGAGCGCGGTGTCGATCGCCTCCACCGCCTGCGCGAGCGCCGCACGCCGGCCGATGCGCTCCAGCGCGACGCGGGCGCCGGGCGCGAGTCCCGCGAGCGCGAGCTGCAGCCGCAGCTCGCGCGTGGCCTGCTCGATCGACTGCGCGAGCGCCACCCACGGCGCGGCGTCCGCTGCCGCGCCGAGTCCGGCCGCGCGCGCGTCGTGCGCCAGTTCGACGACCTGCGCGAGCGACCAGGTCGTTCCGAAGAACTCGCCCGCGATCCGGGGCAACTGGTGCGCCTCGTCGAGCACGACCGTGTCGACGGCCGGCAGGAACTCGCTGATCGCGTCGTCGCGCAGCGCCAGATCGGCGAGGAAGAGGTGATGATTGACGACGACGACGTCGGCCGCCTGCGCGGCGCGGCGCGCCTTGTAGACGAAGCAGTCATCGAAGTTCGGGCAGTCGCCCCCGAGGCAGTTTTCGCGCGTCGAGGTGACCAGCGAACGGATCGGCGCGTTCTCCGGCACTTCGCCGAGCTCGGCCAGATCGCCGCTCGCGGTCGTGCGCGCAAACCGCAGCACCGCGCGCAGATGCGCGGCGTCCTGCCGCGTCGCAAGCTGCGCTTCGCGCTCGGCGCGCGCAAGCCGGTGCAGGCACACGTAGTTCTGCCGGCCCTTGAGCAGTGCGCATTCGACGCGCAGTCCGAGCGCCCGCGTGACCGCGGCGAGGTCCTTGCCGTGGACCTGGTCCTGCAGCGCCTTGGTGCCTGTCGAAACGAGCACCTTACCGCCGGCCAGCAGCGCCGGAACGAGGTACGCGAAGGTCTTGCCGGTGCCGGTTCCCGCCTCGGCCACGAGCGTGGCGCGCTCGACGATCGCGTCGAACACCGCAAGCGCCATCTCGCGCTGCGCGTCGCGCGCGACGAACCCGCGCACCGCGCCTGCGAGTTCGCCGTCCGGCGCGAAGGCCCGCGCCACGCGGCGGCGCACCGTCTCGACCGCGCCCGCATCACCCGCGTGCGGCGCGGCTGCAGCGGCGCGGCGCGACGGCGGCGAGTTCACGCCGGAATGTCCGGCACGAGCTGCGCCTGCAGCAGCCCGATCGCGTCCTTGATCTGCAGTTTGCGCTTCTTCAGCCGGCGCAATTGGAGCTCGTCGACGCCGGGCTGCACGGACAGGCGTGCGATCGCGTCGTCCAGGTCGCGATGCTCGATCTGCAACTCGATGATGCGGCGCTTGATCTCGTCCGGTTCCATGTCGGTTCGGGGCGTTAGCCCGAATACTTCACGAGGTCGCCCCCGTATGCGTGAATTGCTCTGCTTTGGCCGGCGCTTGCAGCCTGCTGGCCGCGATCCAGTCTGGATCGCCGGGGCTACGCGGGTTTGCGCGGCGCCTGCGCGGTCATCTTGCGCTCAAGTGCTCGCGAATGCCTCTTGGCATTCGACTGCGTTCCACGGCCGCGCAAGCATGCGCGGCCGGCTGCGGCGGCGCGAAGCGGTGCTTCGCGAAACCCCGCCTCCGCCCCTCTCGCGCAACCTGCCTCGCGCATCCGCTCGCGCAATTCCCGCGTCCCTCGTGAAGTATCCGGGCTAGCACGCGGCGTGAAGCGAATGCTAGCAGGCGCCTACGGCGCAGTTCGAGCGATCGGCGCGCGGACCCGCTGATAGACTGCCGCGGCGCTCAAGCGAACCGTCCGCAGCCGAGCATCGAAGACGAAAACACCGCGTGTCGCGCTTCAAGGTCACCGCCTGTATCGCCGAGCACATCGGCGATCGCCCCGAGCAGCAGGATCGCGTCGCGATCCTGACGAGCAAGCGCAACCCGGGCGCGCTGCTGGCGATCGTCGCCGACGGCATGGGCGGGCGCACCGGCGGGCGCATGGCTTCGGACCAGGTGATCGCGACCGCGCAGAGCCTGTTCCAGGAGCTGTCCGAACAGGACACCGCGCTGCCGGCGCTGCTCAGGCAGATCGCAGCCGAAGCGCATACGGTGATCCGGCTGACGGCGCTCGCCAGCGAGAAGGAGCCGCACAGCACGATCGTCGCGCTGATCGTCAAGAAGGACCACGCGATCTGGGCCCACGCGGGAGACAGCCGCCTGTATTACTTCCGCGCCGGCCGGCTCGTGCACCGGACCGAAGACCACACCTACGCGTCGATGCTCGCCGCCGAAGGCAAGGCCGAAGCGGCGGAGGTTGCCGCCAACAAATACAAGAACATCCTGGTCAGTGCGCTCGGCATCGCGCGCGAACCGCAGATCGTCGTCGGCGAGGCGAGCGAACTGCGCGTCGGCGACGCCTTCCTGCTATGCAGCGACGGCCTGTGGGCGTACTTCGAAGACTACGAGCTGGGGTCGCTGCTGCACAGCCTGTCGCCGCGCGAGGCATCCGAGCATCTCGTGCGTATCGCGCGCGACCGCGCCAAAGGGCGCGGCGACAACCTCTCGCTCGCGATCGTCAAGCTCGAGGCGCCGGAACCGAAGAAACGCATGCCGACCGCCACACTCTGGTTCGACAGGGACTCGGGCGAAACGCCCCAGGGGTGACCGAAGTCCGCGCGCGGTGGCGCTACGGCTGCTTCTGCGCCGCTCGGCGCGCCGCTTCTTCCTCGCGCTCTCGGCGGCGCGCCTCGCGCCGGCGTTCGTTGGCGGCGCGTTCTTCCGCCTTTTTCTTGGCGTAGGCTTCGGCGGCGCGTTTGCGTTCTTCTGCGCGACGCGCGTAGTCGGCGCGGCGGGCGGCGTCGGCGCCGGCCTGTTCGGCGCGCCTTGCCTCCCGCTGCGCTTGCTCGGCCGCGCGCCGCTCGGCCTGCGCGCGGTTCGCCGCGGCCTGCTGCTCGCGCAGCCTGCGCTGCTCGGCGGCGTCTTGCGCCGCGCGTTCGCGGCTTTCCTGCGCGGCGCGTCCTTGGGCGGCGCGTCCGGCCTGATCGGCGGCGCCGGCGGCCGGCCGCTCGCCGCGACGCTGCGCCCGTTCTTGCGCATCGAGCCTGCGCTGCGCATCGCGTGCCTCGAGTTCGACGCGGCGGACTTCGCGCAGCGCCGATTCGCGCCTGCGTCGGGCTTCGTCCTGGCAGCGGTTGACGAAGAAAGTGCCGGCGCAGCGCTGCTGCTCGTCCGCGTAGGCCTTCTCGACGGCGGCGGCTTCCGCCTGCGCGGCGGCGAGCGCCCGCGTCGCGTCCTCACGCGTTCGGATGCTGCCCGCCGGAAACTGCGCGGCGAACTCGGCGTGCGCAGGCAGGGCCACGGCGAGCAGCAGCGTCGCAGCCCACGGCGCAACGCAACGCTGCATCGCCTGCAGACTACACACCGGCGGCCACCGCTCGGCGCGGCGCCTCGAGGTATTCGCGCGACTGCATCTCGAGCAGCCGAGAGGCGGTGCGATGGAACTCGTTGGCCAGCGCGCCGGCGGTGTAGAGCTGCTCCGGTGGTGCCTCTGCCGAGACGATCAGCTTGACCCGATGGTCGTACAGCACGTCGACGAGCCACGTGAAGCGGCGCGCCTCCGACGCCTGCCCGGCGGACATCCGCGGCACGTTCGACAGCAGCACGGTGTGGAACTGCGCGGCGATCTCGAGGTAATCGTTCTGCGAGCGCGGCCCGCCGCACAACACCGCGAAGTCGAACCAGACTACGCCGCCGGCGCGGCGCCGCGCGCGGATCGCGCGCGACTCGATCATCAGCACCGGTTCGTCGTCCTCCGTTTCGGCGAGCCGCACGAACGCTTCGGCCAGATGCGCTTCGGACTCCGGCCCGAGCGGCGTCAGATACGCGTCGATCCGCTCCATCGCGCGCCGCCGATAGTCGGTGCCGCCATCGAGATGGATGACGTCGAGCCGCTCGTTCAGCAGCGCGATCGCCGGCAGCATGCGGTCGCGGTGCAGCCCGTCCGGATACAGCGCGTCGGGCGCGTAGTTCGAAGTCATCACGAAACCCACCCCCAGCTCGAACAGGCGGGCGAGCAGTCGGTGCAGGATCATCGCATCGGCGATGTCGGAGACGTGGAACTCGTCGAAGCAGATCAGCCGGTGCCGCCGCGCGATGCGGCGCGCGACCTCGTCGAGCGGATCGACCGTGCCTTTGAGCTCGTCCAGCTCGCGGTGCACGCCGCGCATGAACTCGTGGAAGTGCACGCGCGTCTTGCGGACGAGCGGCACGGCCGTGAAGAAGACGTCCATCAGGAAGCTCTTGCCGCGCCCCACACCGCCCCACAGGTAGACGCCGCGCGGAATCGGCGGCCGGCGCAGCAGCTTGGCGATCGCGTTCGAACGCTGCGCCTTGTACGCGCGCCAGTCGGCGTCGAGCCGTTCGAGTCGCGCCGCCGCGGCCTGTTGCGCGGCGTCGAGCACGTAACCGCGGCTGCCCAGGAGCTCGTCGAGATGGGCGCGGAAGGTCACTAAAAGTTGAGCGCGCGCTTGTCCACCGCGAGCGCGGCTTCCTTGGTCGCTTCGGAGAGCGACGGGTGGGCGTGGCAGATGCGGGCGATGTCCTCGGCTGCGGCGCGAAACGACATCGCGACGACCGCCTCCGCAATCAGTTCGGAGGCCATCGGACCGACGATGTGCACGCCGAGGATCTCGTCGGTCGCGGCGTCGGCG
>Ga0272446_1006274_pt1 | contig 12511 bp, 11 predicted proteins | sample YNPCB0061_FD_194587 | JGI IMG/M metagenome (GOLD analysis project Ga0272446, IMG submission 194587) | Hot spring microbial mat communities from Yellowstone National Park, WY, United States - YNP-CB-006-1 | ecosystem: Environmental > Aquatic > Thermal springs > Hot (42-90C) > Sediment | place... | reverse complement strand
ACACCGTGGTGAGGGAGAAGAACAAGGTCTTCCTGAACTCCTCCGCCGCGACCTCGGATCTCACGGGTTCGCAGTGCAGCCCGAACACGGTGCACTGGACCTACGACACCTACATGCTGGCCAAGTCCACCGGCGGGGCGATGGTGCGCGCGGGCGGGGACACGTGGTTCTTCATCACCGCCGACTACGCCTTCGGCCACGCGCTCGAGCGCGACACCTCGAACTTCGTGCGCGCCGCGGGGGGTCGCATCCTCGGCAGCGTCCGCACGCCCTTCCCCGGGACCACCGACTTCTCCTCCTTCCTCCTGCAGGCGCAGGCGAGCCGCGCGAAGGTCATCGGCCTCGCCAATGCGGGCGGGGACACCATCAACACCATCAAGCAGGCGGCCGAGTTCGGGCTGACGCGCCGCGGCGTGAAGCTGGCGGCGCTGCTGATGTTCATCTCCGACGTCCACTCCCTCGGCCTGCAGACCGCGCAGGGTCTTGTCTGCACCGAGACCTTCTACTGGGATCTCAACGACCGCACCCGCGCCTTCACGAACCGCGTGCTGCCGAACATGCCGCAGGGCTTGCGCCCGGGCATGGCCCAGGCGGGCTGCTACTCGGCCGTGCTGCACTACCTCAAGGCGGTGGCGGACATGGGCGTGGCCGCGGCGAAGGCCGACGGCGCCGCCACGGTTGCGCGCATGAAGGCCATGCCGACCGAGGACGACGCCTTCGGCGCGGGCACCATCCGTGCCGACGGGCGGCGGCTTTGCCCGGCCTACCTGCTCGAGGTGAAGGCTCCCGGCGAGAGCCGCGGCCCGTGGGACTACTACAAGCTGCTGCAGACGACGCCGGGCGAGGAGGCCTTCCGTCCGCTCGCCGAAGGCGGCTGCGCCCTGGTCCGGAGCTGACCGTCATTCCCGGCTGCCGGGCGGGGCCGCGCGCCCCGTCCGGCGGCGGGTTTCGGGGCGGCCGCGACCGGATTGTGGACCAACGAAGATACGGGAAGGAGAGGACGTCGCCATGGAGATCACCCGCCGAACCGCCCTCGCCGCCGGCGCCGCGGCGGCCGTCGCCCCGCTCTCGCGCGCCCGCGCCCAGGCCAACACCATCCGCATCGGCGTGCTGACCGACATGGCCGGCACCTACCGCGACAACACCGGCCCCACCTCGGTCGCCGCGACCCGGGAGGCGGTGGCCGAGTTCGGCGCGAGCCACGGCTTCACGGTTGAGGTGATCGAGGCCGACCACCAGAACAAGCCCGATGTCGGCTCGAACCTCGCGCGGCAGTGGTACGACCAGGGGGTGGATCTCATCCTCGACGTGCCAACCTCCTCGGTCGGCCTCGCCGTCAACCAGATCGCGCGCGAGAAGAACAAGGCCTACATCAATGTCGGCTCCGCCACCGCCGACCTGACCGGCCCGCAGTGCAGCCCGAACACGATCCACTGGGCCTACGACACCTACATGCTGGCCAAGTCGACCGGCGGGGCCATGGTGCGCGCGGGCGGGGACAGCTGGTTCTTCATCACCGCCGACTACGCCTTCGGCCATGCGCTCGAACGCGACACCTCGGCCTTCGTGCGCGCCGCGGGGGGCCGCGTGCTCGGGCAGGTGCGCACGCCCTTCCCCGGCACGACGGACTTCTCCTCCTTCCTGCTGCAGGCGGCCGCCGCCCGGCCGAAGGTGATCGGGCTCGCGAACGCCGGCGGCGATACCGCCAACTGCGTGAAGCAGGCGGCCGAGTTCGGCGTCACGCGCCGCGGGATCAAGCTCGCGGCCCTTCTGCTGTTCCTGAACGACATCCATGGCATCGGCCTGCAGACCGCGCAGGGCCTGATCTGCACCGAGACCTTCTTCTGGAACATGAACGACAAGACGCGCGCCTGGACGCAGCGCATCATCCGCCGCACGCCGAACAACTACCCGAACATGATCCATGCCGGCTGCTATTCGGCGGCGCTGCACTTCCTCAAGACCGTCGCGGCGATGGGCGTGCCGGCGGCGAAGGCCTCCGGCGTCGAACTCGTCAATCGCATGAAGGCGATGCCGCCCGAGGACGACCTTTTCGGGCGCACCGAGATCCGCCCCGATGGCCGCCGCCTGCTCCCCTCCTATCTCCTCGCGGTGAAGTCGCCGCAGGAGAGCAGCGGCCCCTGGGACTACTACAAGCTGGTCCAGACGACCCCGGCGAACGAGGCCTTCCGTCCTCTCGCCGAGGGGAACTGCCCGCTGGTCAGGAGCTGACCTTCGACCGGGCGGGCGGCCGCCGCGCCGCCTGCCTCCGCTTGCCACCAACCACGTTCAGGGAGGACTGAGGGATGGACACCACGCGTCGCCGCCTGCTCGCCGGCGCCTCCGCCGCGGCCGCCGTCGCGCCCTTCGGGACCGCGCGCGCGCAGGCGAGCACGATCCGTCTCGGCGTGATGTCGGACATGTCCGGGCCCTATCGCGACGCGACGGGTCCGGGCAGCGTCGTCATGACCCAGGCCGCCGTCGCCGAGTTCGGCGCGCGGGGCTTCAATGTCGAGGTCCTGCAGGCCGACCACCAGAACAAGCCCGATGTCGGCGCGAATCTCGCCCGGCAGTGGTACGACCAGGGCGTGGATGCGATCATCGACGTGCCCACCTCCTCCGTCGCGCTCGCGATCAACCAGATCGCGCGGGAGAAGAACAAGGTCTTCCTCAACTCCGGCGCGGCCACCTCCGACCTCACGGGGTCACAGTGCAGCCCGAACACGGTGCACTGGACCTACGACACCTGGATGCTCGCCAAGGGCACGGGGGCGGCGATCGTGCGCACCGGCGGCGACACCTGGTTCTTCATCACCGCCGACTACGCCTTCGGCCACGCGCTGCAGCGCGACACCACCCGCTTCGTGGAGGCCGCGGGCGGTCGCGTCCTCGGCGCGGCGCGCTATCCCTTCCCGCAGACGACCGACTTCTCGGCCTTCATCCTGCAGGCGCAGGCGAGCCGGGCGAAGGTGCTCGGCATGGCGAACGCCAGCACCGACACGGTCAACACCATCAAGGCCGCGCGTGAGTTCGGCCTGCACCGGAGCATGAAGCTCGCGGCGCTGCTGATGGGTCTCGTGGATGTCCATGCCCTCGGCCTCGAGGCCGGGCAGGGGCTGCTGCTGACCGAATCCTTCTACTGGGACCTCAACGACCGCACCCGCCGCCTGACCGAGCGGGTGCGCGCCCAGAACCAGAACCGCCCGCCCGCCATGGTCCAGGCTGGCTGCTACGGCGCCACGCTGCACTACCTCAAGGCGGTGGCCGACATGGGCGTGGCCGCCGCGAAGGCCGACGGCCGGGCCGCGGTGGCGCGCATGAAGGCGATGCCGACCGACGACGACGCCTTCGGCCCGGGCCGTATCCGGGAGGACGGGCGCAAGATCCATCCCGTCTTCCTCTTCGAGGTGAAGTCCCCCGCGGAATCCCGCGGCCCGTGGGACTACTACAAGGTGGCCGCCACCACCCCGGGGGAGGAGGCCTTCCGCCCCCTGAACGAGGGCGGCTGCCAGCTCGTTCGCTCGTAACAGGAGCATCATCACCGCATGGACGAGATCTTCGGCATACCGGCACCGCTGCTCTTCGGTCAGCTGCTGCTCGGCCTCATCAACGGCGCCTTCTACGCGATGCTCTCCCTCGGCCTCGCGGTGATCTTCGGGCTGCTGAACATCATCAACTTCACCCATGGCGCCCAATTCATGATGGGCGCCTTCGTGGCGTGGATGCTGCTTGAATGGGCGGGGCTCGGCTACTGGTGGGCGCTGCTGCTCGCGCCCCTTGTGGTCGGCATCACCGGCGTGATCATCGAGCGGCTGATGATCAGCCGTCTCTACAAGCTCGACCACCTCTACGGGCTGCTGCTGACCTTCGGCATCGGCCTGATGATCGAGGGCATCTTCCGCAACGAGTTCGGCTCCTCCGGCCTGCCCTACCGCATTCCGCCCGAGCTGTCGGGCGCGTGGGACCTCGGCTTCATGTTCATGCCGATCTACCGCGGCTGGGTGGTGGTCTTCGCGCTCTTCGCCTGCCTTGCGACCTGGCTGGTGATCGAGAAGACGCGCCTCGGCGCCTATCTGCGCGCCGCGACCGAGAACGCCGCGCTCGTGCAGGCCTTCGGCGTGAACGTGCCGCGCATGATCACCCTGACCTACGGCGCGGGTGTCGCGCTCGCGGCGCTCGCCGGCGTGCTCGCCGCGCCGATCTACTCGGTCAATCCGCAGATGGGCACGAACCTCATCATCGTCGTCTTCGCGGTGGTCGTGATCGGCGGCATGGGCTCCATCCTCGGCTCGGTCATCACCGGCTTCACCCTCGGCGTGATCGAGGGGCTGACCAAGGTCTTCTGGCCGGAAGCCTCGGCCACCGTCATCTTCGTCATCATGGCGATCGTGCTGCTGACGCGACCCGCCGGCCTGTTCGGGAGGGCCTGAGTCATGGCATCCGAGACCACCGCCGGGACCATCGCCCCGGCCGCCCCCGAGGACGCGATCTGGGGCTTCTCCAGGCCGCAGCTCGCCGCCCTTGGCGTGCTGGTCGCCTTCCTCGCGATCGCGCCCTTCTTCCTCTATCCCGTCTTCCTGATGAAGCTGCTCTGCTTCGCGTTGTTCGCCTGCGCCTTCAACCTGCTGATCGGCTATGTCGGGCTGCTCTCCTTCGGCCATGCCGCCTATTTCGGCATGGGCGGCTACATCGCCGGCCACGCCGCCAAGGTCTGGGGCCTCGGGCCCGAGGTTTCGATCCTTGTCGGCGCCGCGGTCGCCGGGCTGCAGGGCTGGGTCTTCGGCTGGATCGCCATCCGCCGGCAGGGCATCTACTTCGCCATGATCACGCTGGCGCTCGCGCAGATGGTCTATTTCTTCTGCGTGCAGGCCCCCTTCACGGGGGGCGAGGACGGCATCCAGGCCATCCCGCGGGGCAGGCTCCTCGGCGGCGTGGACCTCTCCAACGACATGGCGATGTACTGGTTCGTCGCCGCCATCTTCCTGGCCGGCTTCCTCCTCATCCACCGCATCATCCACTCCCCCTACGGCCAGGTGCTGAAGGCAATCCGCGAGAACGAGCCGCGCGCGACGTCCCTCGGCTACCGCACGGACGACTACAAGCTGGTCGCCTTCATCCTCTCGGCGACGCTCGCGGGTGTGGCCGGCGCCACCAAGTCCCTGGTCTTCGGCATCGCGACGCTGACCGACGTGCACTGGGCGATGTCGGGCGAGGTGGTGCTGATGACCCTCGTCGGCGGCCTCGGCACCGTGTTCGGCCCCGTCGTGGGCGCGGCCGTGATCGTGACGATGCAGAACTACCTCGCCGAGATGGGCGCCTGGGTCACCGTGGTCCAGGGCGCGATCTTCGTGACCGTGGTGCTCGCCTTCCGCCGCGGCATCGTGGGCGAGATCGCGAACCTTCTGCGCGTCAGGCTGTAGGGCGGGGCGGGCGCTGCCCTCGCCGGGGGCAGCGCCCGCAGGGCGGCTGGGCAAGCCTGCCCCGCCCGCCCTGCCCAGCGCCATTCGGGGGCCTTGCGCGCGGCGCCGATCCGGGCTTTCTCGCGCCATGACTTGGTCCATCATCGCGCGGGACCCGGCGACGGGCGAGATCGGCGCCGCGGTGGCCACCCGCTTCTTCGCGGTCGGCGCGCTCTGCCCCGCGGCCGAAGGCGGCGTCGGCGCGGTCTGCACCCAGGCGCTGGTCAACCCGCTCTGGCGCACCGACGCCCTCGCGCTGCTGCGCGACGGGGCGGCGCCGCAGACGGCCCTCGCCCGCCTGGTCGCCGCCGATGCCGGCCGCGCCCATCGCCAGCTCCATCTCATGGCCGCCGATGGCCGCATCGCCGCCCATACGGGCGCCGAATGCGTGGAGTGGTGCGGGCATGTCGCCGGCCCCGATGTCTCGGTGGCGGGCAACATGCTGGCCGGCCCGCAGGTGGTCGCGGCGACGCGGGACGCCTTCCTTGCCAGCGCCGGCCGTCCGCTGGCGGAGCGGCTGCTCGTGGCCCTTGAAGCTGGGGAGGCCGCGGGCGGCGACCGCCGCGGCAGGCAGTCGGCGGCGCTCCTCGTCGCCTCGCGCGATCCCTATCCCGACCTCGACATCCGCACCGACGACCACCCCGACCCGCTCGCCGAACTGCGGCGGCTGCTTGGCGTGGCGCGGGAGCGTTTCGTCCATTTCCGGCGCTTCCTGCCCGGCCGCGACCATCCGGGCGTCTTCGACCGGGCCGTGATCGAGGCCGAGATCGCGAAGGCCAGGCAGGCATGACCCCCGCGCTCGAAGTCATTGGCCTGACGCTCGACTTCCTCCAGGACGGACGTCGCCTGCGCGTGCTCGACGGCGTCTCCTTCCGCGTCGATCCCGGCCGGACGCTCGCGATCGTGGGGGAATCGGGCTGCGGCAAGTCGGTCACCGCGCTCGCCATCATGGGGCTGCTGCCCGAGACGGCGCGGTGCGTCGGCGCCATGCGTCTCGGCGGGCGGGAGCTGACGGCGCTCTCGCCCGAGGAACGCCGCCTGCTGCGCGGCGGCGAGATGGCGATGATCTTCCAGGAGCCGATGACCAGCCTCAACCCCGCCTTCACCGCCGGCGAGCAGGTGGCCGAGGCGCTGCGGCTGCACCAGGGCCTCGACCGCGCCGCCGCCTTCGCGGAAGCGGTGCGCATGCTCGACCGCGTGCGCATCCCAGATGCCGCACGCCGTGCGCGGCAGTATCCACACCAGCTCTCGGGGGGCATGCGCCAGCGGGTGATGATCGCGATGGCGCTCGCCTGCCGCCCGCGCCTGCTCATCGCCGACGAGCCGACCACCGCCCTTGATGTGACCGTGCAGGCGCAGATCCTCGCCCTTCTCGACGAGATGAAGCGGGAGACCGGCACCGCCGTGATCCTCGTCACCCACGATCTCGGCGTCGTCGCCGACCATGCCGACGAGGTCGCGGTGATGTATGCCGGCCGCATCGCCGAACAGGCGCCGGCCGAGGCGCTCTTCGCGCGTCCCGAGCACCCCTACACCGCGGGCCTTCTCGGCGCCGCGCCGGGGGAGGGGGAGCGGGGCGAGCGTCTCGCCAGCATCGAGGGCACCGTGCCCGACCTGCGCGACCCGCCGCCCGGCTGCCGCTTCGCCCCGCGCTGTCCCTTCGCGCTGGCGCGCTGCCATGCGGAGGCGCCGCCTCTCCTCGAGGTGGCCCCTGGCCATGTCTCGGCCTGCTGGCGCGCGCCGCTCGACCAGGTGCTGGAGGCAGCGTGATGGCATGGGCGAAAGCGGGGAGGCGGACCGGTCCCGCCGTGATGCCATGACCGCGCTGCTCGAACTCGACGGCCTCGTGAAGCGCTTCCCGGTGCGCGACGCGCTCGGCCGCAGGGCGGGGGCCGTGCATGCGGTGGACGGCGTCTCGCTGCGCATCGCGCAGGGGGAGGTGCTTGCGATCGTCGGCGAATCCGGCTGCGGCAAGTCCACGCTCGGGCGGCTGATGCTGCGCCTGATCGAGCCCGATGCCGGCACCGTGCGCTTCGAGGGGCAGGATCTCGGCGCGCTTTCCCCCGCCGCGCTGCGCGCGAAGCGGCGGGAGATGCAACTCATCTTCCAGGACCCTTTCGCCTCCCTCGATCCGCGCATGACGGTCGAGCAGGCGGTGGCGGAGCCGCTCCGCCTGCACCGCATCGTCCCCCGCGCGCAGGAGCGGGAGAGGGTGGCCGAGCTGCTCTCCCGCGTCGGCCTCCGCCCCGAGCATGCGCGGCGCTGGCCGCACGAGTTCTCGGGCGGGCAGCGCCAGCGCATCGCCATCGCCCGTGCGCTCGCCTCCCGGCCGCGGCTGATCGTGGGCGACGAGCCGGTCAGCGCCCTCGATGTCAGCGTGCAGGCGCAGGTGGTCAACCTGCTCTCCGACCTGATCCGCGACCTCGGCCTGACCTTCGTGCTGATCAGCCACGACCTCGGCGTGGTCCGCCACATCGCCGACAGGGTGGCGGTGATGTATCTCGGCCGCATCGTGGAGGAAGGGCCGGCCGAGGCCGTGCTGACGGCGCCGCGCCACCCCTACAGCCGGGCGCTGCTCGCCGCCGTGCCGGGCCATGGCGTAAAGGCGCCGCCGATCGAGGGCGACGTGCCGTCGCCGATCGCCCCGCCGCCCGGCTGCCGCTTCCATACCCGCTGTCCCTTCGCGATCGAGCGGTGCCGGTCCGAGGCGCCGGCGCTCGATGCCGGGCCGCACCGCGTCGCCTGCCACCTCGCCGCGAGCCTGCCGCCGCCCGCGCCGCTGCCGCCGCGGCGGGCCGGTGGCGAGCGGCTCCGCCGCCTGCAATCCTTCTTCCGGGCCCCGGCCCCCAACCAGGGAGCGCACCCATGAGAGCGTCCATCAAGGCCATCCTCGCAGCCGCCGCGGCGATCCTGCCCGCCCTCGCCTCGCTCGCCCCGGCCGCCGCGCAGCATCTGCGCATCGGCCTGCGCGAGGATCCCGACATTCTCGACCCCACACTCTCGCGCACCTATGTCGGCCGCATCGTCTACATGGCGCTCTGCGACAAGCTGTTCGACATCAACGAGCGGCTCGAGGTGGTGCCGCAACTGGCCACCGGCTTCCGCTGGGAAAGCCCGACGCAGCTCCTGGTCACGCTGCGCGAGGGCGTGCGCTTCCACGACGGCACGGTGATGGACGCGGAAGCCGTGCGCTACTCGCTCAACCGTCACCTCACCATGCAGGGGTCCTTCCGCCGCTCGGAGATCGCTGACATGGAGCGCGTCGAGGTGGTGGACCCGCTGACGGTGCGCATCCTGCTCAAGGCGCCCTCGGCCTCCTTCCTCTCTGCGCTGACGGACCGCGCCGGGATGATCGTCAGCCCCAGGGCGGCGGAGGAGCTCGGGCGGAACTTCGGCACGCGCCCCGTCTGCGCCGGCCCCTTCCGCTTCGTCGAGCGCGTGGCGCAGGAGCGGATCGTCGTCGAGCGCTTCCGCGACTACTGGGACGCGGGGAACATCCACTTCGACCGCGTGACCTACCTGCCGATCCCGGACAACACCGTGCGCCTTGCGAACCTGCAGTCGGGCGCGGTCGAGTTCGCGGAGCGGATGGAACCGGACGACCTCAGGACCATCCAGCGCAACCGCAACCTGCGCGCGGTGGCGGTGGACGAGCTCGGCTACCAGGGCATCACCATCAACGTCGCCAACGGGGAGCGGGCGAACACCCCGCTCGGCCGCGACGCGCGGGTGCGCCGCGCCTTCGAGCTCGCCATCGACCGCGCCGCGGTGAACCAGGTCGTCTACGGGGGCATGTACACGCCGACGCGCCAGCCCTTCCCGCCGGCCAGCCCCTTCCACGTCCGCGACTTCCAGCCCGAGCCGCGCAATGTCGAGCGTGCGCGCGCCCTGCTGCGGGAGGCGGGTGTCGCCACCCCGCTCACCGTCGAGATGACGGTGCCGAACAACCCCGACCTCCGCCAGGTGGGGGAGGTGATCCAGGCCATGGTCGCCGAGGCCGGGTTCAACCTCCAGCTCCGCGCGATGGAGTTCGCCTCCTCCCTGCAGGCGGCGCAGCGCGGGGACTTCCAGACCTACCTCGTCGGCTGGTCGGGCCGGGTGGATCCGGACGGCAACATCTACGCCTTCACGCGCAGCGGGGGCGGACAGAATGACGGCCGCTATTCCGATCCCGAGGTGGACCGCCTGCTCGACGCGGCGCGCAGTGAACTCGACATCGAGAAGCGCAAGGACCTCTACGCCGAGGTGCTGCGCATCTCGCTCGGGCGCGACGCGCACCGCATCTATCTCTGGCACCGCAAGAACATCATGGCGCACAGCGCGCGTCTTGTGGGCTACCGGCCGGTCTCGGACGGCATGATCCGCCTGCAGGGCATGCGGCTGCAGTAGCGCGCCATGGGCCTGTGGCTGCTGCGCAGGGTGGGCCAGGTGCTTCCCACCATGCTCATCCTCTCGATGCTGATCTTCGGGCTGCAGCAGCTCATGCCCGGCGACCCGGCGCTGATCCTGGCCGGGGAGGAGCGGGGCGATCCGCAGGTGCTGGCCGCGATCCGCGCCGAGCTCGGCCTCGACCGGCCCCTGCATGAGCAGTACCTGATCTGGATGGGCAAGGTGCTGAACGGGGATTTCGGCTTCTCCTGGCGCATCCGCGTCCCCGTCAGCGAACTCATCCTCGCCAAGCTGCCGGTGACCTTCCAGCTCGCCTCCATGGCCTTCGTCATCGCGGTCGCGATCGGCGTGCCGCTCGGCATCCTCTCCGCCGTCCGGCGCGACACGCCGGCCGACTGGGCGGCGAACGGGGCGGCGCTGTTCGGCATCTCGACGCCGAACTTCTGGCTCGGCATCATGATGATCCTGCTGTTCAGCGTGGAACTCGGCTGGCTTCCGCCCTCGGGCTATGTGCCGCTGACCGAGGATCCGTGGCAGTCGCTCGCCACCACCATCATGCCGGCCTTCGTCCTCGGCACCGGCGTCGCCTCCGTGCTGATGCGCCACACCCGGGCGGCGATGCTGACGGCGCTCGCCCAGGACTATGTGCGCACCGCCCGCGCCAAGGGCCTGCCGGAGCGGCTGGTGGTCTGGAAGCACGCGCTGCGCAACGCGCTCATTCCCGTCGTCACGCTCGGGGCGATCGAGTTCGGCCGCCTGCTCGCCGGCGCGGTGTTGACCGAGCAGATCTTCACCATCCCCGGCTTCGGCAAGCTGATCGTGGATGCGGTGTTCAACCGGGACTATCCGGTGGTGCAGGGCGTGGTGCTGGCCACCGCGCTGATCTTCATCCTCCTCAGCCTTGTGGCCGACATCCTCTACATGCTGATCAACCCGAGGCTGCGCCAGGCATGAGCGCCGCCGCCATCCCCGCGGGTGAGAGCCCGAGCCGGCGCGCGCTGCGCCGCTTCCTGCGCCACCGGCTCGCGGTGTTCGGGCTGGTCGTGGTCGTCCTCTTCATCCTGGCCGCCGTCCTCGCGCCGCTGATTGCGCCCTACGACCCGCTGCAGACCTCCTGGGCGCGCATTCGCAAGCCGCCTTCCTTCGAGCACTGGATGGGCACCGACGAGAACGGGCGCGACGTGCTCTCCCGTGTCATCTGGGGGGCGCGCGCCTCGCTCATGGCGGGTGTCGTCTCCGTCCTCGGCGCGCTCTGCATCGGCGTCCCGCTCGGCCTGCTCGCGGGGCTGGCCGGCGGCTGGGCGGACGCCGTCATCTCCCGCATCGCGGATGCGATGCTCTCCGTGCCCTTCCTCATCCTCGCCATCGCCCTCGCCGCCTTCCTCGGCCCCGCGCTCGAGAACGCGATGCTCGCCATCGCCATCACGGCCTCGCCGGTCTTCGTGCGGCTGTCGCGCGGGATGGCGCTGGATGCGAAATCCACCGACTGGATCGAGGCCGCGCGCGCGCTCGGCAATCCGCCCTGGCGGACCGCCTTCGTCCACGTCCTGCCCAACATCATCCCGCCGCTGCTGGTGCAGGCGAGCCTCGCCATCGCCGAGGCGATCATCGCCGAAGCCGCGCTCTCCTTCCTCGGCCTCGGGCAGCAGCCGCCACAGCCCTCCTGGGGCTCGATGCTGAACTCCTCGCAGCGCTTCCTCACCCAGGCCCCCTGGCTGTCGATCTTTCCCGGCGCCACCATCATGCTCGTGGTCCTGGCCTTCAACCTGATGGGCGACGGGTTGCGCGACGCGCTCGACCCCCGCGCCGAGAAGCGATGATCGAACTGCGCGAGGCGCCCGCCTCCCTGCCGCGCGGGCGCCGCATCTACGCCATCGGCGACATCCACGGCGCGGCGGGGAAGCTGCGCGCGCTGCATCGCCTGATCGCGGCCGATCTCAGGGCCCGCCCCGTCGCCTCGGCGCTGCTGATCCACCTCGGCGACTATGTGGACAAGGGCGAGGAGAGCCGCGCCGTCCTCGACCACCTGATCGGGCAGGCTCCCGTCCCGGGCGTCCCGGTCCTCAATCTCCTCGGCAACCATGAGGAGACGATGCTCGCCGCCCTCTCGGGCGATGGCGCGGCGGCGGCCGACTGGCTCTGGGGCGGGGGGCGGGCGACCCTCGCCTCCTGGGGCGTCGACCCCGACAGCCCGCGCGAGGAATGGCCGCGGCACTTCGGCCCGCAGCACCTGCGCTTCCTGCGGCGCCTCCATCTGCACCACCAGGAGGGCGGCTACCTCTTCGTCCATGCCGGCATCCGCCCCGGCATCCCGCTCGCGGAGCAGTCGCGCGAGGACCTGCTCTGCATCCGCAACGACTTCCTGGGCTCGGAGCGCGACCACGGCTTCGTCGTGGTGCATGGCCACACGGCGGGCTTCAGGCCGGTGCTGCGCGACAACCGCATTTGCCTCGACACCGCCGCCTGGTCGGGCGGGCCGCTCACCTGCGGCGTCTTCGAAGGCAGCACGGTCGGCTTCCTCCAGGCCTGAGGGCGCATCGCCGCTGGCAAGGCGCGCCCCGCCCGGCTCAGCCCGGCTCTGCCCTGCGGTGCGCGATCAGCGCCATCAGCCGCCGGTCCCGCCAGGCCGAGCGCTCGGCAATCGCCTCCCGCGGCAGTCTTGC
>Ga0272446_1006273_pt1 | contig 12511 bp, 13 predicted proteins | sample YNPCB0061_FD_194587 | JGI IMG/M metagenome (GOLD analysis project Ga0272446, IMG submission 194587) | Hot spring microbial mat communities from Yellowstone National Park, WY, United States - YNP-CB-006-1 | ecosystem: Environmental > Aquatic > Thermal springs > Hot (42-90C) > Sediment | place... | reverse complement strand
CTGGCTCGGGGAGGTGCATGTGCTCGTCGCCGGCGAAGGCGCCGCCGCCGGCGCCGCCGCGGCCGCGAAACTGCCCGGCGTGGCGAAGGTGCTCGCCGCCGAGGGCGGGCCGGTGCTCGCCGAGCCGCTGGCCGCGCTCCTCGTCGCGCTGGCGCCGGGCTATTCCCACCTTCTCGCCCCGGCCTCGGCCGCGGGCAAGAACGTGATGCCGCGCGTCGCGGCTCTGCTCGATGTGCAGGTCATCTCCGACATCGCGGCGGTGGTGGATGCCGACACCTTCGTCCGCCCGATCCATGCGGGCAATGCGCTCGTCACCGTCAGGTCGGCGGATGCGAAGAAGGTCATCACCGTCCGCGCCGCCTCCTTCGACCCCGTGCCGGCCGAGGGCGGGAACGCCCCGATCGAGGCCGCGCCGGCGGTGGCCGATCCGGGCCTCTCGATCTTCCTCGGCGCCGAGATGGTGAAGTCCGAGCGGCCCGAACTGACGGCTGCGCGCATCGTCATCTCGGGCGGCCGCGCCATGGGCTCGGCCGAGAACTTCGCCCTCATCGAGCGGGTGGCGGACAAGCTCGGCGCCGCCGTCGGCGCCTCCCGCGCCGCGGTGGATGCGGGTTATGCGCCGAACGACATGCAGGTGGGCCAGACCGGCAAGATCGTCGCCCCCGACCTCTACATCGCGGTCGGCATCTCGGGCGCCATCCAGCATCTGGCCGGGATGAAGGACAGCAAGGTGATCGTCGCCATCAACAAGGACGAGGAGGCGCCGATCTTCCAGGTCGCCGACTACGGGCTGGTGGCCGACCTGTTCAAGGCGGTGCCCGAGCTCGAGGCGGAGCTTTCGAAGTAAGGTCGGGGGAGGGGAACCTCCCCCGAGCGCCCTCCCTTCTTTTTGGCACCGGCCGCCGCCGCCAGTTCCCAAAGGCCAGGGAAGGTTGAGGGGGGTGCGGGGGAAGAAGTTCCCTTCTCCCCCCGTTTTTCGCTTCTGGAGGATCGAATGGCTGACATCGCGAAGGTGGGCGTCATCGGCGCCGGGCTCATGGGCAACGGCATCGCGCATGTCGCGGCGCTGTCGGGCCTGTCCGTGGTGCTGATGGATGTGCAGCAGGCGGCGCTCGAGAAGGCGCTGGCGACCATCGCCGGCAACATGGACCGCCAGGTGAAGAAGGCCGTCATCACGGCCGAGGAGAAGGCGGCCGCGCTCGCCCGCATCGCCACGACCACGGCCAACGACGCCTTCGGCGACTGCGACATGGTGATCGAGGCCGCGACCGAGAACGAGGAGATCAAGCGGAAAATCTATGCGGCGCTGACGCCGAAGCTGAAGGCGGAGGCGATCCTCGCCACCAACACCTCCTCCATCCCCATCACGCGGCTGGCCGCGGCGACCGACCGGCCGGCGCGCTTCATCGGCATGCACTTCTTCAACCCCGTGCCGATGATGAAGCTGGTCGAGATCATCCGCGGCCTCGCCACCGACGACGCGACCGCCGCCGCCGTCGAGGCGTTGGCGCGCCGGATGGGCAAGACCCCCGTGGCGGCCGGCGACTGGCCGGGCTTCGTCGTCAACCGCGTCCTCTGCCCCATGATCAACGAGGCGATCCAGGCGCTGATGGAGGGGGTGGGCGATGTGCGCGCGATCGACGAGGGCATGAAGCTCGGCGCCAACCACCCGATGGGGCCGCTGGAACTCGCCGATTTCGTGGGCCTCGATACGCTGCTCAGCGTGATGCGGGTGCTTCATGAGGGGCTGGGCGACCCGAAGTACCGCCCCTCGCCGCTGCTCGCGAAGTATGTCGAGGCCGGCTGGCTCGGGCGGAAGTCGGGGCGCGGCTTCTACGACTATTCGACCAGCCCGCCGACGCCGACGCGCTGACCCCTTCGCAGGCGCAGCATTCTTAACCAGACTGTCATAAACAACGCGGGCGTGCTTCGCTAGCAGGCGGGTCATGCCCCAATGAGCCAGTGGAGGTTACGGGATATGTTGCGTCGCCTACTGGGCCTCATGGCCCTTGTCCTGCTTGCCGCGCCGGGGGCCGCATCCGCCCAGCAGGCGCAGGACTGCCCGCGCGGCAGCCTCGATGCGCGCTACTGTGACCGGGACGGGGACCTCGTGGCCGATGCCCCGACCGATCCGCGCCAGCAGGTCGATCCGCCGGTGCTGATCTTCGCCTACACCCCGGTCGAGGATCCGGCGGTCTACCGCGCCATCTGGCAGGAGTTCATGGACCATCTCGCGCGCACCACGGGCAAGCGCGTCCAGTTCTTCGCGGTGCAGTCCAACGCCGCGCAGATCGAGGCGATGCGCGCCGGCCGGCTGCACGTGGCGGGGTTCAACACCGGGTCGGTGCCGCTCGCGGTCAATTGCGCGGGCTTCGTGCCCTTCACCATGATGGCCTCGCGCGATGGCCGCTACGGCTACAACATGGAGATCATCGTCCAGGCCGACGGCCCGATCCAGCGCGTGGAAGACCTGCGCGGCCGTCTTGTCGCCTTCTCGGCCCAGACCTCGAACTCCGGCTTCAAGGCCCCCTCGGCGCTGCTCGAGCGGCAGTTCGGCCTGGTCGCGGGCCGCGACTACCGCGCCACCTTCTCGGGGCGGCATGACAACTCCATCATCGGGGTGGCCAACCGCGACTACGACGCCGCGGCGATCGCCAACTCGGTGATGATCCGGATGGTCGCGCGCGGGGCGGTCGACCCGACGCGCATCCGCACCATCTACCGCAGCGACCCCTTTCCCACCACGGCCTACGGCTACGCGCACAACCTGGCGCCGCAACTGGCGGCGAATGTGCGCCGCGCCTTCGAGACCTTCACCTGGGAAGGCACCGCCCTGCTGCGCGAGTTCGAGAAGAACGAGCCTCCGGCCGAGCGCTTCATCCCCATCACCTATCGCCAGCACTGGGACGTAGTGCGCCAGATCGATGAGGCGCTCGGCGTCCGCTACACCTGCCGCTGAACGGACGACAGGGCGCGGCCCGGAGCGACCCCGGGCCGCCTCTTCGCGTCTTGCCGGAACCCTGCCATGCTCCTGACCATCTCCGGGCTGACCAAGCGCTATCCCACGGGCGACCTCGCGCTCAAGGATGTGGATCTGGCCGTGCCGAAGGGCCAGGTCATGGCGCTGATCGGCCCCTCCGGCGCGGGGAAGTCCACGCTGATCCGCTGCGTCAACCGCCTGGTCGAGCCGACCGCGGGCTCGGTCGTCCTCGACGGGATCGAGGTGACGGGCCTCGGCGCCGCCGCGCTGCGCCGGGCGCGCCGCCGCATGGGCATGATCTTCCAGGAATACGCCCTCGTCGAGCGCCTGACGGTGATGGAGAACGTGCTGTCGGGCCGGCTCGGCTATGTCGGCTTCTGGGCGTCCTGGTTCCGCCGCTTCCCCCGCAAGGACGTGGAGGAGGCCTTCCGCCTGCTCCACCGCGTCGGGCTCGCGCACATGGTGGACAAGCGGGCGGATGCGCTCTCGGGGGGGCAGCGCCAGCGCGTGGGCATCGTCCGCGCGCTGATGCAGGAGCCGCAGCTGCTGCTGGTCGATGAGCCGACGGCGAGCCTCGACCCCAAGACCTCGCGCCAGATCATGCGCCTGATCGTCGAGCTGTGCGAGGAACGGGGACTTGCCGCCATCATCAACATCCATGACGTGGCGCTCGCGCAGCAGTTCGCGCGCCGCATCGTCGGCCTGCGCGCGGGTCAGATCGTCTTCGACGGCTCCGCCGCGGAACTGAATGCCGAGGTGCTGACCACCATCTACGGCGAGGAGGACTGGTCCCGGACCATCCGCGCCGACGAGGCGGACGAGGAGGAGGCCGTCGCGGCATGAGCGCGACCGCCTTCGACGCCGCCGCCGCCGCGCGCGCTTGGCGTCCGCCGCCGCTCATCGCCTCCCCGCTGCTCCGCTACGCCGTCTATCTCGGCGCTCTGCTCTATGCCGTGCTGGCGGCCGCCAGCATCGAGGTGGACTGGGCGCGCGCGTCCGAGGGGCTCGAGCGTGCCGCCCGCTTCGTCGCCGGCTTCTTCCCCCCCGACTTCACCACCAAGCGCACGGACATCCTCGAGGGGCTGCTCGAGAGCCTGACCATGACGGTCGTCTCGACCGCCGCGGGGGTGGCGCTCTCGATCCCCGTCGCGGTCGGGGCGGCGCGCAACCTCGCGCCCATGCCCGTCTATCTCCTCTGCCGCGGGATCATCGCGCTCTCGCGCACCTTCCAGGAGGTGATCATCGCCATCGTCTTCGTCGCGATGGTGGGCTTCGGGCCGCTCGCGGGCATGCTGACGCTGACCTTCGCGACCATCGGCTTCATGGCGAAGTTGATCGCCGAGGACATCGAGGACATCGCCGAGGAGCAGGCCGAGGCGGTGCGCGCCACCGGCGCCTCCTGGTTCCAGCTCCTCGCCTGGGGCATCCTGCCGCAGGTCAAGCCGCGGCTGATCGGGCTTTCGGCCTACCGGCTCGACATCAACTTCCGCGAATCGGCCGTGCTCGGCCTCGTCGGCGCAGGCGGGATAGGGGATACGCTCAACACCGCCTTCGACCGCTACGAGTTCGACACCGCGGCGGCGGTGCTGGTGGTGATCATCGCGATCGTGCTGGCGGCCGAATACTCCTCCTCCTGGATCCGGCGGAAGGTGCAGTGACATGCCGGTGAGGACGACCGCCGAAGGGCTTCCCGAATGGCGCCGGCGCACGCCGCGCATGGACCTGCTGGTCTGGGCCGGCTGGCTTGCGGCGCTGGCGCTCACCCTCGCCTGCTTCGAGTTCATCTCGGAGCGCACCATCTGGGCCTTCGTCTGGGACGCGCCGGCGCAGGGGGCGGACCTCGTCGGGCGCATGTTCCCCCCGGCCTGGTCCTATGCCGATGTGCTGTGGAAGCCGATGTGGGACACCATCAACATCGCGACCATCGGCACGGCGCTCGCCATCGTGCTCGGCTTCCCGATGGCCTTCCTGGCGGCGCACAACACCACGCCCTCGGTGCTGTTCGTCCGCCCCGTCATGCTGTTCCTGATCGTCGCCTCGCGCTCGATCAACTCGCTGATCTGGGCGCTGATCCTGGTCATCGTGTTCGGCCCCGGGATGCTCGCCGGCATCCTCGCCATCGCGCTGCGCTCGTTCGGCTTCATCGGCAAGCTGACCTACGAGGCGATCGAGGAGATCGACCGCACCCAGGTCGAGGCGGTGACCGCGACCGGCGCCTCGAAGGCGCAGGTGCTGGCGTGGTCCATCGTGCCGCAGATCATGCCCGCCTTCGCCGGCATCTCGGTCTTCCGCTGGGACATCAACGTCCGGGAGGCGACGGTCCTCGGCCTCGTCGGCGCGGGCGGGATCGGGATGCAACTGCAGGCCTCGATCAACACGCTGGCCTGGCCGCAGGTGACGATGATCTTCATCCTCATCCTCGGCACCGTCGCGGTCTCCGAATGGCTTTCGGCCCGCGTGCGGCACGCCGTGATCTGACCCCCTCGCGACAGGCCCCGGCGTGAGCCGCATCCTTCCTCCCGCACGGATCGCCTTCATCGGCCTCGGCGTGATGGGTGCGGCGATGGCCGCCAACATCCTCAAGGCCGGCTTCGCGCTGACGGTGCACAGCCGCACCCGCGCCAAGGCCGAAGCCCTGATCGCCGCCGGCGCCGCATGGGCGCCGAGCGCGGAGGACGCGGCCGATGGCGCCGCCTGCGTCTGCCTCTGCCTCCCCGACACCCCGGATGTCGAGGCGGTGCTCTTCGGCGAGGAGGGCGTGGCCTACGGCGCGGCGCCGGGGACGGTGGTGATCGACTTCTCGACCATCGCCGCCGCCGCCGCCGCCGGCTTCGCGCGGCGCATGGCCGAGCGCGGCCTGATCCTGCTCGACAGCCCCGTCTCGGGCGGGCCGCAGGGGGCGATCGAGGGCACCCTGACCTGCATGGTGGGCGGGGCGGAGGCGGGCTTCTCCGCCGCGCGCGCGGTCTTCGACGCGGTCGGGCGGACGGTCACGCTGCTCGGGCCCGCGGGCGCGGGGCAGACCTGCAAGGCGGCGAACCAGCTCATCATCACCGCCACCATGCAGGCGGTGGCCGAGGCGCTGGCCATGGGCCGCAAGGCCGGGCTCGATCCCATGCTCATGCGCCAGGCGCTGCTCGGCGGCTCGGCGCGCTCCTTCGTGCTCGAGAACCATGCGAAGCGCATGCTCGAGCGCGCCTTCGCCCCCGGCTTCCGGGCCGAGCTGATGCGCACGGACATGCGCCTCGCGCTCGAGGCGGTGCGGCAGAACGGCGTCTTCGCCCCCGCCACCGCGCTGGCGGCGCAGATGATGGAGGCGGTGGTCAATGCCGGCCGCGGCGGAGAGGACTGCGCCGCGCTCGGCGCGCTGGTGGCCGAACTCTCCGGGCTGCCGGACTGATCCTCCATGACCGCGGCGTCGCTGCGCGCGCGTCTTCACCACCTCCACTACGGCCAGGGACCGGACGCGCGCCGCTGGCGCTACGGCGTGCTCGCCTTCGACCTCGCCACCATCGGCTTCGTCATCGGCACCTCCTTCGTCGCGCGCAACGCGGTGATCGAGGCGCTGGACGTCGCGATCGGCCTCATCCTGGTCTGCGAGTTCGCGGCGCGGCTCGCCGGCAGCCGCAAGCCCTGGCGGGAGGCGCTGCGCCCCACCTCGGTGGCGGACGCGGTGGCGATCGCCTCCTTCCTCGCCCCGCTGGCCGGGGAGGGGTTCGGCTTCCTGCGCATCCTGCGCACGCTCCGGCTGCTGCATTCCTACCGGATGCTCGGCAGCTGCGGGCCCACTTCGCCCTCTTCCGCCGCCACGAGGAGGCCATCCTCGCGGCCACCCATCTGCTGGTCTTCATCTTCGTGATGACGGCGCTGGTCTACGAGACGCAGCACGGCACCAATCCGCCCATCGCCAACTACGCCGACGCCCTCTATTTTACCGTCACGGCGCTGACGACGACGGGCTTCGGCGACATCACCCTGCCCGGCACGACGGGGCGGCTGATCTCCGTCGTCATCATGATCGCCGGGGTGACGCTCTTCCTGCGCCTCGCGCAGGCGCTGTTCAGGCCGCGCAAGGTGCGCTTTCCCTGCCCCTCCTGCGGCCTGCAGCGGCACGAACCGGATGCGGTGCACTGCAAGGCCTGCGGCGCGCTGCTCAACATCCCCGACGAGGGGCGGGACTGAGCCGCGGCCGCTCAGAAGCGCGGCATCAGCATGCCCCCGTCGACCGGGAAGGAATGCCCGGTGGAATAGGGGATGGCGCCGGAGGCGAGGGTGGCGATGGCGCGGCCGATGTCCTCCGCCTGCCCCCAGCGCCTGATGGGCGCGAGCCCGGCTTCGATCTGCGCCCCGTAGCTGTCCCACACGCTGCGCGTCATCTCGGTGCGGATCACGCCGGGCTGGATGTCGTAGGCGTGGATGCCGTGTTCGGCGAGGCGGAAGGCGAAGAGCTTCGCGATCATGCTCACCCCCGCCTTGGAGACGCAGTATTCCGCCCGGTTGAGCGAGGCCATGACGGCGTTGACCGAGGAGACGAAGCACATCGAGCGGTGCCCCCGCACCGGTGCCCCCGGTGCGATCATGCGCTTGGCGACCTTCTGGCTCAGGAAGAAGGTGCCGCGCGCATTCACGCCGAGCACCCGGTCCCAGGACTCGGGCGTCGTCTCGAGCATGTCCTGGCGCAGCGCGACCTGCACCCCCGCCACATTGGCCAGGCATTCGAGGCCGCCGAAGGCATCCCAGGCGGCCTCGACCAGCGCCGCGTGCGCTTCGGTGTCGGCGATGTCGCCGCGGAGGAAGACGAAGTCGCGCCCCGCCGCCTCGACGCCGGCGCGCGTCGCGGCCGCGCCGTCCTCGCTGATGTCGACGCCGACCACGTCGAAGCCCTTCTCGGCCAGGGCGATGCAGGTCGCGCGCCCGATTCCCCGCCGCGCGCCGGTGACCAGCGCCGCCGGCCTCATGGGAACGACTTCCACGCCATCTGCATCCTCCGCCAGCGGCCGGCGCGCACTGGGGCTCGCCCGGAGGGCCGCCGGGGCCGGTCGCGAACGGCCCCTTCACGGCAAGGCCCGCCCCGCCTGTGGCGGAACGGGCCTCCGAACGCCGTTGACCGGCGCCGCATTCCTGGACGTTGCCCCGAACTGTGCGAGGCGATTGGACCTGCCGGGGCCGCCCCGGGTCAACGGGGCAGGTGTGCGCTGCAACATGCGGGGGCGGCCTTCGCCATGCCGCGCGCGGGCCGCTAGGCTCCGCCCCGAGACGCGCGCGGGACGGCATGCCCTATCTGGTCGAACTGCTCCTCTTCCTCGCCCCCTTTGCGGCCTACGGGCTGTGGCGGCGGCTGCATCCGGACACCGAGCCGAGCACCCTCCTCCTCGTGCTGGCGGGATTGGGCGTCGTGCTGATGCTGGGCGGGGCCGTCTGGTACGGGCTGTCGCGCAGCATGCCGCGCGAGGCCGCCTATGTGCCGGCGCATCTCGAGGGCGAGCGGATCGCCCCTGGCCACCCGGAGCCGCGGCGATGAGCGACGCGCCGGCCGCGGTGATCCCCCGCCCGGCCTTCCTCGACCTGCCGGCGGTGGCCGCGGTGCTCGCCGCGCTGCCCGGCGCGCGGGCGGTCGGCGGCTGCGTGCGGGATGCGCTGGCCGGCCGTCCTTCGGCCGATGTGGACATCGCCGCCCCCTACCCGCCCGAGGAGATCGCCGCCCGCCTGCGCGAAGCCGGGCTCAAGGTGTTCGCGACCGGCCTCGCGCACGGCACCGTCACCGCGGTGCGGGACCGCATGCCGGTGGAGGTGACCGCGCTGCGCCGCGACGTGCTGACCGACGGGCGCCACGCCGTGGTGGAATGGACGACCGACTGGCGCGAGGACGCGGCGCGGCGGGACTTCACCATCAACGCCATGTCGCTCGCCCCCGATGGGGCGCTGTTCGACTATTTCGGCGGCCGGGCGGATCTTGCGGCGGGCCGGGTGCGCTTCGTGGGCGATCCCGACACGCGGCTCGCCGAGGACTATCTCCGCGCGCTGCGCTTCTTCCGCTTCCACGCCCGCTACGGCCGGGGCGAGCCGGACCCTGCGGCCGTCGCGGCCATCCGCCGCGCGGTGCCGGGCCTTGCGCGCCTCTCGGCCGAGCGGGTGTGGATGGAACTCAAGCGCATCCTCGCCGCCCCCGATCCCGTGGCGGCGGTGGCGCTGATGGCGGAGACGGGGGTGCTCGCGGCGGTGCTCGGCGGGCCCTTCGATGTCGCGGAGCTCGCGCGGCTTGCCGCCTTCGCGCCGGCGCCCGAGCCTTGGCCGCGCCTCGTCGCCCTGCTGCCGGGCCGCGCCGCGCCGCGCGCCCTGGCCGAACGGCTCAAGGCCTCGCTCGAGGAACGGCGCATCCTCGCCCTGCTCGCCGAGCACCGGGCGGGGGCGGCGGCGACCCGCGGGGAGCCGCTCGCGCCCCCGCTCGATTCGCCTGCGACGGCCGCCGCCTGGGTCCTGTCGGGGGCGGAGCGCCACTTCGCCGACGAGGCGCTGCGCCGCCGCTTCGCCGACTGGTCCCTGACGCTGCACGACTTCGCCCGCGGCGGGGTGGATGGCGAGCACTGGCGCGCGGCGCGGCGCGCGGCCGCCACCATGGCCCTGCCGGTCTTCCCCCTCTCCGGGGCGGATGTCGCCGCCTTGGGCGTGCCGCCGGGGCCGCGCATGGGGCAGGCGCTGGCGGCGCTGCGGCGCTGGTGGCGCGAGGGCGGCTGCGTCGCGACGCGGGAGGCATGCCTCGGCGAGCTGCGCCGCCGCCTTGCCCTGGCGGGCGGGGGGGCGGTGGCGGGCGGCGGGACCGCACTCGGGGGCTGAGTGGGGGATCCGGTCCCGCCGCCTTCACCGGAACGAAACAAGAACTAGCACATCGCCCGGCCGGGGTTCAAGGGCCTTGATGGACCACCCGCGCGGGGCCGGATACCGCCCCCCGCGGTTCCGGGCTATCGGGGAGCGATGGCCTCGCCCCTCGAACCCTCCTCCCGCGTCCTGCTCGCGCGTCTCTGGCGCGGCTATGTCGGCGGCCACCGCCGGGGCATCGCCCTCGCCCTCCTCTGCACCCTCGGCGTCTCGGGCATGACCGCGCTCTATCCCGTGGTCATCCAGCAATCCTTCGACCGCTTCACCGCGGGGCGGCACGAGGGGTTGTGGCTCGTGCCGGTGGTCATCATTCTCGTCACCTCCCTCAAGGCCGCGGCGCAGTTCGGCCAGGCGGTGGCGATCCAGGCCGTGGTTCTGCGCGTCATCGAGGGGCTGCAGAACGACCTCTTCCGGGCGCTGACGCGGGCCGACCTCGCGGTGGTGGCGCGCGACGCGCCGGCCCGCCACGCCGCCCGCTTCACCACCGATGCGGCGCTTATCCGCGAGGCGCTGACCAAGTCCATCAACGCCATCGCCGATGCCCTGACCGTGGCCGGGCTCGTCGCCTCGATGGTCTGGCTCGACTGGCAGCTGTCGCTCGTCGCGGCGCTGCTCTACCCGCTCGCGGTGGTGCCGATCCTCAGGCTCGGCAAGCGCATCCGCCGCGCCTCCGGCGGGATGCAGGACCGGGTGGGGGAGGCGGCGGCGGCGCTGACCGAATCCTTCGCCGCCGCGCGCGTGGTCCGCGCCTACCGGCTGGAGGCGGCCGAGGAGGCGCGCGCGGCCGGGCTCTTCGCGCGGCTGCGGGAGAGCCTCTACGGCATCGCGCGCACCCGCGCCTCGCTCGACCCGATGCTGGAGGCGCTGGGCGGGCTTGCGGTGGCGGCGGTGATCGTGGTGGTGGGCTGGCGCGTTTCGGCCGGCACCGGCACGGTGGGCGAGTTCACCGGCTTCGTCGCGGCGCTGCTCATCGCCTCCCGCCCCGCGCGCGCGCTCGGCTCGCTGAATGCGGCGCTGCAGGAGGGGCTTGCCGGCCTCGCCCGCGTCTTCGCGGTGATGGACGCACCGCGGCGCATCGCCGACGCGCCGGATGCGGTGCCGCTGCCGCCCGGGCGGGGCCGCGTCGAGTTCGCCGCCGTCGGCTTCACCTATGAGGGGGTGCCGGACGCGGCGCTGGCGGGCCTCACCTTCGTCGCCGAACCCGGGCGGACGGTCGCGCTGGTCGGGCCGTCGGGGGCGGGCAAGTCCACCGCCATCGCGCTTGTGCCCCGCCTCTATGACGTGACCGAAGGGGCCGTGCGCATCGACGGGGCGGATGTGCGGGCGGTCACGCTCGCCTCTCTGCGCGACGCCATCGCCTATGTCGGGCAGGAGGCGATGCTCTTCGACGACACCGCCTTCGCCAACATCGCCTGCGGCCGCCCCGGCGCGACGCGGGCGGAGGTGGAGGCGGCGGCCCGCGCCGCCGCCGCGCACGACTTCATCGCCGCTCTGCCGGCGGGCTACGACACGCCGCTCGGGCCCGGCGGCTCGCGCCTGTCGGGGGGGCAGCGGCAGCGCATCGCGCTCGCCCGCGCGCTGCTGCGCGACCCGCGCATCCTGCTGCTGGACGAGGCGACGAGCGCGCTCGATGCCGAGAACGAGGCGCTGGTCCAGCAGGCGCTGGCCCGGCTGCGCGCCGGCCGCACCACCCTCGTCATCGCCCATCGCCTCGCCACGGTCCGCGATGCCGATCTGATCGTGGTGATGGACCGGGGCCGCGCCGTGGAACAGGGCACCCATGCCGAACTGCTCGCCGCGGATGGGCTCTATGCGCGGCTGGTGCGCGCGCAGGCCTTCCTCGGCGCCGAAGGCGGGGCGGGCTGAGCGGCCATGGCGCGGGCGGCGCCGCGCCCGGCGGCGCGCCGCGCGGCCGCACCGGCCTCGAGGACGCGGAGGCGGAGCCCGCCATGACCCCCCCCGGACCCTGACGCGCTGCACCAAGTGCCCGGCGATGCCGGCACCGTCCTCCTCAAGCCGCTGCTCGCGCGCCAGATGGCGGTCGCGAAGGTCACCGCCGGCGCGTAGTCCTCCCACCACGACCACGAGGACCCGCTGCGTTTCCTCGAACGCTGCCTGCGCCACAATTTCGGCTTCGGCCGCCTCAGCATCGGGCGCTTCTGCGCGCTCGCCCATCGCGCCACCTTCCTGATGCCCGGCGCGAACCACGCCATGGCCGGGCCATCCACCTTCCCCTTCGGCATCCTGGGCGGCGCCTTCGCCGAGGCGCTGCCCCTGATGGACTATCCCTGGCGCGGCGGCGGGCCGATCGAGGTCGGGCACGATGTCTGGATCGGCACCGAGGCGCCGACCCTGCCCGGCGTGACGATCGGCCAGGGCGCCGTCATCGGCGCCCGCGCTGTGGTGGCGTGCGCCATCCCAGCCCTGGTGCGCGGGGACGTCGCGGCGCTCACTCGCGCCTGAGCACGCGGTCCACCAGCCGGTCGGCCCAGGGGGTGCTGCGGAAGGCTGCGCGCAGCGCCTCCTCAGAATAGTCCTCCCGCACCCAGTCGAGGAAGTCCTTCGGCCCGTGCCGCCGCGTGAAGGCGGCATAGGCGCGGAAGAAGGCGTCGAGGATGCCGGTGCGCGCCGCCGCCACATGGCCGTAGCGGAAGG
>Ga0272446_1006272_pt1 | contig 12512 bp, 8 predicted proteins | sample YNPCB0061_FD_194587 | JGI IMG/M metagenome (GOLD analysis project Ga0272446, IMG submission 194587) | Hot spring microbial mat communities from Yellowstone National Park, WY, United States - YNP-CB-006-1 | ecosystem: Environmental > Aquatic > Thermal springs > Hot (42-90C) > Sediment | place... | reverse complement strand
CTTGTGGCACTTGAGCTCGTAAAATGCTACTTATGCCTACTAAAATGCAAATTTTTAATGCGTTTTTCATATTTTTTGGATTTTAAGTTATGCACACAAGTAAAATTAAAAAAAATTGCGTGTCAAGTTATTTAACATTATTTAATATTTTTTTTCGGTGGGATAGGGAGTAGGAAATTCTTTGTCATTTGCTATTAAAAAAGTAACCGGCTGAGTCAAAATATTCAAAGTTGAACTTACTACCGCAAAGATAGCGGATATTTTGAAGTTATTTTTTCAAATCCATTAAGAAATTAAGGGGTATTAAGAGGTTTCACAAGCAGGGATGGTAGTTAAGGGCATGTTCTAATTAGTATCATAACAAATTCTCATTGTTGAAACTAATTTTTTTGTTTATTTTGAATTTCAATTAGTATTTGTTTAAATTTCAATAAAAGTTCACGGGCTTTAATTTGAAATTCAATTTCATTTTTTTGGTTTTCTAGGGCATCTTTTGCACCTTTGATGGTATACTTTTTAACTTTCAGCAAATAATGTAATTTTTTTAAAAGTTCTATATCCTCATGATTATACATTCTTTTACCGTTACGGTTTTTTCTAGGTTTTAGTTCTGGAAACTCAGTTTCCCAATATCGTAAAACAGTTGAAGGAATATTCAACATTTCGGAAATTTCAGTAATAGAAAACCATTTTTTTAGTTCGTCCCAATCCTCTTCGATAATATCCATAATTAAATTTATTCCTTATTAGGTTTTTCTACATAATCATAAGAGAAAACAATAGGCTCAACACTAGGAGGCAAAAACCAATTTGCTAATACATTCCAGTCTTCCCAGTCATCTTTATATAGTTGAATGATACGGTCATGATAATGAATCGTTGCTCCATGAGTGTCCCATGAAAAATGTGCAAAACGAATAGGAAAAGAAGGAATTTTTCCACCTTTGAGAATATCTTCTACAAACAATACATAAAATTGCTCATCTACAAAATAAATCTCTGCAACTAATGCATTCATTTTCATAACTCCCATAAAATGAGAAAATGCTATTCCAATAATGGAAGTTACCAAAGTAAAATACAATGGGCTTTGCTGATTTAAAAGCATGATTAAAGCAGTGACCATGATAAAAATGGTAAACATTTGATAATATTTTTGGGCATATTGGTGGATTAACCAAATTCTTTTGGTGGTAGTGGGGTAGTGTTTACTTTTGAAAGATGCTTTATTCATAGATGATTAATTTTTGACTAACTGATTGTTCTAAATTTTTTAATTGAACGATATATAAACCTGCTGGCAAGTTCAGTGGTAAAACATTTTGGTAGGGAAGTTTTTGAATTAACATTCCTGAGGAATGATAAATTTCTATTTCAGAATTTTGATTTACAGGGAAATTGGTATCAATATATACAATTTTGGAAGTAGGATTAGGATAAATTTTAAGAACAAAATCATTATTTAATTTTTGTCGGCTAATTGTTTGAGCGGTATCTTTATAACCAATAGCAAAAAAACCGGGTTTAATTTTAAGAGCTTCAAAAGCTCCGGTTTTATCGTTAGGATTTCCTTTTTGGTGAATTACGGAGTCCCAAATTTGCCAAGGATGATGAATTTTTTCTTTGTATAACAAAACCAAAGAATCTTCATGAGTATTCCACCAATCTATGTCTATATAACCTGTATTACCTTGATTTCCACCATTATAACGAAAAACCGCTTTGGCTTCAAAACCAGTATCAGGACTTAAAATTTCAATTTGCCAAAAACGATTTCCGAGGTAAATACCTTTTTCGGGTTGGTTACCACCAGGTTCTATAAAATGATGAATAAAACGAACTAATGCAGAATCATTAGCACCTATTTTCGTAACACTCACATTCCCATAGGATTTGTCAAAAGGTAAACTTACAATGGTTTTGGTAGTTTTATATTCATCAACCGTAGCGTCTGCAACGGTTTCTTCGGGGTCAATCATTATCAGAACAGGCTCGAATGAGGTATTAATCAACGCAGTCGTAAATTGACCGTTAATAAAAATTACCGTATCTTTTCTTTCCCAGTTTTTAGACCATAAGGAAATGGGTAATTTGATTTGTACAAAATTAGGTTTTTCTTTTAATCTTTGTTTTACAAAAACCTGAGTTTGAAAACCATTAGAATGATTAGCAACTTTAAAACTATCTAAACAAAAATGAGCAAACCCAGGAGTTTTGACCCATTGTTCAAAAAAATCATTCAGATTAAGGTTAGTAAATTCCTCGAAAGCTCCTTGAAAGTCAAGAGTAGAAGCGTTGCCAAATTCAAATTTATTTAGGTAATATTTCGCAGCGCCAAAGAAAAGGCTGTCACCTAAGTAATTTCTGAGCGTATGCAAAATCGTTGCACCTTTTTTATAAACCGTAGGTCCGTAGGTATATTTTGCAGGGACAGGAGTTAAAGGTAAATAACTTTCGTCTAAAATGTGAGCACGTCTTAAAACATCTTCATGCAAGCCTCTGATGTAATTTTTGTAAGCTGTTTTATTTTGAAAAAATTCAAAAAATAAAGGTTCACAGAAATTTGCCCAACCCTCATTCAGCCACATATTTTCTTGATAATCACAAGTAACAAGGTTGCCAAACCAATTATGAGAAAGTTCGTGAGCCATTAAATAATCTAAGAATGTAGTACCAGAAAGTAAACTTCTTGGGTAAGCGATATTTCCGGCGTGTTCCATTGCCCCTGCTGAAAACGGTACCGCTACATAACCAATTCTTTCAAATCGAAAAGGTCCAAATAAATTTTCATAAATATGAAAAGCATTTTTTAAATTTGCAAATGTTCCTTTGATTTTAGAAGTATCAGCAATTAAACCATAAATTTCAATAGGAATTACTTGATTATTAATGCTGAGAACGGTATCTTTAACCGCTACATATTTCGCAACAGCTACCGAAGCTAAGTAGGTGGAAATGGGTGTACTGATATTCCAATGATAAATTAGCGAATGGTCTATGAGGGTATCAATTTGATGTAAAAGTCCACCACAAACAGCTGTCATTACTGAATCTACATGAATATGAAAAGAAAAATTGGCTTTATCTAAAAAATTGTCTCTACAAGGAAACCATGCTTTTCCGAAATTATGAGGGTCATTGTAGTAACTAACTCCGATATTGAAGGCATATGAACTATCTTGAAAATAAAACCCCCCTAAATTACTGGAGTCTTTTCCTGGTTCTCCACCATAATAAATGGTGATGCTATCTAATCCTGGAAGTTGTGAACTTCCTAATTGAGCCCATAGAGTATCTCCTCGTTGAGAAAAATTGACTTTTTGATTTTTATAAATCACCGAATCAACAACTAATCGATTTAACTCAAAAAAAATAGAATCAGCATTTTGCAGTAATTCAAAACGAATAACTGCTTTACCTGTAATTTGTTTTTGTTGAAAGTTTTTGATGGTTAATTCTAAATCATAATGCTTTACATCAAGATTTTGAGCATAGTTTGAAACAAAAAATAGATAAAAACCCAAGAAAATGAAAAAAGACTTCCTCATAACTGTAAAGTAATCATGCAAAGTTACTAATTTTTTTTTACAAATTATTGAATTGGTTTTAGGTTGTAATTTTCATTGAGGCGAGAAAAATACAATGGTACAAATCAGGGCGTGCCCCTTGCACTGCGTGCTGCGGGTCGGGGTGAACCTCCCTAGGGAGGTTGCTCAGCAATCCTTTGCTCGGCATTTTCGCAAGCTCAATGCCTCACAAAGGCAGTGCCGCCTCCGCCCCTCCTAACATTGGAGGGGTGTCCGAAGGACGGGTGGTTTCGCCCCTCCTAACTTTGGAGGGGTGTCCGAAGGACGGGGTGGTTTCGCCGCCCTACAAATCCCTCACGCAACAACCAAGCAGAACTCTCTATTTATTTTAAATTTTTTGTTAATGAATCGTAAGGTTCCAAAAAAGTTGGATAAACCGCTTTTGCCATTTGGTACAAACCTAAAAAACATTCTTTATTAGAACCTAAAAAATTTATAGGGCTTAATTGAAACGATTTTTCATTTTGAATAGCAGGTATTCTAAAGGTTTGCGTACTCAAACCAATAAATTGTTCAGAAAATTGAGGGTCATCTGAAATTGCAAAAATAATATCCGGTTGTTTTTCTATAATTTCCTTAATATCTACATTTGCCGAGGCTTCGTTTTTATTTTCAAAAATATTTTGAAGACCACAAATATTCATCATCTCATGAAGATAACTCCCTTTTCCAGCAACCAAAAGGGGTTGATTACTTAAAATCATTACTGCTTTCATTTTATTTCGCTTAGGTATAGACTTTTGAATTTCCGATTTTACCATAGATAAAGAATCTACCACACGATTAGAAATCTCTTCTTTTCCAAATATTTTTCCAATCACTCGTATATGATAAAGAATATCTGCTAATTTTTGGGTTCTTAAATTTACTAACTGTTTTTTATTTTGAAAAGTAGAAAAAAAAGAAGCATCAATTTCGTCACTATCAATAATAAATTTAAAATTTTGAATTTCAGAAGCTTGTTTATCAGTAAAATAGGGAAAAATGCTATCAGGAAAATTGGGATTTATAAATAGATTGGGGGATTCTATACCTAAATCTCTTGCAAGCAGAATATGATTATCAGCCCATAAAACCCATTTTTGGTTTGGTTCAATGGTATGCAAAACGCTATCGCTGTCATAAAAACTATCAGAAATTAAAGGAGCTTCCTCTATAACCTTAGTTTGATTAGATTTACATGAAAAAATAAAAAGTATTATAAAAATTTTTGCTATATATGATAAAATTCGCATATCTTTGTTTTGATTTGCAAAAATACCAAATTTATGACAGAAGAAATTTCCATAGAAAATATAAAAGTTCAAGGAAAACATTTACCAAGTGATAATTTCAAAGAAATCATAGAAAATTTTCCTATAGTTATTGTTCACTTTCTAAGGCATTTGAACTGTATGTTTTGTAAGCATTCTGTTGATGAACTCAAAAAATTAGTAGAAAAAAATCCTAATTTTCCACCTATAATATTTGTTCATACCTCCAACTTAGAAAAGGGAGAAATTTTTTTTCAAAATAGGTTTTTTAACAACACAATGCATATATCCGACCCGGAACAAGTACTTTATAAAAAATTCAAAATCCATAAAATGACGCCCTCCAAATTCTTTATTCCTACTTTTTTGAAAAGAGTTGTTGAGCTAACCTTTAAAGGTTATAAAAATGAAGCCTATAAAGATAAAGAAGACCCTATGGTTCTTAGTGGTACATTTGTATTTTTTCACGGAAAACTCAAATGGTCCCATCGTGCAGAACTACCAGGAGATGAACCGAACTGGTCTAAAGTATTTGCATCAAAAAAATAATGAATGAAAAAAAGTTATTCATAAAAAATCTTAGTGTTATAATTTTTTGTTTTTTTCTTTAACCAGTTATTGATTTTCTTCCTTTCAGCATCTTGAATCTTGGTATTGGATAATATTACGACCATTGGAAACGTATGATTGGATTTTAGCGTACCACTAAAAAGTAATGACTCAGCATATAAACATCCGTTGATTTGTGGAAAAAAAGGTTTTATCTCGTTTAATATTTTAGTCCCGAATTGCTGTTTATTAGCGATGCTATCCAATAAAGAATTTTTCATTTTTAATAATTCATTCAAATTTGCAATTTGTTCTTTGAGTTTTAAAGTTTGTATATTTCTGTATCCTTTCGTTAGTTATAAAAAAAATTTTAAATTTGTAGGTTAAAATCATTTGGATTGATGAATGTTTTAGAATTTATTCAAAAAAAATCGAAAGAAATTTATCCAAAAGTAGTAAAGAATAGACGTTTTTTACACCAAAATCCTGAATTGGCTTTTGAAGAATATGAAACTTCTGCATTTGTACAAAAACAATTAGAGGGATTAGGTATTCGGTATCAAAGTGGAGTAGCTAAAACCGGCGTAGTAGGTTTCATTGAAGGGAATTATCCTGGAAAAACTATTGCACTAAGAGCGGATATGGACGCGTTGCCTATACATGAAGAAAATACCTTTGATTTCAAGTCAAAAAATAATGGAAAAATGCACGCCTGTGGACACGATGCTCATACAGCTTCTTTGCTAGGTACTGCCGAAATTCTTAACGAATTAAAATCTCATTTACATGGAAATATTAAGTTAATTTTTCAACCGTCAGAAGAAAAGGCCCCTGGTGGTGCTTCTGTAATGATTCAAGAAGGTGTTCTCAAAAACCCTGACGTTTTTCGTATTTTTGGTCAACATGTTTCCCCTAATATTCCCACAGGAAAAATAGGAATTCGCTCTGGAATGTACATGGCATCCGCAGATGAAATCTATTTAACCATTTACGGTAAAGGTGGGCACGGTGCTCAACCTCATACAACTATTGACCCCGTAGCCATTGCCGCTCAATTAATTACAACGCTTCAACAAGTGGTTAGTCGTAAAGCAGACCCAAGAATCCCCACTGTACTATCTTTTGGTAAATGTATTGCCAACGGTGCTACCAATATCATTCCTGATAAAGTTTTTTTAGAAGGAACTTTTAGAACTTTCAATGAAAAATGGAGAGAAGAAGCTCTCCATTGGATTACTCAAATCGTTCATCAAGTCACTAACGCTTTTGGTGCTAATTCAGAACTCAATATCGTTAGAGGTTATCCCGTTCTTTATAATGACGTAGCAACTTCAGAATTTACTAAAAAGTGTATCATTGATTACGTTGGAGATAATAAGGTGATAGATCTAGATTTATGGACAGCCGCTGAGGACTTTGCCTTTTACACACAAGAAATACCCGGCTGTTTTTATCGTTTAGGCACAGGTAATGAAACCAAAAATACTCAATTCGGATTACATACCCCTCAGTTTAATATCGATGAAGATGCCCTTGAAATTTCCACAGGTCTCATGGCATGGATTGCTTATAACCAACTCAATGGCTCTTAGCCGTTTAACAGGAACAATAAACTGCCCTTGAACTTTCTTTTTTTCCCCTTTTAAAGTTTCAAGGGAGAAATAATGCGAGGTAGTATCGGAAAAACATCCCTTTTTGTAGTTTTATTCTTCACCTATCTGAATAGAAACCATTTTCTTTATGCAAAAAAAAATTTATCATTTATCCAATTTTAATTCATTTCCCAAAGTTTTTGTAAATTGCGGTTTGTTATGAACCTATTAAAACTTTTACTTTTAACTGCTGTTTTTTTATTTAATTCTTTGAAGGCTCAAAAGGGATTGCCATTATTGGTTAATATTTCTAATAAAGAGTACAATGCGGGAGTCAAAAATTTTGACTTGATACAAGACCATAGAGGAATTATTTATATAACTAACCAAGATGGAGTTCTTAGTTATGATGGTACTTATTGGGATATCACGGAGCTTCCCAATAAATCAGTTCCTAATACCTTAGAAATTCTAGGAAATAGAATGATTATCGCCGGTAATAATATTATCGGTTTTTTAGAAGCAGATTTAAATGGAAAACATCGATTTAAAACTTTAAAGGCGGGAGGTTGGGGCAACGCCCGTAAAATTTATAGTTTTGATAAAGATTTTTATGTCAGTACAGACAGTACTTTACTTTATGGTGATCCAAACCATTTAGAAGAGTGCCAATTGGGAAACCCGGTCTCATGGAATAAAAGCCAAAGATTAGTTGTTCATCATAAATGGGGATTAGGTGCTGTAAACCAAAATTTATTTCAACCTATACAACAAACTCAAGCTATCTCCAATAAAAAATTGGTTTCATTAGTAAAAATCGAAGATTCCCATTATTTAATTTGTTCTTCGGAAAGAATTTGGAATTTCAAGAATGGTGTTCTTTTACCTTTTATTAACAAAGCAGAGAACATTTACAAATCCGGAATTATCACGGATATTCGGCGTTCAAAAAGTGGATATTTAATTATTTCTACTTTACGTTCAGGAGTTTTGGTTTTAAACCCAAATGGCGATTTACAATATTGGTTGAATAGAAATGCTGGCTTAGAATCGGAAGCCATTTTTGGTACTATGGTGGATGATAGAGAAAGACTTTGGATGGCAACAGAATCCGGAATAGCCTATGCAGATTTAAATCCTGGTATTACCTTTTTTTCAGAACGATCTGGTTTAAAAGGAAGTGTAAATCAAATCCTTAAAAAAGATAAAAAACTTTATGCTGCAACCGATAGAGGATTATACGTTTTATCCTTTGAAAACCAAATTCCTATTTTTAAACCCATCAAAGGTATTGCTTCTAACACTTTTAAAATCAAAGAATTTCAAAAAAATTTATTTGTTGCGTCTTTTTCAGGTTTATTTCGTTTAGAAAAAGATTCTGCTATTGTGGTTTCTAAAGAACCAACTTTTGATTTATGTTTATCAAATTCTGGCAAGTTATATGCCATCACAGAAAAAAGATTAATTAATATTCAAAAAAACCCAAAATTTAAAAATTTTGAAATTCACACCTTAGATACTTTAACACAAAATATTGAATTTATTATAGAAGACAACAAAAGAAAAGACTGGTTTTGGATTGGAAACTCTAAAAATGTTTCTATTATTCAAATAGTAAAAGACAGCATAAAAAAACAAATCCCTTTTGATTTAGGAGTTAGTGATTTAAAATTTGCTCAAACCACTAATAAAATTCTGTTGAGTAATGATGGAATTTTTAAATTTGATAACCAAAGTTGGAGATTTACAAAAGATAGTTCTTTTGGTGAAATGTGGTTAAAACAACCCGTTCAATTTTTATACAAAGACTCCAAAGGTTACTTGTGGTTAAACTCTAATGAAAAACTATTTCAAGCTGCTTGGAATGAGCAAAATAAAGAATACCAATGGAAACAAGTTCCAATCAAAAAACTAAAAAATTTGAACGTTAATGATTTTTATAGAGAGAATGATGTGGTTTTTTGGTTAGGGACCACACAAGGTTTGGTTCGTTTTGAACCCAAAGCCAAAGAAATCCCCTCTTCTAAATTTTTTGCTTTACCTCGTAAAATTTACATCAATAGAGATTCTCTTATTTTCTATGGAAATTTTTTTGATGCTAATGGTTTTTCTCTCTCTCCAACACAAAGTTTTAAAGAATTATCAAATTTTTATACCGATTTACATTCCATTGAATTTCATTTTACTGCAACCACTTACGAAGACCCTTCCGGTACTTATTTTCAATATAGACTTATTGGATTAGATACTTTATGGAAAGGTTGGTCTAAAAATAATGTTTTTAATTTTAATAATTTACCAATCGGTAACTATACTTTACAGGTTAGAGCAAAGAATATTTTAGAAGAAGTTTCACCTGTTTACAGTTTTGAATTTAAAATTCAACCTTTTTGGTACCAAACCACCTTAGCGAAAATCTTTTTTTGGTTGATAGCTTTATTATTGATTGCGGGTATAATTTGGCTCGGTATTATCATCAATACCAAAAGATTAAAAGCTCAAAACGAATGGTTAAAAGAAGAAATTAACAAAGCCACTGCTGAAATTCAACAACAAAAATCAGAAATTGAAGCCAAAAATCTCAAACTCATCGAAACCAACCAAATCATTTTAGAACAAAAAGAAGAAATTGAAAAAGATAAACTCATTATTGAAGAAAAAAATCAAGAAATCTTAGATAGCATTACCTATGCTAAAAGAATTCAAAATGCTTTGTTACCATCAGAAGAAAATTTAACAAAAGCCTTTGGTAATGAGTTTTTTGTGGTATTTTTCCCAAGAGATATAGTCTCTGGTGATTTTTATTGGCTTACAGAAGAAAATGGTATTTATATAATGGCAGTTGCGGACTGTACAGGACACGGTGTACCCGGTGGTTTTATGACCATGATAGGAAATACTTTATTAAACCAAATTGTAGGTTTGTATAATATTTTAGAACCTCATAAAATTCTCAACCAATTACATATAGAAATTCGAAACGCACTCAAGCAAGATGAGGAAGGCTCAGAAGTTCGTGATGGAATGGATTTAACCGTACTCGTTTATAACAAAGAAAAAAATCTTTTACAATTTGCCTCGGCTCAAAGACCTGTTTACTATGTCCAAAACGGTGTTCTTCAAGAAATTAAAGGAGACAAATTCCATATCGGTGGTAAAGACCCCGAAAGAAATTACACCTTGAAAGAATTTCAGCTTAAACCAGGCGACGCTTTCTATTTCAGTTCTGATGGTTATGCTGACCAATTTAGCCCTGATAATAAAAAATTTTCTACAGGTAGATTAAAAAAACTTATCCAAGAAATTTACCCTCTTCCCATGAAAGAACAAGGAAAAATACTTACTCAAACTTTTTTAGATTGGAAACAAGACGCTGAACAAATTGATGATGTTTTAGTTTTTGGTGTAAAATTTTAATATGAAAATTGAAACCACCTTAGATGGCTCTTCTACCATTTTTATCCCTGAATGGAATGAACGTTACCATTCAAAAAATGGTGCTATTCAAGAATCACTCTATGTTTACATAGAAAAAGGCTTACTCCATTTATCCACAAATAACATTCGTATTTTAGAAATTGGCTTAGGAACCGGATTAAATGTACTTTTAACTTTATTATATCAGCGTACGGGTACTAACATTCAATATAACGCCTTAGAACCCAATCCTCTTCCTTATGAAATTTACCAAAATTTGAACTATACCCACATGATTGGTCAAGGAGTTTTCAACTCAACGTTTCAGATAATCCATCAATCTCCCGAAAACTTACCGCAAATTTTAAACAATCGGTTTATATTTATTAAACATTTTCAAAAAATACAAGAATTTTCTTCTTCAGAAAAATTCGATTTAGTTTATTGGGACGCTTTCGGTCCGAGGGTTCAACCTGAAATGTGGTCATTGGATTTATGCCAAAAAGTCTATGAATTACTTAATGTGGGTGGAATTATCGTGACTTATTGCTCACAAGGTCAGTTTAAAAGAAATTTAAAACAAGTAGGTTTTTTAGTAGAAAGCCTACCGGGTCCACCATTTAAAAGAGAAATGACAAGAGCTATCAAAAAAAATCAAAAAGATTAGTAGCAGGGCGTGCCCCTTGCTTCGCTTTGGGTCGGGGAGCACCTCCCTTCCCTCCTATTAGGAGGGATACAACCTCCCCTCCCTCCTATTAGGAGGGATACAGGGAGGTCGCTCGTCCCCAAAGGCAGTGCCGCCCTCCGCATCCCTCACGCTCCAAAAAGTATCACAAGTACCCTAACTTGTTGTTTTATTCTTTACTTATCTGAATAATAAAAAAAAAATTGCGTGTGGTTTGATTGGGTATTTTAAAACCTGCAATCTAAGTAAGATTTAAGAGCGTCTATAGCTTTGTAATCTTCCGTGTAATAACCATTTAAGGTAATTCTTACAAATTCTAATAAAATAGAATTGAAGCCCGCCATTACTATAGGAATATCTCTATATTTCGTTTTTGGTACTTAGGTTTAAAAAACGAATTTTCCCACACGCTAAGGCAAATTTAGCACAATAATTTCAATTTACCAAATATTTTTCTAACAATTCCTATAAATTGTTATTTTTTTGTATTTTTGCAATAAATAGAAAAGAAAATGATAGTTAGCACTCAGCAAGTCACACCATATAAATCAATCAATAAAATACGCGTAGTAACAGCAGCATCATTATTTGATGGTCATGATGCAAGCATTAACATTATGCGTAGGATATTGCAGAGTACGGGAGCAGAAGTTATCCACTTAGGGCATAATCGTTCAGTAGCAGAGATTGTGGATTGTGCAATTCAAGAAGACGCTCAAGCAATCGCAATTACTTCTTACCAAGGAGGGCACGTTGAGTACCTTAAATACATGTATGATTTACTCAAAGAAAAAGGTGCAGGGCACATCAAAATTTTTGCCGGCGGCGGTGGTACCATTTTACCCTCAGAAATTGAAGAACTGCATGCTTATGGTATTACTCGTATCTATCACCCAGACGACGGCAGAGCTATGGGACTTCAAGGTATGATTAATGACCTCCTTCAAAAATCTGATTTCGCTACTATCACTACATTGAACGGTGAATTCAAAAAAATTTCTACTAATCAACCTCTTGCTATTGCTCGCATGCTTACTTATATCGAAAACAACTCTTCCGATATATCCACTTTAATCAATGAATTAGATACACAAATACAAAAAAATCAAAAAATTATTCCTGTACTAGGAATTACAGGTACCGGTGGTGCAGGGAAATCCTCCTTAACCGATGAACTCGTAAGAAGATTTATTAGTACTTATCCCCAAAAAAAATTAGCAATTATTTCAGTTGACCCAACGAAAAGAAAAACAGGTGGTGCTTTACTCGGCGATAGAATTCGTATGAACTCCATTCACCATCCTAATATTTACATGCGTTCTTTTGCTACTCGTGAAGCCAATTTATCCATAAACAAATCTATTCATAACGCTTTAAAGGTTTTAAAAGCAGCAGGTTTTGATATGATTATCGTAGAATCTGCGGGTAT
>Ga0272446_1006271_pt1 | contig 12513 bp, 9 predicted proteins | sample YNPCB0061_FD_194587 | JGI IMG/M metagenome (GOLD analysis project Ga0272446, IMG submission 194587) | Hot spring microbial mat communities from Yellowstone National Park, WY, United States - YNP-CB-006-1 | ecosystem: Environmental > Aquatic > Thermal springs > Hot (42-90C) > Sediment | place... | reverse complement strand
ACCGCGGAAGCCCAGCCGATAGCCCTGATAATCCAGTTTTTGGCCGGTATCCTTGCCCTTTTTGCCGATCAGGGCCGCCCGTGCCTCCGCTTCATCGATCCAGTACTTCGGTTTGCCCCACTGGTGCGTAAACTGGTGGATCATCTTGCCTTCGTACAGCGGCAGGCGGCCCGGCGCAGGCGCTTGGTGGAACAAGTGGCTATCGTTGGTCATGTGGAACTCGCTGGTCAGGGCCAGCTTCCATGTGCCGGGCACGTCTTTGCCCAGCAGCGGGAACTTGGCCATCTTCTCGGCGATCTGCACGTCCAGATCGCCCTTGAACTCCATGACCGACAGCGAAGCGGGCGAGAAACGACGTACTAAGTCGACGCTGATGCGGATCGGGGCGCGGCGGGGGAAGTTGTACAGTTCGTGCGGGTCGTGGCGCATGAAGGCCGCCGGAAAGTCCGTTGTGTGGCCGCCGCGTTGGAAGGTCAGCACCACGAATTTGAAGGAGCTATGGACCCCTTCAAAGATTTCTTTGCGGTTTTCAAAGCCGAACAAGCCGATGAGGCGGGCGTGGCCGAACAGCAATTCGCGCAGGCCCTTCGCCCCCAAGTCGGTATAGATGCCGGAGGGGATGACCGTGCCGCACAGCCCATCGGGGCGGAGCAGGTTATAGCATTGTTCGGTGAAGAGCTTGTACAAGTTAATATCCGACCCCGTCTTTTTGCCGTTGACGAGCGCCGATTGGTGCTTGTATTGGGGGGCGGCGCGGAAATAGGCGCTCAGGGTCGGGAAGCGGCTTTGGTATTCCAGCCACGCGGCGGCAATGTTGGGGTCTTGCAGCAAGCGGGCCTGTTCGCGCTCAAAGTCCTTGATGGTCATCTTGTTCTTGGAGACGATCTCGCTGTAATCATCGAAGAATTCTTTGGCTTGGGGCTTGAACGTCTCCCACGGGGGGTTGGTGATGATCACGTCAAAGCCGCCGCGCCCGCCGATGATCTGGTCGAATTCGTAGCCCCAGTGGAAGGGCTTCAGGGCGGCGATGTCCGCGGCGGTCAGGGGGCGTTTGTGGGGCTTGCCGTCGGCTTGGATGGCCTCGTACTTCACGCCGAGCGCCTGAAAATCTTCCAAGAGCAGGGCATTCAAGGTGGCGTAGTGGGCCGTTTTGAGGGCGGTGATCTGGCTGCGGAGGGCGTGCAAATCAGCGGTGAGGCTGTTGGCGTGGCGGTAACGGGCGATCAGGGCGTCTTTTTCGGCCAACAATTCTTGGTAGTGTTTGGCGTGCAACGTGCCCAACATGTCCATTTGGTTCGTCTTGGACTTGCTGAGGGCCTTATCGAAGCGGCCCGCGTCGACGCGCAGCAGGCCGATCAGCGAATTGCCGTGCATGACGTTGAAATCGATGTTGGGGAGGGGGTCGATCTGGTCTTCGCGCTCCACCGTCGAAACGAGGGCGAGGAACAGGCGCAGGCGGGCAATTTCGACGGCCTCCGGCATGATGTCGACGCCGAATAGGTTATCGGTGATGATCTTTTTGCGGATGGTGTAGTAGACGGATTTCCCCTCCGTGCGGAGGGGATGGAGGGCGGCCTGAACGGAGGGGCTATTGAGGGTATCGGCGATGCCGTTCAGGGCGGCGTAGATGTTGATCAGGGTCTTCATGGCGGCCACCAAGAACGCGCCGGAGCCGCAGGCGGGGTCGAGCACGGAGAGGTTGGGCAGCACGTCTTGCAGCAGGGCGCGGATGGTGGCGGGGTCTCGGCTCATGATGGCGTCGTTGGCGTCGGCGTAGGTGCGGCGCAAGGCGGGCTGGGCGGCGCTGAGGCGCTCGACGATGGCGGCGTTCAGGGTGCGTTCGCACAGGTATTCGGTGATCTCGGCGCGGGTGTAGTAGGCCCCAAATTCCTTCTGGTTGATGTACTTTTCGAAGATGAAGCCGAGAATATCCGGGCTGAGGCGGTCTTGGCCCTCGTCGGCGCGGTCATCTAAGTACCAAGAGAAGCGGCTGAAGGTGGCGAAGGTCGCCTCGAAGACGGAATCGGGGATGGCGATGTTGGGGTACTGTTCTTCGAGCGGGTGGCGCATGAACAAGCCGCCGTTGAGGTAGCGAATATCGCCGAGCAGGGCGCGTGCCTGCGCGGAGCGTTGGTCACGGGGCTTGGCGAAGCCTTCAAAAAACAGGGTTTTCAGGAAGACTTCGTAATACTGATCCGGGCCGGATCGGCGGCTGCGTTCAAGGTGGTTTTCAAGGTAACGGACATCGCCCAAGATGAAGCCGCGCTTCTGCAAAAAGTAGATGAACATCAGGCGGTTGAGGACGGTAGAGGCGTACCACGCCCTGTCGGACGGCTTCTCGATGCCCTGAATGGCGTTGATGAACAGGGTGCGCAGGGTGTTGAACTCCCCAAAGAACTTTTGGGTCACGCGCTGTACGTCGAAGGCGTTGTTGAGTTTGCGGGCGGCTTCGGCAAGCGGTAGCGAGCCGTCCGGCGTGAGTTCGTACAGGTCGACCAGCAGGGCGCTCAGCTTGCTGAGGAACAGGTCATCGGGTTGGCCGCGTAGGTAGACGTGCTCGCGGGCGATGCGCTTGCCGCCTTCGCGGCGCGTCCAGTACCACAGGCTCTGGGTGCGTTGGTCTGGGGCGGCGGCGTCCACGAAGATGATCAGGTTTTCGTAGTAACGTTGGGCGATCTGCTTGCTGAGTTCGGCCCGCACTTTGGAATCGGGGATGGGGACGTTCCCGCCCCCCGTCGGGGCCACTTCCAGCACGACGACGCCGCCCAGCGTGGCAATCGGGGTGGCGGTGAAGGAGTCGGATTCAAGGGTGAGGGGGAAGAGGGGCAATTGGCCGGCCCGCCCCCAACCGAGCACCTCGATGAACAGGGTCTTGAAGTCGAACGCCGTCAGGTATCGGCGGACGGAATCGCGGTTTAGGGCAACATTGCGGTTCAGGGCAGAGTCACGGTTCATAGCCATTAATGCTCTCTCGTTGTTTCGTCAAAGGTAAGTCTTGTTGGCTCCCCGCCTGCCCGGCCCCCGCTCCCCGTCAGCAGGGAGAGGGGGGCGGGATCGCGGCGGGGGGAGTGCTGCTAATTCATGACCAGCCGCCAGATGGCATCGAGGACTTGGAGCGCCCCCAAATTCCGGACGGTGTAGCCGTAGCGGAGGCCGTCGTCGGTGAAGCTGATCAGGCCGTCGGGTTGGGCGCTGGGGTGAAGGCCGTCGCTGCTCATGCCCCGATTCGGCAAGCCGACCATCTGGCTGTAGTAGTCCCACAGCGGAACATCGAACTGGGCCGCCGTCGCCCGGATGATCTGGTTCCACTGGTCGACGCGGGCATCTTGTTCGCTGCCGAAATTCTTGGGCGGGATGGTCGAAAGGACGGGGATGACGCCCATATCAATCGTAATTTGGACGATCTGGCGGAGTTGGTCGGCATACACGCCCGCCGAGCCGCTGCCGGAGTCGTTCGTGCCGATCATGATCAGGGCGACGGACGGGCGCACCAACTTGTATTCGCACACCAGCGGGATTTCTGAGCCGCACACTTCGGGGTAGCCGTTGCCCGGCCACAGGAGCTTATCGGCCGTCCAGCCGCCCACCGCCGCCAGAGAGGTGTTGGCGAACGAATTGCCGGCCCGTGCGTTGGCCGCCCCAAAGAAGCCGATCACGCCGGAGAGATAGCCATAACTGCCCAAATTGTATTGCCCGTAGCCAATTGGGTACAAGAATTGGGCCGCCGCCGTGATGCTATCGCCCACTTTGGAGAAGACATTGGCGCGGTTGCCCATCTGCTGGCCGCGCTGATAGACGCGGCGGGCCGTCGCGCTCAGGCCGCTGATGTAGCTCGGCACGCCAGCAGCGGCGAGAAAGGCGCTGGTGGGGGTGGGGCTGGCCTCGATGGCCACGCCTTGCACCGGCAACGCCGCGAGGCGGTTCCGGGTGAAGGCTTCCCCCGTCTCGGTCTGCACGAAGGCCGCCGAAACCCACCCGCCTACATTGGCCGGAATGGTCAAAATTTGCAGCCATTTGTTATCTTGGGTGCGCCCAACAATGTAGAAGCGCGTGCCAAGTTCGAGGATGCCGAGGATGTTGCCCGCCGTGCCGGGCGTGGCCCGCAACCGCACCCGGTTACAGTCGGCGCACAGCCGCCCGATGAGCGGTTGGGCGGCATTGCCGGCGGGCGTGGCCGTCGCGGGGGGCGGGTTGCCGGAGACGCGGGGCGTGTTGGTCGGGAAGGCGATCAGGATCGGGGTGAGGGCGGGCGTGGGGGGCGTGACGGGGAGGGGCGTCGCGGTGATCTGCATGGGGCGCACCGCCCCGACGATCAGGGGGGCGGCCGCCGTCGCCACCATCGTCCCCACTCCGGCGATCAGCATGGCGAGCACGCCCAAAATCCCGATCAACATGCCCATGAAGAAACCCCACACGGGGCGTCCCTGTCTTTTCACGGCCTACGAACCCCTCTGGAATAACGCATCGCTCATCGGAAGATGCTTCTACTATACCACATACCACACCGCCGGAAGGATGGAGCGCCTGCCCTTCAGCCCTAACCTTGACCCCGCCCCCCGACTCGGCTATACTTCCACCACTGGTTAACCGCCCGCCGTTGCGTGGGCGCTTCTCCCAACTGCGAACACAGCCGCGTGAGTGCGGCTTCTTGTTATTCGGAGGACGATAGAACATCATGGTTAAGCGCACTTACCAACCCAAGAAGCGCCGCCGTCAGCGCGTGCATGGGTTCCGTCAGCGCATGGCAACCCACAATGGGCGTCGGGTGCTGAAGGCGCGCCGTGCGAAGGGCCGCCACCAACTGGCGCTCAAGCCCAAGCACATCAAAAAGGTGAACTGGAACAGCTAGGCCGATGCTGCCCCGCCCGTTGCGCTTGCGGCAAGCCGCCGAATTTGAGCGCGTCCGGGCGGTGGGGCGGGTGTGGCGTCACCCATGGGTGACGCTCTCGGCGGCCCCGAACGGCCTGCCCCATAACCGCTACGGATTCGTGACCAGCAAGCGGATCGGCAACGCTGTACAGCGCAACCGTGCCCGCCGCCTGCTGCGGGAGGCGACCCGCCACCTTCATGACGGGCGGCTCAAGACGGGCTGGGATATTGTCTACATCGCCCGCGACGATTTGGCCCGCCAAACGTATCAGCAGGTCGTGCAGGTGCTCGAAGAACTCTACCGCCGTGCGGACTTGCTGGCGAAGCCGAGTGAGGAATAACCGTGAAATTCGTGGCGCTCGGGCTGATCAAGCTCTACAAAATGACACTCTCTAAGGTGCTGCCGCCCTCTTGCCGCTTCTACCCGTCGTGTTCGATGTACACCTACGAGGCGATCAACAAATACGGCGTGATCAAGGGCAGTTGGCTTGGCTTCAAACGTATCTTGCGCTGTAACCCGTTCAACCCGGGCGGGTATGATCCCGTCCCGTGAAACGTGCTGTAAGGTGATTTGGTGAACACAATCAAGCATTCCCGACCCACGCCGCGCCGGACGCCCTTCGGCGCGGTTGTGCTGCTTCTCGTGCTGGCCGTTCTGACCGGCTGTACCCCACTGATCCTCCCCGAAAGTTGGCCCGGCCTGACGGTGCAAGGCACACAGACCGATGGCCGCTACGATGCCCGCTATCTGTACGTTGCTTACCGGAATACCGTCTTCCGGATAGACATTAGACGCGATGCGACCGGCCGCGGACTGGCCGAAGGCCAACGCGCCACAGACCGCCTCGTGGATTGGGCCGCAAATGCCCCCAATAATGCCCAAATGTTCGCTGCGCCCACCCTCGCCGAAGATGGGACGGTCTACGTTGGTTCATACAACCACTCGGTCTACGCCTTCTCGCCAACGGCGGGCGTGCGTAACCAAGCCCTCGCCAACTGGTCAGCCCCGCCCGGTGCAGATAAAATTATCGCAAGCGGGGTGATCTATCGGGATCGGTTGTACTTGGGGCAGGGGGATAGGGGCATCCGTGCCTACGATGCCAAAAACGGCGGGATCGTCGCTTCCTTCGTGGAGCCGAAATTCGGCACGTGGGGCGCGCCCATCATTGATGAGGCCACCCAAACCCTGTACTTCGGGTCAATGGATCAGTACCTGTACGCGCTGGACGTGGAGACGCTCAGCTTGCGGTGGCGGGTGAACCTGAAGGGCGCCATTGCCGCTACGCCCCTGCTGCACGATGGGGTTTTGTATGTCGGTACGCTCAACCGCGAAATGGTGGCCGTCGATACGCGGGGAAATTCCGCCCAGCCCCCCCAAGACCAGCAAGACCGCATCTTGCGCCGCTTTAGAACCGAGGGCTGGGTATGGTCAACGCCCGTTTACCGGCAAGGGACGCTCTATTTTGGCGACCTGCGCGGCTTTGTGTATGCCCTCGACGCCGAGACGTTGACCCAGAAGTGGCGGGCCAACGACCCCGAACGCCCCGGCGGGATTCGTGGGCAGGTGGCCGTCGTCGATGATAAGGTCATTGCCGCCTCAGAGAGCAAGTACCTGCGTGCCTACCGCATCGACGACGGCGCGGCGATCTGGACGTCTAGCCCGGCCACCGATGACCGCATTCTGGGCGATGTGGTGGTCATTGGCAACGATGCCATCGTGACCACGCTGAGCGAAGCCAATCTCGTCGTCGCCTTCGATGTGGCGTCTGGGGGCCGCAATTGGAGCGTCAAGAAGCCTAGCCCAGAAGATGTTCAGCGGCTTATCCAAGCACCGTAAGTGGTTGAATCGGAGTACACCCGATGGATTTTCTGACCAATCCGTTCATCGTCGTTTTGCTGTTCTTGTACCGTCTGCTGGGCGAAAACTTGGTGATCGCCATCATCGGCTTCACCATCATCACCCGCATGGCGACTTACCCGCTGACCGTCTCCCAGATGCGCTCCACCAAAGAGATGCAGAAACTTCAACCGCTGCTGAAGGTGCTGCGCGAAAAGTACAAGGGAGACCGCGAAAAGCTGGCCCAAGCCCAGATGGAACTCTACCGCGAACATAAGATCAACCCGTTCGCGGGGTGTTTGCCGTTGCTCATCCAAATGCCGATCCTGTTCGGGCTGTACGGCGCGATCTATGCGATGCTGGCGGCCACCCCCCTCCAGCTGATTGACGTGCAACACCGCCTGCTTGTCCCCGGCCTCTCGGACATGATCCCGCTGAACAACCAGTTCCTGTGGTTGAATCTGGGCCTGCCTGACCCCTTCTTCATCCTGCCGGCGTTGGTGGTCGCCTCAACGTGGCTGCAATCCAAGCTCATGACGCCTACCCCCACCGACCCCAAAGACCCCTCCTACGCCGTCTCCCGCCAGATGACGATCATGATGCCGTTGATGATCGGGTTATTCTCGCTCCAGTTTGCCTCGGGCCTGTCCATCTACTGGATTGTGTCCAATGTGGTGGGGATCGCCCAATACGCCATGATGGGCCGCATCGATTGGCGTAATTTGCGGGCCAAAGCCCCCGAAACAGTGGAGATTCCGCCGGAATTGCAGCGCGAACTCAAGGAAATTGAGGAGCGTGAAAAGAAGGCTGAAGCCGCCCGCAAAGCCAAGACCCTCACTCCTGCCGGTGCAGGTGATAAACCAGCGGCCTCCCCCAAACTCGTCGTCCAGCCTACCCAGCGGCAGCGCGTCACAACTGCAGAGACCATTAACCGCAAACGGAAGCCGACGACGACTAGCGCACGCAAAGCCAAGCCTACCAAGTAGTGTAGTGATCTTATGAGCCAAGTATTGTCGATTGAATCAGTAGGCCCAGATGTCGAATCAGCCATTTTGAAGGGCATCGAAGAACTCGGCGTAGACCGTGAGCAGGTCATCGTTGAAGTGCTGGAGGAACCCCGCAGCCGCCTACTCGGACTCGGCATGAAGCAGGCCCGCGTTCGCCTGACGATGATCCGCGCCCCAGAGACGCCCGCGCCCAACAAGGCCGAAAAAGCGGCCCCGCCCCCCGCCGCCACATCGGCGCCCAAACCGGAAAAGGCTGAGAAGCCAGAAAAACCCGCTGCCAAGCCACGCCGCGCCCCCAAAGCGGCCACGCCTGACCCCGTTGAACCGCACGCCGAAGCCGTTGCTGATACGCCCATTGAAGCGCCGATGCCCCCCGTCGGGGCGGCTGAAGAAGCCACGCCTACCTTCGATTTTGAAGAAGATGATGAAACCCCCGCCCGGCAAGTCATCACCCCAAAGCAGCTGGCCGAAGAAGCCGAAGTCGGGGCGACGGTGCTGCGCCAGATGTTAGAAGCGCTTGAAATTCGGGCGACGGTGGTTGCGCAGCCTGCCAACAGCGAAGAGAGCGAACCCCAACATTGGACGTTGCAAATTCAGGGCAGTGATCTGGGGGTGCTCATTGGGAAGCGCGGCGAGACGTTAGCCGCCTTGCAGTACCTCACCCGCCTGATCACCAGCCGCGAGATCGGCCACCGGGCGTATTTGGTGGTCGATGTAGAGGGCTACAAGCAACGGCGCGAAGAGATGCTTAAACGCCTCGCCCTGCGTATGGCCGAACAGGCCATCCAACGTGGGCGCACCGTCTCTATGGAGCCAATGCCGCCCCACGAACGCCGCATTATCCATCTCACTTTGCGGAACAACCCCGACGTCACGACGGAAAGCATTGGGGAAGGCGAAAACCGCAAAGTGACCGTTGTGCCGCGCAAGCAGAGCTAGCTGCCCATGCCACGCTTCCTGCTGATCGGCCACATCGCCCACGACGAGACGCCGGACGGCCCGAAGCTAGGCGGAACGGTCTCGTACACGGGGGGGACGCTTGCCGCGATGGGCGAATCGTTATCCATCGTCACCAGCGCCCGCCCCGATGACCCCGTGCTGGCCGAATTGCCTCAATCGGCGCAGCGCTCGATCATCGCGGCGCCCACCAGCACCGTTTTCGTCAACACGTATGAAGGCGATGTCCGCCGCCAGATTATCCGCAGCCGGGCCGAACCCCTCACCCTTGAGCACATCCCCCCCCACTGGCGCGATTCTGAAGTCGTCCACCTTGCCCCGCTCGCCGATGAAGTCGACCATCACTTGGCGTTGGCCTTCCCCAATGCGTTTGTGTGCGCCACGCCACAAGGTTGGATGCGGGCGTGGGACTTGCGCGGGGTGGTGCGCCCGCAACGCTGGCACCATGCTGAGGCGCTCTTGCCTGTCCTCAACCTAACGGTATTCAGCGAAGACGACATTGCACGGGATCGGGACTTAGAGGCGTACTATGCCAGCCTCGCCAAACTGATGATCGTGACGCGGGCGGCGAAGGGCTGTACCGTCTACCGGCGCGGGCACGATCCCCTACACATTCCGGCCCCCGCTGTGCCCGTCGTCGATGCAACGGGCGCGGGGGACGTGTTCACCGGCGTCTTTCTGAGCCTGTATCAGCGCACCAAAAACCCGATCCGGGCGGCGGAGGCAGCGGTAAAGCTGGCCTCGTTCAGCGTGACGCGGCCCGGCTTGCAAGGCGCACCCACGCCAGAAGAAATCGCCCTTGTAGTGGGCGGCTCAACCGCGGACTCCGACCCGCCCACCGACCCCGACCCCGACGAAACGGAGGCGTACTGCGTCCGTTGCCGCACAAACGTCGTGATGAGCACCCCAGAGGCCGTCTGGACGAGCAAAGGCACGCCCGGCACACGCGGAGAATGTCCGATCTGCGGGACAACCGTCTTCCGCATGGGCATGACGCCGGCCCATGATAAGCTGGTACGGCCTGCCTCTGTACGGGTCGAGGCCCCGACACGGGTCAAAGGGGCCAACAGTAAGCGCAAAAAGGGCATTCCGGCCACGTACATCGCCTATGCCCCCGCCAATGCCGAGTTTGCCCGCAAATTGGCTGCCGATCTGGAGACGGCGGGGGTGCACACGTGGCTGCACACCGTTGAGGAACAAGCCGGAGTCAAGTGGGCGGGGGGCGTCCACCCCGCCCTGAAGGATTCGGCGAAAATGGTGGTCGTGCTTTCGGCGGCGGCCCTAGAAGATGGGACAGTTCGGGCGGCATGGCAGTTTTTCCGGGCCGCCAAAAAGCCGATCCTGATCGCGCAGGTGGAGGCCGCTGCCGAAGTCCCAGACCCGCTCCGGCGGAGCGCCCGCACCCTCTTCGACACGGACTATCAACGGGCCTTTCGGGAGCTGTTAGCGGCCCTCTCGGCCTAGCTGCCCAAAAAAACAACCCGCCCCGTCTACTGGCAGATGCAGAGACGGGGCGGGTTTAAAAGACTGCAGGCTGTCGGCTATACTTGCGGGCCGGGCATGACCACCATCTTGATCGTCGTCATGTCTTCGATGGCGAAGCGCGGGCCTTCACGCCCCAAGCCGCTGTCTTTGTTGCCGCCGTAGGGCATGTGGTCAACGCGGTACATCGGCACATCGTTGATGATCACGCCGCCCACGTTCAACCGGTCAACGGCATTCATGGCCTTTTGCAGGTCATTCGTGAAGATGCCCGCCTGCAGCCCAAACTGGGAGTCGTCCACGAGGCGCAGGGCCTGATCGAAGTCCTCGAAGGGCACAAGGCTCACCACAGGGGCAAAGACCTCCTCACAGACGACCTTCATCGTCGGCGTGACCTGCTCCAGCACCGTCGGCGGAAACACGCCCCCCGAACGCTTGCCGCCTACTAAAACCCGCGCCCCTTGCTCAACGGCTTCATCAACCCAGTTTTGGACACGGTCAACTTCCCCTTCAAGGATCAGCGGGCCGATGTCGGTACTTTCGTCCAGTGGGTCACCAATTTTGAGGGCGTTCACGGCGTTGATGAAGCGCTCCCGGAACGTCTCGTAAATATCCTTATGGACGTAAATCCGTTGCACGCTGATGCACACCTGCCCATTGTTGGCGAAGGCCCCCGCCACACACGCCGGAATCGCCTTATCGAGGTTGGCGTCTCGGTCAATCACGGTGGCCGAGTTGTTGCCCAACTCCATCGTGACCTTTTTCAGCCCAGCATTTTGAATGATCCGCTTGCCGACGGCGGGCGAGCCAGTAAAACTGACCTTCGCCACGCGGGGGTCTTGGGTGAGCCACGTGCCGACGGTAGAGCCGCTGCCCGTGATCAGGTTCAGCGCGCCGCTCGGCAGGCCCGCCTCCACCATGATTTCGGTCAGCTTGACGGCGGTCAGCGGAGTAGTGCTAGCCGGCTTCAGCACGACGGTGCAGCCCGCCGCTAACGCAGGGGCTACTTTGTGCGCCACCAAATTCAGCGGGAAGTTGAAGGGCGCGATGGCCGCTACCACGCCAATCGGCACACGGACGTAGAAGCCGAAGCGGTTCACGCCGCCGGACGCCGCGTCCATCGGGATCGTCTCGCCGTGGATACGCTTGGCTTCCTCCGCCGCAAAGGTGAACGTATCTTGGGCACGGCGGACTTCCGTCAGGGCGTATTTGATAGCCTTGCCGACCTCCGCTGAGATGATCTTGGCCATGTCGCGCTCGGCGGCGCGGAGCAATTCCGCCGTCCGCCGCAGAATTTCCGAGCGGCGGAAGGCGGGCAGGTGCGAGTAACCGTGAAACGCCTCATGTGCTGCCCCGACAGCCGCTTCTACGTCCTCCTTCGTCGCCATCGGAACCGTGCCGAGCAGTTCCTTGTTGAACGGGCTACGGATTTCCATCGTCTTGCCGTCGCTGGAATCCACCCAGCGCCCGCCAATAAACATCTTGTGATTCATACATGCTCCTGAAAGTTTTGTCTGCTTAAGGTGCTTGGGCCTTCAAATGACCATCGAATCGTTCGAATTGTTCGCCGTCCGGCGAGCTTCCCTGTTTTCTCTATCTGAGGGGAGCGCCGTGCTTACCTGCCGTTCAGCACTTCCCGCGCCGCCCCCGCCGGGTCGATCTCCCGCCGGGAGACACGCGCCGCCGCCGCCGCCAGCCGATCCGCGCCGCCGTCGGCCAGCAGGCGGGCCAACAGCAACTCGCGCAGGTGATCGGTCACGGCAATCGTGGCGCGGCCTTTTTCGCGCTCGGCCAACAGGCCGCTTTCGCCCAGATAGGCGCGGTGATCGGCGATCAGCTTGACCAACTCCGGCACGCCGCGATTTTCGGTGGCAACCGTCTGGGCGATGGGGGTTTGCCATGCTTTGTTTTCGTCAAGGATAACCGTCGGGGCGGCGGTCATAGCGCGGCCATGATGCATGACCCGTTCGGCCCGGTGGCCCAAATCAAGCATGGCCCGGAGCGCCCGCAGCGTGGCTTCTAGGCCGGGATGGTCAGCCTTGTTGATCACGAGGATGTCGGCGATCTCCAAGATTCCGGCCTTGATCGCCTGTACATCGTCCCCCAAGCCGGGCGCTTCGATCACGAGGGTGGTTTGGGCCGCCCGCGCAATATCGACCTCGCTTTGGCCCGCGCCGACGGTTTCGACCAGCACAATATCGAATTGTGCAGCGTCGAAGGCGTGGATCAGGTCAGTGGTGGTGCGGGCGATCCCGCCTAAACTGCCGCGTGTCGCCATGCTCCGGATGAACACGCCGGGGTCGCCGGAGAGGTCGCGCATCCGGATTCTATCGCCGAGCACCGCGCCGCCGCTAAACGGGC